>Ga0207426_1000440_pt1 | contig 66997 bp, 55 predicted proteins | sample AraplaMF_Cvi_mMS_FD_184265 | JGI IMG/M metagenome (GOLD analysis project Ga0207426, IMG submission 184265) | Arabidopsis root microbial communities from the University of North Carolina, USA - plate scrape MF_Cvi_mMS (SPAdes) (version 2) | ecosystem: Host-associated > Plants > Roots > Endosphere...
TGCGCAAGGATCCCGAGCAGAAGATCGTCGACACCGAGACTTCGCTGTTCAACGACAAGGTCCGCCTGGTCGCGCCCGTCACCATGGGTCCGGCCTGCGTGAGCTGCCACAACACCCATCCCGAAAGCCCCAAGAAGGACTGGAAGGTGGGTGACGTCCGCGGCATCCAGGAAGTGATCATCGCCCAGCCGATCGCCGCCAACATCTTCTCGTTCAAGTTCCTGTTGGCCTATTTCTTGATTACCGCCGGCAGCGGCCTGTCGTTTCTCTCGCTGCAGCGCCGCCAGGCGCGCCGCATCAAGGGCATGAACAGGGAGCTCGAATCCACCAACGACTTCCTCGCATCGCTGTCGATGAAGATCTCGCGCTACATCCCGCCGCAGGTCTACAAGAGCATCTTCTCGGGCCAGAAGGACGTCACCATTCACACCGAGCGCAAGAAGCTCACGATCTTCTTCTCCGACATCCAGAATTTCACGGCGACCGCCGAGCGGCTGCAGCCGGAGCAATTGACCCAGCTGCTCAATGAATATTTCACGGAGATGTCGGCGATCGCCCACGAATACGGCGGCACCATCGACAAGTTCATCGGTGATGCCATGCTGATCTTCTTCGGCGACCCCGAGACCAAGGGCGACCGCGCCGACGCGCAGGCTTGCCTGCAGATGGCCTGGCGCATGCAGCAGCGTCTTGCCGAGCTCAATGCGAAATGGCGCGCCTCCGGCATCGAGCAGCCGTTCCGCTCGCGCATGGGCATCAATTCCGGCTATTGCAATGTCGGCAATTTCGGCAGCAGCGACCGCATGGACTACACCATCATCGGCGCTGAAGCGAACCTCGCCGCGCGCCTGCAGTCGATCGCCGAGGCGGGCGGCATCGTGCTGAGCTACGAGACCTTTGCGCTGGTCAGCGACATCGTCCGCGCCCACGCGCTGCCCGCGATCACGATGAAGGGCATCAGCCGCGAGGTCATTCCGTATTCGGTCGATGCCTTGACCGATGCGGCGGCGGAGCGAAGCGGCGTGATCACCGAACGCGCGCCGGGGCTGGAATTGTATCTGGACCCCGCCGTGGTGAAGTCAGGCGATACGGCGAGGGTCCGCTCACTGCTGGAGAGCGCGCTGGCGTCGCTGAAGCCGGCGTGAGCGACGCTTAACTGCTCATCTACGGAGAGAGTCCCAGCGTGGTACCCCTCTCCCTACCCCTCCCCCACAAGGGGGGAGGGAACATACCTGTTCCTGTCGTGAATGATTCGACTCATGCAGTCGCTTGAAATGAGTCGCGTCATTGCCGCGCACTCCGCCGCGCTCCCTCCCCCCTTTTGGGGGAGGGCGGGGGAGAGGGGTGGCTCAGCAAATGGTGAGAGCGATCGGAACAGGCAGTTGCGCAAGTGAGCCACCTCACCTCGCCATCCCCTCCGTGAACGCCGTCTCGATCACCTCGCCGAACGGCTGCCACGAGCGCCCGTCGAACTGCACCAGCCGCATCTGTCTGATCGGCAGGTAGTTGTCCGGCGACGTGTTCATCCTGATGTTGGGCAGCGCCACACTCGGTTGGTAGTTCTTCAGCGAGGCCGCCTGCCGCATGATGTTCTCGCGCGAAAGATCGTCACCGCATTGCTTCAGCACCTTCGTCAGCGCCTCGGCAGCGGCATAGCCATAGACCGCGGCGCTGTTGTTGGTGCTTTCGACCTGATGGAAGCGATCCATGAAGGAGAACCAGTCCTTCATGCCGGCATCGTCCTTCCATGCGGGATCGCTCGGGTCCTTCAGGAAGGCGGCCGAGATCACGCCGGCCGAATTCTCCAGGCCGGCGGGCGCCATCGCATTGGCGATCGTGGCGGAGGCATCGTTGACGATGAAGACCGGGCGCCATTTGAGCGAAGCCGCGAGCTGGATCACCTTGGACGCGGTCGAGGGCACGCCGAGGAAGACGAAGATGTCGGCGCCCGCGCGCTTGAGGATCGAGACATGGCCTTCGAGGTGCTCGTCGTTGATGTCGAAGGCGATGTCGACGAGCACGTGGCGGTTCAGGTCGCCGAGGCCTTCCTGGATGCCCTTGTAGAGCATGCGCCCGAACTGGTCGTTCTGCCAGAGCACCACGATCTTCTTGCGCGGATAATAGGCCTGGATGTAGTTGGCATAGATGCGTCCTTCCGAACGGAACGACGGCTGCCAGCCCATCGTCCAGGGAAACGCCCTGGCCTGGCTCAGCTCCTCGTCGCCGGAGGCGACGAACAGTTGCGGGATCTTCTTCTCGTTCAGGTACCAGCGCGTGGCGATATTGCCGGGCGTGCCGAACGAGCCGAACATCACATGCACGTCGTCCTTCTCGACCAGGCTGCGGGTCAGCTCCAGCGCCGTCGAAGGATCGGAGTTGTCGTCACGCGAGATGAATCGGATCTTGCGGCCGTTGATTCCGCCGCGTGCGTTGATCATGTCGAAATAGGCGGCCTCCGCCTTGCCGATCGCGCCGAACTCGGACAGCGGTCCCGAATACGGCATGACGTTGCCGATGCGGATTTCCTTGTCGCTCGCGGGCTGCTCGGTGTGCTGTTGCGACATCGCCCCGAGCGAGGCGAAGGCGGCAATCGAAGCGAACAGCAGTCTGCCGGTGACGCGCATGCTCGACACCTTGTCGTTGGCCCCCGACGAGGTCGGCTCGTTCCGCTCCCAGGCGGGTTGATCTAGGTCAATCGTTTGGCAAAGCTGTGGCGTCGGAGCCCGCTTCAAGGCGACGCATGGCAGCTCAGATGAAAGCGGCAGTCGTGCTGACGGGCCGCCCGTATCTAGCTCCGTCATCCTGAGGTGCGAGTGGCGCGATGCGAAGCATCGCGCCGGGAGCCTCGAAGGATGCACGGTCACGGCTGCAGCAGCGTGGACAGAACCGGGCCGTCGTCCTTCGAGGGCCGCGAAGAAGCGGCCACCTCAGGATGACGGTGATAGGCTGATTTTCGCGATTGGGATTCGCGAACCCGTATGGGTCCAATAGCGGAAGGTCCGCCCCGCTACGGCAATCCCCGCGCCTCGAGCTGATGCATCAGCAGCAGCGTCGGCTCGGCGAGACTGTCGCCGGAGCCGTCGAGGCCGAATGCGGCGGCGATGCCGTCGCGATTGCGCAGCAGCGAGGCGCGCGGGCAGTGGCCGGCGCCGCACAGCGTCTTCTTCAGCGTCTCGCCCTGGGCGATCACGCCGGCTGCATCGTCCGCCGACCAGGCCAGCACGATCGGCACATCGACGTTGAGGATGCCGGGGAAGACCGAACGCTTGTCATATTGCGCGGCGTCGGCGCCGAGATAGGCCTTCACGCTGTCGCTCGCGTCCTTGCCGGCGCGGTAGAACCCGGACACCAGCACGACGCCCGCGACCTCGGCGCGGTCGGTCTGCAGCTCGGGATGCGCGAGCATGGTGGCGACGTGAAAAGCGCCGGCACCATAGCCGACCGCGATGATCTCGCGGGCGTCGCCGTTGAACAGGTCGATGTTGCCGTGCACCCAGGACAAGGCCGCAGCCACGTCGCTTGCGCCGGTCGGCCAGGTCACCGTCGGTGCCAGGCGATAATTGACGCGAACCCCGATCATCTCGTTGCGCGCGGCAAAGCACATCACCTGGTCCTGGATCTCGCGCGACATGTCCGGCGCAGCGCGGTCGCCGGTAAAGGTGTCGCCGGCCACGAACACCAGCACCGGCCGCGGCGTGCTTGCCTTGGTCGAACTGGCGGCGACGTCGAGCACATTGGCCTCGCTCTCGCCGTAACGCAGGCCTCGCGAGAAGGTGACATCCTCGCACAGCCGGGCAGTGCCCCCGGCGGTCGTATCGGAATCGGTCAGCCCCACCCGCACGAGATCGGCAGGCGCGCCCAACCGCGCCGGCATGAAGCCATGTGCGGATGCGGCCGTGATGGTCAGGCTTAAGAAAAATGCGAGATAATTCTTCATCTTGATGCCGGCCTAGCGTCTCCCGATAATGGCTCGCGGACCGGGCCTGTCTTTTCAATTCGCCTTATTAGTTAGTGCGTGTTCGGGCGATTTCACGGCACGCGCGAATTCACGCCGGTTCAACTTCCCGGCTGGAACGTGCAGTCCGCGCCGCTGCCGTCCTTCCGCCTGATCGCATTGGGGTCGATCGTGCAGCTGAGCTTGCTCAGGCTTTCGAAATTCGATCCCGCGGCGCCGTCGGGCGGAATGCCGGCGAGCGCTTCGGTCGCATAGATCTCGTTGGCGGTCGAGCCGTTCACGGTCCTGGTCGTCTTGCCGAAGGAGACTTCGCAATTGCGCACGGTGATGTCGACATTGCCGGTGCGGCAGACGATCTTGTCCGCGGTCACCACGATCGGCTTCTTGTAGGGAATGTCGCTGTTGGCGGCGAACAGCATCGCCACCGCTTTCTTCTCAGCGCCTGAGAGGGCCGGCGACAGCGGCGCGATCACGCCCGCGAGCGCCAGCGCCGTCGAGCCCGAGACCTTTGATGGGGCGGGGCCGGAGGCACCTGCCACCCCGGAGGCTGTAGCGGCGACAAGGGCGCAGGCGAGGATCAGGCGGACGGATTTCATGTTGGCCTCCACGGCGCCTGTGAACTCAGGTGGCTTTCCTGGTCTTGGCGGTTTTTTTGGCGGTTTTCTTGGTGGTCTTCTTGTTAGTCTTCTTGGCCTTTTTCTTCTTTGCCGCCTTCTGGGCGGCCAGATAGGCCTCGACCTTTCTCGAGGAATGGCCGGCGGCCGCAACGGCGGCCTTCAGCTTGGCCGGGGTGATCTTGAACTTCTTCGACCAGTAGCGGACTTCGTAGGCCTCGCTGAGCGCGATCCGGCTCTTGTCTGCGGCGCGGTGCTTCTGCAGCTTGATATAGGCCTCGACCTTCTTGGCGGAGTGGCCGACCTTCTTGACGGCGTATTTCAGCTTGGCCGGCGTCACCTTGAACTTCTTCGACCAGTAGGCGACCTCGTATTTTTCAGTGAGCGCGATTAGCGCCCGGTCGGCTCCGCCACGCTTTGCCTTGTTGTCGGCCATGCGTTCCTCCTGCCCTGGACAGGTCCGCAGTCTAGCATGCAACCGGATTTGGAAGGCAAGATGCCGCCCCTGCGGCGATTGCGCGGATCGGCCGTCTTGTGCCGGGCTGTCAAATGGTTGTCGCGTGCGAGCCCGCTTCAGGCTGGAAGCGGCGTCCTACTGTGCATGGGGTTGTTTTCGAACTTTTTGTTTTGGGGCGTGCCCGTCACGTCCGCTTCATGGTCCGGAAGGTGATGGAATAGCGGCGTGCCTCGACCGGCGGGATGCTGTGCTCCCATTGCGACCGCACCTCGCCGTCCATCAGATAGAGCGAGCGCGGCAGCGCCTCGAGCGTGTGACGCTCCCATCTGTCGCCGCTGCGGCGGCGGAAGCGGAATTTGCAGGCAGAGCCCAGCGATAGTCCGAGGACCTTGTCGAAATGCGGCTTGTCGCGATGCCAGCCGATGCCAACCCCGGCATCGTACTCGGTGCACAGCACCTGCTGCACGCTGCCCTCCGGCAGCCCCGCCCATGCCTCGACCTGATGCGCGACGGGGCGCACCCATGCGGGGATCGGTTCGGCCTTGGTCAGCTTTTGCTGGGAATAGTCGTACTGATAGCCGAACCACGCGACGCGGCGGTTGCCCTCGAACGCGCCGAACTGAAAGCGCTGGAGCGGCAATGCTGCGATGCGGCCGATCAGATCCTGCTCGGTGGCGGCATCGATAAAATTGTCGGTATGGCGGAGGCCGGCCGGACCAGCGTCCGGCTCGGCGAAGAAACCAAGCTGCGTCATTCCTCGCATTTCCGTGATGGAACCTAATGGCGGCTGATGCGACTTATCTATGACGCGGGGAGAAATGTGCGAGGCTGTCATGGCAGAGAAGCATACCGCCGATCCGGCAGAGATCATGCGGGCGACCGGTCATCCTGAGCTGGAATACGCCGCCGGCTGGACCATTGCTGGTCTGGTCACCATCGGCACCATCGTCGCCGCCTGGGTGTTTGCGATCTAGGGCATGATCCGGAAAAGTGTGAAGCGGTTTTCCGGTCAGATCATGCCCAAATGAAAAACTGAGGAGCGATGACCTCATCGCGCCTCAGGTCGTCGGGAATCGTAGCTCGAAGGCCACGCCGGCCTGGGTCGGCTTGAGCCTGACCGAGCCGCCATGGCTTGCCATCACCGCGCGCACGATGGCGAGGCCCATCCCGGTACCGCCCTGGTCCCGCCGCGTGGTGAAGAACGCATCGAATATCCTGTCGCGGTTCGGCGCCGAGATCGGTTCGCCGTCATTGCTCACCGTCACGAGCAGGGTCGTCCGCTCGTCCATCGCCTCCAGCCTGATCGTCCCGGCCTTGTGCCGCACCGCGTTGTCGGCGAGATGCGACAGCACGATCAGCGCCTTCTCCGAGGACATGCCGATCGCCCGGTCGAGGCTGCCACTGGCCTCGATCGCGCTTGCCGGAAACCGGCTCTTGAGATCGGCGACGACGGGCGCGAGCTCGGTCCGCTCGTTCTGCGGCAGGCTCTCGGCGCGCGCGAGCTCGCGCAGCCGCTGCGCCATCGCCTCCAGCCGCTGGGTGTCGGACAGGATGTTGGCGATGAAGGTCTTCTGCTCCGCCGGCGTCAGGCCCTCGGCTTTGCCCTGATAAGAATCCTGCAGCAGTTCGGCCGCGCCCTTGATCGAGGTCAGTGGCGATTTCAGCTCGTGGGTGAGGTGGGCGGAGAACGTCGCGATATAGTCGGAGCGCCTTGCGAGCTGCTCGGCCATGCCGAGGAAGCTGTGCGAGAGCTGGGCGAACTCGCGAGTGCCATAATGCCGTAGCGGCTGGAACGCCTCGCGGTCGCCGCGTCCGATTCTGGCGGCGCGGTCGATCAGCTCGCGCATCGGCAGCGTGATGGTGCGGGAGAATACGAGGCCGATCGCGATCGTGCCGAGGATGACGGCGAGCCCGGCCAGCACGAACTTGGCCCGCTCCTGGTAGAGGTGATCGAAGATGTTGCTCGGCGTCCGCGTCGTGTAGATCACGCCGGCGACGCGGTTGTTGACGATGACAGGCATGGCCGAGAACACATGCACGCCGAGGCCGCGGCTGAAGGAATAGATCGGCGGCGGCGGCTTGTCCGGCACGCGGTTGCGCAAGGTGGCGCGGTATTGCCCGTGCAGCGCGTCGGCGACTTCCTCGATATGGGCGAGCGACTGCCCGACCTCCTGCCGTCCCGCGATCACCACGCCCTGCGGGTCGAGGATGCGAAATCCCGCCAGCGTCACCTTCTGGGTCTCGCGGATGATCGGCGTCAGCCTGGCGCCGATCTCGACATAAGCGGGCTGCGCCGCCTGCGGCGCGGCCTGCGCATCGGGGCGACGTCGCAGCAGATCGTTAGCGGTGAGGTCGAGCGCGGGGCGGATCGGCGTGACCTGGTCGCCGGGATCGGGCAGCACGTTCGGCGGCACTTCGGCCCCGAGCGTCAAGCCGCTGTCGAGCCTGGCCGTGACCTCCTGCGCGTAGATTGTCGCGAGCACGCGACTCTGCGCGATCAGCTCCGCCTGGGTCTGGCGGATCAGCTGGTTGTCGTAGAGGCGGAAGAAGAACAGGCCGACCAGCGGCAGCACGCCGACGGTGGTCAGCACCGCGAAGATCACGAGCCCGAGCGACGGCCGCCATTTGTCGGGCGCCGCGCTCATGCCTCTTTCTCGCAGCGGCCAAGCTTGAAGCCGATGCCGTGAATGGTCTCGATGACGTTCTCGCAATTCTGCGCCGCCAGCTTGGCGCGGATGTTGCGGATGTGACTGTCGATGGTGCGGTCGGAGACCTGGATGTTGAGCTGGTAAGCCGCCCGCATCAATTGCTCGCGATTGAACACCGAGGTCGGTCGCGTCAGGAACGCGCGCAGGATGCCGAACTCGATCGCGGTCAGCTTCAGGGGCGTGCCGGCAAAGGTCGCGACGTGCTGGTCGGGATCGATCAGCAGGCCGCCCTGCGACAGCGCGGCGGGACCCGCCTTGGCTTCGCCATTGCGCGGGGCGAGGCGGCGCAGGATCACGTTGACCCGCGCCACCAGCTCGCGCGGGCTGAACGGCTTGGTCACGTAGTCGTCGCCGCCGATCTCAAGGCCGAGGATGCGGTCGATCTCCTCGTCGCGCGCCGACAGGAACAGGATCGGGACATCGGAGCTCTTGCGGATCTCGCGGCAGACGTCGAGGCCGTCGAACTCGGGCATGCCGATATCGAGCACGATCAGGTCTGGTTTGTCGGCGGCAAAGCGGACGAGCGCCTCCTTGCCGTCGCGCGCCTCGATCACGTCCATGCCGGCTTTCTTCAGGGTGACGCGGATGACCTCGCGGATGTGGCCCTCGTCGTCGACGATGAGAATGCGATGCGCCAAGAAACTCTCCGCTGCCCTGTCAGCCGGCCGGCTGGTTCGCCGTTTGCGTATCTAGCCTGTGCCGGAGCCGCCAGTTCCGAAGACCCCAACTGCGCCAGGCCAGATCCTGACGCTGCTGTTCTACAAGGTGATCGCGCTGTGACTCAAGACGGTAGCCCCGCGCAGAAAGATCGCTCCCGTTGGACTTGGCCAAAAATTCGATCGCCTTGTCGATCGCGGGCAGCGCCTGCGGTCCGAGTGACAGGAGATAGTTGACGTCGATTTGCGCGCCCTTGCCGGATGCCTCCCTGCTGTGGGTGACATTGTAGTCGGCGATGAAAGCATCGAAGTTCACCAGCGAGCAGCCGTAGAGCACGATCGCGAGCGCGATCAGATTGATACCGACGAGCCATTCGTTGGACCTGTCGAACACGATGCGGGCGACGATCAGGATCAGCCCCAGTGCCACCAGCCCCATCCAGATGAAGGCGGCGATACGCCAATAGGTCAGCATGTAGATGTCGACGTAGAGATCGAGGCGCAGGATGGAGGAGGCGACCAGCAACACGTTCTGTGCGACCCAGAGATAGACCGGCGGGCGGATCACGGTGGATTTTTCGGCCGGGCCACCAGACCGCATCGCTGCGAGTACGAAGGCCGCGGCGAGCAGCGCGGTCGCGATCAGCGGATAGGCGCCGCGATGGGCGTACGACGCATAGGTCAGATTATCGGGCAGCGCCACGTGACCCCAGAGATAGATGCCGTCGAGAACCGACTGCGCCGCGAACAGCAGGTTGAACAGGATCAGCGAACGCAGAATGGCGGAAGGGCCGAGGAATTCCGGTGCGATGAAGGGCGGAAGAGGGGGCGCTTCTACGCTATCGGTTTCCCGGGCGGCGGCAACCGTCTTGCGCCGCCAGCGGAGATGGATGAAGGGCCAGACCAAGGACAGCATCAGGGTCCAGAACAGCACGCGCCAGACGCTGACATATTCGAAGACGACTTTCGGATTGAGCAGCGACACCCATTGCTCGATCACCGGATTGGCGGCCGCGAACAGCGCGACGAAGACGGTACCGAGCACCACTGGCATCAGCCACAGCGCGACGCCGCGGGTGAAGGCGGACAAGTTGAAGACCTGGAGTGCGTCGAGAAAGAATCTGAAGGGGCCGAGAAGCAGGAAGTTTCGCAGCGCGCGGGCGCGTTCCGCAAGGCCGGTGGTCTCCGGATTGGTCGCGAGCAGGAGAGCGATCATCAATGCGGTGACGACAATGAAGCAGGAGAGCGTGTTGAGCTCATCGATAGCCGGCAGGAGACCGAGCGCGAAGATTACAGCGCCGGTCGCTCCGCGCCGAAAGTCCAGCGCGGCGTGGTTGGCGAGCACCGAGCCGCAGGCGATTGCGACGGCAAAGATCACCAGCGACAGTCCAACCCGCTGGCCATAGAACAGCCAGTCGGCAAGCGCGGCGAGCATCACGGCCATTGCAAGCCTGGTCGAGATGGCCGAAGGCCTGATCGGCTGGATGCCCGTCGTCGATGTTGTAGCCAGGCTCGTCATGTGCAGATGACCTCTCGCTGAGTTCGATGTCGTGCAATCTGCATGGCGCTTGCGCAGAAGACTGGGCCCTCGTCTGCATGGTTTCAGGAGTCTTTTGCAGTTTTCGTGCAGGTGCGCTTTTGCCCCTCGCGGAGCTTTAGTCGCACTGATAGGTGCGATGCGTTCATCATTTTGGACGTGACGCACCATGCAATTGCTCCATCGCTTCGGTCTCATCCTGCTCTGGCTTTTCGCGCCGCTCGCCGCATTCGCGGCTGCGAACAAGAACGATCCCTATCTGCTCGTGCTGCGCGGCGCCGGAAACATCGCGCTTGTCGTCGCAAGCCTCGTGATCGTCGTCGTGCTGCTGCGCAGCGGGCGCTGGCGCACGATCGCGGGCAAGGTGCTCGTCATGCTTTGGTGCACGCCGCCGGTCCTGGTGTCGGCCGCACATCTGACGTTCGAGCTGCGCAAGCACGATGTCCTCGGCGCAAGCATTGCTGAAACGCGCCAGCTCGGGCCTCACTTCATGGTCGGCTATTCCTCTTTCGCCGAAATCGCGCGTCTCGCCGAGCAGGGCCTGATCGGCGGCATCTACGTCACCCGGCACAACATCCGTGGGCGGAGCATCGAGGCGCTGCGCGCCGAGATCGCGGCGCTTCAGGACAAGCGGCGTATGTCAGGCCTGCCGCCGCTGGTCGTCGCGGCCGATCAGGAGGGCGGCATCGTCGGTCATCTCGCGCCGCCGCTGACCAAGGTGCCGGCGCTGGCAACGCTCACCGGCCTTGCACCCGATGAGCAGCAGGCCAGGGCGGAAGAGTTCGGCCGTATCCATGGCCGTGAGCTTTCAGGATTGGGCGTCAACCTTAACCTCGCGCCGGTGCTCGACCTCAAGCCGCCGCAGCGGCGCAACCGTCTCGATTTCCACACGCTGATCGGCCAACGCGCGATTGCCGCCGACCCCGCCGTCGTCAGCACGATCGCGAACGCTTATGTCCGCGGGCTCGAAGAGGCGGGTGTCGGCGCCACGCTCAAGCATTTCCCCGGCATTGGCCGCGTCCGCACCGACACGCATCACTTCAGCGCCAATCTCGATACGCCGGTGAAGGAGCTGGAGGCGACCGACTGGCTTCCGTTCCGCGAGGTGCTCTCCCATTCGCGCAGTGCCTTGATGGTCGGCCACATTACGTTGACCGCCGTCGATCCTGATCGTGCGGCGTCGCATTCGAAGCGTGTCGTCGACGGCATCATCCGCAACACCTGGGGTTATCAGGGCGTGGTGATGACCGACGACCTCGTGATGGGTGCGATCTACCAGAACGATGTCTGCAGGGCCGTGGTCGAAGCGATCAATGCCGGCGTCGACACGCTGCTGGTCGCCTATGACGGTGCGCAGTTCTATCGGGTCTTCGCCTGCGCGCTGGAGGCATCACGGCGCGGCGAGCTGGATACGGCAATGCTGCGCACGAGCGATGCCCGGTTGGCGCGGGGGTTCCCAACCGCGCAGGCACGAGCCGTCGCAAGCGCCAACGACAAGAACTAGCCTTTCATGAACTGGCGGTAGTCCGGCTCGCGGTGAAACCAGAATTCGTAACCGGTGACGGCCTTCTGCATCGCGACGTCGTGGATCGGCTGGTTGAGTGGCACGACCGGGACGTCGCGCATGCACAGCGCAACAAAGTCCTTCACCGCCTTGTCGTACTCGTCGGCATCGGTGGTGAAGCGCGCCTTGTCGATCAGCGCGTCCATCTCCTTGTTCTGGTAGGAGGAGATGTTGAAGATCGAATTGTTGCCGTGGAAATTCCAGTAGAAGTAATATTCGGGATAATCCAGCCAGCCACTGAAGCGGTTCAGAGCGAGCGGCAGCTCTTTCTTGTTCAGCGTTGTACGCCAGTTCGCGCCGGGTATTTTCTCGATCGATGCCTTGATGCCGATCTTGGCGAGGCTCTCCTGGATCAGGATCGCGGTCGGCTCGCCGACAGTCGCCGTGCCCGTGTCGAGCGACAGCGTCGTCTCCAGACCTGACTCGAAGCCGGCTTCTCTCATCAGGGCCTTTGCTTTGTCGAGATCGGTGACATAGGGGGAGGGCTGCGGCCAGACGGGTTTTGAAACCTCGGCCGTGCCGCCATACATCGGCACGGCGCGGCCGAAGAACGCGCTGCTCTGGATCTGCTCATACGGCATCGCCCAGGCGACGGCCTGGCGCAGCTTGACGTTATCGAACGGTGGCTTTGCGGTGTTCAGCGCGATGTACCAGAGCGCATTCGGGATCGGCACGCCCGAGACCCTGACCTTGCCCTCCCTGATGATCTGCTCGAAATCGCGCGGCGCAAAGCCGCTGGAGATGTCCGCATCGCCGCGCTCCAGCATGGCCCGCCTTGTGCCTGCGGAGGGCACGTCCCGCGCGATGACGCGCCGGATCTTCGGCAGCGGTCCGCTCTTCCAGTCGTCGAAGCGCGCCAGCACGGTCTCGCTGCCGGGCTTCCAGCTCTCGATCCGGTAGGCGCCGCCGCCGGCTTCGTTGGCTCGCAACCACGCCAGCGCCCAGGGATCCTCCGCTGTCGCGTTCTTTTTGGCCAGCTCCGAGTTGATGATGAAGGGCACCACGACCGCGACGTTGAACAGCAGCATCTTGTCTTTGCGGACATAGTCGATGCGGAAGGTATGGTCGTCGACCACGACGAATTGCTCCGGCTTCTCCAGCGATCCCGCCGACATCTGGAAGGTCGGAAAGCCGCCGACCGTCACGGCGCGGTCGAACGACCATTTGACGTCCTTGGCGGTCACAGGCGTGCCGTTGTGGAATTTCGCGTCCTTGCGCAGCTTGAAGGTGCAGGACATGCCGTCCGCGGCAACCTCCCAGCTCTCGGCAAGTTCAGGCGCGAGCTTCTCACGGTCGTAGGATAGCGTGCCGTCGGGCAGCGTTTTTGAAGCGTAAGAGAGCAGGCGGTCGTAGCAGTTCCAGGACAAGCCGTTGACGGTCTGGTTGGAGCCGACGCCCTGCATGTCCAGCGAGTTCGGCCCGAGTTCCTGCACCACCAGCAGCGTTTCGGCGCGCCCCTGCGCGGAGGCAAGGCGCGGCGCCAAGGCAGAGCCGGCAAGGCCGAGCATGACGCCACGGCGGCTCAGATCGAAAGACGATGCGCTCATCGCGGTCTCCCGGGGAAAGTCATCGGTGATCGAGAGGCAAGGCGTGTGCCATCGGCGTACGTCAACTTGTCGCAAGCGGTATCCGGCAGCCTATGCCAGCTCTTCAGCCAGGAAGTCGACCAGCGCACGTACCTTGGTCGAGGGGCGAGGGCCGGCCGGAAACACGGCGAAGACGTCGACCGGCGCAAGCTTGTAGCTCTTCAACAACGGCACCAGCGCGCCCGACGCGATTTCGGGCCCGGCCATCACCGGTGATGTCATGGCAATGCCGAGCCCGGCCAGGACGCTCGCAAAGATGCCGGGGCCGGAATCGGTGGTGATGCGGCCTTGGACATCGACCGAGGTCGCCGCGCCGTTGCGGGTGAAAGACCAGGTGGCGTGGCCGAACAGTCCGGGACCCAGGATGCAGTCATGTGAAGCGAGATCGGCGGGCGTCTTCGGGGTGCCGCGCTCCGCGAGATAGGACGGCGCGGCAACGAGAAAGCGCGGCACCGTCGCGAGTTTGCGCGCGCCGAAGCCGGAGTCGGCGAGCGGGCCGAGGCGGATCGCGACGTCGGTGCCTTCCGCGACGAGGTTATGCCGTTGGTCGGCGACCGACAGCTCGACCCGCAGCATGGGATGGGCGCGAAGGAATTTCGGCAGGCGCGGGATGATGAGCCGCGTGCCGTAGACGATGGGCATCGTGATGCGCAGGGTTCCGCGCAACGAGTCGACGCCACGCGCGGCGTCCTCGGCATCCTCGATGTCGGCCAGTACTTCGCGTGCGCGGGTCAGGAACAGCGCGCCGGCATCGGTGACGGTGATCCGTCGTGTGGTCCGCAGCAGCAGCTTGACGCCCAGCCGGGCCTCCAGCTCGCCGATGATCCGCGACACCGAGGGCTGCGACAGCCCGAGCTCGCGCGCAGCTTTCGAGAAGCTGCCGCTCTCCGCTGCCCGGACGAAAACAGCCAATTCCTGCAGCCGGTCACTCATTTGAAATCCAAATAAATGTTCTCTGTAATCGCCATATACCCCTTCGTTCTCAAATGACCCAGATGGAGCGGGCCAACAGCAAACGATGGAGTTTCCCATGGCCCTGCAAGACAAGCTCGATGCCTTCAAAACTGATTTCGAGGCCGGCCGCCTCCCGCTCAAGCCCAACAAGGAGGCGCTTGACACCATGCATCATGCCACCGCTGAGTTGATCGCGAGCGGCCAGGCGCAACGCGCGAAGAAGGCGGGCGATGTCGCCCCCGAGTTCATCCTGAAGGATTCCGACGGCAAGCCGATCGCTTCGCGTGACCTGCTCGCCAAGGGCCCGCTGATCGTGTCGTTCTATCGCGGCGTCTGGTGCCCTTATTGTAACTTCGAGCTGCAGGCGCTCCAGGACGCGTTGCCTGAGTTCGATGCGCGCGGCGCGAGCCTCGTTGCGATCTCGCCGCAGACCGCGCCGAACAGCCGCAAGTCGCAGCGCGACAACAAGCTGTCCTTCCCGATCCTGAGCGACGTCAGGAGCGAGGTGGCCGATGCCTTCGGCATCCGCTTCGCGCTGTCGGACGATCTCGTCGCGCTCTACAAATCGTTCAAGAACGATTTGCCGACCTTCAACGACAATCCGGCTTGGGTGCTGCCGATGCCCGCGCGCTATGTCATCGGTCGCGACGGCATCATCGCTTATGCGGAAGTGAATCCGGACTACACGCACCGTCCCGATCCGTCCGAGCTGTTGCCGGTGCTCGACCGGCTGCGCGCCGGCAAGGCGGCCTGATCGCAAACCGGCCGGCGCGGTTCGCCCGCCGGTCTCTCTCTTTTTCTTTCCTTCCATTCAACGGCGTGCCTGCGCCGAACGGTTGCGCACGCCAAAACGAGAGGTCCATGTCATGTCGAAACTTCAGGGAAAAACTGCCGTCATTACCGGCGGCTCCAGTGGTATCGGTCTTGCTGCCGCGAAGCGCTTCGTCGCCGAAGGCGCCCATGTCTTCATCGTCGGACGGCGCCAGAGCGAGCTCGACAAGGCCAAGGCCGAGATCGGGCGAAACGTCACGGCGGTCCAGGCGGACGTCGCAAATCTCGACGATCTCGGCAGGCTTTATGCGCGGGTGAAGGATGAGAAGGGCGGCCTCGACATTATCGTCGCCAGTGCAGGGATCGTTGAGCGCAAGCTCACGACGGATGTCACGCCCGAGCATTTCGACAAGACCCTCGGTATCAACGCGCGCGGTGCCTATTTCACTGTCCAGATGGCATTGCCGCTGATGCGTACGGGCGGCTCGATCGTGCTGGTGTCATCGGCCCTGCATCTGAAGGGCGTGCCGGAGTACGGCACCTATGCCGCCACCAAGGCCGCGCTGCGTTCGTTCTCCCGGACTTGGGCGATGGAGTTGAAAGATCGTGGCATCCGCGTGAATACGTTGTCATCCGGCGCCATCGACACGCCGATCATCGACAGCCAATTCAAGACACCGGACGAGGCCGACGACGGCCGTGCCTTCTTCGCCTCGATCACCCCGCTCGGCCGGATCGGCCGCTCGGAGGAGATGGCCGCGGCCATTCTGTTCCTGGCCTCGGACGATAGCAGCTACAGCACGGGGATCGATCTTGCCGCCGACGGTGGCATGATCCAGAGCTGAGGCCGCCGCCAACGCCGATTGCGCCGCACATACGCGCGTGGCGCGGTCCGCGACAATGATCGCCGGGTCCATATCGCGCCTGCGAAATGCAACCGAGCCATGACGGATCGCGCGGGCGCGCGCCCTTGCGCTGCCGCACGGGCAGGGGCACTCTGCGCAGGCGGCGCACGAGAACGCCGCCAATAAGATGGCGTGAGGAAGCTCCATGGCGGCGACGCGGATCGACTGCGATATCCACCCGGCTGTCGGTGGAACGCGCACGACGCTCCTTCCCTATCTCAGCGGTCACTGGAAAGAGCAGGTGGTCAGCCGCGCCATCGACGGGCTCGACCTCACCTCCTATCCGCCGAGCATGCCGCTGGCTGGCCGCGCCGACTGGCGGCCGAGCAATGGCGCCAGGCCCGGCTCCGATCTCGCCATGGTGCAGAAGGGCGCCTTCGACCAGCTCGGTTCCAGTCATGCCATCCTCAACGTGCTCTATGGCGCGCAAGCCGTGTTCGACGCCTATATGGCGGCCGATTTCTGCAAGGCGATCAACGACTGGATCGCGGCCGAATGGCTGTCGCGCGATCCGCGTCTGCGGGCGTCCATCGTGGTGCCGATGCAGGATCCTGATCTGGCGATCGAGGAAATCGAGCGCCGCGCCAACGACAATCGCTTCGTCTCGATCCTGGTGCTGGCGCAGGGCGAGACATTGCTCGGGCGGCGGCATTTCTGGCCGGTCTACCGGCTTGCCGAGAAGTACAAGCTGCCGCTCGCGATCCACGCCGGCACGCAATATCGGCAGGCGCCGAGCTCGGCCGGCTGGCCGTCGCATCGCTATGAATATTACTTCGTCGAGGCGCAGGCGTTTCAGGCGCAGATCCTGAGCCTGATCTACGAGGGCGTGTTCGGCAAGTTTCCGAACCTCAAGGTCGTCCTGATGGAGTCGGGCGTGAGCTGGCTGCCGGCCTTCATGTGGCGCGCCAACAAGACCTGGCGCGGCGTGCGCGTCGAGGTGCCCTGGGTCGAGCGCGAGCCGGCCGCGATCATTCGCGACAATTTCCGCGTCACCATGCAGCCGTTCGATGCGCCGACTGACGCGAAGAGCGTCGAGGAGATCATCGACCAGATCGGCTCCGAAAAGATGTTCCTGTTTGCGTCCGACTATCCGCACTGGCAGTTCGACGGCGACGATCCGATCCCGCCGAACCTGCCGAAGAGCATCATCGACAAGATGTGCGTCGACAATCCGCTGGAGACCTTTCCGCGGTTGTCGTTGGCCAACTGACGCATGATCCGGAAAAGTGGGCACCGGTTTTCCGATAAGATCATGCGCAAATAGAAAGTTTGGAGGTTCGCATGAGTGAAGTCATCGACCGTCCGCTACGCGACGACGAGAAGCCCGCCAGCTCGCGGTTGCGCATCGTCGATTGCGACGTGCATCCGAGCCTGAGATCGACGGACGATCTCAACGAGTTCCTGCCGAAGCGCTGGCAGCAGCATCTGAAGGAATATGGCAGCCATCTGCGCACGCCCTATCTCTTCACGACGCCCTATCCGCGATCCTCGCCGCTGATCGCGCGGCGCGACGCCTGGCCGCCGACAGGCGGGGTGCCGGGCTCCGATCTCGCCTTCATGCAGAAGCAGCATCTCGATCCGCTCGATGTCGAGTTCGGCATCCTGCAGGTGCTCGATCTCTTCATCTTCTCGCAGCAGAACCTCGAATTCGGCGCGGCGATCCAGCGTGCGATCAACGACTGGCAGCTGGCCTTCTGGTCGCATCGTGATCCCCGTCTGAAGGCTTCGATCCTGGTCGGGCAGGATGGCGTTGACCTTGCCATCGCCGAGATCGATCGCTGCGCCAGGACCGGCGAATACATTCAGATCAACGTCTCGCCGCGCGCCAACGAGCCGCTCGGCCGCCGCCGCTACTGGCCGATCTATGAACGTGCGCAGGCGCTGGATCTGCCGCTCGGCATCCATGTCGGCGGCTATGGCGGGCATGCGCCGACCGGCGGCGGCTGGCCGTCCTATTATGTCGAGGAGCACCAGTCCAACGCGCATACCATCGCGGCCCAGCTTGCGAGCCTCGTGATCGAGGGCGTGCCGGAGCGGTTTCCGAAGCTGAAGATCGTCTTCATCGAGGGCGGCTTCGGCTGGATCCCGTCGGCGGTCTGGCGCATGGACCAGCACTTCGAACGTTTCCGCAGCGAAGTGCCGCATCTCAAGCGCAAGCCGTCGGAATATGTGCGTGAAAACTTCTGGTTCACGACGCAGCCGATCGACGAACCGGACGAGGCGCGGCATCTGCGCTCGCTGATCGAATGGGTCGGCATCGACCGTCTGCTGTTCTCGTCGGACTATCCGCACTGGGATTTCGACGATCCGCGCTTCGCCTTCAAGACGCCGCTGACCGAGGCCGAGCGCAGGAAGATCTTCAGCACCAATGCCCGTGCGGTCTACAAGTTCTGAGCAGAGGCTTTCCGGAGACATGGCCCGTCACATCGTCGCGTCCACCTCGGAGATCCCGCCCGGCGGCAACAAGGTCGTCGATATCGCCGGGCGCGATATCGTCGTGTTCCACGTCAATGGCGAGTTCTTCGCGCTCCTGAACCGCTGTCCGCATGCGGGCGCGCCGCTGGAGAAGGCGGCCTGCGTGGCGCGGCTGACCTCGCCCGAGCCGGGTGTCTACGAGCGCTCGCGCGTCGGCGAGATGCTGCGCTGCCCCTGGCACGGCTGGGAGTTTGACATGCGCAACGGCCAGTCCTGGTTCGACCCGAAACGGGTCAAGATCCGGTCATATCCGGTCGCCGTGGAGCGCGGCGACGACCTCCAGAAGGGGCCGTATGTTGCGGAGACCTTTCCGGTGCATGTCGAGGACAGTTACGTGATCGTGGAAGTCTGACACGCCGCCGTCATTCCGGGTGCGATGCTGCGCATCGCCCCGGAATGACATCCCTGATTGCGCAATCGTCCAAGCTTCCGATTGAGATTCCGACGCAGGTGCGTTATGGCTCTCGCGCTTTCCAGAGGCGGAGATGAGCTTTGTCGAAACAATCCCTGCGTGAGGAGGCCGAGCGCCTGATCCGCGAATCGATGGAAAAGAAGACCATCGTCGTCAAGCAGGGCACGACCCGCATCGAGGCCGTCTGCGGCAAGTGCGGCGCGCCGAACCGGGTCCAGGCCGAAAAGGGCCAGAGCCGGGTGAAATTTTCCTGCAAGAATTGCGGGCACCAGCAAGAGACGCTGTAGGGCGTCTTTATCTCTCCTCACTCTGCGGAGGCAGCCCCTCACCCCGCCCTCTCCGCGTAAGGACGGGGCGAGGGAGTGAGAGAGCGGTGCAAGGTTACGCCCCGTCCACAAATCTCTTGAACGCGTCCGCATAGTCCGGATGCCAGCGCGACAGCGGCGGCCGGTTTTCGACGATATCCCCGGCTGCCCACAGCATGCGCTTCTCGTCGAGCGCGCGGGGCACGTCGTTATCCGGACACAGGATGTAGAAGTCACCGGCCTCCAGCCGCGCCAGCATGAAGTCCACCGTCTGCTCCGCCGTCCAGGCGCCGGCCGGCTTCTCGGTGCGTCCCTTTGCGGTCAGCCCGGTGAAGACGAAGCCGGGGATCAGCAGATGCGCGCTGATCTTGCAATCCTTCGTGTTGCGCAGTTCGTGCTGGAGCGCTTCCGTGAACGCCTTCACGCCGGCCTTGGAGACATTATAGGCGGGATCGCCGGGCGGCGTGGTGATGCCTTGCTTGGAGCCGGTGTTGATGATGAGACCGGCCCTGCCGCGCGCGATCATGTTGGCTGCGAAGATGCGCGAGCCGTTGATGATGCCCCACATGTTGACGCCGATGACGCGCTGCCAATTGTCGGGTTCGCCGAACAATGTGCTGCCCGGCTGGATGCCGGCATTGTTCATCAGGATGTCGGTGCCGCCGAAGCGCTCGCGCACGGCACGCTCCAGTTCCGCGACGCTCTCGGCCTTGCTGACGTCGACGGCGAACGTCATCACATGCGTGGCGGAGGCGACGGATGACAGTTGTGTTGCGGCCTCAGCCATCCGCGTCTGATCGACGTCGGCGATGCACACCTTCATGCCGGCGCGCGCGAAAGCCATCGCGGCGGCCAATCCGATGCCGGACGCGCCGCCCGTGATCACGGCAACATTGTCTTTGACGATGGCGGAATGTGGCATGATTGGTCTCCGGAGAAGGGGCTCTGTCGAGCTATAACATGGCGGCCATTCGACCCTGCACAAGTCGGCATGGGAGGTCTTCGTTCCGTGCCGACTTTACGCCCATCGGCGACCGCTGTATTCTATTTCGCCTAACGATCCCGCCCAGATCGAGCCAATCAATCATTTGACAGGGAGTGCAGCCATGGCTGTGTCGCAGGCTATTCCGATCACGCGCCATCCGTTCGCCAACGGGTCCTACAAGCAGATGCTGATCGACGGGAAGTGGGTGGATGCCGCTTCCGGCAAGCGCTTCGAGACCCACAACCCCGCCACCGGCGAACTGCTCGCCACCGTCGCGGAGGGCGACAAGGAAGACATTGACCGTGCGGTTGCGGCGGCCCGCCGCGCCTTCGAGGGACCCTGGAGCAAGGTCAAGCCGTTCGAGCGGCAGAACATGCTCCTGAAGCTCGCCGACCTCGTCGAGAAACATTTCGACGAATTGTCGCAGCTCGATACGCTCGACATGGGTGCGCCGCTCAGCCGCACCCGCAACTATCGCCTGCGCGCCGTCGGCATGCTGCGTTACTACGCGGGCCAGACCACCGCGATCCACGGCGAGACCATCGAGAACTCGCTGCCGGGCGAAATCTTCTCCTACACGCTGAAGGAGCCCGTCGGTGTCGTCGGCGCCATCATCCCCTGGAACGGCCCGCTCACCGCGACGCTCTGGAAGATCGGGCCCGCGATTGCGACCGGCTGCACCGTGGTGCTCAAGCCCGCCGAAGAGGCGCCGCTGACCTCGCTGCGCATCGCCGAGCTCGCGATGGAGGCCGGCGTTCCCGCCGGCGTCGTCAACGTCGTGCCGGGCTACGGCGAGACCGCGGGCGCCGCGCTCGCCTCGCACCATGACGTCGACAAGGTCGCCTTCACCGGCTCGCACGTCACCGGCCAGTCGATTGTCCGCGCCTCTGCCGGCAACCTCAAGCGTGTCTCGCTCGAGCTTGGCGGCAAGTCTCCGGACATCGTGTTCGCCGATGCCGATCTCGATGCGGCCGTGCCCGGCGCCGCGATGGCGGTGTTCGCAAATTCGGGCCAGATCTGCAGCGCGGGCACGCGCCTGTTCGTCGAGCAGGCGATCTACGAAGAGTTCGTCGGCCGCGTCGCCGAGTTCGGCAAGAAGCTGCAGGTCGGCAATGGCCTCGATCCCAACGTGCAGATCGGCCCGCTCGTGTCCGAGGAGCAGCTCAAGCGCGTCACCGGCTATCTCGACATCGGCCAGAAGGAAGGCGCGAAGGCGCTCGTCGGCGGCGGCCGCGTCACCGAGGGTGCGCTGTCGAAGGGCTACTTCGTCTCGCCGACCGTGTTCGCCGGCGTGCAGGACAACATGCGTATCGCGCAGGAAGAGATCTTCGGTCCCGTCATCTCCGCGATCGCGTTCAAGGATATGGACGAACTGGTCAAGCGCGCCAACAACACCACGTTCGGCCTCGGCTCGGGCCTGTGGACGCGCGACGTCAGCAAGGCGCATGCGGTGGCGAAGAGCCTGCGTGCCGGCTCGGTGTGGGTGAATTGCTACCAGGCGATGGACCCGGCCGTGCCGTTCGGCGGCTACAAGATGAGCGGCTACGGCCGCGAGTCCGGCAAGCAGCACGTCGAGGAATATCTCAACGTGAAGGCCGTCTGGATCAAGACGGCGTAAGACTAATTCTCTTCCGCGTTCCGCGACGGGGAATATCTGCTTTTATGGGGGCGGCGCCTTTTCCGGTGGCCGCCCCTCGCTATATGATTTGCATCCTTTCAGTGACATCCGGGGACGACATGAAATTCGAGGCGCTGTTCAAGCCATTGCAGGTTGGTCCGTACAAGCTCGCGCACCGCGTTGCGCTGGCGCCGCTGACGCGCATGCGCGCCGAGCGTGAGAGCTTTTCGCCGCGGCCGCTCAATGCCGAATATTACGGCCAGCGCGCGACGAAGGGCGGCCTGCTGATCACCGAAGCCTCGCCCGTGGTTTCGCACGGCCGCGGCAATCCGGCGACGCCGGGCATCTATACGGACGCGCAGATCGCCGGCTGGCGGAAAGTGACCGATGCCGTGCACGCCAAGGGCGGCATCATCTTCCTCCAGCTCTGGCACGTCGGCCGCGTCTCGCATTCGTCCTATCATGGCGGCCAGCTTCCGGTGTCGGCCTCGGCGATCGCGATCAAGGCCGAAGGGATGAAGGCGATGACCGCCGACGGCAAGATCGCCGAATACGAGACGCCGCGCGCGCTGGAGACCGACGAGGTCAAGGGCGTCGTCGAAGCATTCCGGCAGGGCGCGAAGAACGCGCTCGCCGCCGGCTTCGACGGCGTCGAGATCCACGGCGCCAATGGCTATTTGCTCGAGCAGTTCCTGCAGTCGCGCAGCAACCAGCGCACCGATCAATATGGCGGCGGAATCGAGAACCGCGCGCGGCTGCTGCTCGAAGTCACGCAGGCTGCGATCGACGTCTGGGGCGCAAACCGCGTCGGTGTGCGCCTGTCGCCGCACGGCATCGCCAATGATTCCGGCGAGCCCGATCCGATGCCGCTCTACACGCATGTGGTGAAGGAGATCGACAGGCTCGGCCTGGCCTATCTCCACTTCATCGAGCCGAGGTCCAGCGGCGCCGGCCGCGCCGACGTCAACTGGCAGAACGTGCCGTCGGCGATGGTGCTGTTCCGTCCGCTCTACAGCGGCGTGCTGATGACCGCGGGCGGCTTCACCGGCGAGAGCGCGAATGCGGCGATCGCCGAGGGCCACGCCGACATCATCGCCTTCGGCCGCATCTTCATCTCCAATCCGGATCTGCCGCGGCGGCTGGAGCACGACTATCCGATCACCCCCTACAACCGCGCGACGTTCTACGGTGGCGAGGAGAAGGGATACACGGATTATCCAGTGTATGACGAACTGACGCCGGCGTAAGAGTCTTCGTTGCCCGGATGGCGCGCAGCGAAATCCGGGCTACGGGTCTATATTCGTCGCTCCGCCAGACACCACAAATTCCGTCATTGCGAGCGCAGCGAAGCAATCCAGACTGTCTCCGCTGAAAGACTCTGGATTGTTTTGCTGCGTTCGCAATGACGACGGGGAGACCTCTCATGGCCAAAGCCGCAGCCGCCGCAGGGATCGCCACCGGCCAATGCCTCTGCGGCAAGGTGACTTTCGAGATCGACATCCCCGCGCGCTGGGCCTGGCACGATCATTCCGCGGCAAGCCGCCGCGCCCATGGCGCCGCCTACGCCACCTATGTCGGCAGCTGGAAGAAGCGTTTCCGCATCATCTCGGGCAAGACCGCGCTGACCCGCTACGAGGACAAGGCGACCAGGACCGCGCGCAGCTTCTGCTCGCATTGCGGCACGCCGATCGCGTATGAGCGCCCGCGCGGTCCGCACATGGTCAACATTCCCCGCGCGCTCTTTAGGGAGCGCACTGGCCGCCAGCCGCTCTATCACATCGCGATCGAGGAGCTGCAGGAATGGGCCTATACCGGCGAACCGCTGGTGCCACTGAAAGGTTTCCCCGGCGTGGTCTGGCAACGCTCGAAGAAGAAGAAGCGCGCCGGCGGCGAGGACCCGTTCGAACTGGGGCGGGAGGAGATGTAGTTCGGGCCGCTTGCATTGCTCTCGTGCCCCGGACGCGGTGCGGCACGAAGTGACGCTCCGCTGAGCCGGGGCCCATGCATAAGCGAACTAGGCACGAATCTGGGTCCCGGCTCTGCGGCGCACCGCTCCGCGCTGCGCCGCGTCCTGGACGCGAGAGCGCAGTTTGCCGCTTGCACGCAACGCAGCCATGACCGTGCTTCCTTGCGCGCCTCCCATCACTTCGGCCATCATGCATCCGTCCTTGCGGCAACGCCCGCTTCTGGAGGAAACATGAAGAACAAGATCACCGGTCGCTCCGCCTTTCTCGCGCTGCTCAAGGACGAGGGCATCACGCATCTGTTCGGCAATCCCGGCACCACCGAGCTGCCGATCATGCATGCGCTGAAGGATCATCCTGATCTCACCTATGTGATGGCGATGCAGGAAAGCCTGGTGGTGGCGATCGCCGATGGCTATAGCCGCGCGTCCGGTAAACTGGTCGCCTGCAACGTCCATGTCGCGCCTGGCCTCGGCAATGCGATGGGCTCGCTCTACAACGCGCAGTTCACGGGTACGCCGATGATCCTGACCGCGGGCCAGCAGGAGCAGGGCCACGGCTTGATGGAGCCGGTGCTCTACGGCCCGCTGGTACGCATGGCCGAGCCGTTGGTGAAATGGGCCGTCGAGGTGACGCGGCTGGAGGACCTGCCGCGCATCGTCCGCCGCGCCGCCAAGGTGGCGATGACGCCGCCGACCGGCCCGGTGTTCATCTCGCTGCCCGGCGACATTCTCAACAGCGAAGCCGGTATCGATCTCGGCCGTTCCACCCGCATCGACGCGCGCGTCAAGCCATCGGATGAAGCGCTGAAGGCGTTCGCGGCACGCCTGCTCAAGGCCGAACGTCCCGTCATCGTCACCATGGACGAGGTGGTCAAGAGCGACGCGCTGAAGGAGGCCGCCGAACTCGCCGAGCTGCTCGGCGCTGCCGCCTATCAATCGTCGACGCCCTATGGCTCGCACTTCCTCTCGGAGAGCCCGAGCTTCGTCGGCACGCTGGCGCGTGTCCAGAAAGTGGCCCGCGACACGCTTGCGCCGCACGATCTGCTGATCGCGCTCGGCGGCGATCCCCTGCGGATGTCAGTTTACAGCGAGGTCGACGCGCTGCCGGATGGTCTCGGCATCGTGCAGATCGGTCTCGTCGATTGGGAGATCGCCAAGAATTACGGCGCCGAGATCGCGCTGAAGGCCGACCTGAAGGAGACTCTGCGCGCGCTGATCCCGGTGCTGATGGAGATGGGCGGCGCGCCGCTGGCGGGCCGCGCCAAGCAGCGCCTCGCCGAGCTCGCGCCGCAGAATTGGGCGGCGCGCCGCGCGGCCCTGGTCGAGCAGATCGGCAAGAACGCGGGACGCAACCCGATTGATCCCGATTATCTCGTGCTGCAAATGGTCGAGGCGATGCCCGACAACGCCATCCTCGTCGATGAAGGGCTCACCTCCAGCCGGCAGGTCACGGCGCTGCGCCCGCACCGCGACCGCTACGGCTATCACGGCCTTGCCTCCGGCGGCATCGGCTGGGGCCTGCCGGCCTCGGTCGGCGCCAGCATCGCCAATCCGGATCGGCCTGTCGTGTGCTTCTCAGGCGACGGCAGCGCGATGTATTCGATCCAGTCGCTGTGGACCGCGGCGCATCAGAAGCTGCCGCTCAACGTCGTCATCGCCAACAATGGAGGCTACCGCATCATCAAGCAGCGGCTGCTCGCCTTCCACGGCGACGACAATTACGTCGGCATGGATTTCGTCGATCCGCCCGTGGATTTCGCCGGCGTCGCCAAGGCGCTCGGTTGCGAGGCGATCAAGATCAGCGACCCCCGCGAGTTGAAGACAACGCTGGCGTCGGCGTTCAACCGGCCGGGAACGAAGCTGATCGAGGTGATGGTGGACGGGAAGGTGTAGCCGCAAGGAAAATGCGGCGATAGCGTTCCCAGGTCCATCGCCGTCACCCTGAGGTGGCCGCTTCTTCAGCGGCCCTCGAAGGGCGACGGCCCGGCTGCATCTCGGCCGTTCATCCTTCGAGGCTCCCGGCACGATGCTTTGCATCGCGCCACTCGCACCTCAGGATAACGGAACTTGCGGGGCGGAGGGTTAGCCTGATTTCCTCCCCACCCGATACCCCGCCGCCGGATGCGGCGCATCGAGCCGCGCCCGCCCGTCACCGAACAGCTTTTCCCGCAGCGTGCCCTTGGCGTATTCGGGCTTGTAGCGGCCGCGCTTGGTCAACTCCGGCACCAGCATGTCCGAGATGTCCTCGAAATCGCCGGGCGAGATCGCAAACGCAACGTTGAGTCCGTCGACGTCGGTCTTCTCGAACCAGTCCTCGATCTTGTCGGCGACACTTTCGGGCGTGCCGACCACGACCGGGCCCGCGCCGCCGATGCCGACATGCTCGATGACGTCGCGCACGGTCCAGACGCGATCGGGGTCACCGCGGGTGACGTTGTCGAGCGCGCTGCGGCCGGCGTCGTTCTGGACGTGACGCACTTGCTGGTCGAGCTCGTAGCCGGAGAAGTCGATGCCGGTCCAGCCAGACATTAGCGCCAGCGCGCCTTCCGGATTGATGTGCGAGCGGTAGTCGGCATATTTCGCAGCCGCCTCGGCCTCGGTGTTGCCGAGGATGATCGTCATCATGCTGAACATCAGGATTTCGGCCGGGTTGCGGCCGAGCGCTGTGGCTTCCTGACGGATCGCCGAGACGCGCGGCCCGATGATCTTGGCCGACGGTCCCGACATGAACACGCATTCGGCGTGCTTGGCCGCGAACTGTCGCCCGCGCGGCGAGGTGCCGGCCTGGTACAGCACGGGCGTGCGTTGTGGTGACGGCTCGCTGAGGTGGATGGTGTTGTTGATGCGGTAGTTCGCGCTCTCATGGTTGACGCGATGCACCTTGCTTGCATCGGTGAAGATGCCGCGCTTGCGGTCGCGCAGCACGGCGTCGTCCTCCCAGCTGCCTTCCCAGAGCTTGTAGACGACGTCCATATATTCGTCGGCGATGTCATAGCGGTCGTCGTGCCCGACCTGTTTGTCCTTGCCGGCGCCGCGCGCGGCGCTGTCGAGATAGCCGGTGACGACGTTCCAGCCGATCCGTCCTTCCGTCAGGTGGTCCAGCGTCGACATCCGCCGCGCGAACGGGTACGGCGGCTCGAACGACAGATTGCTGGTGACGCCGAAGCCCAGATTCTTCGTCACCGCTGCCATCGCGGAGAGCAGCAGCAGAGGTTCGTTCGACGGCGTTTGCGCGCCGTTGCGCAAGGCCGCGTCGGGACTGTTGCCATAGACGTCGTAGACGCCGAGCACGTCGGCCAGGAACAGCCCGTCGAAGCGGCCGCGCTCCAGCGTCCTGGCGAGGTCGATCCAGTAGGGCAGGCGGTTATATTCGGCGGTGCGGTCGCGCGGATGGGTCCACAGCCCCGGCGACTGGTGTGCGACGCAGTTCATCGCGAAGGCGTTGAGCCTGATCTGCTTGGCCATGGTCATCCCCCCGACGCGCTGTACTGGAGGCGGTACGAATGGTACAGGTGCGCCCCAACTTGGCGACGTTCTTGCATATGGCGCGATCTTGGCAAGGTCAAAATCAGCGACATCCCGCTAGCGGCAGGCCGGTCTCAAGCGAGCGAGAACAAAATCCCAAGAGAACTTGAAGATTACTAGACGAGAACTCCAAGAACTATCCAGTCCCCGCCACTTTCGAAGGGCCGCCCGTCTCGGGTAGGGTCCTTCGCCGCGAAGTCCGAAAAGCAAATCATGACCAGAGCCGACGCCATCTCCCGTGCCCGTGAGGATTTCACATCCGGCGCGTTCCTGTCCGAGCTTGAACGCCGGGTGGCCTTCAAGACCGAAAGCCAGAATTCATCGCGCGGCGCCGAGCTCCGCGGCTATCTGGAACAGGAAATGATACCGGCCTTCGCCGCGCTGGATTTCACCAGCCGGATCGTCGAATCCCCGAGCGGCAAGTCGCCGTTCCTGTTCGCCGAGCATCAGGAAAGCCCGACGGCGCCGACCGTGCTGGTCTATGGCCATGGCGACGTCGTCGACGGCATGGAAGGCGAGTGGCGTGATGGCCGCGATCCCTGGCGCACCACGGTTGCGGGCACGCGCCTCTATGGTCGCGGCACCGCCGACAACAAGGGGCAGCACAGCATCAACATGGCCGCGCTGCGCGCGGTGCGCGAGGCCCGCGGCGGCAAGCTCGGCTTCAATGCCAAGTTCATCATCGAAATGGGCGAGGAGATCGGCTCGCCTGATCTCGGCAAGGTCTGCGATCTCAACCGCGAAGCGCTCAAGGCCGATCTGTTCATGGCCTCCGACGGGCCGCGCCTGTCCGCTGATCGTCCGACGCTATTCCTCGGCTGCCGCGGCGGCATCCGCATTCATCTGGATGTCAATCTGCGCGACGGCGGCCACCATTCCGGCAATTGGGGCGGCGTGCTCGCCAACCCCGCCACCATCCTGGTCAACGCCATCTCCACGCTGGTCGACGGCCAAGGCCGCCTGCTTCTCGATGCGCTGAAGCCGCCGCGCCTGACCAACCAGATCCGCAGCTATCTTGCCGACGTGCAGGTGGTCCCCACCGAGGATGAGCCGGCGCTGGCGGAGAACTGGGGCGAGGAAGGCTTGTCGGCCGCCGAGCGGCTCTACGCCTGGAACACGCTCGAAGTGCTGGCGATGTCGTCGGGCAATATCGAGAAGCCGGCCAACGCCATTCCCGGCCACGCCAATGCCGTGCTGCAGCTGCGTTTCGTCGTCGGCACCAAGGTCGACGGCCTGGTCGACGCCATCCGTGCCCATCTGGTCGCAAAGGGTTTTCCGATGATCGAGGTCCGGGCGGCCCAGAGCTTTGCCGCCTCGCGCACCGATTTCGACAGCCCCTGGATCAATTGGGCGGCGGATTCGGTGAAACAGACCACCGGCAAGCCGCCGGCGGTGCTGCCGAACTTCGGCGGCTCGCTGCCCAATGACGTATTCTCCGAGATCCTGGGTCTCCCGACGATCTGGGTCCCGCACTCCTATCCCGGCTGCTCCCAGCATGCGCCCAATGAGCACATCCTGCTGCCATTGACCGAAGAGGCCTTGACGGTGATGGCCGGGCTGTTCTGGGATCTCGGGGAATTGCCGAAGCCGCTGACCTCTGCCCGTTAACCTGAGCTTCGATCTCGTCGAAAGTCACATTCTAATCCGGCCCGTTTTGTGCTTGCATCCGGCCGCATCATCCTGAAAGGGGACAAAAAAGTGAAACATTTCCGTAGCATCGGCCTCGCGCTTGCCGCGACTTTCGCCGTCAGCCAGGCGGGCGCGCAGGAACTGACCGGCACGCTGAAGAACATCAAGGACACCGGCGCCATCACGCTCGGCTTCCGCGACTCCTCGATCCCGTTCTCCTATCTCGACGACAATCAGAAGCCCGTCGGGTTCGCGATGGACATCTGCTACAAGATCGTCGACGCCGTGAAGAAGGAGCTCAAGCTCGACAAGCTCGAGGTCAAGCTCAACCCGGTGACCTCGGCGACCCGTATCCCGCTGATGGCCAACGGCACCATCGACCTTGAATGCGGCTCGACTACCAACAACGCCGAGCGCCAGAAGCAGGTCGCCTTCACCAACACCCACTTCCTGACCGCCAGCCGTTACGTCTTCAAGAAGTCGAGCGGCTTGAAGTCGATCGACGACCTCAAGGGCAAGACGGTGGTCTCCACCGCTGGCACCACCAACATCAAGCAGCTCACCGAGGCCAACGTCGAGAAGAAGCTCGGCGCCAACATCATTCCGGCCAAGGACCACGCCGAGGCCTTCCTGATGGTCGAGACCGACCGCGCGGTCGCCTTCGTCATGGACGACATCCTGCTCGCCAGCCTCGTCGCCGGCTCCAAGGCGCCGGACGATTACGCGATCTCCAAGGACGCTTTCTCGAAGCCCGAGCCCTACGGCATCATGCTGCGCAAGGACGACGCGGCCTTCAAGAAGGTGGTCGATGCCGCAACCGCCGCGCTCTACACTTCGGGTGAAGGCCAGAAGATCTACGACAAGTGGTTCACCGCCAAGATCCCGCCGAAGGGCCTGAACCTCAACACCCCGATCTCGACCGAGCTGAAGAACGAGTTCGCCAAGCCTTCGGACTCGCCGAATCCGGACGACTACAAGTAAGCGAAATCTCGATCCCGCGATCGGGATCAGGATCAGAATGATGTCCGGCCACTCTTGACACCAGAGTGGCCGGACATTTGCATAGGCGCGAAGGACTTGAGAGAACATCTCTAGCTGGCGCGTTCGCGCGGGGGACACGTGAACTACAACTGGAACTGGGGAATCTTTTTCCAGCCGAACCCGATGGGGACCGGTACCTATCTCGACCTCTTGCTGTCGGGACTGGCGCTGACCCTCAAGACCGCGGTGCTGGCCTGGATCATCGCGCTGGTCACCGGCTCGATCGTCGGCGTCATGCGCACGCTGCCCTCGAAGGGCGCCTATTGGTTCGGCTTCGCCTACGTCGAATTCTTCCGCAACATGCCGTTGCTGGTGCAGCTGTTCCTGTGGTTCTTCGTGCTGCCGGAGCTGCTGCCCAGGGCCGCCGGGCTCTGGCTGAAGCAATTGCCGAACGCGCCGTTCTGGACGGCTGCGATCGGCATCGGCCTGTTCATGTCGGCGCGCGTCGCGGTGCAATTGCAGGCCGGCATCGGCTCGCTGCCGCGCGGGCAGAAGATGGCAGCAACCGCGCTCGGTCTCACCACCGTGCAAGGCTATCGCTATGTGCTGCTGCCGATGGCATTCCGCATCATCCTGCCGCCGCTGACCTCGGAGTTCCTCAACACCATCAAGAACACCGCGGTCGCCATCACCATCGGCCTGCTCGAACTCACCGGACAGGCGCGCTCGATGCAGGAATTCTCGTTCCAGGTGTTCGAGGCTTTCACCGCCGCGACGCTTCTGTATCTCCTCGTCAACGCCGTTGTCGTGACCGGTATGCGCTTCCTCGAGCGCTACGTCGCGATCCCCGGCTACATCACGGGGAAATAGCGCCATGCTCGGTAATTTCGATTTCGACGTCATCCGCCGCGCGCTGCCCTACCTGTTCTACGAGGGCATGACCTTCACGCTGACGCTGACGGCGCTCTCCGCCATCGGCGGGCTCATCTTCGGCACGGCGATCGCGCTGATGCGGCTGTCGGGCTACAAGACGCTCGGCCGCATCGCCGGCCTCTACGTCGACTTCATGCGCTCGCTGCCGCTGGTGCTGGTGATCTTCTGGTTCTACTTCCTGGTGCCTTACATCGGGCAGTGGCTGACCGGCGCCTCGCGGCCGATCACCGTCGGCGCGTTCGCCTCCTCGCTCATCACTTTCATCATGTTCGAGGCGGCGTATTTCTCCGAGATCATGCGCGCCGGCATCCAGTCGATCTCGCGCGGCCAGCCGGCCGCCGCCAGCGCGCTCGGTCTCAGCTACGCGCAGACCATGCGCTACGTCGTGCTGCCGCAGGCGTTCCGCAACATGCTGCCGGTGCTGCTGACGCAGACCATCGTGCTGTTCCAGGACACCTCGCTGGTCTACGTGCTGTCGATCCCGGACTTCCTGGGCGCGGCGAGCAAGGTCGCGCAGCGCGACGGCCGTCTGGTCGAGATGTATCTGTTTGCCGCCGTCGTCTACTTCACCGTTTCCTGTATCGCGTCTTTCGGCGTCCGTCGCCTGCAGTCGCGCATCGCCATCATTCGATAGAGCGTGTCGGTCATGATCGAAATCAGCCACGTCAACAAATGGTACAGCCCGACCTTCCAGGTGCTGACCGATTGCACCACCAGCGTCACCAAGGGCGAGGTCGTCGTGGTCTGCGGCCCTTCGGGCTCGGGCAAGTCGACCTTGATCAAATGCGTCAACGCGCTGGAGCCGTTCCAGAGCGGCGACATCCTGGTCGACGGCACCAAGGTCAACGATCCCAAGACCAATCTGCCGAAGCTGCGCTCGCGCGTCGGCATGGTGTTTCAGCATTTCGAGCTGTTCCCGCACCTCAAGATCATCGACAATCTCTGCCTCGCGCAAGAGAAGGTGCTCGGCCGCCCGCACGATAAGGCGACGGCGAAGGCCAACCAGCTGCTGGAGCGCGTCGGCCTGAAGGAGCACGCGCAGAAGTTTCCGGCGCAACTCTCCGGCGGCCAGCAGCAGCGCGTCGCGATCGCACGTGCGCTCGCGATGGACCCGATCGTGATGCTGTTCGACGAGCCGACCTCGGCGCTCGATCCTGAAATGGTCAGCGAAGTGCTCGACGTCATGGTCGATCTCGCCCGCGAAGGCATGACCATGATGGTCGTGACCCACGAGATGGGCTTTGCCCGCAAGGTCGCCAATCGCGTGATCTTCATGGACCGCGGCGAGATCGTCGAGGACGCCCCGAAGGACGACTTCTTCGGCAAGCCCCGCAGCGACCGCGCGCAGAAGTTCCTGTCGAAGATCCTGTCGCATTGACCGTCCTTCCGGGGCGCGACGAAGTCGCGTGGCCGGAATCCATAGCTACCGTCGGGAGTATGGATCCTCTGATGCGCAATTGCGCATCAAAGCTCGCGCTACGCGCGCCCCGGGATGACAAAGAGAGGGTGCTCAGCGCCCCCAATCGGCGTATAACGCACGGAATCCCTATTTCCCCCTCCTCAGGAGACCTGCCTTGGACTCGATCGCCTACGTCAACGGCTCATTCGTCCCGCTTTCTGAAGCCAAAATCTCGGTGCTCGATCGCGGCTTCCTGTTCGCCGACGGCATCTACGAGGTCTCGGCGGTGCTGGATGGCAAGCTGGTCGACAACGCCTCGCATCTGGCGCGGCTGGAGCGTTCGGTCGACGAGATCAAGCTGAAGCTGCCGGAAACCGTCGAGCGCATCACCGAGATCCAGAAGGAGCTGATCGCGCGCAACAAGGTGACGAGCGGCCTCGTCTATCTCCAGGTCACCCGCGGCGCCGACAAGGGTCGCGACTTCCCGTTCCCCAAGGCCGACGTCAAGTCGAGCCTGGTGATGTTCACCTCCGAGAAGGACATCATCAACGCGCCCGTCGCCAAGTCCGGCATCAACGTGATCACGGTGCCCGACATCCGCTGGGAGCGCCGCGACATCAAGAGCGTGGCGCTGCTGGCGCAGGTGCTGGCGAAGCAGGCTGCGGCCGAGGCCGGTGCGGGCGAGGCCTGGATGCTGCAGGACGGCCATGTCACCGAGGGCGGCTCGTCCACGGCGTTCATCCTGACCAAGGACGACGTCATCGTCACCCGGCAGAACTCCAACGCGATCCTTCCGGGCTGCACCCGCAAGGCGGTGATCGCGCTCGCCGAGGAGCGCCAGCTCCGCGTCGAGGAACGGTCCTTCACGGTTGCCGAGGCGCTTGCGGCCAAGGAAGCCTTCATCACCTCGGCGTCGTCGTTCGTGCAGCCGGTGGTCGCAGTCGACGGCAACAAGATCGCCGACGGCAAGCCCGGCCCGATCGCGACGCGTCTGCGCGAGATCTACGTGGAGTTCGCCAAGGCGACCGCGGTCTAAGCCGCATCTGCCGCTGCCGTAGGGTGGGCAAAGGCGCACTTGCGCCGTGCCCACGTCCTCTCTCTCGTCAGGCAGAAGGTGGGCACGCTTCGCTTTGCCTACCCTGCGAGACCGTCGTTGCGGCTAACTCACGCCACCGACGCCTTCACCTTCACCGGATGCACCGCGCGGAACGCGATCGCGATCCTGTTCCAGGCGTTGATGGCGCCGATCAGCATGGTGAGGTTCACCGTCTCTGCGTCGGAAAACTGCGAGCGGACCTGTTCGTAGACGTCGTCGGGCGCGTGGGTTTCCGAGATCAGCGTCACTGACTCCGCCCAGGCCAGCGCGGCGCGCTCGCGGTCGGAATACAGCGGCGACTCGCGCCAGGCGTTGAGCAGGTAGATGCGTTGCTCGGTCTCGCCGCGCTTGCGGGCATCCTCGGTGTGCATGTTGATGCAGAAGGCGCAGCCGTTGATCTGCGAGGCTCGGATCTTGACGAGCTCGATCAGCGACTTCTCGAGGCCGGTCGACTGGATCTGCTCCTCCAGCGCCATCAGCGCCTTCATCGTGTCGGGGGCAGCCTGGTAGAAGTTCATGCGCGGTTTCATGGTCGTTCTCCTTTGCTTGGGTTGAAGGACGGTGATCTCAATGCGCTCCGCCGGCCGAGGCCTGGCCCGGCTTCTTCAGGAAGAAGACGGCGATCAGGGCCACGATCAGCGCCATGCCGAGCAGATAGAAGGTGTCGCTGAAGGCGAAGATGTAGGCCTGCTTCTGCACGGTGTGGCCGATCGCGACATAGGCGCGGTGCGCGGCATCGGCGCGGTCGAGAACGCCGTGATTGACGAAATATTGCGTGAGCTGCTCAAGCCGGGTGCGCGTGGCCTGCTCGAACATCGAGACCGATTGCGTCAGCACATTGGAGTGATATTGCTCGCGCTTGGTCAGCACGGTCTGGAGCACCGCGATGCCGACCGCGCCGCCGAGGTTGCGCATCATGTTGAACAGGCCGGAGGCCGAACCCGCATTCTCCGGCTCGATGCCCGACGTCGCGACCGCCGAGAGCGGCGCCATCACCAGGGCCTGGCCGATCGCGCGCACGATGTTGGGCCACAGCAACTGGTCGGCGGCGTAGTCGTTGGTCATGTAAATGTTCATGAAGTTGGAGGCGGCAAACAGAACGAAGCCGGTCCCGATCAGGATGCGCGCATCGAATTTCTGCATCAGGCGCGGCACCAGCGGGATCAGCAGGAGCTGCGGCAGTCCCGTCCAGGCCAGCACCATGCCGATCTGCTCGGCGTTGTAGCCCTGAATGCGCGACAGATATTGCGGCAAGATGAACACCGAGCCGTACAGCGCGATACCGAGCAGGAAGTTGGCGAGCATGCCGAAGCCGAAATTGCGGCGTGCCAACAGGCGCAGGTTCAGCAGCGGCTTTTTTACCGTGAACTCGATGATGAGGAACGCGGCCAGCGCAACGGCGGCGATGACGGAGAGCTTGACGATGAAGGGCGAGCCGAACCAGTCGTCCTTGTTACCTTCCTCCAGCACGGTCTGGAGCGCCGACAGGCCGATCGCCATGGTGATGATGCCGGCCCAGTCGCCTTCGCGCAGCAGCGCGAGCTTCATCGGCTTGGCATCGAGCGCGTACCAGAGCATGCCGACCATGATCGCGCCGGGCACCAGGTTGACGTAGAAGATATATTGCCAGCCGAAATTCTCGGTGAGATAGCCGCCGATGGTCGGACCGATTGCGGGCGCGAACGTCGCCGACAGCGCGAACAGCGCCAGTCCGACCGGCTGCTTTCCGCGCGGCAACAGCGTGATGATCAGCGTGAAGGCCATCGGGATCAGCACGCCGCCGGTGAAGCCCTGCACGGCGCGCAGCACGATCATCTGCGGCAGGTCCTGTGCCAGCGCGCAGGCCGCCGACAGGACCAGGAACAGGATCGCGTTGGTGAGCAGATAGATGCGGATCGAGAACACCTGCGCGAGCCAGCCGGACAGCGGAATCACGACGATCTCTGCGATCAGGTAGGAGGTCGAGATCCAGCCGCCGTCGTCGATGCCGGCGCCGATGGCGCCCTGGATGTCGGCGAGCGAGGCATTCACGATCTGGATGTTCAGCACCGCCATGAAGGCGCCGAGCGTGGCGCCGATCACCGCGATCCAGGTCTTGGCGGAGATGGCGGGCACCGCTGGCTCTGCGGGGGCGGGGAGACTTGCTGCGGCGTTGACGGTCGGTTGAAGCGTGCTCATGGGAGCCTCGTCCCGGTCTGAGACAGGATGCGTCAGGTAAATGGTTTCGATGATCGGTGTAGCGATTGAGTGATCGTCCGGCCGGACTTGGTAGCCCGGCTTCAGCCGCCGTCCGCGTGTGTCATGCTGTCCGCAACCCGCTTGGCCGGCTCGTGCTCGGCCAGGGCCGTTGCCTTGGTGTCGACGGTCGGCACCGCCGACATGCCGGGTCGCAACAGGCCATTGAGGTCGTGGTCATCGAGGACGATCTTCACCGGCACCCGCTGCACGATCTTGGTGAAATTACCTGTCGCATTGTCGGGCGGCAGTAGCGCGAATTCAAGCCCGCTGGCGGGCGAGAGGCTGTCGACGTGGCCACGCAGCGTGCGATTGCGAAAACTGTCGACGCGCAGCTCGACCGGCTGTCCCGGCCGCACATGCGTGAGCTGCGTCTCCTTGAAGTTGGCAACGACATAGACCGCATCGAGCGGCACCACTGCCATCAATTGCGTGCCGGCCTGCACGTATTGTCCGACGCGCAGGCTCCGCGCGCCGACGGTGCCTTCGACCGGCGCGGAGATTTTGGTGTAGGACAGGTTCAGCTCAGCCTGATCGGCGACGGCACGCGCGCGTTCGAGTTGGGCCGTGGCCTGGGCGCGCTGGGTGGTGAGCACGTCGACCTTCCGTTGCGCGGCAAGGAGGCCCGACTTCGCGTGCTGCGATTGCGCGTTGCTGGCGCGGAGCGCCGCATCGGTCTGCTGCGCGCGCTGGATCGTGCCCGAGCCCGACTTCATCAGGTCGTCGTAGCGGGCGCGTTCCTCCTGCGCGAATTTCAGATTGGCTTCGGCCGCCGCGACATCCGCGGTGCTCTGCTCGATCACCGGCTGCTGCAGTTCGAGCTGGGCATCGATGTTGCGCACCGAAGCCTCAGCCGCCGCAACGTCGGCTCGGGCCTGGCCGAGCGCCGCCTTGAAGTCGCGGTCGTCGATCGTGGCGAGGGTCTGGCCGGCCTTGACCGCCTCGTTGTCGCCGACCAGTACCTTGGCGATATAGCCGGAGACTTTCGGGGCGATGATGGTGGAGTCGGCCTTCACATAGGCGTCGTCGGTGGTTTCGAGGTAGCGGCCGGTTTGCAGGTAGTCGTAGCCATAGACGCCGGCGACGGTGACCCCGAGCGCCAGCGCCAGCCCGATGGCCGCGCGCTTGATCGCCAGGCGGGATGGGCGAAGGCTGATTTTCGTATGGTTTTCAGTAACATATGAAGCGTCTGACATGGCATCCTCGGCACTTTCAGCCGCTCCGGTTCGAATCCGTGGGCTCGCGATGGCCACAAGATGTGTTATCCTTGGGCTTGCGATAATCCCTGACTTCATGGAAGCATTGTCCAGCAATAGTGGATAATCGGAGCCTCCTGCCATGGACCGGTTCACCAGCCTCACGGCCTTCGTCCGTGTGGTTGAGAACGGTGGCTTTTCCGCCGCCGCCCGCCGCCTCAACATGTCGACGACGATGATCAGCAATCATGTCCAGGCCCTGGAGGATCGGCTCGGTGTTCGCCTGCTCAACCGCACCACCCGCAAGGTGAGCCTCACCGAAATCGGCAGGGCCTATTACGACCGCTCGACCCAGATCCTCGCCGATCTCGAACAGGCCGACGACATCGCCAACGAATTGCAGTCGGTGCCGCGCGGTACGCTGCGCGTCCATGTCGCCACCCATATGGTGCCGTTCGTAGCCCCGGTGGTGGCGAAGCTGCTGCTGGCCTATCCGGAACTGAAGATCGATCTGCGCATGGGCGAAGCCGACGTGGATCTCATCGAGGAGGGGTATGACGTTGCGCTGCGCATGACGCCGCCGCCGGATTCAAGCCTGATCGTGCGGAGCCTCGCCACCTGGCGCCACGTGCTCTGCTGTTCTCACGACTATATTGAGGAACACGGCCGGGTGCAGAAGCTCGACGAGCTGTCCGCGCATAATTGCGGCCGTCACCTGAACTATCCGTTCGGCGACGAGTGGCGCTTCTTCGATCGCAAGGGCGCGCCGGCCGCCGTGCGCATCTCGGGCAGCTTCGTCACCAACAGTGGCGAGGCGTTGCGCAGCGTGGCGCTGGAAGGCTCCGCCATATGCCTGATGGCCGGGTTTCTGGTCCAGGACGATCTCGACGCCGGCCGGCTGGTGCGTCTCTTGCCCGAGTATCGTCCGGTCGAGATGTCGATGAACGCGGTCTATCCGCACCGGCATCATCTGTCGGCAAAGGTCAGGACTTTCATCGACCTGCTCGTGCACCACAGCGCCGAGCAGCAGAAGCTGGTCAATCCGTACGCGTGAGCGGCGTGATGGGCGTGACGCCTCTCCGTCATTGCGAGCGCAGCGAAGCAATCCAGAGTCTCTCCGAGGAAGGACTCTGGCTTGCTTCGTCGCCAGCGCAAAATTGCTTCGCAATTTTGTCGCGGGCTCCTCGCAATGACGAGGCGTGACGTGGGCAGGCGGTTCCGATCTTCTTTACCGCGGCGGCGGCAGCCGCCCGAACACCGCCTCCAACGCTATGCCGATCGCCAGCAGGCGCTGATCGCTGTCCGCGGGGCCATCAAGCTCAAGCCCGATCGGCAGCTTGCTCGTTGCCCCCAGCGCAACCGGAATCTGGATGCCGGGAATGCCGGCATTGCTGCCGGGATCGGTGTTCTGGATGAACAGGCTGAAATTCTCCAGCGTGCTGGACTCCGCATTGGAGGGAATCGCCACACGCGGCGTGGTCGGGAAGGCGATGGCATCGAGCTTGTTGGCCGCAAAAATGTTGCTGTAGAGCGCCTGAAGCGCGGGGCGCGCAGTCTTGATTGCGGCCTCGTAGATCGGCCTGGCGTCGAGCATCGTACCGTCGGGGCCGGGCAGCTTTCGCGGGATCACCATGCCATCGTAAATGCCCTTCACGTCGGCGCTGGAGATGTCCTTCGCGAGCGCCTCGATGGTGAGGCCGGTGCCGGTGTGCCTGAGATACGCGACCATGTCGTCATAGGCCTCGTACAGCGCGACGGGAAAGCTGACCTGGCCGTTGAGCTCGGCGATTTCAGGCATTTCGACATCGACGACCGTGACACCCTTTTCCTTCATCTGTGAGATGGCTGTCCGGAAGGTGGCTTCCGTGTCGGCATCCGTGTTGTTCAGCATCATCTTCACGATGCCGATGCGAACCTGCATCAGATCGGCAGGCGCAACCGCACCGCCACCCGCGATGACACCGTCGAGCAGCGCGACATCTGCCATGGTGGCGGCCATTGGGCCGGCGGTGTCGCGGGTATGCGAGATCGGCGCGATGCCGGTTTGCGGATAACGGCCGACGGTTGGCCGCAGCGCGGCGCATCCGTTGAGCGCGGCCGGCAGCCGGACCGACGCGCCGGTGTCGGTGCCGAGGCCGCCCGCGACGATCCGCGCACCGATCGCGGCGCCCGTCCCGGACGAGGAACCGCCGGCAATCAGCGCGCGATCATAGGCGTTGCGTACGCCGTACTCTGCGCCGGTCTTGAAAGCGGTGTTGTAGCCGGAGATGCCGAATGCCAGCTCATGCATGCTAGTCTTGCCGATGATGATCGCGCCCGCGGCGCGCAGCTTGGCGGCAACCGGCGCATCGGCCTTCGGAACATAATCCTTCAACGCCGGCGTGCCGGCGCTGCAGGGCAACCCCGCGACTTCGATATTGTCCTTGATCACGACAGGAACGCCGCCGAGCGGCTTGGTCCGATCGCCCGCGGCATCAAATGCGGCGGCGGCCTTCAAGGCTCCGGCTTCGTCCAGGGTGACGAAGGCATTGAGATCGGCATTGGCCTTGGCGCGGGTCAGGGCTTCCGTCGTGAGTGCGGTGCTCGTGACCTTGCCGGCGCGGAGATCGGCGGCGGCCTGGCTCAGGGTCAATTGGTGGAAATCCATGATGCCTCACCTGATTGAAGAGGTCGCCAACAGGGCGCGCCTCAGGCCCGGAGGCTGAAGCCTCACCGGCGCCGCGTCAACCTGCGGCGTGCATCTTCGGCGATGCCGAGGTTGCCAAATCCGTGAGCCGTCTCTCGGCCTCGGCTTTCACTTTTGTGATCGCGGCGTCCTTCACCGGGCCGTAACCGCGGATCTCCATCGGCATCTTTGCGAGGGCGATGAGATCGGTCAGATGCGCCGTATCGAGCCGGTCGAGCATTTGGCCGATCAAGCCTTCATACCAGCCGATCAACGCCCATTCCGTACGCCGCTCGGCCGCATAGCCGAACGGATCGAACGGCGTCCCGCGCAGCCCCTTCAGCCGCGCCAGTAGCGCGAGTGGCGTTTGTATCCACTGGCCGAAAGCACGCTTGCGCGGCCGGCCGCGGGCATCGTACCCGGACGGCAGGAACGGCGGAGCAAGGTGATACTGGACGCTGAAGCCATCTTCGAACTCGCGCTTCAACTCGTCGAGAAAGCCGCTCTGCATGTGCAGGCGCGCGACCTCGTACTCGTCCTTGTAGGCCATCAGCTTGAACAGGGCGCGTGCGACCGCTTCGGTCAGCGCCTCGCTGGTCAAGGCAGCTTCGGCACTGCGCACCTTCGCGATGATTGTCCGGTAACGTGTCGCGTAAGCCTGGTCCTGATAGGCCCCAAGGAAATCGGCGCGGCGCTCGATCAACTGGTCGAGCGTCTCGGTCGCGGGCTTATCATTCGTCTTCGGCAGAAAGTCCGGCTCCGCCGCGGCAATCCGGCCCCAGGCAAACGCCTGCTTGTTGCGCTCGACCGTGACGCCGTTCAGTTCGATCGCGCGCAGCAGCGCCGACAGTGAGACCGGCACCAAGCCGCGCTGCCAGGCAAAGCCCAGCATGATGATGTTGGCGTAGACGGCGTCGCCGAGCAGCCGCTCGGCCAGTGCGTTGGCGTTGATGGTGTCGAGATTATCGTTGCCGATGACCTGCCGGATCGCGCGCAGGCGGGCAGGGGAGGCGAGATCGGCATCGCGAAATCGTACCACGTCGCCGGTCGGCATTTCCGCGGTGTTGACCGCGGCGCGGGTGCCGCGGTGATAGGTGCCGGACGCCTTCGGCGAGGAGCTGACGACGAGGTCGCAGCCGATCAGCGCATCGGCGGCGCCCTGGTCGATGCGGACCTGATGCAGCGCCTCGGGGCTTGATGCGAGCCGGATGAAGCTCAGCACCGGCCCGAACTTCTGTGCGAAGCCGGTAAAGTCCAGCACCGAGACGCCACGGCGTTCGAGATGCGCGGCCATGCCGATCAACGCGCCGACGGTGATGACGCCGGTGCCGCCGACGCCGGTCACGAGCAGATCGTAGGGACGGTCGAGCATGGCGGGCGCAGGCGGGGGAAGCGTGGCTGCGCGGCCGATCGCGTCGATCTGGCTCGCATTTTTCTTCCGGCGCGTCGCGCCTTCGACGGTGACAAAGCTCGGGCAAAAGCCGTTGAGGCAGGAAAAGTCCTTGTTGCAGGCCGAGAGATTGATCTGGCGCTTGCGGCCGAACAGCGTCTCCTTCAGTTCGACGCTCAGGCAGTTGGATTCGACGGAGCAGTCGCCGCAGCCTTCGCAGACGAGGTCGTTGATATAGGCAAAGCGCTTCGGGTCGGCCATCTGGCCGCGCTTGCGGCGTCGCCGCTTTTCGGTGGCGCAGGTCTGCTGGTAGATCAGGACCGAGACGCCGGAGACCTTGCGCAGCTCGCGCTGCACGGCGTCCATCTCCTCGCGCGAATTGATGGTGACGCCGAGCGGGAAATCCGCGGGCGAAAACTGCGCGGGATCGTCCGACACCAGCGCGATGCGCGTGACGCCTTCGGCGCGGACGCTGTGCGCGATGGCGTAGACGCTGACAGGACCGTCGACCGGCTGGCCGCCGGTCATGGCGACGGCGTCGTTGAACAGGATCTTGTAGGTGATGTTGGCCCTGGCCGCGATCGCCTGCCGGATCGCCATCGAGCCCGAGTGGTAGTAGGTGCCTTCGCCGAGATTCTGGAAGACGTGCTTGTTGCCGGTGAAGCGCGACGAAGCCGCCCAGTTCACGCCTTCGCCGCCCATCTGGATCAGCGAGGAGGTCTCGCGATCCATCCAGCTCGCCATGAAATGGCAGCCGATGCCGGCGAGCGCCTTCGATCCGTCGGGTACCTTGGTCGAAGTGTTGTGCGGACATCCGGAGCAGAAGTACGGCGTGCGCGTCGCGCCCGCGACGTTGATCGTGCGCGCCGCCTCGGGCAGCAGCGCGGCGGCGCGTGCGGCGAGATTGAGGCCGGGAAACATCGGGTCGAGCCGGCGCGCCAGCACGCCCGCAATCCCCCGTGGTGACAATTCGCCGATCCAGGAGATCAGGCGTGCACCTGACTCGTCGTGCTTGCCGACCATCCGCTCGGGCTTTGTGCCGGGATAGTCGTAGAAATATTCCTTGAACTGGCTCTCGATGATGCCGCGCTTCTCCTCGACCACGAGGACCTCGCGCTTGCCCTTTACGAAATCCATGGCGTCGTGCAGCGCCAGCGGCCAGACCATGCCGACCTTGTAAATGTCGATGCCGATGCGGCGGCAGGCGGCCTCATCGAGGCCCATCAGCCGCAACGCTTCCATCAGGTCGAGATGCGCCTTGCCCGTGGTGACGATGCCGTAAGTGGCGTCGGGAATGTCGTAGATGTGGCGGTCGATCGGATTGGCCTTGGCGAAGGCGTAGACCGCGTGCTTCTTCGCCTCCAGCCGCTCCTCGATCTGCGGGCCCGGCAGGTCGGGCCAGCGATAGTGCAGTCCATCCGGCGGCGGCGTGAAGTCGGGCGTGCGGAAGATGCGCGGTGGGCGCAGCGCGACGGATGCGCCCGATTCCACGATTTCCGAGATCGCCTTGAAGCCGACCCACATGCCGGAGAAGCGGCTCAGCGCGTAGCCGTACTCGCCGAATTCGAGATATTCGCTGACGCTGGCCGGATGCAGCGTCGGCATGAACCAGCTCATGAAGGCGACGTCGGACTGGTGCGGCATCGAGGACGACACGCAACCATGGTCGTCGCCGGCGACGACCAGCACGCCGCCATGCGGGGATGAGCCGTAGGCATTGCCGTGCTTGAGCGCGTCACCGGATCGATCGACGCCGGGGCCCTTGCCGTACCAGAGCCCGAACACGCCATCGACCTCGCGGTCGGCCTGCGTTTCGACCTGCTGCGAGCCGAGCACGGCGGTGGCTGCGAGGTCCTCGTTCACGGCGGGGACGAACTCGATGCGGTCTCGCTTCAGCCGCTCCTGGATGCGCCAGAGTTCAAGGTCGACACCGCCGAGCGGCGAGCCGCGATAGCCGGAGATGAAGCCTGCGGTGTTGAGCCCCGCGGCCCGGTCGCGCCTGACCTGGTCGAGCGCGATGCGGACGATGGCCTGCGTGCCCGTGAGGAAGACGCGGCCTTCCTCGCGATCGTAGCGGTCGGAAAGCTCGTAGGCATCGAGTGACGGAACGGCGTCCATTCGGACCTCCCGCGGCATCCTGCCGGATCAGGCAAGGTTAGGCTGGAGTGGCTGGTAGGTCCTACCTGATTTTTCTCACAGGTGCTTTATTCTGGCAGGATCGTCCGGAATAGGGCAGGATACGGTAGAATTATTCGCGTTGGCAAGATTGATGATCGAAGACCATGACACCCGGATTCTCGCGGTTCTTCAAAAGGACGGCCGTGCCACCAATCAGCAGCTTGCGGAGGAGGTTGGTATGTCCACCTCGGCCTGCTGGCGCCGGGTGCGCGCGCTGGAGGAGAGCGGCGTCATCCGGGGCTATGCGGCTCTCGTCGCGCGTGAACAGGCGGGCTTTACGATGTCGGCGATCCTCCACGTCTCGCTGGAGCGGCACGACGCCAAATTCGTCGACGAATTCGTGGCGCAGGTGACGACGCGGCGCGAGGTGCTGGAGTGTTTTGCGACCACCGGCGACGCCGACTACCATCTGCGCGTCGTGGTGCAGGACATGGCGGCCTATAATCGCTTCCTCGACGAGTTCATGTTCCGCATTCCCGGCATCCGCTATGTCCGCAGCAACGTGGTGCTGAAGGAGATCAAGACGGGCGTGGCGCTGCCGTTTTGAGCGGATTGTACAGCTGCCGTAGGGTGGGTTAGCCGAAGGCGTAACCCACCGCTTCTACCTCCGCCGAAATGAAGGTGGTGGGTTACGCTTCGCTAACCCACCCTACCGCACCGCGGATGGGATCACCGCTGCTCCCGCACAAACCTGTTCCGCAACGTGCCAACGCCCGTGATGTCGATCTCCACGACATCGCCGTGCTTGATATCCGGTGACGCACCATCCGTGCCCATCCAGATCACATCGCCCGGCCAAAGCGTGAAATACTTGGTGAGCTCGACCAGGAACGGCACCACGCCGAAGATCATGTCGTTGGTGTAGAAGCGGTTGGTCTCCTTGCCGTTGACCCGGACGACCGTTTCCATCTTCGCAAGATTGGCCTCGGTCTCGATCCACGGGCCCATCGGCTTGAACGTGTCGGCATTCTTCGAGCGCCACAGGCTGCGGTCGGCCTTCTGCCAGCTTCGCTCGCTGACGTCGTTGCCGATGGTGTAGCCGAACACGCAATCCATCGCGTTCTGCTTGGTGAGGTGCTTCACCTTCTTGCCGATGACGACGACGAGCTCGCCCTCATAGTGGATCTTGTCCGTCGCGAAGGACGGGATCACGACCTCCTCGTCATGTGCGATCAGAGCGTTCTGCGCGCGATAGCCGATCTCGGGCCTGTCGGGCACAGCCGGCACCGTGCCGGCCTTGTCGGCGGCTTCCTTCAGGTGCTTCAAATAGTTCAGGCCGACGCAGTAGAAGGTGCGCGGGATCAGCGGCAGCTCGATCTTGACCTCGCCGAGAGGATGCGTGCGCGAACTGCGCTGCCATTCGCCGAAGGGATCGCCGTCGACCGCGATGACCTTGTCGCCTTCGACGATTCCCCAGGACGTCTTGCCGGAGGTGGTGAATTTCAGCCAGCGCATGGTACTTCCTTGTTGTTATTCCGCGGCGTCGCGCGGCTGGACCTTCCAGGCCCCGGCGGGAGGCCGCTTCAGCCCTAGGTTTTCGCGGAGCGTCTTGCCGCGATAGTCCTTCTGGAACAGGCCGCGCCGCTGCAATTCCGGCACGACGTGCTGCACGAAGTCGGCATAGGAGCCCGGCACGTAGGTCGCGGCGATGACGAAGCCGTCGCAACCGCGCTCGACGAACATCTCTTCGAGCTTGTCCGCGATCTCCTTGGGGCCGCCGACCATGGCATCGTGCACCTGGCCGCGGCCGGAGAAGGTGACGAAGTCGCGCGCGCTCGGATTGCTCTTGCCGGAATTCTTCAGCACGCCGTCGCGAATGCCCAGAATGCCCTGCATGCTCTTCAGGTCCTCGGTCGTCAGCGGCTCGTCGAGATCCTTGGAGGCGAAGTCGAAATTGAGCGCTTCGGCCAGTAGCGACAGCGCGTCGATCTCGAGCGGAAGCTTGTTGATCAGCGCCATCTTGTCTTCGGCTTCCGCCTTGGTCGCGGCGCAGACCGGCGTCGTCAGATTGCACAGGAACATCTGGTTGGGATCGCGGCCGGCCTTGGCGGCCTCGTTGCGAACGGCGGCGTAGCCGTCCTTGGCGCCCTGCAGATTGCGCGCCGCCGTGAAAATCACTTCGCCCCAACGGCCGGCGAAGCGCTGGCCGCGGCCGGAGGCGCCGGCCTGGATGATGACGGGGTGGCCTTGATCCGAGCGCGGCACGGTGAACGGTCCGCGCGATTTGAAGGCCGCGCCCTTGTGATCGAGCCGCTTCACCTTGGTCGGGTCGGCGAAGCGGCCGCTCGTCTTGTCCATGATAAGGGAGCCGTCCTCCCAGGTGTCCCAATGGCCGAGCACGACCTCCATGAATTCGTCGGCCTTGTCGTAACGGGAATCATGTTCGGGATGGGAGTCGCGCCCCATGTTGAGCGCCTCGCCGTCATTCAGCGAGGTAACGACGTTCCATCCGGCTCGCCCGCCGGACATCAGGTCGAGCGTTGCAAAGCGGCGCGCGACGTCGAAGGGTTCGTAATAGGTGGTCGAGCAGGTCGCCCCCAGTCCTAGCTTCTCGGTGACAAGGCCCATCGTGGTCAGCACGATCAGCGGATCCATCTTCACGCAGCGGATGCCGTATTCGACGGTGTGGGCGTGATCGTTGCCGAAGCGGTCCGGCATCGCCAGGCGATCGTCGAAGAACGCCATGTGGAATTTGCCGGCTTCGAGGATCCGCGCGATCTCCTGGTAGTAATCCGCCGACATCGAATCGCTGCGCGACTCCGGATGCCGCCACGAACTCGGCAGGTTCGTGCAATTCTGCGCCTGAAGGAAGCCGACCAAGACCATCTGCCGATTCATGCTGTTCTCCTGATGCCGTCAGGCCAGATCGAGGACGGTGTCGAGCCTGTAGTCCCGCGCCAGCGCGCGCAGTTTCTCCCAGGTCGCATCCTCGATCTCGATACCGTCGCGCAGCCGCTGCTGCTCGCGCACGCCTTCGATCTCGCCGGGATAGTAGACGCCCTTGCTGCCCTCGGAGGGCGGCGTCGATTTGAGGTATTGCGCGAATTCCGCGACCTCGCGCTTGAACTCCTTCAGCGGGCGGAACGCCGCGACGTTGAATACCGCCATGAAGCAGCCGTCATTGTGCCGCCCGGTCGGCTCGACGCCGAATCCCAGGCCGGTGAGCAGGCCGCAAAGCACCTCGACCATGGCGGCAAGGCCGCTGCCCTTGTAGCCTTCGGTGCCGCCGAGCGGCAGCAGCGCGCCGCCCTTGCGATATTGCGTGGGGTCGGTGGTGTGCCGTCCGTCGGCATCGATGATCCAGCCCGTCGGGATCTCCTCGCCGCGCGCGACCGCGAGCTGGATCTTGCCGGCTGCGACCGCCGACGTCGCCATGTCCAGATAGAATGGCGCATCGAGATCGGACGGCACCGCGATCGAGATCGGATTGGTGCCGAGCCGCGCCTCCTTGCCGCCGAACGGTGCCACGTGCTTCGGCGAGCGGCCCGAATCCGCGGTCGCAATTCCGATCATGCCTTCACGCATCGCCATCAACGGATAGGCGGCAAGGCGGCCGACATGGCTCTGCCGGAACACGGTGCAGGCTGCGACGTTCGCCGTCGTCGCTTTCTCGATCGTCAGCGCCATCGCCTTGGAATTGACATGGAAGCCGAACCCCCACTGGCCGTCGATCACGGTCGTGGTCGGCGATTCCTGGACGATGGCCCACTTGGCGCCGGGAACGATGTGTCCGGCCTTGATGCGGTCGATATAGGTGGGAACGGCGATCACGCCGTGGGAATCATGGCCTGCGAGATTGGCGTTGACACAGCCGATTGCGACGGCGTCGGCCTCTTCCTCGGAGGCTCCGGCGGCACGGAGCAGCGCGGCGCTGATGCGCGTGAGGCGGTCGGCCTTGACGATGGGCATGTCGTTCCCTCGGCATTGTGCCCTTAACGGGCTGCTTGTTGGGAGCCATCGTCTCAAAGCGCGGGGGCGATATCAATCTCCTGTAAACCAATACAGGGCTGCAAATTCGTAAAGAGCACGTGGCTGTAACCGGAATTTCCTCCCGCCGGGCGGTATTCCCGACAGTTTGGTATCCCTCATTCGCAGCTTGTTCACTCTGATCTTGGCTTTACAGCGTGCAATAACGACCACTTAGGCGATGGCCGTTCATAACGTACCCGGGAGAATGTGGCAGAAATGCCGGGGAGTTAAGATCGTGCAGACGACACTCGCGCGCACCTTTGCAGCGTTGAGCGCCATCAACGAAGCGATTCTCTATGCGAAATCGCCGGACGAGCTGTACCAGATGGTCTGCGACGCCGGGTTTTCGAGCGGAGACTTCATGGCCGTCGCCGTATTCCTGGTGGAGCCGGACGGCCATCGCTTGAGCTTCGCCGCCGGCTGCGGCGAGGACGTTGCACGCCTGCGTGCGATCGAGATCACCACGGATGCCAACACGCCGGAAGGTTCGGGCGTCGGCGGCGAAGCATTTCGCAGCCAGAAGCTCTGCGTCAGCAATGATTTTCTGAACGACCCGCGCTCGCTCGCGTGGCGCGAGGGTCTCGTCAAGGCGCATGTCGGTGCCGCGGCGGCACTGCCGCTGCTGTGCAACGGCAAGAGCGTCGGTGTGCTGTTCGTGACCCGCAGCGAAACCGGATCGCTCAGCGAGCAGATGGTCTCGCTGTTCGAGCGCATGTCGGCCAATATTTCCTACGCCCTGGACAATTTCGCGCGCGAGACCGCGCGGAAGACCAGCGAGCGGTCGACGCGGCGGCTCAACCGCATGTTCGGCGCGCTCAGCGCCACCAACGAAGCCATTCTGCGTGCGAAGACCGAGCAGGAACTGTATCAACTGGTCTGCGATGCCTCCGTGCATGGCGGCAGGTCGCTGGCGACCTATGTCCTGCTGAAAGAGCAGGAGTCCCATTGGATGAGGCCGGTCGCAGGGACCGGTCAGAACGTCGAACTGGTTTCGCAAACACGCTACTCCACCGATCCCGAGAACCCCTATGGTCGCGGAATTTCCGGTGAGGTGTTTCGCTCGCAAAAGCCGATCATCGAGCGTGATCTCGCGCACCGCACCAAGGGAACGCCGTGGGAACAGGCCAACATCAACACTGGCGTCGCCGCAGTCGTCGCAGCGCCTCTGATCAAGCACGGCCGAAGCATCGGTGTGATGTTGTCCTTCCTCAGCCAGTCCTGGGCCAAGGACGAGGAAGTCGTCGCGCTGATGCTGCGCATCGCCGAGAACGTCTGCTTCGCGATCGACAATTTCGACCGTGAGGCCGAGAAAGCTCGGATCGCCGCGGAGGAGGATCGTCTGGCGCGCATGTATGCGGCGCTGAGCGCGACCAACGAGGCGATCCTGCGCGCACATTCGCGGGACGAGCTGTTCGAGCTCGTCTGCGAAGCGACGGCGAAGGGCGCCAAATTCACCTCGGCCAACATCGCGCTGGTCGATCATGAGTCCGAGCTGCTTCGCGTCGTCGCCTGCTACGGCCCGAATGCGGACATGGTGCGCTCCTTCAAGTTCTCGACCTCGGATCAGATTCCGGAGGGGCGCGGGCTCACCGGCACCGCCTTCCGGACGCGGCAGCCCTGCATCAGCAATGACGTGCTGTCCGACGACCGCATCAAGCCCTGGCAGGCCAATGCCCGCCGCAACGGTATCGGATCCTCGGCGGCGTTGCCGCTATTCAACGGCGATCGGGTCGAAGGCGTCTTCCTGTTCAATTCGCCGGAGCGCGGTACGTTCACGCCCGAATTCGTCGAGCTGCTGCAGCGGCTGCAGGCCAATGTCGCCTTCGCGCTCGAGAATTTCGATCGCTCCGACGAGAAGGCGAGAGCCGAAGCCCAGCGCAATCGCCTGCGTGACATGCTGGAGGCGCTGAGCGCGACCAACGAAGCGATCATGCGGGTGAAGACCCGCGCCGAATTGTTCGAGGCGGTCTGCGATGCCGCCGTGCTCGGCGGCACCTTCACGTCGGCCACCATCGCGATGGTGGATCCGAGCGGCCGAAGTCTCGACATCGCCGTCACCAAGGGCGAATGCCGCCATCACGTCGAGACGTGGCGCTTTGCGACCTCGGCCGACGAACCCGAGGGCCGAGGGCTGGCCGGTACTGCCTTCCGCACCAAGGCGCCCTGCGTCGCCAACAATCTCCTCAACGACGTGCGTGCGAAGCATTGGCGCCGTATCGCGCGCGACCAGGGGACCAAGTCGGGCGGCTGCTTCCCGCTGATGAAGAACGACACCGAGGCCGTCGGCATCCTGCTGTTCCTCTCGCCGGACGAAGGCACTTTCACGCCCGACCTGATCCAGCTGCTGGGGCGCCTGGCGGAAAACATCTCCTTTGCGCTCGACAATTTCGACCGCGCCGAAGAGCGGGCGCGGACCGAGGCGCAGAAGGAGCGCCTGACGCGCATGTTCGCGGCGCTGAGCGCTACCAATGAGGCGATCGTGCGCGCGAAGTCGCGCGCCGAGCTGTTCGAACTGGTGTGCCAGGCCGCATCCACTGGCGGCAAGTTCACTTCGACGACCATCGCGCTGCTCAAGAACAACAGCGATCAGCTTGCCATCGTCGCGGCCGCGGGGCCTTCCGCCGAGACGACGCGGAACGTGCGCCTTTCCATCGACGCCGACCGGCCCGAAGGCCGCGGCATGAGCGGCACGGCGTTCCGCACCCGTCAGCCCTGCGTCAGCAACGATTATGTCAACGACAACCGCGTCAGCGCCTTCCATGCCGTGCTGCAAGGTGACGGCGCGCGTTCGGGCGCGGCGTTCCCGCTGATCACCCACGGCAAGGCCGTCGGCGTGATGATCTACATGTCGACCGAGCAGGAGACTTTCACGACCGAGTTCGTCGAGCTGCTGCAGCGTCTCGCCGACAACGTCTCCTTCGCGATCGAGAATTTCGACCGCGCCGACGAGAAGAACGAGGCCGACGAGCGGATCGAGTATCTGGCCTCGCATGACAGCCTGACCGATCTGCCGAACCGCGAGACCTTCAATGGCTTGCTGCGCGAAGCGATCGACGAAGCCCAGCGCCACGATCATCGCTTCGCGGTGCTGTTCATCGATCTCGACCGATTCAAGGTCATCAACGACTCGCTCGGCCATGAGGCCGGCGACCTGCTGCTGCTGGAAGTCGCAAACCGCCTGCGTGGCGCGCTCCGGGGCAGCGACGTCGTCGCGCGCCTCGGCGGCGACGAGTTCGTGGTGATCCTGGACCAGTGCGGCGAGATCGACGACGTCCAGCGCATCGCGACCGGGCTGCTCACGGCGCTCGCCGAGCCCATGGAGCTCGCCGGTCACGAATGCCACACCACGGCGTCGATCGGCATCGCGATGTATCCAGCCAACGGCTCCGATGCGCAGACGCTGACCAAGAACGCGGACATGGCGATGTACCTCGCCAAGGAAGACGGCAAAAACGGCTATCGCTTCTTCTCCAAGGAAGTGAAGACGCAGTCGATCGAGCGCCTGTCGCTGGAGAGCGCGCTGCGTCGCGCGCTCGAGCGCGAGCAGTTCTCGTTGAACTATCAGCCCAAGGTCGACATGGAGACCGGCCAGATCACCGGCGTCGAGGCGCTGCTGCGCTGGACCCATCCGGATCTCGGCAGCGTCTCGCCGGCCCAGTTCATTCCGCTCGCCGAGGAAACCGGGCTGATCGTGCCGATCGGCCGCTGGGTGGTCAAGGAGGCCTGTGCGCAGGCCATGGCCTGGCAGCGCCGTGGCTTGTTGCCGGTCTCGATGGCGGTCAACCTGTCGCCGCGTCAGTTCGCCGACGAGCATCTGCTGCAGGACGTCGACGAGGCGCTCGCCGCAAGCGGCATGTCGCCGGTGCTGCTCCAGCTCGAAGTCACCGAGAGCATGATGATGCGCAACGTCGGCCGTGCGCTGAAGGTGCTCGACGCGATCCAGAGCCGCGGCATCCGTCTGGCCATCGACGATTTCGGCACCGGCTATTCGTCGATGTCGCTGATGAAGCACTTCCCGATCGACACCATCAAGATCGACCGTTCCTTCGTGCGCGACTTGCCGCAGGATTCGGAGGATCAGGCGATCGCCCAAGCCATCATCAGCATGGGCAAGGCGCTCGGCATGACCGTCGTCGCCGAAGGCGTCGAGAATGCCGAGCAGGAGGCGTTCCTGCGCACCCATGGCTGCGACGAGATGCAGGGCTTCCTGATCGCGAAGCCGCTGCCGGCCAAGCAGATGGCCGAGCTGCTGAGGCCGATGATGCTACCCATCGCGCCGCCGCTCCAGCCGGAGCAGGGCCTGGCCGCCGACGAAACAGCCGTGTCACGCTTGAAGCGCGTGATCTAACGCGCCTTCAGCGGATGCGCCGTCTGATGCCAGGCCCAGGCGGTGCGGATCACCGTGGGCAGGTCAGAGTGACGCGGCACGAAGTTCAGCACTTTTCGCGCGGCCGAGGCATCGGCCACCAGATAGGTCGGGTCGCCCGCGCGGCGCGGCTTGACGGTGTGCGGCACCTCGCGCCCGGTCTCCTGCCTGATCGCATTCAGGATCTCGCGGACCGAGAAACCGGAGCCGGTGCCGAGATTGAAGCTGCCGCCGGCATGCCCGGTTTCCAGCAGCTTCAGGGCCGCGACATGTGCTGCGGCGAGATCCGTGACGTGGATGTAGTCGCGGATCGCGGTACCATCGGGCGTGTCATAATCGTCGCCGAACACGGCGAAATCGACATGGCCCTGCAGCGCCATCATGGCGCGCGGAATGAGATGGGTCTCGTTGTCACGGAGTTCGCCGATACCGCCGGCCGGGTCGGCGCCGCTGGCGTTGAAATAGCGCAGGCAGAATGCGCCGAAGCCGTAAGCGGCGCGATAATCGGCGAGCATGCGTTCGATCATCCATTTCGACGCGCCATAGGGGTTGATCGGCGCGCAAGGGAAGTCTTCCGGCAGTTCCTTGGAATCGGCATTGCCATAGACCGCGCCGGTCGATGAGAACACGATCCGGTTGCAGCCGGCGTTCCGCATCGCCTGAAGCAGCGACAACGTGCCCTGCACATTGTTGATGTAGTATTTCTGCGGGTCGGTCATGGACTCGCCGACCAGGCTCGCCGCCGCGAAATGCATCACCGCCGTGACCTTGTGGTCGGCGAAGGCGCGCGCCAGCGCCGCGCCGTCGAGCAGATCGCCCGTCACCAGCGGACCGGCGACGAAGTTGCGATGGCCTGTCGAGAGATTGTCATAAACGACGGGCTGATAGCCGGCGGCGGTCAGTGCGCGGCAGGCATGCGAGCCAATATAGCCCGCGCCCCCTGTGACGAGGACAGTCGGTCGGTCGGTCATGTCGTCTTCTACTCTTCTCTCAGCGGTTGGACGGCCGTTTGCGGCGGAAGAGAAGATAGAGTGCACGGGGGTTTGTGGTCAAATAACGCCAGAGCAGGCGGCGCGGTTCGAGCCATGTGCGCCAGGCCCATTCAAGCCCGGCGTTCTGCATCCATTGCGGAGCGCGGGACCGGCTGCCCGATAAAAAGTTGAACAGGCCGCCGGAGGTCTTGATAACGCCAACATTGGTCATCAGCGGCGTGTATTCCTCGACGAATGCCTGCTCGTTGGGCACACCGAGCGCGACCCAGAGATAATCGGGCGCGAGCGCGTTGATCTCCTCGACTTTCGCGCGCAGGGCGTCGCCGCGCAGATAGCCGTGGCTGTAGCCGACGATCTTGAGGCCCGGATACATTCTCTGGACATTTGCGACCGCGGCGGCGTTCTCGGCCTCGCTGGCGCCGAACATGTAGAAGGTGCGGCCGAGCGCTTCGGCCTTGCGTGCGACGACGTGGAACAGGTCCGTGGTCGCGACGCGCTCGGGCAGCGGAAACCAGGATTGCAGTTTTGACGCCGCGACCAGCGGCTGGCCGTCGGCGTTGATCATATCAGCGCCGCGGAACAGGCGCTCTGTCTCCGGTTCGGTCGAGCAGCGCGCCAGCACCTCGCCGTTCGCCGAGGTCAGATGCAGCGGGCGGCCGATGCGATGACGCGGATCGGTCGCCTCGATCATGAAATCGGCGGTCGCTTCAAGGTCGAGCGCGGCCATGCGAAGGCCGCCGATCGTGATCCGCGGCACCTCGGCCGTTGCGGCCCTTCCGTCCAGATTGACGCGACGCTCAAGCATATTGTCTGCCTCGCTGGCGCGCTTGGGTTGCCGGGGTGAGCTCGTCGAGCACGACGCCGACCAGCTTGCGCTCGGCGCGGCCGAGCGTGTTCAGGATCTCCTCGAGGCCGTCGTTGATGTCGAGGCTGGTCGGGAGCACCGCCACCAGCGCATCGACGTCGTCGAGCAGCTTGCGGCTGCCGGCATTGAGCGGCGTGACGGGACCGTCGAGGATCACGAGGTCGTAGCCACCCGCGGCGCGCGCCTGCTCGATGGCTTTGCGGATAGCGTCCGTCGCTTTGCCCGCGTCGCCTTCGGCGGCGGGCAGCACCGAGATGCCGTTGACGGTCTTGATCTCGCGCGCGGCCTTGCTGCCGATCGAGAGCCAGCCGAGCTTGCTCGGCTCGGCCTTGCCGGGACGGCCGACCTTGTTCGAGAGCGGGTGCGCGAGATGATCGGCATCGATCATCAGCCCGCGGGCGCCGTCGCGTGCGGCCGCGAGCGCAAAATTCAGCGCGGTGACGCTGCGGCCGATGGTCTCGCCGGCACCGACCAGCGCAATGACGGGCATTGTCTTGCCGCCGGCACGCCGGGCCACGGTGATGCGCATGTCGCGCCAGGTATTGAGCAGCGTCGTCAGCGGGAAGCCGGGACGCAGCGTCGGCCAGCCGAGCCGGGTGAGATCGACGCCGCCGCCGGTGGCGAGAATGGCGCCGAGCGTGTGGATGACGTCGGCTTCCTGGAGCCGCGCGATCAGCGGCTTTCCGATCGGCGTCGTGTCGTCCATCTCGGGCTGCAGCGAGGGTGCGGCGAATTCCGGCAACTCCTGTACGACTTCCGGAGCGCGCGAGACCTGCGGGGACGGCGCAGTCTCCGGAGCGCGTGGCGGCTCCGCGGCACGCGGAACCTGCGGCGCCAGTGTGGGGTCGCGGCGGGCCGGTGTCGGCGCCGCCGGTGCGGTCGCGCCGGCCGCCAACAATTCGGCCGCGACAAACCAGCCGGCGGCGGCGAGCGCGCCGAAGACGAAGCCGATCATCGCGAACATGCTCATCGCCGGCGGGAACGAGCGCCGCTGCGGCACGGTGGCTTCGCCGATGACGCGGGCCGCCGAGGTGTTCAGCGTCTCCTGCTCTTCGGTCTCGCGCGAGCGCTTGAGGAAGGACTGATAGACGTCGCGGCTGGCGTCGGCCTCGCGCTCGAGCTCGCGCAGGCGTACGGCAGCCTGGCTGAGCTGCACGCTCTGCCGCTTCTGCGCTTCCAGCGCGCGGTTGAGCGAGGCCTCGAAGTCGCGGGCGCGGGTCAGGTCGTTCTTGGCGGATTGGGCGAAGCGGTCGATCTCTTCGTTGATGGTGCGCTTGAGGTCCTCGACCTGCTTCTCGGTCTGGCGCAGCGCCGGGTGACGCGGACCGAGCTCGCCGGCCTGCTCCGCGTATTTCTTGCGGGCGTCGGCATATTGTGCGCGCAAATTCGCGATGGTGGGCGATTGCAATGCTTCCGAGTTCGCACCGGCATCCGCCGCGGTGCGCCGGCTGGCTTCGATCTGGTCGAGCCGTGCCTGTGCGTCCATCGTCGCCGCGCGGGCCGCGGAGAGTCGCTGGTTGCTGGCGGAGAGCTGTTGGTCGCTGATCAGCGCGTCCTGGGTGCCGACGAAATTGTTCTGGGCCTTGTAGGTCGCGAGCGTGGTTTCGGCGTTGCGCAGCCGCTCGCGCAGCTCCTTGAGACGGCCGGAGAGGTCGTTGGTGGCGCGCCGCGCGGCCGACGCCTGCGAGCTGCGGGATTCGGCGAGATAGGCGCTGGTCAGGGTATTGGCCAGCATCGCCGCCTTGGCCGGATCGGTCGACCAGACCTCGATGTCGACGATGAAGCTCTTCTCGGTCTTGCGGATGGTGATGTGCCGGTTCAGCGCGTCGAGCGCGGCCAACTGCACTTCCTTCGTCTCCGCGGCGGAGGGCGCGCGGGGATGCAGGCCGATCAGCCCAAGCAGCGACGACATCAGGTTCTTGACCTCGCCGCCGCCGAATTCCGGATCCTTGTCCAGCTCTGCTTTCTGGATCACCTGGAGCAGTACGCTGTTGGAGGTGATCAGGCGCGCCTGGCTTTCGACCACCATGGCCATGCCGGAGACGTCCTGCGCGCGCGGCGTGAGCTCGCGATCGACGAGCTGAAGCTCGCGCGGATCGACATAAAGCTGGGCGGTTGCGGTGTAACGGGGCGTCAGGCTCTTGCCGACGGTCACGGCCAGCGTCGCACCGAGCAGGGCGGCCGCGGCAATCGCGATCTTCCGCCGCCAGAGCAGGTTGACGAGCTCGAGCACGTTGAAGCCGGCTTGAGATGTCTGCTTCGGAGCCTCCGGTGCGGCCCGATCTATCGGCTGGTTATAGTCAAGCATAGTCCCCAGCTTTCATTCCAAAGATCACGGGCTGAGGGGTTACTCTTCGCTCTACGCCACGCACCCGGGATATGGGTGCCCAATCAACGCAACAGGGAAAATTAACCATACCCATTGAGGGACTATTCACCGAAATGGCAAACAAAGCGTTTAAGCGGCTGCCAGTCTTCGACGTGTCGCGGTGACGCTGAACTCTCCTGGACCTTAACGGATCCTTACCGCGCGCAGCGAGGCCATGGGGCTTCGCTCGTCCTGCGATGGACTGCGCGCGCGTCATGGCGATCAGATCTTCCGCAGGATGACGTGGTAGTCGCCGCGGCGGACGTCAGTCCCGCGCGGCAGCACCGCGTTCAGCACGGCGGCGCCGATGTCGACCAGCGTTGCGAACAGCGGCTTGCGCCGGCGCATCTCGGGATAGCGCGGGCTCTCGACCTCGCGGCGATAGGCCATCTCCAGGCCATTGGCGGCCGCGAATGCTTCGAGCCGCGGCAGCGTCACCAGCGGATGGAAGAAGGTCGGGAACGGCGGCTCGCCGGGCAGGCCGGCGTCCTTGATGCCGCGGATGTTGCGGTAGAACCAGACGTGAAACCAGTGCGGCGAGTATTTGGTGACGACGCCGGACAACGAACGCGGGTTGGGCGCGCCGATCAGGATCATTCCGCCGGGCTTGAGCGCATCGCGGAAATTCAGCAGCGCGGCATCGACATGGGGCAGATGCTCGATCACGTTGTAGCAGATCACGAGATCGAAGCTCTCGCGTCCGAAGCTGTAGGTCTGCACGTCGCCGAGGATCGCCTCGTCCGCATAGGTGTTGTTGCGCACCTGGTCCTCGTCGATGTCGACGACGGTGACCTTGCTGCGGCTCAGCAATTCCGGGGGGAGAACGCTGCACGAGCCACCACCGGCTTCGTAGATGGCAAGCTGACCTTTGGGGAGTTCGCGGCGCAGCACGTCGTGGACGGCGAGCAGGCTGTCGCGCGCTTCGCCGGGGACGAGATCGTGCAGCGCCTGGACGGGGGCAGCCGCAGCAGGGATGTTGATCGCCGTGGCTGTCGCGAAATCGATCGTGGCTGGCTTGTTCATTGTTCTCTGACCGCGCTTGTTCGACTCAAATTTACAGGAAAAATCTCGCCTTCCCGAAGAGCAAATCCGATGCCGCACCGGTTCACCGGTCGCGGTGCTTACGGCCCGGTTAATGCGAAGGGCCGTTAACTACGGCATTGTTCATGTTGGGCCGTTGCAGGCGTATTGGACTGCGAATTGCAGTATCACGCGCACAGGATATTGCAGGAGAAACACGCGAAGGCGGTTAAGTGCATGAAGGCGGGTAGATCGGCGATTTGGCGCTGCTTTGCCATCGCTCATTCTGGGACGTGTGTCCCGCGGCGATGTGCCGTCGCAGGACAGTCGCTGATCGACGCAGGGCTTTTTCAATAAATCTCGTACATCTAGGACGTCATGACGCTGATCCCGACAGACCTTTCCGCCAGCCGGATCTCGGATGCCGTGCGCGATCCCAACCGGGAGATCGCGGCGAGCTCCCGCGTGATCGATCTGTCGGTCGGCATCGTCGTCTGCATTCCCTGCTTCCGCCGTCCGCAGCATCTGCGCCAGACGCTGGACTCGCTGGTGAACCAGCGCACGCCGCGCTCCTTTGCCGTGGTCATGGTCGAGAACGACGCCGTTGGGCGCGCCAGCGCATCGGTGGCCGCGGATTATCTGGCGGACGGCAGGCTTCAGGGCGTTTGCCTCGTCGAGAAGCGTCAGGGCAATTGCCAGGCGATCAACGCTGCGTTCGAGACGGCGCAGGCGCTGTTTCCCGCCGCGACCCGCTTCCTGATGATCGACGACGACGAGATCGCATCACCCGATTGGCTCGAACTGATGGTTCGTACCGCGGAGGCGACCGGCGCCGATATCGTCGGGGGGCCGGTGGTCCCTGTGTTCGAGGACGACAGCAAGCCGTGGCTCACACGCCATCCCGTTTTCTGTCCCGCCTATGACTATAGCGGTGCGGTTCCGCTGATCTACGGCTGCGGCAATTGCCTGATCACGCGGGCGTCGTTCGATCGGTTCGACAAGCCCGCCTTCGACCTGCGCTACAATTTCCTCGGCGGCGGCGACTGCGATTTCTTCGTACGCTGCCGCGACATCGGCATGACGTTCCACTGGACGGCGGAGGCGCTGATCACCGAGACCGTGCCGCGGAGCCGTACCAGCCTCGGCTGGATCGCCAAGCGCGGCTTGCGCATCGGTGCAATCAATTACCGCGTGCAGGTCAAAGCCGCTCAGGGTGCGGGGGCGCGCGCACGCGTGTTTGCGCAGATGCTGGGGCGGATTCCGGTGTCGCTGGTTCGCTCCGCGCGTCTGCTCGCGACATCGAAGACGGTCGTGGCGATGCATCCGGCGCTGGTCGCGGTCGGCTCCATGCTCGCCGCCTTCGGCTTCGCGCCGAAGCCTTATGAGGCCTCGAAGATCGTTTCCTGAAGCTATACCGGCTCTAGATGCCGAAGCGGGCGAGGGCGGTTCTCGCCACGGCGCGTGGCAACGCCTTGAGCGAGCGTTGACCGACCATCCCGAGATAGCCGAGCGCCTGGCGATAGCGGCCGAAACGCACCGCTTGCATCGCCGAATAAGTGACGAGATGAATCTCGGCGGCGAGACGCAACCCAGCCGCCGTGCCCTCTGGCAGGCGCGCCAGGATCAGGCCGTCGTCGAAAACGCGCGCGATCGCCGGGAAGAAATCCTTCGGCGTCCGCACGGCGGCATTCATGGTGTTGGCGGTGTGCAGGCGATAGTCGAGCAGCAGTTTCGGCGCGAACTCGAATTCGCCGATGGCTGCCAGGCGGCACCAGCAGTGCCAGTCTTCGCAATAGCGCAGCGAGGTGTCGAAGCCGCCGATGGCGCGGAACGCTTCCGCGCGTGCGAGCGCGATGCCGCCGTTGACGATGAAATTCCCGGCGGCGAGCCGCGTCAGCACGTCGCCGGACGGCTTGCGGCGTCCCTTCAGCAGGCCGCGCCGGCCGATCTGGCGCCCTTCGCTGTCGATCGTGTTGTAGTCGCCGTAGACGAGCACCGCGCGCGGAGCGCCGCGTGCCGCCGCGAGCAGGGCGGCCACCGCACCCGGGCGCAAGCGGTCGTCGGCATCGAGGAAGAGCAGCCATTCGCCGCTGGCATAGCGCGCGCCGAGATTGCGCGCGGACGACACCCCGGCGGAATCGTTGGTCATCAGCCGCAGCCTGGGATCGCGAATTGCGCGGACGATCGCAGCGGTGTTGTCGGTCGAGCCGTCGTCAACGACGATCACTTCGCTCACCTCGCCCTGCGCGAGCGCGCTCGTGAGGGTTTCACCGACATAGGCCGCGACGTCCTTGGCGGGAATGACGACGGACACCGACGTGGTCGAGTTCGCGGGCTGCGGCGGACGCTGCGCCGGAACGATGCGCGTGGTCGCCGGCAGGTCGAGAATGTCTTCGGCGGTGATCTGAGCCACGGCTCGCCTTTAAGAGTCTGTTAACCAGGGCGCGTCTGCGCGATGGATGATGCAAACGTCTGCAACATCGGCAGGCTACGAATGATACGCGCATTACGGCGAAATCGTTGATGCGAAGGCCTGCACGTCCGCGGTTTCATCAATTAGCGTTAAGCGGACTGCATTAAGCCTGTCGTGAATTTGGAAGAGTGCGACAGCCGGTCTCATGCGAGAATGCGGACGTGATGACGCGGATGGATTCAGTGCCCGCAAAGAATTTCGAACACGACAGAGATGCGATGGTCCTCAACCTCTTCTATGAGGACAAGGATGATCGCTGGTTCCCCGGCGACCGTCACCTGCGGCGCATGGCCCGCCGCATGCTGCTCGGCGAACCGCGCATGAGCGGACAGCTGCGCGTGTTCCTCAATCTCTGCGCGGGGCTCGACCGGCTCGGCATCCGTTATCGCGTCAACGATTACGGCTACATCGCGCAGCATCCCGAGGAACTCGCCTGCATCATCGGCCGCACCTTCCTGCTCGACAAGTTCGCGTGGAAGAATCCGATCCTGCTCGGCGTCGCCGCGCACAATCATCCGCTCGACGACCCCGATCTGTTCAAGCGCCTGCCGGTGAAGAAGGTGGTGGTGCCTGGTCCCTGGTATGTCGACATGTATCGGCCGTACTGGCCTAACACCGAGGCGTGGCCGATCGGCATCGATACCGGTCTCTGGGCGCCGACGGCGGCGCCGACGAAGACCGTGGACGTCCTGATCTACGACAAGGTGCATTGGGATCGCGAACGCTACGCGCCGGAACTGATCGAACCCGTGCGCGCGCGTTTGCGCAAGGAGGGGCGTTCGTTTACCGAGCTGCGCTACGGCAGCTACAAGGAAGAAGACTATCAGCAGGCGCTGGCGCGTTCGCGCACGATGATCTTCCTGTGCCAGAACGAAAGCCAGGGCATCGCTTATCAGCAGGCGCTGTCGTGCGGCGTGCCGGTGTTCGCCTGGGATCCCGGCGGCCCGTGGCGCGATCCCGACTATTATCCGCACCGCGTCCAGTTCGGGCCGGTGTCGTCGGTGCCGTATTGGGATGAGCGCTGCGGCGCCAAGTTCACCGATATCGCCGGGTTCGAGGCTGGCTGGGATCAGTTCTGGGCCGGCTGCGTCGCTGGGCAGTTCGATCCGCGCGGCTTCGTGCTCGACAATCTCACGCTGGAGCAGCGCGCCCTGCAGTACTACGAGATCGCGTGCAGCATCGTGCGGCCGCAGACGGCGTCGCAGGCCTCCGCCGTGCTGGTTGACGGATGCTTAACAGGGACCGGCTAACACTTCTCCCGGCTTCACAGTTTGACACGAGCCATGGATCGCAGCGCCACTGACATCGCCGACGTCGAGGCCCGATCGCTCGGCCGCGTCGTGCATGACGTGCTGGCCGGGCTGAACGCCGTCCGTGTCGCGCGCTGTCTCATCGCGGTCGCGGCGCTGCTGCTGGTGCTGATCACGCTCGATCCGTTTCCCGATCTGCGCAACGAGGACGTCACCACCGTCGTCGGCGGGCGCATGGCGCTCACCTATATCTCCTGGGGGCTGTTGGCCGCGGTCGCGATGGTGCTCGTCGTCGGCTCCGATGCGCCGGCGCTGAAGAGCCTGGCGACGCCGCTCAATCTCTGCCTGGTCGGCTGGCTGTTGATCAACATCGCCCTGTCCGAGAATCGCGGCGTATCGAGCCAGCGCGTCGTGCTGGCGGCGAGCGTAACGTCGCTCGCGATGCTGCTGCCCTTGCTGCCGCCGACGCAGCGAACCTTCAATCTGTGCCTTGGCGGCGCCGCGCTGGTGCTGCTGACGGTCTGCTATCTCGGCGTCTTCCTCGCGCCGCAATATTCGATGCACACCGCGCTCGATCTCACCGAGCCGCAACTCGCCGGCGACTGGCGCGGCAGCTTCGGCCACAAGAACGTGGCCTCGCCCGTCATGACCATCCTGGTCTATGTCGGGATCTATCTGTGCGGCGTCGGCTCGTTCGTGATGGGCCCCGCAATCGCGGCGCTGGCCGGAATCTTCCTGATCTTCACCGGCGGCAAGACCTCGACGGTGCTGTGCCTTGCGATCTACGCCCTCGCATCACTTGTGTTCGTCACGCGGAGCTTGTGGCTGAAGCGGATCCTGTGCTTCGCGCCGCTGATCGTGATGAACCTGCTGACGGTCGGCAGTGTCATGAGCCCGGCGCTCGGCGCGATGACGCGCATGCTGCCGCTCGATCCCACCTTCACCGGCCGCTCTGCGATCTGGGAGTTCGCGCTCGCGGCCGTCGCCGAGAAGCCGATCACCGGCCACGGCTACGCGGCCTTCTGGGACGACGTCACCGCGCGTCAGACCGCCCAGGGTTCGGAATGGGCGACGTCCGCCGCACACAGCCACAATAGCTATCTCGATCTCGCTGTGACCATCGGCCTGCCGGGGTTGCTGCTGGTGATCCTGGTCTTCGTGCTCGCGCCGCTCGGGAATTTTCAGACGGCCCAGGCCCACAGCCGCAGCAGCGCGCTCGCAAAACTGTTTCTGACCATCTGGCTGTTCGGTCTCTATTACGGGGTGACCGAGACGTTCCTGCTCGAGCGGCAAAACCCGATCTGGTTCTTGTTCGCGATGGCTGCGGCCGGCCTGCATTTCCTCGCTAGGTTCCAGTGCGTCGAGCAGATGGAACCCAAAGGGGAATTTGAGCGCTGACAGCTTGTCGCAGCCGGGGTGGATGGTGGCACTGGCTTAACGATAAGCGGCTACGTCTCTTGTGGTCTGCGGCAAAACATAATCTATCTGGAAACACTCAGGTATTCGTAAGTCCTTGGAATGACGTTTCTCAGCGTCGAGCAGTCAGATGGTCTTGTGTCCAGCACGTCGGGAATCGCTGTCGATTTCGTGCGTGACTGGCGGCAGGCCGCCTCGCGCCTGAACGCCGGACATCGCACCGCATTCCAGCATGGTTACTGGCTCGGCGCCTGGTACGAGGCGTTCAACGATTTCGCCCCGCTGATCGCGATCCTCTCCGATGCCGCCACCGGCAAGGACATCGCTGTCGTGCCGATGGTCAGTCACGTCAGGCGCGGCATCCGCATCGTCGAGTTCGCCGACTTCGGCGTCTCCGACAACAACGCGCCGATCGTGGCGCTCGATGCTGCCGTCGACGCAGACGCGGTCAGCAAGGCACTGATCGAGGCGCTACGCGCGATGCCCGATGGCTTCGACCTGCTGCGCCTGAAGAAGATGCCGGCTCAGGTCGGCGGCAGGGCGAACCCGCTGGTATCGCTCGGCCGCATCGGCAACTGCTCGCTCAACGGCAATCTCGTGCTGACCGGCGACAATTTCGAAGACTACCAGGCCGCGATCAAGCGCATGCAGATGCCGCGCTGCTGGCGTGTCTTCACCCGGCACGAGGGGGCGCGGTTCGAAATTGCCACCGACGTCGCGCGTGCAAGCGAACTGCTCGACGTGATGGACGTGCAGCAGCAGGAGCGCATGCGCAAGCTCGGCGCGCACTTCGTCCTCAACGACGACACGCATGCCCGGTTCTACCGCGAGGTCGCTCGCCAGGGTGTTGAGGAGGGCTATGCCGTCATCACGGCACTGGTGTGCGACGAGGGCATCGTCGCCACCACGCTCGGCGTGCGCCATGGCGCGACCTACTTTCTGCTGCGGATCAGCCACGCTGGTGATGCCTGGTCGAGCTGCTCGCCGGGCCTGCTCGTCACCGAGCGCACCATGGCCGCGCTGCACGAGCAGGGCGTGCGCCGGTTCGATCTCAGCATCGGCAACCAGGATTACAAGCGACGCTTCGGCGCCGAGCCGGTCCCGCTGACCGATGTCAGCGTCGCGCTGTCCTGGCGCGGCGTGCCGTTCGCGTGGCGTGACCATGCCGCGCAGGGCCTGCGCCGCTATCCCAGGCTCGCGGCCGTTGCGACGCGGGCGTTACGCGGGATCCGCTAGGGCAAAAGGAAAGCGCCGCAAGACGCGGCGCTCGAGATCCCGTCATAGGCAACTTCACGATTCCGCGCAGCCGGCGCAGCGAAATCGTCCGCGCGAGGCCTTGAAAAGGCTGCGGCAATACCAACGCCGCGCGAGCGCCTGCGCGGGCCGCCGGATCATCTGGGCGATCAGGACAAGTTCTAGGACCATGGCACGTAGATAGGGCGGCATTCCCGAATGAGAATGCCGCCTCTGTCACGTCAGCCATGCAGTCGCTGGTGCGTAAGCTTACCCGTTAAGCCTAACCATGCAGCTTCTTCGCGGTCTCGGCGATCTGGCGGCCCTGATAGCGCGCGCCGGCCAGTTCGTTGGCGCTGGGCTGGCGGCTGCCATCACCGCCGGTGATCGTGGTGGCGCCGTAGGGCGCGCCGCCGGTGACCTCGTCGAGCTTCATCTGGCCGGCGAAGCCGTAATTCATGCCGACCACCACCATGCCGAAGTGCAGGAGGTTGGTGATGATCGAGAACAGCGTCGTCTCCTGGCCGCCATGCTGGGTCGCGGTCGCGGTGAAGGCACCGCCGACCTTGCCGTGCAGGGCGCCCTTGGCCCAGAGCCCGCCGGCCTGGTCGAGGAAGTTCGCCATCTGCGAGGCCATGCGGCCGAAGCGGGTGCCGGTGCCGACGATGATCGCATCGTAATTGGCGAGATCCTCGATCTTGGCAACGGGCGCGGCTTGATCGACCTTGTAATAGGACGCCTTTGCGACCTCGGCCGGCACCAGCTCTGGCACGCGCTTGATATCGACGGTGGCGCCGGCTTCGCGTGCGCCTTCAGCGACGGCATTCGCCATCGCTTCGATGTGGCCATAGGCGGAATAATAGAGGACAAGAACTTTGGTCATGGTGGTCTCCGTTGGTGTGATGGGATGGACTAGTTATTGAGGTCGTCATGCCCGGGCAAAAGCGCGAAGCGCGTCTTCGCGCTGGATGTCCCGGGCATCCACGTTCTTCGTGCCGCGTGGGAAAGGCGTGGATGGCCGGGACAAGCCCGGCCATGACGGAGAGCGTTGCTAGGCCGCGTCGACGAGCACGAGCTCGGAGTCTTCGAGCGCCGTGATCTTCAGCTTCGCCTCGTCGCGGATCGCGGCGCCGTCGCGGGCGTTGACACGCACGCCGTTGATCTCGACCGAGCCCGCCGCCGGCACCAGGTAAAGGTGCCGCGACGTCTCGGGCGCATACTCCGCGCTCTCGCCGGCCTTCAGCGTGGTGGCAAGCACCCGCGCATCGGCACGGATCGGCAGCGCGTCGGCATCACCGTCGATCCCGCTCGCGATGGTGACGAGCTTGCCGGAGCGATCGGCCTTCGGGAACGGCTTCGAGCCCCAGGTCGGCTGTCCGCCACGTGCGGTCGGTTCGATCCAGATCTGGAAGATCCGCGTCCTGGTCGGCTCCAGATTGTACTCGGAGTGACGAATGCCGCTGCCGGCGCTCATCACCTGCACGTCGCCCGCTTCGGTCCGCCCCTCGTTGCCGAGGCTGTCCTGATGGGTGATCGCGCCTTCGCGCACATAGGTGATGATTTCCATGTTGGCGTGGGGATGGGCCGGGAAGCCCGTGTTCGGCGCGATCTCGTCGTCGTTCCACACCCGCAAGGCACCATGGCCCATGTTGTTGGGGTCGTAATGGCCACCGAAAGAGAAGTGGTGCTTGGCCTTGAGCCAGCCGTGGTCGGCGCCGCCGAGCTTGTCGAAAGGTCTGAGTTCGATCATCTGCGTAATTCCTAAATTCGAACGCTGCGTGGGTCGATCAGGCGTTGAAACCGCCGTCGACGTTGAGCACGGTGCCGGTGACGAAGGAGGCCTCGGGGCTCGCGAGGAACACCACGCCGGCGGCGACTTCCTCGGGGCGGCCGAAGCGCTGCAGCGCGTGCTGCTTGCGCTGGGTCTCGGCGAATTCGCCGCCGTCCTTCGGGTTCATGTCGGTGTCGATCGAGCCGGGCTGCACCACGTTCACGGTGATGCCGCGCGGGCCGAGGTCGCGGGCCGCACCCTTGGTGTAGCCGACCACGGCCGACTTGGTGGCAACGTAGTCCGCAAGGCCCGGGAACGCGGCGCGGTCTGCGAGCATGGAGCCGACGGTGACGATGCGGCCGCCTTCACCCATCAGCTGCGAGGCCGCGCGGATCGCCGCGATCACGCCGTGCACATTGATGGCATCCTGCCGCTCCAGCGTGGCGGTGTCGGCATTGGCATCGTCGATCGCACCACCGGCGGCGACGCCGGCATTGTTGACGAGGATGTCGAGATGGCCGAACTCCTTGGCGACGTCTGCGACGAGCTGCGTCACGTCCTTGGCGGAGGCCTGGTCGGCCTTGAAGGCGCGGGCCTTGACGCCGCGGGCCTTCAGTTCGGTGACGACGGCTTCCGCCTTCTCGGGGGAGGCGACATAGCTGATGGCGACATCGGCGCCTTCATCGGCGAGAGCGCGGGCCGAGGCCGCGCCGATGCCGCGCGAACCGCCGGTGACGAGAGCAACCTTGCCTGAGAGCTTCTTGGTCATTGGATTTCTCCGTTCACTGAATTTCTGATGACCCTTGGATAAGCCTCCGCCTGTGGTATAGAAATAGAAACTGTTGAAACGCATTGTTTCCATAAATACCCTAATTGGATCGCAAACCATGGCAAAGCTCCCCGACTTCGAGGCCCTCGCGATTTTCGCAAAAGTCGTGGAGTTACGGTCGTTTGCGGGGGCCGCGAGCGAACTTGCGATGTCCAAGGCGACGGTCTCCAAGGCTGTCACGCGGCTGGAGGAGCGGCTCGGTGCCCGCCTGTTCAACCGCACTTCGCGGCGCCTGGCGCTGACCGATGCCGGTCACAAGCTGGCCGACCGCGCCACGCGTCTGCTCGCCGACGGCGAGGCGGCGGAGAACGAGGCGCTGGCGCAATCGGTGGCGCCGCGCGGCCTGGTACGGCTTGCCGTGCCCATGACCTTCGGCATCAAGGCGGTGGCGCCGCTGCTGCCGGAGTTCTTCGAGACCTATCCGGAGGTCTCGGTCGATCTGCATCTGAGCGATGCGACCGTCGACCTCATCGGCGAAGGTTTTGACATGGCGGTGCGGATCGCGCGGCTGCCGGACTCTTCGCTGATCGCGCGGCGGCTCTTCACCATGCCGCGCTTCACGGTGGCGGCGCCGTCGTATCTGAAGACGCACGGACGTCCGACGCATCCGATGCATCTCGCCGAGCACAAATGCTTCGCCTATGCCTATCTCTCGACGCCGAACGTCTGGCACTACACCAATTCGGCAGGCGAGCAGGCGAGCGTGCGTCCCGGCGGCCAGCTGCGCGTCAACAACGGCGAAGCCGTGATGCCGGCGCTGATCGCGGGCCTCGGCATCGCCGAACTGCCGGAGTTCATCGTCGGCGAGGCCATTTCGTCGGGCGCGGTCGAGGTCATCCTGAAAGACTGGAAGCAGGCCGAAGCCTCCGTGCATCTCGTCACCCCACCCGGCGGCCCGCGCCCCGCCCGCGTCGAAGCCCTCGGCGATTTCCTCGCAGCCAAGCTGCCCGGCACCTGCAAGCGGAAGCCGAGGAAGGGTGGCAAGGCTGGATAACTACGTTTTGGTGGGCACGGCGCGTCGCGCCTTTGCCCACCCTAAAAAATTTCGCTAGTCTATCGATCGCGCAAGCTCTCGTAGGGTGGGCAAAGCGAAGCGTGCCCACGTCTTCGCCTGAGGAAATCACAAGTGTCGCGATATCGCCGGGCGCAAGGAGGCAACACGTTCTTCTTCACGGTCGTCCTCGCTGATCGGTCGAGTACGCTGCTCGTGGACCATGTTGATCGCCTGAGGCGAATTTATCAGACCATCCAGCAACGTCGGCCGTTCGAGACGGTCGCAATTTGCATCCTGCCTGATCATCTCCATGCCATCTGGTCGCTTCCAGAAGACGACGCCGATTTTTCGTCTCGATGGAATTTGATCAAGGGCGGTTTTTCGCGCGGTTTGGAAGGGCAAGAGCGCTCTGAAAGTAAGTTGCTCAAGCGTGAGAAGGGCATCTGGCAGCGCCGCTATTGGGAGTACGCAATTCGCGACGACGCGGATTTGGAACGGCATGTTGATTACATTCACTTCAATCCCGTGAAGCACGGCCTTGTCCCGCGCGTGCACGACTGGGCTCTCAGCAGCTTTCATCGCTACGTCGAGCAGGGCGACCTTCCCGTGGATTGGGGAGGAGATATGCGAGACATCGCGGGGCAATTCGGCGAGTGAACGTGGGCACGCTTCGCTTTGCCCACCCTTGTAATAGCGCGATCGTTTATCCTTGACCTGTTCCATGAGGAACGGCCTGCCGCGGTTTGCACCCCGCGA
>Ga0207426_1000441_pt1 | contig 66918 bp, 47 predicted proteins | sample AraplaMF_Cvi_mMS_FD_184265 | JGI IMG/M metagenome (GOLD analysis project Ga0207426, IMG submission 184265) | Arabidopsis root microbial communities from the University of North Carolina, USA - plate scrape MF_Cvi_mMS (SPAdes) (version 2) | ecosystem: Host-associated > Plants > Roots > Endosphere...
ATGAAAACGAAGAGATCCGCTCCCTGAACGGTCAGCAGCTGATCGATCAGTATAAGGCAGAAGCCCGTTGCCTGCGCGCTTATTATTACTTTATGCTGATGCGGCAGTACGGGCCGGTGGTGTTGGTGAGCGATACGCTAACGCCGCCGGATGCACCGGCAGCGGATATGCAGCTGCCGCGCAGCCCCTTTGATAATTGCGTGGACTTTGTAGTGGCGGAACTGGATAAGGCAGCCGCAGTGCTGCCGCTAACGCCGGTGAGCAATGGTCTCAGCGCCGACAGGGAATATGGCCGGGCCACCAAAGGCATGGCTTTGGCTATAAAGGCAAGACTGCTGCTGTATGCCGCCAGCCCGCTGTATAACGGCAATGCTGACATGGCGGGCTTCAGGAATGCAGATGGTACGGTGCTCATTTCACAAACCTATAACCAGGAAAAATGGAAACGGGCGGCCGATGCAGCCAAAGCCGTAATAGACCTTAACCTTTACTCGCTGTATAAAGACCCTGGCGGAGATCCTGTTAAAACCGCGCAGGGCATTTTGCTGGAGCCCTGGAACAATGAACAGATCTTTGTGCGTAAAAGCAATAGCCTGTGGGACTGGGATGTAAACGCCATGCCACGCCAGGCCGGGGGATGGTGCGGCATTGCCGCCACGCAGGAGCAGGTGGATGCTTACTTCATGAAAGATGGCCGCTCCATCCGGGAATCTTCCATGTATTCGGAAACAGGTTTTACGGATGTAAATGGCGTACAGGTATTCAATATGTACATGAACCGGGAGCCCCGCTTTTATGCCGCTATTACTTATAACAACAGCATTTTTCAGGGCGGCAATATGAGCGCGCAGGCGCCGGTATCGTTTTTTGTTTCAGGCCCTAATGGCAAGAACGGGCATCCTACCGACTGGTCTAAAACAGGCTATCTGATCCGGAAAAATGTAGGCCCTCAAACCAACGCCGGTTCAGGCGGCAACGGCCAGCATCAGAACCGGCCCCTGGTGCTGTTCCGCCTGGGAGAAATATACCTGAACTATGCCGAAGCGCTGAACGAGTATGACCCCGGCAACGCTGATATACTTAAATACCTGAACCTGGTGCGGGAGCGCGCCGGTATTCCGCAGTACGGCGCCGGCAATAATCCCCTGCCGGTACCGGCAGGCCAGAATGAGATGCGCAATAAGATCCGTGCGGAAAGAAGGGTAGAGCTGGCCTTTGAGTACCACCGCTGGTTTGATATACGCCGGTGGAAAATAGCGCCACAGGTAATGGGCGACCTGCATGGTATGAACATTAACCAGAACGGCAATAGCTTTTACCAGCGGATAGTGGCCGTAAAGCACCTGTGGCTGCCGGGCAGCTACTGGTTCCCCATCAGCCAGTATGAGATGGACAGGGGCCGCCTGATAGTGCAGAACCCGGGTTGGTAAGGTTGTATCAATAGTTTTGAATGCTGTAAAAAATGAAGAATATGTCTTTCAATAAATTCCGCCGCTTATATGTTGTTATTGCCAGCCTGCTTTTGCTGGCCGCTTGTAAGGACAAATATGACCTGCCTGACCAGCCCTTGTCTAAATACATAAAAGTATATATGCCCGCAGCTGTTAATAACCCGGTGAACCGCGTGTTAGCGATCACCGACAGCGCCCAGGTGATCATTTACGGCGCGGATTATGGCGGGGCAGATTACCCGCAGGCAGATATACCTGTAACCTTTAGTGTGAACCCGGCGCTGGTAGACAGCTTTAACCGTGCTAACAATACCGCATATACGCTTTTGCCGGAGCACGGCTACACGCTAAGCGCCATCAGCGCAGTAATACCCCGCGGGCAGCTTAGCACGCCGCCATTGGAGCTGGCTGTTAAAACCAGCGGCGCCGGCGGCATTGCTGCACTTAAAGACTACCTGCTGCCAATAAGCATTGTAAAATCAACAGTAACGGTAAATGAGCAGCTGCGTACAACCTTCTTCGTTATCAGGGCGCAGCCGGACCTGGCTGATTATCCTGATTTTGACAGATCGGCATGGAGCATCGTTGATTTTTCATCACAGGAAGCTAATGGAGAAGGGGCGGACAATGGCCGGGCGGTTTTTGCCATTGACAATAATCCCGCTACCTACTGGCATACTCAATGGCAGGGCGGCAGTCCGGGCCCGCCCCATTATATTACTGTTGACATGGGCATTGTTAAAACCCTGCATGGATTGTCTTTCCTGGACCGCCAGAGCGATAATGACGGTAAGCCGCAGTCGGTGACGGTAGAAACCAGCATAGACAATCACACCTGGGAACCGGCCGGCTCTTTTACCCTGCAGAATACTAAAGACCTGCAAAAGCAGTTCCTTTCAGGTTTCAGGGATGCCAGGTATTTCCGGGTCAATATCTTATCCAGCTATAATGCCACTTATACACACCTGGCGGAGCTTAATGCCTTTTAAACAGTAATTTTCACAGCTAAAATAAATACCTGCAGAATAACAATGCGAATGAACAGAATTACCTGGTTAATGGCGGCCGGCCTGGCGCTGCACCTGGCAGCATATGCGAATAGAACAGGTTTTAATACAGACAGCAGCGGCAATGCGCCCGTTCCGCATGAAATAGAAGACCCGCAATGCCTGGGCATCAACAAGCAGCCTGCGCATGCCACCTTAATGCCTTATGGCAATCTAAACGAAGCATTACGGGCCAACCGGCACGCCTCTTCTTTTAACATGAGCCTTAACGGCCTGTGGAAGTTCAACTGGGTAGCCTGGCCGCAGCAACGGCCGGTAGATTTTTATAAGCCCGGTTATGATGTCTCCCGCTGGAAAGAGATCAGGGTGCCTTCCAACTGGCAGGTAGAAGGGTATGGAACACCTGCCTATACCAACTTTACTTTTCTTTTCCGGAAGGACTTTCCGCATGTAATGAGCACGCCGCCTGAAAAATACACCACTTACAAAGAGCGTAACCCGGTAGGCAGCTACCGGCGCAACTTTGTAGTGCCGGCCGGCTGGAAAGGCCGCCGCATCTTTATAACATTTGATGGGGTGGATGCCGGCTTTTTCCTGTGGGTGAATGGCCGTAAAGTTGGCTACAGCGTGAACAGCCGTAACGCAGCGGATTTTGACCTTACCTCTTTTGTACAGCCGGGCAATAACATGATTGCTGTGGAAGTATACCGCTTTACTACCGGCAGCTACCTGGAAGACCAGGATATGTGGCGCCTGAGCGGTATTTTTCGCAATGTAACCCTTTGGAGCACTCCGGTAACGCATATACGGGATTTTGCCGTGCATGCGCAGCTGGATGAGCAGTACCGCGATGCTGCCTTACAGGTAACCGCCAAAATTAAGAACTATGGCAGCAGCGCAGTACCGGCGCGGCAGCTAACAGCACACCTGTACAACGGGCAGCTGCCCGTTAAAGGAAGCAGCGGCAGTGTTCCGGTACCGGCATTACAGCCCGGCGAAGAAACCATTGTAAACATTACAGTGCCGGTACAGCACCCGCAGCAATGGACCGCAGAAACGCCACGGCTGTACACGACTGTGCTGACCCTGAAAAACGGGAACAGCACAGAAGAGATCTTATCGGCACGTACCGGCTTCCGCAACCTGGCCATTAAAGGCCGCCAGTTCCTGGTGAATGGCGTTCCGGTAAAGCTCAAAGGCGTTAACAGGCACGAGCACTGGCCTGATGTGGGACATGCCGTTACAGAAGCGCAGATGATACGGGATCTGACACTGATCAAACAGGCCAACTGCAACCACGTACGCACCTGCCACTATTCAGATGATCCCCGCTGGTATGAGCTGTGCGATGAATACGGCATTTATGTGCTGGCAGAGGCGAATGTGGAATGCCACGGCGCCATGGGGGAGTTTGACGAAGAGCCGCGTATAAAAGCGGCCATCATAGACCGCAATGTGGCCAATGTAGAGAACTTTAAAAATCATCCGTCCGTTATTATCTGGTCATTAGGGAATGAATGCGGTGGGGGAGGTTCCAACTTCAGAGCTGCATTGCAGGCCATCCGGGATATTGACCCTACACGGTTTACGCACTACGAAGGGTTTGGCATTGATAAAAATAACCCGGCCGACATTGACAGCCGCATGTACACCTCGCCGGGAGAAGTGGAAAAGCTGGCTAACGACAACGGCTATACCAAACCTTTTTACCTGTGCGAATATGCGCATGCCATGTTCAATTCCATGGGAGCGGTGGATGATTATAACAATCTTTTTGACAAATACCCTTCACTGCTTGGCGGCTGCATCTGGGAATGGCAGGACCAGGGTTTGTGGAACCGGCGTGATCCAAAGCATCCTATACTGGCCTTTGGCGGCGGTTTTGGCGAGTACCCGAACGACCATTATTTTATACACAAAGGCGTAATAGCTTCTGACCGTTCGGAAAAACCACACTACCCCGAATTAAAGCATGCTTACCAGTGGATAGGCATACAGGGCGCAGACCTGGCAAACGGTATGGTGACTATTAAAAACCGTTACCAGTTCATTAACCTTGACTCCTTTGCCTGCAAGTGGACGTTATCAAAGAACGGGAAGGTAACAGATAGTGGCCGTTTGGCCGTAGGCCAGCTGGAGCCGGGCGCAGAAAGAACAGTAAAAGTACCTTATCACCTGGCCCAACCGGAACCCGGGGCCGAATACTTTTTACGGCTTTCTTTTACCACGCTGCAAAACCAGCTATGGGCGCCCAAAGGTTTTGAGGTGGCCGCCCAGCAGCTGGAGCTGCCCGTTGCTAACGTTCGGCCACCGGCGCCAGTTAGGGGTGATCTTCCCTTGCAGCTCACCGATGGTAACGGCAGCATAAAGATCAGTGGCCGGCATTTCTCTTTAGTGTTTGACAGGCATACCGGCACTTTCAGCAGCATGGCGGTAAATGACCGGGAACTACTGCAGGCAGGCGGTGGCCCGCTGCTGCACCTGTGGCGCGCGCCACACCGCAATGATGATATGTGGGCTGATGAGGGGTGGGTGAAATATGGCCTGAAACACCTGCAATGGTCGGCAGACAGTATTGCTGTTACACAACCCGCGCCAGGCACAGTGCAGATCACTGCGCATCTGAAAGGGGCAGGCCGGCAAAACTTTACCGTGCAGCATACCGTTGTATATACCATCCACGGCGATGGCAGCCTGCTGGCAGATAACAGCATTGTTTGCAGCAATCCTGATCTGGTGCTGGCCCGCCTGGGTGTACGGCTGTTCCTGGCAAAGGATTTGGACCGATTTAGCTACTTTGGCCGCGGGCCTATGGAAAACTATGCCGACCGGAAGAGCGGGTTTGATATAGGCGTTTACCGCAGCACGGTGAAAGAACAGCTCACTCCCTATGAAAAACCTATGGAGTGCGGTAACCATGAAGATATACGCTGGGCAAAGCTAAGCAGGCTACAGGGTGCTTCCCTTACCGTGCAGCGGGATACCGCGCTGCTGCAGGTATCTGCCTTGCCCTATAGCGATGAAGAACTGGAAAGAACAGAATACAGGATAGACCTGCCGGTTTCCAAAGGCACGGTGCTGTGTATTAGCCAGCATACGCTGGGTGTAGGCTCTAATTCATGCGGCCCGCGGCCGCTACCGCCCTATGTGGTGCATGCATCGCCGGCGCAGTTTAGTTACCGCCTGCAGTTGCAGTAGGATGTTTGATAAAGAACGGCTGCATGAACAGCAGCCGTTTTTTGTAAGCACGCCTGCAGGATAGGGCGCAAAGGCAGTAAGTTTGAGCCACTAAACTTTATGATTGTTTTAATATATTTTTACCGGATCGTTATGAGGTATAAATATTTTAATTGAGGAGGACATTTTTGATCTTCCGTGAATGCGGGATGCCGGAGGTATGGCTAAAGCGTCTTTTTTAAACCCGCCGGTAATATTTATCCGTTTAAGATCCAATTAAGCAAAAAACCTGTGCAGATCAGTCCTGTTGAATATTGAAATATGATCACCGCCACAAGCTGCATGGGATTAAAGTTCATATTTTTGAAGTCAATGCTTAAACGAAAAAAGATTAGCCCTGTATAAAGCAGTGTGGCAAAATACTTTTTGAAAGTATTGATGTAAATGTTTGGCGTAAATTTAATATTGCTCCACTGCAACTTAGGTATTGAATATACACGCTGTAGCGCCATGTACCTGGTATAATTATATAGGCTGAAAATTACCAGGATGAAAAGGGTCCATAGAACAACGAGCCATTTTGCATACCCGAACCGCCACCATAGGTAACTAATCTTTAACGGAAGCCTGTACCTGCTTTGCCATAGCTTGTATTCAATATCCAGCTGTTCAAAGCTATCCATAAAACTATTGCTTTTAAAATTGCTTAAAAGCGCCTCATAGGTGCGGCTCACAATGTCTTTCGATAAAGGATCGCTGGCTATTGAATCCGGGATATATAAATGAAAATTGCCGTACTGCATTTTGATCAGGCTAATGTCCGTATTTAACAGGTTGATCTCGCATTTCCTGAGCGCAAGGTTCGGAAATGCCCGCGTAAGATCAACCGTTTTATTTAAGCGGGCATTTGATAGGTCCAAGGTATCCGGCAGGAAGGTCTCTTCGAGCACAAGTGTTGCATTGCTATCAAAGCGGCAGTTAGAAAGATCTACTTTTCTTTTTAATGTGCACCAGTTAAATATAAGGCCCCGGCTAAAACCAGCGGCACGTTCAAACCCAGGTACTGAGCCACTGTTTAACTGACGGTTATTAAACCGGATACCCTCTTCAAAGCAGGAATTAAGAAATTGCGGAGGGTGCTCCAGGGTATTGGTATTAAAGAATGTAAACGGACGATAAAAGGTGTCTCCTATGAAGCGGACGGAAGTATTATAGTTATTCTCTGTAAAGGTTGCTGATGAATAAAAATTAACGGAAGAAAGATCACAGTAATTAAATATGCCGGCCTCTAAAAAATCGCATTGTGTAAATACCACAGGTTTTATAAAATAGGCGCTCTTGGGCTTGTCAAAAATACCGCCCTTGATGCTCAATGTACATTTGTTTATAACAACCGGTTTAATAATAAGAATAGTTGTATCATTTGCCGGAACTTTAGGGCGTTTCGGAAGAGCAACCCCATTCCCCAGGGTGATTGAATAGTTAGAGGGTTTATTTTCTGTAACAAAATACCTCTCAGCCATGCAGTCAAGATCGGTTATGGTTTTACCGGAGAACTCATAAGGCAGCCACTCTGTCTTCACCATGCTTATCCTCATTGACCCATACATTGTTTTCTGGCGTTGTTTATACTTGTCTAGGTTTGGCCTGCATGAAAAAAAGCTTGCAATAAATATGAGAACTGTTATGTGTTTGAAGTTACAAGCTCCTTTCATTGTTGTCAATATTTTTTCGTTGGCATTGACAGCAAGAATATAATATTAACATGATAAATGAGTTAATCTTTGGTTAATTTCGGCCTCTTTTGCACAGTGGGGTTGGTTACCTGGCAGTGAAATTATTGTGGATGATAATAATTGCCGGCAAAGATCAGTTCCATTTTATTTATTCCCAATAGCTCTTAGCTATCCTTGTATGTTGTAGGAATATTCCATTGGTTGGGATAATTTAAATATTGGACGACGTAAAATTATTCCCTCATTTATGTCACACGACAGCAAAGGCCCTCAGGCTGAAGGTAACGGTTCTCAGGCTATTGCAGGCAACTTAGGCGCTTTAGGAAGATCCCGGCCTGCAGTACAATTACTTCTTAATTCACCGGATAGTGAACAGCATGAAGATGAACCGGAACACTCACCACTCAAAATGCCTGTTCAAAAAAGAAATGACCAAATAGAAGTTCCAAGAATAAAGCCGTTTCAATTAAAGCCGAATAATACCGGCTTGCCGGATAATTTAAAATCCGGAGCAGAAGCGCTTTCTGGGTTTTCCCTGGATGATGTGCAGGTTCATTACAATTCAGATAAACCCGCGCAATTACAGGCATTGGCATATGCGCAGGGCAGCAACATATTTCTTGGCCCGGGGCAGCAGCGCCATCTGCCTCACGAAGCCTGGCATGTGGTGCAGCAGAAACAGGGACGGGTACACGCAAACACGCAGCTGAAAGGAATGGATATTAATACCGACCCTTCCCTGGAAGCCGAAGCCGATGTTATGGGTTCACAGGCAATGGAAGCAGAGGGGAGCGGCTTCAGCAACGCAGCACCCATTCAGCGTGCTGCTGCAGCGCGCACCGTTCAGCGGGTGTTGGACGTGGTTACTGATGCAATGCATCACAAACGGAAAGCTGGTGTAGAAATAACGGAAGAAAAGACATCGAATAACAAGATCACAAAGATGCAGGCAACACCGGCCTGGGCGGCGCTTGGTCCCGCTCAAAAAAGTGCCGCCTGGAAAGGAACAATAAGCCTTCCGGATAGAACCGGCGCCGGCATTAACTGGTATTGGGCGCCCCCCGATGCAACCATGTTAGGATATTTTATCCCGCAGGGAGGCAAGGATGTATGGATGAGATGGGGCAATGTGGCCTGTACTGAAGATCACGGCGAATTTGAATGGATCATCAGCCATCCGGGTGCACCTGTTGGCGTTACAGAATACCGGGATAGACTGGTAGCTGTTAGTAAAAGCCGCCAGGTACTTCGTAATGCGCTAAATTCAACGGGGTGGAACAGTGTTATACTATCAATGACAGAGGCTGGTGGTGCAGATGAGGTAGTGCTCTTCAGGGCGCGTAACGTGAATAAGGTATCATCACAAATTACGTTTGAAACCACAGACAAGGAGGTGGCCAAAAATGCATTGCAGGATGGCCTGACATATGGTCTGGACCGTGCTACGCATAGCGACCGTACGGCATTTCCGCCGGCGCCCGACCAGGATATTGCCCGGGCCATACGCACAACTGCAGGTATCATCAAATTTCAGGGTGTAGACCTGGAATTGGTTATGTCCTATATTTTTGCAGACATGTGTCATAAAATAGCTACGCTCACACCAGGTGGCCCCGGCTGGAGCAATGCCGGTGGCAACTGGAAAGGCTGGCGCGTTCTATTCCCTAAATCCCATCCCTACCATATACTGGAGCTGGCCACAGATGGACCTGTTACAGTGGAAATCCAGTTTATGGTTTACAAACTGCTGAACGCCGTGAAAGACACGGTAGTACAGGATGTACTGCGCTTGTTCACTATTAAGCTGATGAAAAGAGGACCGCAGCTTTTCTGGGAAAATGATAACAGCCCCGCATTCAACCGCCTTTCTACAGCTCACGCAGCAGGAGCAGATACGGCCGACAACCTGACCGTGGACGCACACAAAGCTGATATTGCCAACTATGTTCACAGCAAGAGTGCAGGCCTTATCACTAATGCTTTCGATGATGTAGTAGCTGCCATTACGGACAATACAAAAACGGCTCAAAACGTGGTGAAGAGCGGTGGCTTTGCGCAGCATGGGCCTACTGATAAGGCATTTGCCTTTGAGGATCGTGCAGAGGTGGAAGATGCCTTCCCGGACCTTCGTGCAACTTATGAACGCATCAAGGCCCTGGTAGACAGATATTGAGATCTTTCCCAACTTTTAAACCATTTGCTTCCCCTGCCTGTTATTAACCTGCTAATTGTCATTGTGAACATATCCTATCACTCAAAAAACCACTTTTCACCCTCAAACCTTCATTATGAAACGTATTGTATTGATCGGTAACAAATCATGGGAAGTTGAACCCATCCTGAATGCCCTGCTGAACAGCACTATCCGCCCGCAGGCGCTCCCGAATCCAAGCCAGTTAAACTATCCCTGGACCTTTGCGCAGGGAATCCCTAAACCCAGGGCCGTGTGGGATAATTTTTCCCAGGCTACCGTAGAGCTATGGTGTATACAGGACATCATGGATCCCCAGTGGAACCCCTCCAGCTCACAGGGCAAGCATGCCAGCCTGCCGAAAGTGCTGGCTTACCGGCAGGAGCCGCCTGACCTGGTAGTAGCCATGGGAACCGCTGCGCTGGGATTGGATAACAGCAATAACAATGGCTGCGTAACCCTGGGCAGTAACATCTTCATCCACAATTTTCATCCTAACGGAGAGAACCCGCAAAGCAAATGGGATGATCCTGCACATTTTGAAAAGGTGTTACCTTCTGCTATTTCTCCGGACTTCTTCAAGCTGCTGGATGCCACTACGGTCAGCGCAATTGAATCGGGCTTATTAAAGCCTTACCTCAATCCATCCCCCAATATTGAGGTAATGAGCGATAAAGATTATATAGGCGTAAGTGTGGTGAATATCACAAACTATGCGGATTACGCTACCTCTGATACCGAAGGCCTGAAAGCATTGGCAGCCACCGGCAACAAGAAGCCGGTAGGCTCCGTGGAAACCACGCATGGCGTAATACGGCTGTTATGTGAAGCGCCGTTTATTTTCATGTCCGGCATTACGGACAGGGAAGGGCATTTTGCGGATGATGTAGATGGAAAAGACGAGAAGGGGAATACAAAAACATCCGCACAGAACTTTACTGCTGCATTTAATATAGGCGTATGCTTAAGCCATATGATCCCTAAAATGGCGGCCTACGTAACTGCCGTCCAGCCCAAAGTTGTAAAGGTGCCACAGGCGCTTTAATATACTAAAGAACCGGGAGCGCTGATCTCCCGGTTCTGATCTTTTATCTTATGGCATTACTTTCTTCAGCGCCATTTCCAGCGCTTCTCCGCGCAGGTATTTGGCAATGATCTTCCCATCGGGATCAATGAGGAAGTTCATGGGAATTGCATTAACATCATACAGCCTGGCGGCCTCATTATCCCACACTTTCAGGTCAGATACCTGTGTCCAGGACAAGCCATCCTTTTGGATCGCTTCCAGCCATTTGCCGCGGTCCTCCGGCTTATCCAGGGATACGCCCAGCACTTCAAATCCTTTAGCTTTAAAGTCATTATATGCTTTCACCACATTGGGGTTCTCCCGCCTGCAGGGACCACACCAGGAAGCCCAGAAATCAAGCAGCACATATTTGCCCCTGAAATCGGATAGCTTTACAGGTTTACCATTAACATCCAGCTGCGTAAAATCAGGCGCCAGCATTCCTTCCTGCGTCTTTTTTACCTTGGCAATGCGCGCTGCCAGCTCTTTGCCCAGATCAGTTTCGCGCAGTGACGCATCAAACAGGCTAAACTCCTTTTCTGCAGCTACGGCATCAAACTCCGGGGGCAGGGTGGAGTTATACGCCATCAGGCCCATGTATTTATCGTGGTGGATCTTTATGTAGCCACGCTTTGCGGCCAGGATCTCATCCCGGATGGCATTGGCCCGCTCATCAAGGCTGTTCAGGTAAGCAGTATCCTTCTGTTTTTCCAGTGACTGCGCTTTGAACTCGTTGTTCAGTGTTTCGTATTTGTCATAGATGGGCTTTAACATGGCGGTTATTTGCACATTATCGTTATTGGCAACACTACCGCTGATCACTGCATGTTTAATTGAATCCCTGGCTGCAATGCTGATGGTTGTATTTTCGATCAGGAAGGCCAGCATATCTTCTGCGGGCCTTGTGGCAGGAGATTCCGCTACGTTGCTGTGCTTTATCAGCAGGTGCGCTTCCTTGGTGCCGTTTACACTGCCTTTGAATGTAAATTTGCCATTCTTCATAATGGTGGAATCCAGGATACGCGTTCCATCCACTTTGTAGGTCAAAATTACGGTTACCGGTTCTTTAATGTCACGCACACTGCCTTTGATCGTATAGGTCTGCTGTGCCACAGCTGCCAGTGGCGCGCTTAGCGCAGCAAACATTATCAGCTTCTGCAAATTCATGTTATAGATTTTTGAATGATTACTTTTTCTTTCCTTTCACTTTTGTCTTTGGAGGCTGTTCCTTAACAGGGGCCAGCAGACCCTTAACGCCATCCGGCTGTTTAAGCAGCTGCAGGGCTGCTTTAAAGCTGGCGTTATCAGTATTCAATACCTGCAGGTAATAATCGCTGCCGGTAAAGAGCTGGCTTGCCAGCATCCCTTTAAGGTCCAGGGATAACAGGCTTAGCATCCTGTCTTTGCCGGCTTCCTGTAAGGGGAAGCCTGCTGCATCTGCTGCGCTTACCACCTGCTGCACCAGGTATCCCGGCACCTGGTAGTCTTTATTAAAGGATGCAAAATCATGGTAGGTGGTTAAAAGACTGGTACGGTTGCTGTCCAGGTAATCGAAAGTGGGCTTGCTGCTGATCTGGTGTTCGGACAAATGTTGCAGCCAGCCACTGTATTCAACTGTATCCAGTGGAATAAAGCGGTCGGGCATAATACCGCCGCCGCCATAAACGGTACGTTTAGCCACCAGCGTGGTGGACTTCAGTGAATCGGGGAAGTGGACCCTGCTCACATCTGTAAGCTCGCCGCTGGCCAGGCGGGTATATACGTTATCATCATAGGTGCTGCCATGATAAGGCTTTTGAATAGACCTGCCCGAAGGGGTATAATAACGCGCGCCTGTGAGCTCCAGCACGGAGCCATCGAATACTGGTACAGGACGTTGCATCAATCCTTTGCCAAAGCTTCTCCTGCCTACAATTACAGCACGGTCCCAGTCCTGCAGGGCGCCGGTCAGGATCTCGCTGGCAGAGGCGGTATATTGGTCTATCAGCACAATAAGGTTACCATTCATGAACTGTCCAAAGCCGCCTGTATAGTAATAATCCTTTCCTTTATCCCTGCCCACGCTGTAAAATACCAGCTTGTCTTTTGGAAGAAATTCATCGGCTATGCCAATGGCCGCCTGCACATACCCCCCGCCATTACTCTGCAGGTCAAGGATAAGGCTTTTCATTCCCCGGGCTTTCAGATCAATCAGCGCCTTATCCATTTCGTTACGGGTGGTTTCACTGAAAATGCGCAAAGCAATGTAGCCAATGCTGTCATTTACCATGTAAGCAGTGCGGATAGATCTGTCCACTATGAAGTCGCGCGTGATTGTTTTGGTGATGTCATCATTATTACCCTTGCGGTGAACCAGGAGGTTGATCGGCTTCCCCTTGTCTCCGCGGATCTTTTTCATTACTTCAAAATTGGAAAAGCCTGTTACGGGTGTTTGATCAATTGCCAGGATCCGGTCGCCGGAAAGCAGGCCGGCTTTATCAGCTGGTCCGCCATTGATGATCTGCGTAACATACACCGTGTCTTTCTCCACCATAAATTCAATACCAATGCCGGCGTACCTGCCGCTCATAGCCTGCTGCATTTGCGAAGCCTGCTGACCGGAGAAATAGCGGGAATGCGGGTCCAGCTGGTTCATCATACCTGCAATGGCAGCATCTACCAGGGCATCGTCGCTGAGTGAATCCACGTAATTGTCCTGTATGGCCTTCAGGGTTTGCCAGAGTTTCTCCTTTGGATTTACCTGGGCCTTCAGGCTGAAAGCTGTACAGGCCAGCCCCAGTGTTATAAAAAAGCGTCTCATTATTTTTCTGCTTTTAAAAGTTCGATCGCATATGTTAGTTCATCCACCAGCTTACTGGGGCTACCGGAGTAACCTTCGGCGGTATAACGCATTACCCCGTCTTTGAGGATCACTTTTCTTGGAATAGCCGACGAATTAAAGAAGGGTGCAAAGGTCCTGAACACTGCATTCTGATCGCCGGTTCCCTTGTCTATATTATCATGCAGCAGATGGAAACGGTAGCCCTGCTGCTTAATATAGTTTTCAGACTTTTCCTTATAGTTACCATTTTGCATGGTGCCTACCAGGTACACAGCCACCTGCGGATCGTTTGCATATTTATCAGTAAGCATTTGCATGCCCGGGAATGCGGCGATGCAGGGTTTGCACCAGGTGGCCCAGAAATCGAGCACCACGATCTTATTACCCCAATCGCTGGAACGTACGGTGTGGCCTTCAGGATTCTGCATGGCAAAGGGTATATACTCCTGGTTGGTGAGGTTGGCTTTTACCTCTGCCATCAACTCCTCCCGTTCTTTCACAGATTTAAGCCCGGCAAAGTATTTATCAAAATCACCGTTCTTGTTCCGGGCAGTATAGGCAGTTTTTAAGGTTTCCAGCATTTTGGGTGTCATAGCATTGGCGCTGGCGCAGTTTTCCAGGAAAGGTTGTACGGCGTCCTGGTCGCCGGTTTGCTGTAATACATCCAGGTGCAGCTCATTCAGCTCTGCCTTGCCATAGGCTGCTGCAGGGGACAGGTACCGGAAGTATGGTTTAGCTTCCGCGTACCTGCCCATGCTGTGCAGCAGGGTGAGATGGTTGGTTAATTCATTATCCAGCTGCTCACTGGCATTGTTAGCTGCCTGCTCTTTGTTAAACACACCATCTTCTACATAGGAACCGTCATCTTTCTTCTTTACCAGCTCGTTGATCATACGGGTGGATATGGTATAGATAGTATCTGCACCTACAGTCTTGAAAACAGTTGCCCGCATTACATTCCAGCGGTACAGCTCATTTTCGGTCTTGAAATTGAGGGGGCTGGCCATGTCCTGGAATTTATTAAACTGCCGGGTATCAAAATAGCAGCTGCCTAAAACACGGTAAGTGCTGTAGTAAATAAATTCCTGCTGGTTAGCCGCTTCTGCCTGGGGAAACTCCACGAGAAAGTTTTCAGCAAGCTGTATGCTTTCCTGCACGGTTTTAGCCTGCTGCAGCTTTTGAAAGCTCACGAACCGCGCGGTGGGTCCTTTGGGGGATCGCTGCACTACCAGCTGCTGCAGCTCCTGCGCCCTTTTGGTGTCTTTCAGCTGCACCTGGAAATAGCGCTGGATCTCCATCAGCTGCTGCTCGCTCAGATCTGCATGTTTTACCAGTTCTTTAGGATCTGCGTTCCTGTATTGTTCATTATTCTGCTGGCCAAATACGGTAGTGGCGCATAGCAGCAGCGCGCATCCGATCCGGCTTATTTTTCTTCTCATGATGTTGATATTTTTATCGTGCATTTTGTACAAGTTCAGGATTGAGCTCAATGTTCTTTGGCGGGATGGGATACACGTAGCGATCGCCGGGCGTGAGGGTGTAGGGGACGCCCCTGAACACGCGGGTAACGGTACCAACACTCAGCCGGCGCTGGTCGTACCAGCGAAGGCCGGTGCCAAACAATTCCCGTCTTCTTTCTTCCAGTACTATCCGCAAAGCATCTGTAGCGGTAGCGGCTGTAAGGGGCGTGTAATCAGCCGGCTTAAAGCGGTGCTGGCGAAGGTTGTTCACCAGGGCCAGCGCGCCATTCTTATCATCGGCCCTTGCCAGTGCTTCTGCCTGCGTAAGCATCATCTCCGGCACGCCAACACCTGCCGTAACGTTATCGCCCATGAACATTTTGTCGCGGTAGGAGCCGCGGCCCGTAAACGCTGGCTGGAAAGTGCTGCCATTGCGGGTAAACAACACATAGCGCAGGTCGTGTGTATCAAAAAGGTTCAGCAGCTCACTGCTCAGGGGCAGGTCAATATAACCGGGTTTGGATACTTGCTTCGACATCATCACTTCTGCATTATCAAGCCTCCTGGGATACGCCTTGCCGCCATCTGCATAATCATTCAGGTTCAGCAAAGTTTGCTGGTAAGAGAGCGACCTGGCAGCATTATCTGCAGCTTCAGTGTACCGTTGCATGTACAGGTATGTTCTGGCCAGCAATGCATAGCCGGCTGCTTTACCGGGATGCAGCCTGTTGGCGCCCTGGTCCGGCAGATAGGGGAGGGCTTCTGTAAGATCTTTAATGATCTGGTCATACACTTCCTGTACGGAAGCCCGCTTCAGGCTAACAAACAGGTCGGGCGATAACAACAGCGGCAGCCCGGGATCTGTAGCAGCATTGGCGCTGTTATAAACCCGCGCATACAGGTTTACCAGCGTTAAATAGGTAGCTGCACGCTGCACCTGTGCTTCCGCATAAATGCGCTGCTTTTCTGCATCCGTGCCTTCTGCGCTGCTCATCACGTTGGCAGTGATCTGGTTGCATACATACACCAGGTTAAATAGCTGGTCCCAGCCGGCATCACTTTGATCAGAGGTATAGTAATCTGCCGCCCAGGTATAAATATTACCTAAGTCATTCGTCAGCAAGGTTTGGAGGCTGGTATTGCTTTCCAGGTTAATGTCGTCGGCAGAGAGCATGGGCAGGCTCGCAGATCTTTCCATCACGCTTACATTGTTCAGCAGTTTCTGAAAGTCCGCAGTGTATTTAAACGTACGTTGGTTGGGCTGCTCCACTTCAACATATTTGCGGCAGGAAGCGGCGCCTATCGTCAACGCAAGTAATGGTATATAGAAAATGTTTTTTCTCATGGTAATGAAGTGGCTTTGTTAGAAAGATGCATTCAGGCTCATGTAATAGCTGGGCGATGGCGGAAGGTTACTATAATTGGTGCTCATGATGTAGCTGGGATCCAGGCCCGACTTGTTACTGCGCCAGATCAAACCCAGGTTCCTCACGGAAAAATTGATCCCAATTGATTTCACCGGTGTGCGGGCCAGTACTTTTGAGGGTACCTGGTAACCGGCATTGATCTGCTGCAGGCGGATAAAGCTGCCGCTTTCCACCAGCAGGTCCGACATCTTGTAACGGTTACTGCTATTGGTAGTTACGTTGGGCAGTCCCGGAACATTGGTGAACTTTTCATCGCCGGGTTTGCGCCAGCGCAGGGCCAGATCACGTTGGGCGCCTATCAGTCCATAGTAATTGCTGGTTGCATAATCCGGGTAATTTTCAATGGACAGGCGGCGGAATACATTGCCCATTTCATAGGTGATGCGCACGCCGAATGTGAATGATCTGTAAGTAAAGTCGTTAAAGAACCCGCCAAAATAGGGTGGGGTAGTGCGGCCCTTGTACACCAGGTCCTGTGCAGTGATCTGGTTGTTGGGCGCATCTGCATTAATGACCTTACCATTTTTATCATACAGCTGGGAGCGGCCAAGGCTATCCAGTCCGGCCCAGCGGTAAGCATATACATAATCTGTAGGCATACCTTCAATGGGGGTGCCGCCGTACACGGCCTGGCTGCTGGTAGGTTTGGTGAACCGGGCGTCTGTTACCCTGTTGGTGTTGTAGGAAAAGTTAAAGGCAGATGCCCATCCGAAATTCCGGCCGCGGATGATCTCTCCCCGGATGCCCAGATCAAAGCCATGGCCTTTCATGCTGGCGGCATTGTAGGTGATGCTGCTCCAGCCATAAGTGCTGTTTACCGGGAACTGCCACAGGATATCTGTAGTACGTTTGCGGTAAGCATCCGCGCTTATATTCAGGCGGTTGTTAAACACCCCGAAATCTACTCCAAGGTTCCAGGAGCGGGTTAGTTCCCAGCTGATCTGGTTATTGGCCGGGGATTGCACTGCGCCATAAGGCTCCCGGGTCACGGGGTCCAGGCCGTTCAGGCTCAGAATGGCTGCGTTGCTGGCGCTGGTGGGCACAGATCCGGCAGTACCATAGGTAAGGCGCAGATCCAGCTTATTTACCCAGCTTAGTTTTTTCATGAAATTCTCTGAAGTAAGGTCCCATTTTGCGCCTGCGGACCATAATGGTTTGGCCCGTTGGCTGCGGGATGCGCCGGTGAGTGTGTAATCATCAAACCGCACACTGGCAGAGAGTATATAACGGTTATCAATAAACGAAAGAGCGCCATTGCCGTAGTACGACAGAAACCTGTTAATGCTGCGGCCAATACTGCCATCGGAATATGCCAGGCTGCTGCTCCATCCCATTACGGTCTGGTAATATGTATTCGGGCTCCAGGCGGCCGAAGAATAGGTGTCTTCATCAAAACCATAACGGGTTTGCTGGTAGCCGGTAGACTGGTTTTCCCGGATCTCGGTGCCTGCCAGCGCATTCAGGCTAACAAAGTTGTTAAAGGACTTATTCACGTTCAGCTGCGCGCGCAGGCCGTAGCTGACATCACTGGTATTATGACTGATCATCATGCCGCCATAGGGCACGCCGTACACCAGCTTTCCATTGGCATCAACAGTGGTACCGGTGTTGATCAATGTCCGGGTGTCATAACTGTTCAGTTCTGCCAGGTATATTTCTTCTCCTGTATTGCGCTGTAATGAACCGGCCACGCTTATATTGGCCCAGTCAGTGATCCGGGTATCGATGTCGGCATTTAAACGGAAGCGGTTTTCCTTATCGGTTGTATTGCCATAATTCAGCTCCTGCAATGGGCTGTAAGTCCAGGGTAAATATCCTTTTGCCAGGAAATCTGCAGCCACTTCATCACGGTAGTCGATAGAGCGGGCAATGGGCTGCCCTGTATTATCTGCAAGCATCTCGTAGGGACGCAATCCCAGGCGGCCGTTGCCAATAGCATTCAATGCTGCGGTGTTGCCAATGCTATGCACATAGTTATAATTGATACCGGTATTGATGGTTACGCGGTTATTGAATAACTCGTTAGTCAGGTTGGCCGTCACAAATAAATTTTCGCCCTTGTTACTCCTGAACACCGGCAGGTCCTTTGTATAGTTGGTAGAAACATAGTAGGTGCTGTGCTGCCCGCCGCCGGACATAGAGAGGTTATATTGCTGGGACACTGCGCGTTGCAGCAGCAGGTCACGGATCTGTTTGCGGTTATCCAGCCTGCCCAGCGCCGTGAGTGCTGAATCCCGCTGGCCGGCCGTGGCTGTACCACGGTCTGCTTTAAACATCCATTCCAGCGCGTCGCTTACTGGCCTGTTCTGGTTGAAGGTCATCCAGCTGTTATCCCATATTGCGGGATCCGTGAAAAAGCCCAGGTCTTTCATTTCTTTTTCCAGGTCAATATATTCCGCGCTGCTCATGCGGTTCAGGTTTTTCATATTGGCCGGGTTGGCAATACTCAGGTTGGTGTTGAAGCTGAGCTGGGAAGAATTCTTCTTACCTTTTTTAGTGGTGATGACAATAACCCCATTGGCTGCTTTAGCGCCCCAGATAGAGGTGGCAGCGGCATCTTTTAGTATGGTAATGGATTCAATATCTTCCGGGTTATAGCGGCTCAAAATAGCGCCGCTGCTGGCATTGGCATTAAGCTGGGAAACCAGGTCCTGATCAAGCGCCGGGAAACCATCTATAACAACCAGCGGACTGCCGGCAGTGCTTAAGGTATTCACTCCCCGGATTGTAACCTTGTTATCCCTTGGGTTAAAACGTACGCCAGGGGCGGTGCCTTCCAGGCGCTCCATCAGGCTCACTGATGGTACGCTCTTTATCTGCTTTGCAGTGATCTGCTCAAAGGCGCCGGTAGCCCGCTCTTTTGGCAATGTCTGGTAACCGGTGGAAACTACATTCACCTCCTTCAGCTGGTTTATATCCGTTTCCAGCTGTGCATTGATCATGTTCTTATCCCCAACTTCCACTTTCAGTGGGGACATGCCCACGTAGCTGAAAATAAGGGCATTGGTTTTTTCCTGTAAGCGCAGCGTATAGCGGCCATCACTGCTGGTGAGCGTACCAAAGCGGATGGCATAACCTTCCGGCATAACGGTTACGCCTATCAGCGGGTGGCCTTCTTTATCGGTTACTATACCCGAGATGGTTTGTACGTAAACGGGCGCCGGGAGGGCGGCATTTTTTTCCTCACTGCTTTCGTCGCTTTTTTTGGAACGGGTGTCTTTAATGATGGTATAATAGTTCTCCTGAACGTAAAGGAAGATAAAGCCATTTTTATACAGCAGGTCCTTCAGCACACTTTCTACCGGCTCTTTCTTTGTGAGTGGTTGCTGGAAGTTAACGTACACGTTATCCAGTAAATGCTCTTCGTAGGAGAATTTAGTGCCATATACGGCGCGCACTTCCTCTAAAGCAGCTTTTAATTTCGTTTGCTGTTGAGCAAATAATCCCCCTTGCACTGTTCCCAGCAGGAAACAGATGGCAATTAAAATTTTCTTGTTCATTCTACCTGTTTCGGCTGATAATTAAATGATTTGAATTTTGGTCGATCTTAAGATTAAATACCTTCCTGATAACAAAAAGGATGTCGTCTGCATTTGCGGCGGGCACAGTGCCTGAAAGCCTTTTCTGCGCCAGCTCCGGTGATGTTAAAGTGATCTCGTACCCATAGGTATCTTCCAGGACATTCAGTATTTCCTGTAAAGAATAGCCATCCAGGTCCATTTCATTGTTCGTCCACGCCTTGTTGGAAGGCGGTTTCCTGTCCAGGATCGTTAATACCTGTTTAATACTGTCATAGACATAGGCATCTCCCGGTTTGAGCATTTTGACAAAAGCCCCTGTTCCGGTTTTTTCAATTCTGAGATTGCCTTCCAGCAAAGAGATCTCAGTGATACCACGGCGGTTCCTGACATTGAACCGGGTACCGGTTACGGTTAAGAACAGGTCACTGACATATACCCGGAAGGAATCGGATTGCTGCAGGCGGTTCTTTATGGCCACATGTTTCACCTCAAAGAATGCCTCTCCTTCCAGCCAGATCTCCCTGGGTTTGTCGGACTTCCAGCTGCGTACATAATGAACGGCTGAATTACCATTGAGCATAATAACCGATTCATCCGGCAAAACAACCTGGTCCCGTTTGCCAAAAGTGGTAACAAAATTCTTCCTGCCTATAGCCGACCATTCCCGCAGCGCAACGATCAGCAGCAGTATGGCTGCTGCTGCACTAACCCATCTGAAAGCGATCCTCAATGGGCGGTATACGCGTTGCTGCCGGCTTTCGTAAACGGCTATCTGGCCGGCGATCCTGTTCCATAGCTGTGAGCTTTCGCCGGAAGGCTGATATACCTGTTGTTTGTTGAGCAGCAAGATCCGGACATGGGCTTCTTCCATGGCAGTCCTTTTGTCCGGATACTCGGCCGCAACACGGTCCCAGTAGGCAGCCGACTGCGCATCCCCATGCAGTACATGCTGAATGAATTCCTCGTCCCCAAAAAAAGAGGTGGTGGTATAATGGTGGTATGGCTGGTTCAACGATCCCATGTATAATTATATACACACAGTTTCTAAAAATTATCCCTCATTTCTGATAAAAAATAACAATTTCATAAAAAGGGAACAAAAATGAATAATTTTCAATCCGGGCGGTAAAAAACAATCACTTCTTAGATTTTTTTCAACGACAGCATTGCAGCCAAAATGAGCAGATCGGATTTTGAAATATAAGTACGCAGTACATCAATAGCCTTGTACACCAGCTTATAGGTGCTGCCGACGGACAACTGCATAACAGCGGCAATCTCCGCATAATCCATTTCCTCGAAATACCGCAGGTGAATGACCTCCCGCTGGCGCGGCGTCATATTTTCCAGTGCGCGCGCCAGGTTTTCCCGGATCTTTTCCATCCGTTCGCGGCTGATGATGGCCTGGTCATAAGCCAGCTCCTGGCCCGGCCAGTGGTCTAGCACCGCAAAGTTGTATTTACGCTGATGCACATCCAGCGTTCGTAACAGCACGCGGCGAAACGACTTATAGAGGTAATTTTTTATGGAATCAGTTGGCTGTATGCGGTTCCTGTTCTTCCAGAGCTTAACGAATAAGTCCTGCAAGGCATCCTCAATCAGGTGGTCGTCTGGTGTGAACTTATGACCATAGTTAAAGAGCGGCGAGTGGTATTGTTCGAGAATGATCTGAAGGGAGGACTCATCACCTGAACGAAAAGCATCCCATATGTCTTTATCGTTCCTCATAGACCCCGGCAGAGATAGTTTGGTTGAGCTACGAAAATAATAAAAATATTATTTAGTTTATAATGGGCCGGGAGGGGATGCGGAGCTAATGTTTGCTAACTTTGCCCTTTGATATAATGGCCATTAAACAAAACAACATACAGGAGTTTGAAATATCTGCTTCGGCAAAAGCCGGGGTATATATAGTAAACCTGGAGAACGCAGCTACTACTGACAGTCATGACATTTCAGCGCCTCACCGCGATGATCATTATCTTTTTATACTTGCCACCCAGGGCCGTTATTTGCTTAACCTGGATTTTAATGATGTTAGCATAGATCCGCCGGCATTGTTAATGGTTAAGCCCGGGCAGGTGCACCACATGACGAAAATGAGTGATCCCCGGGGCTGGATCCTGAATTTTGATCCCGCGATCTTAGAGGCTGATCTGCAGCAAACATTTGAAAGTGGATTAGTATCGCCCATAGATCTCAAAAATGAGCATGAATTCCGGAAACAGCTTTCTGATATATTAATGCTTATTGAAAGTCTTCAATCAGGTATTGCGGATATTTATACACCCAGATCCATCCACGCCCTGCTGGTTGCATTCTGTGGTCTGGTGGCCGGGAAATTACTGAATAACAATGCTGAGCAGCGAAGATCCGAAGGCCGGAGCTTTGATATCAGGAATTCGTTCTTAGCGCTATTAAAAAAGCACTTCAGAGAATGGAAAGAGCCTGCACAGTATGCGAGTGCTCTCTCCATTTCAGTAGCGCATTTGAATGTTTGTGTAAGGAATATCACGGGCATACCGGTATCCGGGCATATTCAGCAGCATAGCATCCTTGAAGCGAAGCGTTTACTTTACTACACGAATCTGACTGTTAAAGAGATCGGGTACGAGGTTGGATATGATGAACCGGTTTATTTTGGAAAGCTCTTTAAGAAAAATACCGGATTAACCCCGCTGCAGTTCAGACAAAAGGTATCCCTCATTTAACATCCAGTGACTGAACTTTGCATATTGCTTTGAATATTCCGCTGCATCAGACGCGTTTTCTACATCCAGCGACAGCTGGTGGACCTTTTGATAATGGGGCAGCCTGTTAGCTTCATAATCCTTTAGCGCAGTAGCCAGATCAGGTCTGGTAGCAAGTGCGCTCACCAATACTTTTACATCTTCAATACCCAGCGTTCCGCCGGCGGATATGTGAGGGGATAGTGCATGGGCTGCATCACCTATTAACGCCACCCGGCCGCTTGTCCACCGGGGCAGTTCAGGAACATACATGATCTGATTGTAAAGTATGCTACTTTCCGGAGTTGCTTTGATCAGCTGAATAAGCGCGTCGTTCCATTTGCCGTCAGTGATATAGGCGGCCCGTTTCAGCGCCTCTTCTTTCTTTGTTAATACAGATGGAGCACTTTCAAACTGGTTAACCATCCACATTACCTGGTTGCCATAAGTCCGGGTATAACCGCCACGTGTGCGGAAGTTGCCAATAGTAACGATGGTACCCTCTGCAGGTTCATCTCCGGAGGGCAGCATGCCTCTCCAGACATCATGGTTATTATGGTTTACAGCATCACTGCCAGGCACCAGCTGTTGCCTGATCTGCGAGTAAATGCCATCAGCTCCTATTAACAGATCAGCTGTTTCAGTTCCGCCGTTATCCAAAAGAACAGTAACCTGCCTGCCGTCTTCCTTATAAGCGCTTACTTTGCTGTTAAACCGGATGTTCTCCAGGCCGGCAGCACCGGCTAATATATTTGTAAGCTCGCGTCTTGGAACAACCAGGAAGGTATAATCTTCAAGGGAGTATTCCGGCGCTCTGAAACGGTTTCCCGAGGCATCGTAGAACCACGCTTCAACCTCCTTGCCAATTGCATTGATCTTTTCACCCAGGCCATAGTGCGCGAATACCTCAAGCGCATTTTTCCATAGTGCAATTACAGCTCCGGCAGCTCTGATCTCCGGCGCCTGTTCCAGGATCAGCACTTCTGCTCCCATAGACTTTAAGGCCAATCCTGCGGTTAATCCAACAATTCCGGCTCCTGCAACAATCACCCGGAACGGTTTTTCCTGTTTTGATCCGATAGCTTTGATCATTTATTTATTAATTAAGTATGATATTAAATTTAAGACTGGCACTATTCAGTATACTATTTAGTTAATACTACATGTTTATATAAGGATCTGGGATTTTCGGCCTCCTCAAGCAAATAATGCGCAACATTGGCCCTGGGGATCCTGCTGACCTTCATTCCCTTCTTTAATTCGCTTATTACTTTATAGCCGGTTGCCAGCGGGCCATTCGTTAACATTCCCGGCATTACCGTTTCCCATTTCATTGAGCTGAATGTAAGGACCTGCTCCATTCTTGTTTTATCATGGTACTGGTCCTTCAGGAATAAATTAATTATTAACCGCAGGGAAAAACTCAGGTATTCCGAGCTTGCGCCTGTACCAAAGCCGGTGACCACGATCACCCTGCCGTTATAGCTTAGGTCTGAGCTGGCCTTCACCAGGGCCCTGGCCGTTTCAGAGAACAGGGTAGTACCCTTTTTCTTTTTGGTTCCAATGGTTACAAGTACCGCATCTGTTCCTGCGATTGTTTTTTTTAGATCGTCAACGGAGAGGGCGGTGCCATTGATCTTTGTTAATGATGTATGTTCGGGAAGCGCCGCGTTATTTCTTGACAGCGCCCTTACCGAATGCCCGCGGTCCAGTGCCTGTTTAACGGTTTCTGCACCTATTCCGGCTGAAGCGCCTATCACTGCTATTACCATAGATCTTCTTTTAATTTTCACAAAGGTCGGTAAGATAGCCCTTAGCGTATAGGCCATATAGATGGAATGATAGTCCTAAAAGAGTATTTGGCCGGTTTGCCAATAAAAATTAAGATGATACTTTAAAGCTTGATCTGTAAACCAACCGATGCATAAGGAGCTGCCTGGAAATGGTATCCGCCATCCTGAAAGATACTTTTCAGCTTCCTGTCCATCATTTTCGCCGGGCGCGTGGCGCTAATGCCGGCTGTAATAGGGATAGATACCCTTTTGCCGAGCTTTATTTCCGGACGATAACCGGCCACCAGGTATTGATGCGCGAATATTTTATCTTTTCCATCCTGCTCCAGCAGCGCCATTTGTCCATTCAATTCTGCTATAAAACTTAAAGACAGGTTTTTATGAGCATTATATTGTACGGATATTTCCAATCCTTTCATCGCTTCGACCTTTACCGCATATTTACCTTTTGTTTTCCAGTTTATATAAAAGGCCGGGAATAACATTGGATAGCCAAAAGAGTTATTTATGGCAAGGCCTCCTCCCAGCTGCAGATTAGGCTTTAGATGATAAATGAAAACAGCTCCCATACCCCCCAATACATTTTTAAAGCTTATTTCAGAAAACCGGGTGCTGGGCATATAAACCCCGCCCCCGATAGTTGCCATCAGAGACCACTTATCATTCAACGGCCTCAGATGATTAAGGCTTATGCCGATATTCATGATCTCATCAATAACCAAAGGCTCCGTGAAATTCTTATTGTTGAGTTTTGCATATTCAGCGCCTACGCTTAAGGCCCACATGGTAGGACGATTATTTTCATCCAGTTTTTGGGATAGCGGAATATTAACGCCTCCCTGGTAAACTATTGCGGAACCTTCACTATTCCCCACTCTGTCATTACTTTCACCTTCGGACGCACGAAAGCCCGACTTTCCAAAATATTCAGTTTTGAATACAACCTGCGCGTTTATACCTGAGATCCCAACGATCATAAATACGAAAAACAATAGCTTCTTCATTCCAATGGTTTTTATCGCCAAAGCTCCCTGTTTAGAGGCGCTTGCGGAACTCTTTTTGACGAATCATAGCTTTGCCTTTGACGAATAGCCGTGCCGTGTCATGTTAATCCGTTAACTTTAACAGCACGAAACATTATGCCCAAAGACAGATTATGCTGCTGAGAATAAAGAACCGTATAAAAGAGAATTATGCAATTCTTGCCTGTTGGATAATGTTGTTTTTTGCCTTGTGGTTACAGGTTATACCAGATACAGGGTCTTTGACCGAAGCAACATTATATCCTGTTTTAACGCTCCTGTCTGTTTCCCCCATTACAACCTATCTCAGTGAAATTTTGCTGCCAAAAGCCATCCGGCAAAAAAATGCTGGAACTTTTATTCTTCAGTTTTTGGGTTTTTCCATCCTCGCTGGAATGGTACGTTTTTTCTATTTATATCTTTTTGCCTTTTTAGAGCAAAGAGGTGTTTTCCCCCTTTCTGAATATTTTAATATAAAGGCGCCGGCGTATTATTTACTTGTATCCATCCCAACAGGGATTGCGATCAATCTATGCATCTGTGGCGTCCGGTTCTTTCAGGAAAATTTAAAGCTGAAAAAAGCGCTTATAGAATATCAGCTGCGTACGCTGCAACACCAGGTTACCCCGCATTTTATGTTCAATGTGTTGAATCATATCCATATTCTGATGCAAACCGATGTAGCGTTAGCCTCCGATCTGCTCATAAAGTATTCTGAGATCTTGCGTTACCAGCTCTATAATGGAGATAAACAAAATGTAACACTGGAGCAGGATGTTCAGTTTCTAAAGGATTTTATTGCCGTTGAAAAAATACGCTGGGAGGACAAATTAACGGTATCCTGTTCGTGGAAAATAGCCGATCCGAAAAAGGAAATACCAGCGCTGCTTTTTATTACCTTCATCGAAAATACATTTAAGCACGTCTCGAAATCTGATTTTGAAAAAGGATATATCCATATAAATTTTGAACAAACGGATAATACCATCTCCTTTTATGTAGAGAATTCAAAATCTGCCCTGCCTGTAAAGAAGAAAAATACAGGCGGCGTGGGCCTTAAGAATATAAAGGAGCGCCTGGAAATATTATACTTCGGAAAGTATGACCTGTCCGTTGAGGAAACCGATCGTGTTTATCAGACAAAACTTGTAATACAGCTATAATGGCGGAGCTCATATCAAAACAGCACACACCATCCAGGATCAAATGCCTGATCGTTGACGATGAATCTATTGCCATAAAGGGGATCATCAATTATATAGAGAAACTGGATTTCCTGGAAGCTACGGCGTACTGTTCTTCTGCATTGGAAGCGGCAGAGATCCTTAAAAAGAGTGAGATAGAGCTTATGTTCCTGGATATTAATATGCCTCACCTTACTGGATTGGAATTTTTAGAAGCACTGGACAAACCGCCTTTAACAATTATAACAACCGCCTATTCCGAATACGCCATTGAAGGATTCAGGCTTCATGTGGTGGATTATCTGCTGAAGCCCATCGCTTTTCAACGTTTCTTCCAGGCGGTATCCAAGGCGCAAACACTGTTTCGTTCGCAGTTGATCCTGAAGGATGGACATGAGGGAACAAAATCTGATATGTATATCAGGCAGGGAGATGCCTTCCTGCGGATTGAGTGGGAAGATATTCTTTATGCGGAGGGAATGCAGAATTATGTAAAATTATATTTCAAAGATAAGGTGCTGACCATTCATCAGACCATGGCCTCCCTTGAAGAAATATTGCCGAAGGATCATTTTTTCAGGATACACCGGTCCTACCTTATCAATATATCACATATCCATAAAATTTCAGGAGGGGAGGTTAGCATCAACGGAAGCAACCTGCCAATTGCAAAGCCCAAACGGCAGGATCTGTTGAATGCCGTAGTGTATAAGAACCTGATAAGTAAGTAAAATTAATTTATCTATTGCACCGCAGTTATTGACCTTGTTTATCACTGGTTTAATAACTGCTGGCGCTGTGTAAGGATCTGAATGTATCTTTCTTTTGCCTCTGCACTCAGGAAGCTGCGTTCTGCCAATTCAATAGCCTGTGGTGTCCTGCTGACAATATCCTTTATTACCTGGCTGGCCACCTTTTCGGGAATGGCTGCTTTTTGTGCAAATACCAGAAAAGAGGTGCCAGTGTACGTGCCCACTTTATAGTAGGTTTCCTCCTCATAGTCCCCATCATAGAGGCCATCATGAAGGGCCAGGTGGTGATCATCAAGATGCAGCCTTGTGCAGATCAGGTCATAGGCCGGGGACAAAACAAAGTCTCCCTGATTAGTTTCGATCAGGGAGAAGTTTTTTAAATGAGCATCGCCATTTGCAATAAAATAATTATATACCAGCAGGCGAAAGAACTCCATCACTACCACAGGGGCTGCTGCTGCGTACTCTCTTATGAGCGTTACTATATCCAGGTAGGAAGCATTGTATTTATAGTTCTCTCTTTCCCGCTCCGGAGATTTTCCCATTAGCGTGGCAAAATCCTCTAACTGGTATTTTCCTGATCCGTCAGGTTTGTGGTCAAAACGTTTGGTCAGGTAGGCAGGGGAGCCGTTATCAAAGAAGATCATACCACACTCCGCAGTTTTGATACCGTATACCTGCTTGGCGATCTGCATACTGACATGCTCATTTGCAGGCAGGTCATTCACCCATTCTAAACGTTCGGCAGGAACTGGTTTTAAGATATGTGTGCCGTGGGTATCTGTAAGCAGCAGGGAATTTTTTTCCTGTCGCAAGCTGTATTTTTCCTGTACCCCGCTAATGCTAATGTGTTTGCGCTTCTCATTATATTCCCTTGTCAGCGCAGAATTTTTACCAGGCGGACCGAATGGCAGAACATGAGATACTTTCCTGTTACGGCTGCCGAACAGGTTTGCCTGAGCCGCAGGGCTATATGTATTAAAACCCGGGCGCAGTGTTGATGGACATACATTAATCTCTGGCAGGGACATTTTCTTCTTTTATCGTTAATGGGCCAATTCTATCTCCGCCAGCCGTTGCCAGCAAAAGCCCGAAGTAATCATTTTCGTCTATTTTCAATAACCGGGTCTGTATGGCCTTGTTAGCGCCTTCACTCAACAGGTTCACAAAGGCAGGGAATAGAATCTTACTTTCATAGGGGGCTGTGCGCATCGGTAACGTTAAACTAACGGGACGGCCGTCCGCTAAGGACAGGTAAGCTTTATCATATTCGAAGCGGTAAACGCCCCTGTCTTTAGAAAGGCGTCCTGCTAACCGGCCATTGTAATATACCTGGGCGCTTCTCATTGGTCAGCCGGTTTTTGTGGTTCTTTTAAGATCAGTTCCAGGCGTAGCCCCAATGGGTCGGCAAGCTGGAATAAAGTTTCCAGTGATGGATTTCCCCTGCCGTTTTCTACTTGTTGGATGGTCCTGGGGCTTACACCAGATAAAAATGCCAGCTCCGGTTGTTTTATTCCAAGCAACCGACGCCGTTCCCGAAGTTTTTCCCCTATTTCAATAGCTTCTTTCCGCATTATACTTCGCTTTTTGTACCTAAAATTACTTAAAATTCATCAAATTCACTTAAAAGCGCATTATAGTTCGCTTTTTATTGACTGGTAGGCCCTTTTCCAGTTTTTGTTGTGGAATGCGCAGTTTACTGCGCTTTAACGCCACTCATTTTTAGCTGATAGAACGTGTAAAATTGCATAACCCCGATGCAGGGGTGAATATTAAAGACAAGCACATTTTAAGACCCATTCCTCAAAGCCAGATAGACAGGACCATTACCGGCGAGAAGTATCCGCAAAATCCCGGTTATTGATCAGAAATATACGCGGATCATTTTACAGATCCGCGTATATTGGTTGCATTTAGTTCAAAAGACATTAAGACTATATTATGAATAAAGCATTCTTCAGCGGCGTTCTCCTGCTGTTATCTTTCCTTACTCAAATAACCTTCGCACAATCTGCCAACTCCCTGCCTGATTGGGCTTTGGGCGGATTTTTAAGACCGGCAGGGGAGAATCCCATCATCTTGCCAGATACTACTGCCATGTTCATGGATCCAATGAGCAGGTCAAAAATAAAATGGGAGATCAACGATACCTTTAACCCCGGGGCAGCAGTTAAAGATGGTAAGATAGTGGTCATTTACCGCTCTGAAGATAACAGCGGGATAAAGATCGGTACCCGTACCTCACGCCTTGGTTATGGCGAAAGCAGGGATGGTCTGCATTTTAAACGCAAAAAGGAACCTGTTCTTTTTCCGGCAGATGATGATCAGAAAACATTTGAATGGCCCGGTGGCTGCGAAGATCCGCGGATAGCCGTGACGGAAGATGGCACCTATGTAATGCTGTATACACAATGGAACCGTAAGGTGCCGCGCCTGGCAGCAGCTACCTCAAAAGACCTGGTGCATTGGACAAAGCACGGGCCTCTTTTTCAGGACGCATATAATGGAAAGTTTTTCAACATAGCCACTAAATCAGCATCCATTCTTACCCGGGTTAAGGGCGATAAGCAGGTTATTGCCAAAGTGAACGGTCAGTATTTCATGTATTGGGGCGAACGGCATGTGTATGCTGCCACCTCAACCAACCTTACTGACTGGCGCCCTTTAGTGGATGACAAAGGTGAATTGCTGATCCTGGCTTCTCCACGGGATGGCCATTTCGATAGTGATATGACCGAATGCGGCCCTCCTGCTTTGCTGACAGATAAAGGCATCATCCTGTTATACAATGGCAGGAACCATGCTGCCAAAGGCGATAAACGTTTGGCCGCAGGAACATACAGTGCCGGTCAGATGCTGTTTGACAAGACCGAGCCAACCAAACTGATTGCGCGGCTGGATGTGCCATTTTTCAGGCCCCGCGAAGCTTTCGAAAAACGCGGTCAGTATTCAAGCGGAACGGTATTTATTGAGGGCATGGCCTGGTTTAAACATAAATGGTACCTCTATTACGGCTGCGCAGATTCCAGGGTAGGAGTAGCTGTTTATGACCCGCAGCACCCGGCAGATCCGGATCCTGTTGAGAACATTGCCCGGTAGATCATCTATCACGATTACCCCGTAACAGCAAACTAAAAATACTTACCCCAAACCGGCGCGCTACTGCTTCATAAGTCATTTTTTATAGTGCAATAGTAGTTGTTCTCATTATGTGTGTATGTATATACATAATGAGAACAAACTATAATTATGGGGTAAAATACTATCAAAGTAATGCCTGATTATAGCCGATCTTTACTATAACAACAGGATCACGTATAATAATCAATCGCCGGATCATTCGCCTGTACCAAGACTGTTTCAATTAATTGCCGAAATTATGTTCCACCGTTATGTAAGACTCGTCATCTGTTCTCTTGCATTTTTGTACGCATGCAATAATAGCGATGCACCCGAAAACCAGCCTGGAAAATTACCGGAACTTGTAGACTACAATTTTGATATACGGCCCATTTTATCAGATAAATGTTTTGCCTGTCATGGCCCTGATGCCAATAAACGGGAAGCTGGCCTGCGGCTTGATATTGCCGACAGCGCTTATAAAGTACTCCGCGAAACTCCCGGCGCACATGCCTTAGTGCCGGGCGATCCGCTTGCTTCTGTAGTATACCAGCGGATCAGTAGTACAGATTCTTCCATGCGTATGCCGCCTCCATCCACCAACATGGCGCTGAGCAGTTATGAAGTAAAGCTGATCGAGAAGTGGATCAAGCAAGGTGCAAAGTATAAGCCTCACTGGGCATTTGTGGCGCCCCTGAAGCCCGCATTACCTAAAGTAGACAAAGAGAATTGGGCGCGCAACGAAATAGATTATTTTGTATTGGCCTGCATGGAGCAGCATGGGCTGGAACCCAATCCTGCAGCAGATCACGAAAGACTGCTGAAACGCCTTTGCCTGGACCTTACCGGTCTGCCGCCCTCACCTGAAAGAATGGAACGTTTTGCCAAAGATACCAGCGAGGCGGGTTATGAGCGCATGGTAGACGAACTGCTGGCCGACAGCGCCTATGGTGAGAAAATGGCGGTGCATTGGATGGATGTAGCCCGGTATGCGGATTCACACGGCTACCAGGACGACAACTACCGCTCCATGTGGCCCTGGCGCGATTGGGTGATCCATGCATTCAATGAAAACCTTTCCTACAGGGATTTTATAACCTGGCAGCTGGCAGGGGATATGCTCCCCGGCGCCACCCGCGAACAGCTGCTGGCCTCCGGCTTTAACCGCAACCATAAGATCACCGAAGAAGGCGGGGTAATTGATGAAGAATACCGCATCGAATATGTGACGGACCGTACTAACACATTCGGCAAAAGCATGCTGGGCATCACCATTGAATGTGCGCACTGCCATGATCACAAGTATGATCCTTTCTCACAAAAAGAATATTATGAGCTCTTTGCTTTCTTTAATAATGTAAAGGAAGTAGGGCTGCAATCCACGGTAGGGGGGCCTGAAACCTATGCCAAAACGCCCTATATGGAGATCACCAAAGAAGATCTCAAAGGCGTGCTCAATTTCATTAACAAGCAGGACACCAATAAGCTGATCGTATCTGTAATGGGTGAAAAGGATACTACGCGAAAAACGTATATCCTTGGCCGTGGTAACTATGATAACCCCACACTGGAAGTACAGCCTGAAACACCGCATGCTGTGCTGCCCTTTGATGTAAAGCAATACCCGGCTAACCGCCTTGGCCTGGCAGCCTGGTTATTCGATAAGCGGAACCCGCTCACAGCAAGGGTTTTTGTGAACCAGCAATGGCAGGAAGTATTCGGCAGGGGCATTGTGAAAAGCACCGGCGACTTCGGGATGCAGGGCGATCTGCCCAGCAATCCGCAGCTCCTCGACTGGCTGGCAGTTGATTTTATGCAGCACGGATGGAATATTAAACGGCTCATGAAACAAATGGTAATGACCACCACTTACCGGCAGTCGGCCATCATTTCCAAAGACAAGCTGAAAGCAGATCCTGAAAATATTTACCTCTCCCGCGGCCCCAGGTTCCGGCTTACTGCAGAAGGTGTGCGCGACCTGGTGCTGAAGAGCAGCGGTTTGCTGGTACCGGAAATTGGCGGCCCCAGTGTAAAGCCCTATCAGCCCCAGGGCTTATGGGAGATGGCTACCTCCGGCAGGGGCATTCTGGCCACCTACCGGCAGGATCATGGGAAAAGCCTTTACCGCAGAGGATTGTACACCTTCATCAAACGCACGGTACCGCCACCTTCTATGATGATCTTTGATGCCAGTAACCGCGATCAGTGCGAGGTAAAGCGCGCCAGCACCAATACGCCGTTGCAGGCGCTCATTATGCTCAACGATCCCACCGTGCTGGAAGCCAGCCGGGTACTGGCTTCCCGGTTACTGCAAAAAGACAATAACACAACCCGGAATATAACACAGGCCTTCCGTTTGATCGTTTGCCGCACACCGCAAAAACAGGAGGTAGACCTGCTGCAGAAATATTATGAACAGCAACAGCAATGGTATAAGCAGCAGCCTGGTAATGCCGTGAAGCTGCTGCAACAGGGTGAGTACCCGATGGCCACAAACCTGGACAATGCATCCTGGGCCGCCATGATGCAGGTGATCACCACGATTTATAACATGGAAGAAACGCTTTCAAAAACATAACGATCGTAAGTCACGCATAATAAAGGCCGATGAAGAACGAATTTTTAGAATATCACCTGAACATGAACCGCCGCAAGTTCCTGTCACGCCTGAGCCTTGGCGTGGGCAGCCTGGCGCTTGGTTCATTGCTGGTTCCCGGCCTCCTGGGCAAAAGCAGTGAGGAAGAAGCGTCCCTTGTTCCAGGGATGCCGCATTTTGCGCCCAGGGCCAAAAGGATCATTTACCTGTTTCAGAACGGCGCACCCTCCCAATTGGAAAGCTTTGATTATAAGCCAAAGCTGCGCGAAATGATGGGGCAGGAGCTGCCGGCCTCCATCCGTATGGGACAACGCTTAACCGGCATGACCTCGGGGCAGTCGTCTTTTCCGCTGGTAGGCTCGCATTTCGATTTTAAACAGTACGGGGAGTCCCGTGCCTGGATCAGCGACCTGTTTCCGAACACGGCGCGGATAGTGGACGACATCTGCATTGTGCGTTCAATGTTCACTGAAGCCATTAATCATGATCCCGCGCTCACCTTTTTCCAGACCGGGGCGCAGCAGGGCAACCGCGCCAGCTTTGGCTCCTGGATGAGCTATGGCCTTGGCAGCGAGAATAAGAACCTGCCTGCCTTTTGTGTGCTGCTGTCAAGAGGTAAAGGGAACGGGCAGGGCGTATACTCCAAGCTGTGGTCCAATGGATTTTTAGATAGTATTCACCAGGGCGTTCAGTTCAGCAGCGGTGAAAGCCCGGTATTGTACCTGAATAATCCCGAAGGCATTGATATGGCTAACCGCCGCCAGATGCTGGACCAGCTGGCCGCATTGAATGCGCAGTCGTACCAGGAATTCGGCGACCCTGAGATCAATACCAAGATCCAGCAGTATGAAATGGCTTACCGTATGCAAACGGCGGTGCCGGAGCTTACTGATCTCTCCAAAGAATCAGATGATATCATTAAGCTGTATGGCCCCGACTGCCTGGTGCCCGGCACATTTGCAGCAAACTGCCTGTTGGCCAGGAAGCTTTCCGAAAGCGGTGTGCGCTTCATTCAGCTATATCACCAGGGATGGGACCAGCATGGCAACCTGCCCAATGAAATGGCCGGCCAGGCTAAGGATGTGGACCGTGCTTCCGCAGCGCTGATCACGGATCTTAAACAACGCGGCCTGCTCGATGAAACACTGGTAATATGGGGTGGTGAATTTGGGAGAACGAACTATTGCCAGGGTAAGATGACCGCAGATAATTATGGCCGCGATCATCATCCGCGCTGTTTTTCCATCTGGATGGCCGGCGGTGGTGTAAAGCCCGGCATCGTATACGGGGAAACAGACGAATTCGGGTATAACATCGTGAAAGACCCGGTGCATGTACATGATTTTCATGCCACCATTTTACACCTGATGGGGCTGGATCATGAAAAATTAACGTTTAAACACCAGGGGCGCCGTTACCGCCTCACAGACGTGGCAGGTAAGGTAATCCCCGGATTGATGGCCTGATTAAATTTGTTGATAATAATACTATAAACGCAGGAGAGTAGAATGATAGTGAAGCAGCCATCCAGATGGCAAAGTGCGGGCAGCAGCCTGTTATTTGCCGGCAACATTTTTATCCTTTTCCTACTGATCTTCGGCAACCGGGTGGTATTGCCGCCATGGCTGCAGGTACTGGGCAGAATGCATCCTTTATTGCTGCATTTCCCTATTGTGCTGATCCTCATTGCAGGCATTTTAACGTTTATCCGCCTGCGTGAGCCGGCCGCTGAAGCATGGAAACAGCACCTGGCCAATGTTCTGTTACTTGCAGGTGCGCTCAGTGCAGCCGTTACCGTTATTATGGGCCTGTTCTTATCTGCTGAAGAAGGATATAACGGCAGTGGCACTTTACAATGGCACAAATGGAGCGGCGTAAGTGTGTGCTGGCTTACTTCTTTATTATACTGGCTGGGGAGGCCGGGAATAAGCCGGCCCGCAATACAGAAAGGTGGGCTGCTTATTACTGCGCTGTTGCTGGTGGTGGCCGGGCATTTCGGGGCCGATATTACGCATGGAGAAAACTTTGTACTGGCGCCCGTAACCCCTGTGGGAAAAGTACCGCAGGTGCCTTTTGACCAGGCGCTGATCTATGAGCACCTGGTAAAGCCGGTACTGGAGCAGAAATGCATGAACTGCCATAACAGCGCTAAGGCAAAAGGTGAGCTGGCAATGGAGCTGCCGTCGCAGCTGCTGAAAGGAGGGAAGAGTGGGAAGCTGTTTGTGCCCGGTAACCCCGGAATAAGCCTGTTAATGGCGCGGCTGCATTTACCGATGGATGCGAAGAAGCATATGCCGCCTGCCGGTAAGCCACAGCTCACACCGGAAGAGGCGGACCTGCTTTATTACTGGATCAAAGGTGGCGCCGATTTCAAAACAAAAGTAGCTGCATTGCCGGTGCATGACAGCCTCCGCTTACTGGCTGCCGCTTTGTTGCAACCAGCTCCGTCAGCAGCACCTGTTTATCAGTTTGCAGCGGCAGATGAAAAGCTGGTGCAAAAGCTGAACAATAATTACCGCGTTATTTACCCGGTAGCGCTGAATGCAGCGCCACTGGTGGTGAACTGCTATAATAAAGACAAGTTTAACAGCAGATCGATCGAAGAGCTGCTGCCGCTGAAAAAACAGATCATAGAAATGCACCTGCAGAAAATGCCGGTGCAGGATGCAGATCTGAACATCATAGCACAGTTTCCTGAGCTGCGGGTGCTGAACCTGAGCTTTACTAACATAAAGGGGCAAACGCTGGCTGCCCTGCTAAAGCTGCCACACCTGGAAAGCCTTTCTCTGTCAGGCACCCCTGTTACCCTGCAGCAGCTGCAGGTGCTAAAAACGGCGCCTGCATTGAAGGAGCTGTACCTGTGGAATACCGCGCTCACCGCCGCCCAGCTGGATCAGCTGCCGGCTGCATTTAAAGCGGTGGCTATTATCCGGGGATTTAGGGATGACGGTAAACAACCGCTGAAGCTGAATCAGCCGCTGTTGGTGAATACAGTGCCGGTTTTCCGCAATACTACCCAGCTGCTGCTGAAGCATCCCATTAAAGGGGTGGAGATCCGCTATACCACCGATGGCTCGGCACCGGACAGTGTAAGCTCGCCGCTGTTTAAAGATAGCCTGCTGCTGCAGGCCAACACTACTATCCGTGCTATTGCCTGCAAAAAGGGCTGGTATGCAAGCGACCCGGTGCAGTTCAATTTTTACAGATCTTCGTATACCCCTGACAGTGTGATCTTGCTCACACAACCCGATGGAACTTATGCCGGCGCAGGCGCCAAAACCCTCTGCGATGGGCAGAAGGGAGGAGCAGACCAGGGCAATCAGAAATGGCTGGGCTATGTAAAGGAGCCAATGGTAGCCATGCTGCTCTTTAAACAGCCCGTACCCCTGCAGTCGGTTTCGGTAGGCACCTTACGGAATATCGACGGGTACATTTTCCCTCCCGCTAAGGTGGAAATATGGGGAGGTACAGATGCGCAGCACCTGAAGCTGCTGAAAAGGATCATTCCCGCAGCAGGGAAGAAGAACGATCCGGCTGCTGCGATGGAAGTAGCAGGTACCTTTCCGGTTACCAGGGTTTCCTGTGTGAAGCTGGTCATGGATCCTTTGACGAAGATACCCGGCTGGCATCCTGGCAAGGGAAGCAGGGGATGGGTGTTTGCAGATGAAGTGTTGTTTAATTAGGTAGTGAGATCAGGTCACTAAGCAGTAGTCATCCCTGTTTAAACTGCCGGATAAGCTTCCTGATTGATTCTTCAGAGGGAGAGGCAAAATCTCTTATCCCATCAAGTGCCTCCCGTCCCAGGACGGCAGCTCTTGCCCGCATTCGCTGCTCATAGGCTGTAATAGCGTTTTGCAGGTCTTTACATTCTCCACTGGTTAGGCATTCGCTTAAATCCAGTGCATCCAGCATAGCCGTATTAACCCCTTCACCTGATGGCGGCATCAAATGAGCTGCATCTCCAATGAGTGTAATGTTTTCTTTTGCATCCCACTGAAGGTCTGGCGGGAAATAATTTAATGGCCGTGGAACAAAATGAGTACATGCTTTAAAAAGTGTGAAGAAAATTGGATTCCATCCTTCATAATATTTAACTAAATAAGCATATACATTTTCAGGGTCATTAAAATGTATGCCGCTGGTTTTGTCCCAATTTTCCGGATACAGGGATGCGGCATAAAACGTTAGTCCGCCATCTCCTCTTGGTTGCACCGCTATCGTTTTTCCGGGACCCATTGCAATCAGATTTGCGTTGTCAACCAGCTCATACATTTCAGGGCATTCTGTTTCAGGGTGGTTTATCTCACCCTGGATGATAGTTGCTCCGGAATAACATGCTTTGATATCTGTTACGTAAGGACGAACCTTTGAGCGGTAGCCGTCTGCTCCAATTACAATATCTGCGGTAGCCATTGTGCCATTTTCAAATTGTAAGGTCCAGGTATTATTAAACTGCTCCATGCTCACAAATTGGCTATCCCAAGCAACAGTACCTGGCAAAAGAGCCTCTATCAACAGGTTTCTCAGTGCCCCTCTGTCAATCTCCGGTCTGAAGTGCTCGTTACCAAAATCGTCTGCTGAACCGTTGTTGCTTTCATCAATGCAGATATTGGCATCCTTGTCAACCATGCGATACTTATCAGCTCCCCGCATGTAACTGATTTTAAAAGCATTCATCAAGCCCGCAGCTTCCATTACTTTCAAACCCGAGTCAAAGTGCAGATCAACGATTGCACCCTGAACGCGTGCTTCTTTACTAAAGTCCCGTTCATAAACTGTAACATTGCAGCCTTTAAGCTGTAAAAGTCTGGCCAGTGTTAATCCGCCCGGGCCGCCCCCTATGATGGCTATTTTCTTGTCCTTTAATAGCGCTATTCCTTTCGATGTTCCCATTTTCATACCTTTTTAATTGGATACAAAGGAACAGCGTCTTTTTACCGCAGACAATATCGATACGCAGTAAGTATAGGACTATTCGAAGTTTTTATTCCGGAAAGCTACTGGTGTTGTGCCTGAAACCTTAACAAACAGTCTGGAGAAATAGGAGTGATCGTCGTAGCCCAATTCTCCCGCAATTTCCTTTATGGACTTATCTGAATGATAAAGAAGGCGTTTGGCTTCCAGAATAACACGTTGCTGAATGTGATAGGAGACAGAATAACCCGTTGTATTTTTAACACACTCATTTAGGTAGGGAGTAGATATATTAAGGCTGCTGGCATATGCCATTGGACTTTTAACTGTCGCGAAACGATGTTCCAGTAATGATTTGAAGGCTTTGGTAATAATCTCGGCCCGGGAATAATTGTCTGTTGGTGCAGACAGTGCTGAATACTGCGATGCAACCAATGCGACCAATGTATTACAGCTTTCTTTGATGATAGAATCATATAGTTTATCGTGTTTTCTTTCAGAAAGCTTTATACATAAGGTGGCAGCTTCTGCTATAATGGACAATGTCTCTGTTGTTATAGGCAATGCATTTACAGGTGCAAATTCTTCCAATAATTTCAGGAACTCCGGCTGAAGATTTTCTGTAGTGATTATCCAGCTACAAACCGTAGCATTTTCAAAGGCTGTTACACGATGTATCTGAGCAGGGTGTATATAGATAAGAGCTGGTGCTTCAATAGCATGTTCACGAAAGTCAATTTCCATATAGGTTGTTCCTTTCTCCTGTAGGATAAAGGAATATCCACCGTCCCGGTGGGAACGTTCTACTTCTTTAAAATCGGGCGGGCCATTTAACGAAGTCCTGCCAATGAATATCCCTTGGCCATTACCGGTTGGCAAAGTGTAAACAGGGATATGGTTGCTTTTTTTTCTCATCCTTGTAAACCGCAAAGATAACTCCTGCATTTTATCCGGGTATATGAACAAAGTCTTTGTAAATCAATTTTACAAGACAAAAGCATTTATTTCTCCAACATTTCCAAAAACACTAAATATTTATTGTTTATCAATAAATATTTATTATGTTTGCAGCATAATCTACAACCAATATGAAAAGGATCCCAATCACATTCCTTCAGGCCGTCATTGTGCTGATCGGCATTGTGGCACTGGCCATTTTGATCCGGTTTCCCTTAACCGAAGGACGGGCCGCCAACTTAGACTTGTTCAGCATTTACGCTGATCCCCTCATCTTATATGGATACGCAGCATCCATCGCTTTTTTTGTTGCGTTATACAAGGCGTTCAGATTACTTGGATATATCGGGCAGAATAAAGTATTCTCATCCAGCTCTGTTAAGGCTTTAAAGAGCATAAAATATTGTGCGATCGTACTAAGTGTTTTAATTGTAGCAGCAGGAATATTCATAAGGATAGCCCATAATAAAGACGACGACCCTGCAGGTTTTTTGGCCATGTGTATCATGGCTACTTTTGTTTCGGCCGTAGTTGCAACTGCTGCAGCAATATTTGAAAAAATATTGCAGAATGCCCTGGATATGAAATCTGAAAATGACTTAACAATTTAAGCTATGCCAATTATTGTAAACTTAGACGTGATGATGGCAAAGCGGAAAATTTCTCTAAACGAACTTTCTGAAAGAGTTGATTTGACATTATCTAACCTTTCTATCTTAAAGACCGGGAAGGCAAAAGCAATTCGTTTTAGCACACTGGATGCAATTTGTAAAGCATTGGACTGCCAACCGGGCGACATTTTGGAATATGTAAATGATGGAAAAGTACGATGAGCTGTTAATAAAGGGTTTGGCCGGCAGTTAAACCAGGAGAGCCACGCGGATTATTTCATCCATGTGGCCCTCAACATGCTGTGTGAAACTTAACGTTCAATAGAGTCCCCTGACAAATAAATATTCATCCTCTTCTTTTGCTTTATCCTGTAATAGGGAAGGTTCTTTTGATAAGAGCTGGATGGTAGTGCTGCTGATGATCAGTTGCCTGAAAATGATAAAAATGAGCAGTATGATCGCAATGATAAAAATGGTCGTCCACATATTATACTATTTAATTGAAAGAATGTATTTCGTCAGCTCTCCCAGATCGTTTTCAGATAGCTGCGGGAAGCCGGGCATCTGAGGATATCCCGGGCGTTTTTTACCGGGAGCCTTGATCCAGCTTTTAAGCCCTGCTTCGTTATCATGGTAAATGCTCACCATTTCGGTCATGGGCGGACCAACCAGCTTTTCATGAGGTTTGTGGCATGAGCTGCAGTTAGCCTGGAATAAGGCAGCTCCCTTTGCCATCCCTCCGGGGGAAGGCTCTGCTACAACGGGCATTTCTTCTTCAACCGGATTTTTCCTGGCCTCGGCAGATATCTTTTCAAATTCAGCTGTTTTGGCTGCCATAAGCTTTTTATGAGGCGCTAAAGCATTGGCCCGGTAAATATGTCTGCCGCTTCCCATGAACAGCACCGTTATTGTCATAGCAACGATCACCTTCCGGTAATTCCGGTCAATATTTTCGGGTGGGCCGGTGATGGCTTTCCACATCCAGTACATTGCCGGTAGTGCAATAGCTGCGCCGCAAAGGATTACCAGTATGAGGTTCCATTTAACCCCTTTTGATGGGAGGGTTAAAAGCACAACAGGCCCGATCATGAATTGAAACAATGATACGGCGAATGTGAGTGAATAGGCTTTTTTCTTAATGTCGTAACGGGTTAGCTTATGAAAATGGTTTTCAAACGGATACCTTTTCCTGCCAACATACCAAAATAGGAACAAGCCGGTAACAGCCATGGATGCACAGATGAAGTGAAGATAGCGCGGAAATACGTTGGGGAGCGTTAAGGCGCTTACAAAACCCCTGATGGTACCCCATTTCTCGGGGAATAACATCAGGTTGATATTCGTCAGGAAGATCAATGGGATGAATAAAAAGACCAGTACGGCTGCTGCAATAATTGAAATATGCAGCGGCTTATTATTTTCAAGCTTATGCCACGTATATTTATGCAGGTACGTTAATAGAAAGGCAATGGTCACCAGGGGAATAATGGAGATCCACATCAGCCCTGTCAGCGCATTGGCAGAATAAAAGTATACGGTATACAGGGCGTTGATGCTGAGTAACGGAGCCACACCTAATACTACCGCCAGGCTCTTATTAACGGTTATGGTCTTCGCAATTTCATAGGCCAGGGTATCATACTCTTTATCCCTAAGGCCTTTGATCTGCGCCCATAAAGTTAGTATGGAGCCTCCCAGCATCAGGTTTACGAATATTATATGCGCCAGGAAAGATAATATCAATAGAACCACCAGCAGCCATTCGGGCAAAGGAAGATCCAGGGGAATGTCTCTCGGAACGGGTGTATTGGCCTGTAGTAAAGTGATCATGTTTGACTTGATAAGTTGTATAAGATGTTATTTTTCGCTTAACTCGTTACGCGCAGCGGACGTTTCATTTTTTTTCAGTAATGCTTCTGCAGCTTGTACATTATTTTGTGGATTCACTATTATCCCTTCCGTTTGCGCGCCGCCAAGCGGTTCTCCGCTTAGCTGAAGGTGTTTGATATAAGCGGTTAATGCTTTTAACTCTTTTTTATTTCCGGGAAACGGAGGCATATAGGTTCTGCCATTGTGCATATTGGGTATATAGGCTTCCATAGAATTTTCATCCAGGGGTTTTCCCACGCCATAGATCCGCTCAAATACTTCTACAATGGAATTTATGCCATTTGTGGTGTGGCAGCGGCTGCAGGATAGCATAAATACATCCCGGCCTGCTGCCAGCTTATTTTCTTCCGTTATCTCCACCGTGCTTGCATACGTGGCATATTTTAAAATACCATCCCTTTTGTAAAGCGGATAATCTTCTTCCCGCAGCAGGTTGGAATACATATACCCGGCAATGATGTAAGGTTTTCTGATAAACTCTCTCACACGCTCGAAAATGCCAAGGAAACCAAAGGCTGCCAGGCAGGGCACCAGTACAAGAGCAAAGCGTATTGACCCTGGCCGCAGTAATGCCCATATGCTGATGATCACGACCAGCGAAACTGCTCCGGGGATGATGTAGCGCAGTAATTCATAATACTGCGCGAATTCGATCGTTCCTACTGCCGTACTCATATTGGAACGCATAGCCTCCGGCATGGCATGGTAGTATATGTATGCTGCGGCCACTGTAATTGGCGCCCATGACAACATCCATTTTGATGCGCTTTTCAATGCTATATTCCTTACTGCAGTGCCTCTCTTTGCAAATATTGTGGTCAGCAACATGCCAAAGATGCCTCCTAATATCATTGCCGCCGGCGTACGGAAAAAAAGCTGCGGCAGATATATGGGATTTGTAAATCCGTTCAGCAGGCTGTGATGCTTATTCCAGTTCCCGGGGTCCATCATAAACCCCAGTATGGAAACAATAATGGCCATAGTGATCCAGGAGAATATAGAAAGGAACCATCCGAACCTTATGTGGCGTAGTTTGGATTTAAGGGTCTTGCCGGCGTTCTTCCAGGTGAGGAAGTATATCATTATCAGCACTACTTCCGATACAAAGGTCAGCCACTCTATAAACCAGGCAAAATAAAATACGCGGATCAGGCTTCCGATCGAAGAGGGGCTGACGAGTGCTGCAGAAAACCAGATACCTACTCCTGTCATGGCGCCCAGCGTAGTTGTTATGATAAAAGCTACCTTCATTTTTTTGTAAACCATCTCATCCCATTCAGGATCGGTGATCTGCGAGGCGCCGGACATTTTTACACCTTTCTGCTCCAGCCAGGTAATGTAGGGTATAAACCCAACGGCCAAACCATGATTAATGAAAACATGTATGATGGCGATCATAGCAATAAGGAACCGGTCATTTAACCAGTCAAGATGAAACATCGGGAAATCCATTATTTAATATTTACTGACCGCAAAGTTAGTACAGGCGTATGCCAACAGGAAGAAATGAAAAAGCCGGTTGTTTAATAAAACAAGCCGGCTTTTTTAAAAATAAAGAGATAGTAATTAAAAAAACAATCGTACTGATATAGTTATACAGTTCTGTTGTTTAGATAAAAGTGCCTGCTATAAAAGCTTTGAAAGCAATAGCAGCAGGCAGCACAACAGCATGCCAACCGCAATTCTGTTCACTACCAGTATTGTCTCCACCAGCATTGTTTTTTCCGGATCGATCTGCCGGGTAAATATGTTCGGTAATTTCATTGTTAAGCTTTTTTAAGATCAATGAATGCTGCCTTCAGATAAGGCTATAAGGTCTTCAGTATATAGCTTGATTTTTATTGGTGGCTCTTTCTGAAGTTCTCAGGTGTTACCCCGGTATTCTTTTTAAAAAAAGTTATGAAATAGGAAACGCTTTCAAATTCCAGATCTTTTGCAATCTCTGCGACCGTACGAACGGAGTAATGCAGTAAACGTTGGGCTTCTATAGTGATCCTTTTCCGGATCAGCTCTCCGCTGGATATGCCCCTGTACTGTCTGCATATCTTATTCATGTAATTCGTGGTAATATTTAATTGTTCTGCATAAAAAGAGGGTGTTTTGTGCTTTCTAAAGTGCTTATCCAATAGTAATTGGAATTGTCTCAGCTTTTCTTCTTTATTGTTCTTTTTTTCATTTGGCGTCACCGGGTTAAATTGCCGGTCCAGCTTGCAAAGAAGAATATTAAGGAACGACCGGAGCACACTATCTACACCTTTATGCTGATCATTAAATTCCTGTAGCATGAATCCGCAAAGCATTTTCCATTCAAATGCCTTATTTTCCCCAAGGCGCACGTAGTTGCTGCTTTCCTTATTCATAAAGGAAAAATGAAATAGCGCGTTATTGTTATACCTCAACGAAAAAAAGTCTTCTTCAAAAAAGATTATCGTGCCGCTGGCGGCCCTGTTGATATCTATACTGAATATACTGCCGGGTTTAACATAAATGACCTTCGGCCGGTCCAGCCGGATCGCAACTCCATCAATAACCGCAGTGCCCTGCGCATTTTCAACGCATAGTAATGTATAGAACGTTTGCCTGTGCGGCTGTTCCAGCAAAGGATATTTTTCGAGTATACATTCAAGATTGCCGATCCAGAAAAGGTCATTATCTGCCTTAAACATCCCACCAGACAAATCAGCAATGTTGCTGAATTTCATACTTGTATGGTAATTTACTTATGGTTAATGCAAAGCAAAAATAACGGGTTATACAAGCCCTGATAGGAGGTTTGAGGATCTGGGGAATATGCAGATGGGGGTAGTACGGTGACCGGTAGTCACAGAAGGATGTGGTATTTTCAGAGGATAAGTATTGTGTCAGCCCGTCTGCCGCATCCTGGCAGAATAGCGTGATCTCTTTGTACCTGGTATCCGGCGATCTTTCCTGTTTGCTTTCATTTTCAATTAGCTTACGTTCCAGGAAGCAGGAGCCCCTGCAAACAGGAATGAGGTCAAATCTATTCACGCAAAGCGTTGTTTCGATGCGGGTCCTGTTCAGGTAAAATGCGGCTATGATCCAGCAGTTACCTGTACTTTGTATAAGTATTATACCTAAAAGCCATATGGACAGCAGCCGCTTCAAATTATGTGCTTAGGATGGTTCTTTTAAAAGAATATTGATATCGTTTATCAGCCGGCCGGTTTCTTTAGGGTTCGTGCCATTATACACTCCCCTGATATGCCTGTTTTTATCAATCAGTAACAAGCCGCCGCTATGTACGTAGCCACCTGGCGCAGTACTGTCTCTATGGGCATTTGAGAAGTAGCCCCGCTCTGCCAGGAGATAAATACTGTCCTGGTTGCCGGTAACAAACTTCCATTTCTTATCATCCACACCCAGGCTCATGGTAAACGCTTTCAGCCTTGGAATAGAATCACGTTCCGGGTCAATAGTATGTGATAGAAAGGATACCCGTTCATCTGTATTGAAATGATCATAAACCTTTTTCATCTCAGCTGTCATTTTAGGACATATACTGGGACAGGATAAAAAGATAAAATCTGCTATGTAGGCCTTGCCGGCAAACGTCTTTTCATTGACGATTAAACTATCCTGGTCTGTGAAAGAAAAGGGCGGAACTACGGGATAGATAGAATCATATACCTTTTTTCCATCCACGATCCGCTGAGAAACGGTTGGCTCACCTAGTAGGGGAAGCTTTACCGGCGTTTGCTTGCAGCTCATTATAGTCAATACGAGCGTAAAAGCCTGTATTAAGTAGGTTCTCATATTTGTATTTTAGAGGAATGACATAATCAATGGCATAACAAAGCCCGCTCCTGGAAGTGCGCAGAAGATCGTTGTTAAACAGCCATTTAAGGCATACAATTCAACACATTTAAATGCGTATTGCAGGAGTAAGAGAAAATAATATGGTTTGCTTAGACTGTGGGAGGATGGAAAACGCCGGTGGGCTGATCAACCGGGGCGCCTATACAATAAGGGAAAACATAATTCTTAGGAATGCTGGTCACAAAAGGTTTGGGTGTTTCCTGATGGTACCATGCTGCATAAAATATTTCGTATCTGTCTGTATTTCGTTCTGGGCTTTCCTGTTCTTTTTTATCTTCCTCACGCAGCTTCTTTTTCAGGTGGCATTTACCGTTACAGTGCATTTTGGGTTTATCCCTGTTAATACACAGGTTTTTGGCAATATAGTCCTGGTTGAGATAAAAATCCAGCACAACAAAGTAACGGCCTGATAGCTGGCAAAGCCATACCATCATAAAAAGTACCGTTATTAGTTGTTTACGCATCAGAAGGCTTGAAGATTGACGCGAAGTTATTAATAAATTGGTAGGAATAAAAGCTGTTAGTGAAAAAGCCGGAAGGGGATTTATTAACTCCAGTTTTGAAGTTCAATAATGTTGCCGTCCGGGTCTGAAATATAAATAAACTTTAGTAGCCCCACATTTTCAACATAATGCTCGCTCAGTTCCCCGATTTTTGCGGCTCCGTTTTTTAATGCCAGATCTAACAGTTCAATTATATTGTCCACTTGAAAAGCGATATGTCCAAATCCCTGTTTGTTTGGTAAGGGCTTTTCCGAGTCTATTATTTCTGAATACTGATAAATTTCTAATGTTGGCCCATGGTCGCCATAACCCGGAAGCTGTAAATGCATTCCTTTTAAATGAGCGTTCGGAACACCTGTTCCTTTCTCAAGCCAGTTTCCCTTTTGGTCGCGCTGCGGAGGAACCGGTGTACAGCTAAACACCAATTCATAAAAGTCTGCCAGTTGTTTCCAGTCTTTTGTTATAATATTCGTATGTCCGTATTTTACTTTCATGTTTAATTTGAATTGATCTTTTATTAACGATAAGGCTTCATTGTCCGCCCCGGACACAACGAACCTTAGTTATTGTGTGCTGCTCTTATTCTGCCCTTTTATTTAATTCGAATAAAATGTATGTTCCTGTTGCTGATCGCCCTTTTTCCTTTTCTACAAAGCCTTTTTGTCTGTAAAAGCGAATTGCTTTTGTATTATATTCTTCACATTTTAATCTGACCGGGAGATCAAATTTATCAAGTACAGTATTCAATAATTGGGTTCCAACGCCTTGATGCTGAAATTTATTGTCAACATACAAATGATGAATAAAATTGTCAGCTGTCCATACAGAAACAAATCCAACAGGCATCTCATCGACAAAAGCTACTAAAATAAATTCGCCTTTTGTCTCTTCTTCAAAATCCGATAATTTAAATCGTGAAGTATCCGTCCAGGTAAAAGTTGAAACCCTGGTGCTAAGAAACAAATGCCGCAAAGCGTCCGTATCTTTCTCTCTGCTTTCCCTGATTGTAATTACTTCATTCCGGCGCACTGTCAAGTGATAAGATTTTAGAAAAAATGCACACAACAGCCAATATACGCAATTTCAGCGTGCAGGATATCCCCCTCCCCACAGCGAACCGGGATTAGCGCAGTCAGCGAACTTTTCTTATCTTGGCTCCAGCCATTCAACTGTAGCATTATGCCCGGACCATTGATCAACAAACAAACCAAAGGTTTTCTCAGTATTATATTCGTTATGATGATATGGGGCAGCTCCTTCACGGTTACTAAAGTGGTAGTGACCGAATTGCCTCCGCATATCTTTGCCGGTATCCGGAATCTCATCGGCTGCGCCGCATTGTTGCCCTTCTATATTTTGCGGCGGCGCAAAGTAAAAGACCGCCTGCCATATGGAAAGCTTACGCTCATGGGCCTGGCAGGAACCACTCTTTACTATTTTGTATTCAATACAGGCATGAAGTATGTTTCTGCTTCCACCGGGGCGCTCATCGAAGGGCTTGCACCCGTAGCTATCGCCATTCCTGCAGCTATTATCCTGAAAGAGCATTTGAAGAAGCGCGCTATTGCCGGCATTGTGCTGTCTGTTTCAGGGGTGATCCTGGTTGGTTTTATAGGCAATGCTCAAAAATCGGGAAATGCTTTGCTGGGAAGTTTTTTGATCGTAGGTGCGGTGCTGTTATGGACTGCCTATACCTTGCTGTCCCGTAGCCTGAAAGAAACGGACACGGTACTGGTAACAACGGTCAGTACTTTTATCGGTACTGCATTATCGCTGCCCTTACCGGCATACGAGATCATTACTGGAGGCATGCCTGCTATTTCATGGAAAGTCTGGGCAGGGATGATCTACCTGGGAGTATTTGCATCTGCCGTAGCATATTCATTATATAACAAAGCGCTCGAAAGCCTGCCGGCTGCGCAGGTAGGGAACTTTCTGAACCTAAACCCTGTTATTGGCGCATTGATCGCTTTCCTGTTCCTGAAAGATAGATTAACAGGATTGCAAATGGCAGGAGGGGTATTGGTGCTGGCGGGCATCTGGCTGAGCAGCCGGCGTGTAGGCGCTTCCGTACCGGCGGCTTCAAATAGTAAAATAGAGAAGTAGGCAATACGCCAACGCCACTGCGCCCAGCTTCCGGAGCACAACATCCAGTCATTACTTTAACCGGAGCTTTCACATCACCTTTAACTGGAAATTTGGATCGCTCAAAGCACATGACAATGATGAAGTAAAGCGAATGACTCCCAGAGGGCGGTATTAGTCTGTTTTGTATAAAAAAAAGTCCTATTCAGCTAAATATTTGTACATATTTAGCGTTAAGTTTGATCTATCAGCCATAATGAGACCGTTTTTTGAAAAACTAGCCTGCCTCGCAGTATGCTTTCAGTTTCTTGCCTGGTATACGTCCTTCGCCGGCAATCCGGTGAGAACCCGTCTTGGGATTGATCAGGGCTTGTCGAACAATTTTGTACGATGTATCTACCAGGACAAAAATGGTTTTATGTGGTTTGGTACCTATGACGGCCTGAACCGCTATGATGGATATGAATTCAAGGTCTTTAGAAATAGTTTCAGGAACAGCCGGTCACTGATCAATAACTGGATCAATGCCATTAGCGAAGATCCCCAGGGCAATTTATGGATAGGCACCCGGCAGGGGGCCTGTGTGTACCAAACCGTATCTAACACCTTTTCCTTTCTTTATTATTATACGCCTGATAAAAAAGCAGAACAGCTAAAGTCGGTCGTCAAGGATATTGAAGCCGACCAGCAGGGCAATATGTTTGTTGCTACAGCCGGTAAAGGCTTGCTCTTTTTCCCCAAAGGCGAGAACGTTGCCCGCAGCATACCGTTTGAGAATAATGCCAATACTTCTTATGAGGTTACTGCAGTAAAAACAGCAAATGATAAGCATGTCTGGTTCTTTGCGGCCGATAAAGGCCTGTGTGTTTACGAGTATAAAACCGGTAAGGCAAAACTCGTAAATGCCATCATCAGGTCAGCCAATTGTATTGAAGCAGCAAATGGCTATTTATGGCTGGGAACGAATGATGGATTGTACCGGTACAACATCGCTTCCAATTCCTTTGACAAAGTTTATAATGAAGGGAATAAGAAATTAAGCTATAATGTTGTTGCCGGCATCACCGCAGGTAAAAATAATGAGCTGTGGATTGCAACTAACGGCGGTGGTGTTGTTATCCTGGATATGGAAACCGGTGAACCCCAGTTTTTATCGGATGCCAAAGAGCCGGATGCATTATCGAGCAATGCTGTTTATTCCATTTGGATTGACAAACAATCCAGGAAATGGATCGGCTGCCTGAGGGGGGGTATTAATGTTATTGATCCCAATAAAGAACGCTTTCAGAATGTTGTTGCCAATCCTGCTGCCACCAATACCCTTGTCAGCAATTATATTTTATCGTTTTACGAAGCGCCCAATAAGGATCTGTGGATAGGTACGGACGGCGCCGGCTTAAGTATCTGGAACAGGAGCGCGAACTCATTTACCAATTACCGCCACAACAGCGGGGATCCCAATTCATTGAGCGACAATTTTGTCACCGGCATCCAATCAGACACTCAGGGCAATACCTGGATCGCTACTTACCGCGGAGGCGTAAATCGTTTTGAGAACGGAAAATTTGAGCATTATAACTGTGTTGATCCGGACCATCCTGCGCTCGTCTTACATCCCATAGGCTCCAATCTCCTGGAAGATGCAGAGAAAAATATCTGGCTAAGCACCCAGCAATATGGCCTGTTCAAATTGAACCGGCAGAAAAAGGTTTTTGAATTGTTTGATGGCAGGCTGAAGGACCTGTATTCATTGCTGGAAGATAGGGACCATGTTTTTTGGGGCGGCGGCATGAACCACCTGGTTAAAATAGATAAGGCCGGCCGGAAACATGTTGCCTATTTCATTGGTAAGCCGGTAAGTATTATCCTGGAAGACCATGCAGGCAATTTCTGGCTTGGTACGGAGGGTGGGGGATTGGTGCTGTTTAACAGGAAGCTGGGGAAGATCACTGCCCGGTACACTACGGAGGAAGGGCTTTGCAGCAATTCGGTGTTAACCATCCTTGAAGATGCGGCAGGTAACCTGTGGATGGGTACCTTTAACGGCATTGCCAAATTCAATCCCGCGAACAAAACATTCACTAACTATTACCAGGGTGATGGATTGCAAAGCAACCAGTTCAATTATCATGCTGCATTAAAATTACGTACCGGTGAAATGGCCTTCGGTGGCATCAAAGGGTTTTCTTTGTTCCGTCCCGGGAGCGTCACGGTGGTTAACGGTAATCCGAAAGTTTTTTTAACAGATGTAAAAGTTGCCAACACGCCGCTTGAACAGGATCCTTTACTGAAGATCCAAAGCGGTTCCAGCCGGATTGAGCGCATCAGGGTTCCCTATAATAAAGCGGTGCTTTCATTTGAGTTTGCGGCGCTGGAGTATTCTGCACCGGATAAAATTCAATATGCCTATTACATGCAGGGCTGGGATAAAGACTGGATCTATTGCGGCGATGCAAGAAAGGCGGCTTACAGCCATCTTTCCGAAGGTACCTACACCTTCAGGGTTAAGAATACCAATGCCGGTGGCCGGTGGAGCACGGAAGAGGCGCAGATTAAGATCATTGTGCTCCCTCCCTGGTACAGAAGCTGGTGGGCATATTTGAGCTACGCAGTAATGATCGGCGCAGCCGTTTATTTTTATCTGCAGTACCGCGCAAATCGCACCAGGCTGCAATATGAGGTGAAAATAGCAAAGCTGAATGCCGAAAATGAACGCTTGGAAAAGGAAAGGAGCCTGGCCGAGTTAGCAGTGGAGAAGTCAGAGCTGGAAAAGGAGCGGGCGGAAAGGGAAAGAGAACATGCTGAACGTGAAAGGGAAAGGATCCTGAGTAAAAAAGAGCGGGAGATCAATGAGCGGCAGATCGCTTTCTTTACCAACATCTCCCATGAATTCAGAACGCCGCTAACGTTGATCATTAATCCTGTAAAGGAGCTGTTGGAGAAAAACAGCAGTGAGCAAAAAAAGAACGCTGAGCTGAATATCGTTTACCGGAATGCAAGGCGCATGCTGAGTCTTGTTGACCAGCTGCTTTTATTCAGGAAAACGGAGAGCGGCCTGGATAATATAAGACCCTCCAGGTTAAATCTTCGTGACCTGGCATATGAGGTGTATGTATGTTTTATACGGCAGGCAGAAGCGCTGCGCATTGATTACGTTTTTGATTGCCCCGATGAGCATTTGGAAGTTTATGCGGATAGGGAAAAGCTTGAGATTATCTTGTACAACCTTCTTTCCAATGCATTAAAGTACACGCCTGCCGATGGCAGTATAAGATTTTTGCTGGAAGATTCCGCCGGAAATGTGGTGATCCGGGTTGAAGATAATGGCGCAGGGATCCCATCCGGCGTAGGAGAGAAGATCTTCGATAAATTTTATAAAGCTGAAAGAACCAAAACGGGGTCCATGGAGGGTTTTGGGATCGGCCTTTTCCTGGTAAAGCATTTTGCAGAGCAGCACCAGGGAACCATTTCCTACGAAAGTGAGGAGGGATGCGGAACCACCTTTACCTTAAAGCTTAAAAAAGGGAAGGCGCATTTTGGGCCGGATGTTAGTATTTCTGAAACAGCAGCTGCGCCCCGGCTGCTGGAAGCCCTGAAGGACGAGGTTGAAACCGGGGAAAATGCTGCGGTAGAGGAACCCTTAGCGGAGCTGATCTCTGAAAAGCAATCTATCCTGGTCATAGACGATGATGAATCCATCCGGCAATACCTGGCCCGTTTATTTAAAGACACCTATATAATATACCAGGCGGTGAACGGCGAAGCCGGTTTGGCGATGGCCCAGGACTATTTACCTGATCTGATCATCTCAGACATTCACATGAACGGGATGAATGGGATTGAGCTTTGCAGGGCGGTAAAGGAAAATGAGCAGCTGAGCCATATCCCGGTTATCCTGCTCACCGGCGCTACCTCCGAAGAGCTTAAGCTGCAGGGAGTGCAGGGCGGGGCAGATGATTATATTGTAAAACCCTTTGACAGTAAGCTGGTGCTTGCGCTGGTGGCCACTCTTTTAAAGAACCGCAACGCCCTGCAGAAGTATTTTTACAATGAAATAACCCTCAATAAAAGCGATTTCAAGGTTTCTCCCGGGTATAAGGAGCTTTTGGACAAATGCATTTCCATTGTTGAAAGGCATTTAAAGGATAAGAACTTTAGCATTCAAACTTTGCTCAGCGAATTGGGCATGAGCCATTCCAACCTGCTGCGTAAAGTGAAATCAGTATCCGGCCAGCCGGTGAATATTTTTATCCGCTCCATCCGCCTCCGGAAAGCCGCGGAGCTTTTTATCAATACCGATTATAGTATCAAGGAAACCGCTTATGCCGTTGGTATCAGGGATATTAAATACTTCCGGGAGCAGTTCAACAAGCTTTTTGGTATGAACCCCTCTGAGTATGTAAAGAAGTATCGCAAGGTTCACGGAAAACAATATACGGTTGACAAGGGATCCATTAATCCCGGTAACTAAATGGATTAAGTCAGTTTATTTTCATCTCCGGATACTTGCCTTCACTAGGCAGGTAATGTCCCTTTAAAACACGGTTAGCCCGCATCACCCGGTTTATAGTCAGCATAGGCTTGGATTTGACGGATGCACCCCCCTTTTTGGGAGTATACCCCCCTCCTGAATTTCCCCTGAGATTTACCTTAAACTGGTAGATTTACGCTGAATACTGATACGCTCCACTTAATCGATTAACAAAAATTAATGGTGTACCTGATTGCCGGCTAAAATGAAAAAGAAGATCTCCATACATGATATAGCCAAAGAACTTAATCTTTCAGCCGCCACCATCTCTTTTGTATTGAATGGCAAGGCGGATGAGAAAAAGATCAGTGAGGATGTTCGCAGAAAGGTGTCGGACTATATAAAGAAGGTGGGTTACCAGCCGAACATGGTAGCAAAAAGCTTACGGACAGGGAAGTCCAATATTATAGGAATGCTGGTGGAGGATATTTCCGACCCGTTCTTCTCCGGTATTTCCCGGGGAATTGAGTCCATCGCATACCATCATAAGTATAAAATATTCTTTGCAAGTACGGAAAACGATACGGAAAAGACAAAAACACTGATAAAAGCGTTCCGGGAGCGGCAGGTAGATGGATATATTATGGCGCCGCCTTCCGGTGTGGAGGATGAAATAATGGCGCTGATGGAGGATAATGTACCGGTGATCTTTTTTGACCGTTACCTGCCTGCGCTTAATACCAGCAGCGTGATCATTGATAACTATTCCGGCTCATACCAGGCAGTGAAACATCTGCAGGAGAATGGTTATTCCAACATTGCTTTTATAACGCTGAACTCCGAGCAAACGCAGATGCATGCCCGCCTGCAGGGTTATAACAAGGCCATGGAAGACAGCCTGTGCGGGCCTATTGTGGCTAAGCTTCCCTATGAGCTGAGCCACCGGGAGGCAGCGGAAAAATTGGTGCAGGATTTTATTAAACAGCACCACAGCATTGACGCCATCATTTTTGCAACCAATTATCTGGCTATAAATGGACTAAAAGCGATCAGGGACCTGGGATTGGCAATACCGGAGAATATTGCGGTAATAGGGTTTGATGATAATACCCACTTTAATTTATTTTCTCCTTCCATCACGGCAGTAGCGCAGCCCATTGAGGAAATTGCACAGGAAGTAGTGCAGCAGCTGCTCCATGCCTTATCAGATGAAAAGGAAAGTCAAAAGCGGAGAACAGTAACATTGCCGGTTAAATTAATAGTAAGGAATTCTTCATTTCCCAAGACACAAAAGGAAGTTGTTCACACAGAATCACCAGTTATGAAGAACGGTTAATCGATTAAATAATCAATCAAAATTTCACGTATGAGTTGTAGGGTAAAAATGCGGTTTTTACCCTAACAGAGATCTTTTGTCTTTATAAATGTCCACTATGAGAAAAAATCTAACCGCAGGTGTCCTGCTACTTTCTGGTACCGGAAGGCAAGTATACCGCAGGGTTAACTTAGGTTTCCTGGCTGCCATTCTTTTCATGTTCTCTGCTGCAAAGGCACAGGTTGCAGATACAACAAAGGCCGGCACCCAATTGGCAGCTGCCATGGATACGTCAAAAGCTGCTGCGCTTGTTCCAATCCTTTATGGGGAACAGGCAAAAAGCAGTTTGCTGCAGTCGGTAGCAACCGTTTACACCAACCAATTAACCACAACGCCAAGCCCGCAATTTCTGCAGGCTTTACCTGGCCGCATACCTGGTTTGAACATCACTTTCGGAAGCGGCGGGCCGGGCCTGGATGGGAACGGAATGAGCTTCAACATCCGCGGGGCAAGGGCACAAATTATTTTGATCGATGGCATTGAACGCGGTTATCAGTCCATTGACCCGGAACAGATAGAATCTATAACGGTGCTAAAAGATGCGCTTTCCACCGTGATGTTCGGCCAGCGTTCCTCCTACGGCATCATCTCCGTCAGAACAAAAAAAGGAGACGTGGGCAAGCCCCGCATATCTTTCACCGCCCAGTCGGGTTTTGAAACTCCAACCGCCCTTCCAAAACCGCTGCCTGCCTGGCAATATGCTACCCTGTATAACGAGGCTAAGCAAAATGATGCGGGCATTACACCGGTTCCTCCCCAGTACACACAGGCTCAGATCGATGCGTATAAAGATCATACGGATCCCTATACCTATCCGGATGTGGATTGGTACAATACCGTGCTGACCAAAAGAGCCGGTGTAACCCGTTATAATCTCAATATACAGGGTAGCGGAAAAGGTTTCAGGTATTTCGTTGACCTGGATAACATGAAAGAAAAGGGGATCATAAGAACCAGCAGTGAAAATAAATACAACACAAATGCGGAATTAAACCGGTATGCTTTGCGTTCAAATGTAGGCGTTGACGTAACGCCTGTAACGTTTGTACAGCTGAACCTCTTTGGCCGTTTTCAACGTTACAACCAACCGGGTGGTAGTGTTGCCGGTATTTTCTCATCCCTGTTAAATACGCCGCAGCTTGCCTATCCGGTGTTTAATCCTGATGGAACATTTGGCGGCAGCGATAAATACCAGGGCAATGCCAATATATGGGGGCAGGCCGTTGCCCGTGGTTACCAGTTTCAGGATGTAAGGGATATTGCGGTTGACCTGGAGCTTACGCAAAAACTGGATGTCATTACCCGCGGTCTTGTACTAAAAGCTAAAGCCTCCAACAACAATACGGCCTATTATACAACCAAACGGGACAAAAATTTTGAAGTATACCAGTATTTAAATGATACTTATACCAAGTATGGATCTACGACCGAACAAACAACTTCCGGATCGCTGAATGACAGGTACCGCATTGTATACCTGGAAGCATCGCTTGGTTACGACCGCACCTTTAACAAACATGCTGTTTCCGTACTTGCGGTTGCCAACCAGCAAAACCGGCTGGCATTTAATACTACAAACCTTCCTGAAAAATATACTGCCTATTCAGGTAAGCTGAACTATAGCTTCAATGAAAAATATGTAGCCGAAGCGGCCGTTAGCTATGGGGGATACAACTGGCTTGCACCCTCAAAACGCTGGGCGGCTTACTGGGCCGGGGGCCTTGGCTGGAACCTGCATAAGGAAGCGTTCATTAGCCATAACCTTCCTTTTATCAGCAACCTGAAGCTGAGAGCAAACTATGGATTAACCGGCCAGGTAAATGCCGGGTACTTTTCGTATATCCAAACCTATTTCAATAACGGATTTTATTGGACCGGCTCCGGCTCTTCCCTTGACAGAGGTGCAGGGGAAAATGCTATTGCCAATGCAGGTCTTACCCCTGAAAAAGCAAAGAAATTGGATGCCGGCATTGACCTAGGGCTGTGGAATAACAAGCTTACAATAACCGCCGGCTATTTCTTTAATAAGTTCTATGATCTTGTTGCGGCGCCTACCCTGGTAACTGCCGTATTTGGCGCCGGCTACCCGCTGCAGAACTATCAGCGCTTCAACTATTGGGGTACGGATATTTCCGCCACCTGGCAGCAAAGCATAAAAGCGTTCAGCTATTTTGTTACCGGTAATTTTTCGCTGGTTCAGTCAAAAGTGGTTTATAATGCAGAGCTGCACAAAAACTACGATTACCAGGTTACCACCGGAAGGCCGGTAGGGCTGCAGTATGGTTATACCGCAATTGGCTTGTTCAAATCCTACGATGAGATCAATGATCCTGCTACAGCAGTGATGCCGTCATCTCCCAAATCGTCGTTAAGGCCCGGCGACATCCGTTATCTTGACCGCAACAATGATGGTCAGATCACAATAGATGACCAGAGCCCGATCGGCAATGCAAAACCCACCATCTATTATGGCCTCAATACCGGCTTTAGCTTTAAAGGCCTTGATCTTTCCATACTCATCCAGGGTACATTAAACCGGGAGAGTTACCTGAACGGTGACTTCATGAACGGCTTTGGGAACAGCGGGCAAAATAATGCCTATGAGTATAACCTGGGCCGGTTTACCGCGGCCACCGCTGAAACAGCAAAGCAGCCGAGGTTGTGGCTGGGCAACAACACAAATAATACGCAAACCTCCTCCTTTTGGATAAAGCAGAATGATTTTGTGCGTCTTAAAAATGTAGAGATAGGTTATACATTCCCTGAGAAATTATCCCGCAGGATCGGCATCCCTTCAGTGCGCCTGTTTGCCAACGGCCTGAACCTGCTTACCTGGGCAGAGATCCATGACGTGAGGAAGGATCTGGATCCGGAGTCCTGGGGCGCTGCCTATCCCATTATGAAGATCTTCAATTTTGGTATCAACATTAAATTTTAACGGTAATGTATTGTTGTATGAAAAAGAATTATGGCTGGTACGTTCTTATTTTCATTGCAGGCATCCTTGCCGTATCATCCTGCAAGAAAGCATTTGAAGACAAACCGCTTGAGCTGCTTACGATAGATTATATTTTCGATGAGACCGACCCTACGGGTGACCAGGCATATAAATGGGTAACAAATATATACTCAAAGATCCCCTCCGGGTATAACCGGATGTTGGGTGGTTCCAGCTGGGGGCTTAACGGCTCGGGAAGAACTAATATTTCCCTGGTGCCGTTGGAATGCTTTTCAGATGATGCTGTTCCCAGCGGCGATGGAAATGAGGGCTGGAATATTATTCGTGGCGGGTACAGTCCTGTTGCCACGTTTGATGATAACTGGGGCAATTGTTACAGCGCTATAAGGGCCGCAAATATTTTCTTAAATAATTATCAGAAGGTTCCCTGGGCCGATTCATCCCGCAAGGTATGGCTGCCCAACGAGGCGCGCGCGCTCAGGGCTTATTTCTATTATGAGCTGATAAGAAGGTATGGCGGTGTGCCGCTGGTAGGTGATAAGGTGTACGATTCCAATGATAAAGAGCTGTTGAACTTAAAACGCAGCAGCTTTGAAGAATGCGTAAGCTACATTGTATCCGAGCTGGATCTGGTTAAAGACAGTCTCCGTCCCGATGCTTCCCTTGCCGGCAGGGCAACTGATGCTGATTACGGTAAAATGCGTAAAAGCATCGTACTGGCCATTAAGGCCAAGGTATTGCTCCTGGCCGCAAGCCCCTTGTTTAACCCATCATCCAGTCCGGGCATGTCTTATACCGGTTACCCTGCTTACAGTGCGGAAAGGTGGAAGGCTGCTGCTGATGCTGCAAAAGCTGTGATAGATCTGGGTATTTATGACCTGGAGCCTAACCGTTACACGCTCATAATGGCAAGGGCAAACAAGGAGCACATTTTCTTCCGGATGAGCGATCCCCGTATTGATAATGCATATGCCTATTACATGTCTCCCCCCGGATACAAGCCGGCAAACCGCAATAGTGAGGGCCGTGTAAGCCCCACACAGGAATTTGTGGATGCCTTTCCAATGAAGAACGGCAAGGCTATTACGGATCCTTCTTCCGGTTATGATCCATCAAACCCATACGCGGACCGCGATCCCCGCCTGGAACAAACGGTGTTCTATAATGGCGCCAGATGGCTGCAAAGACCGGTAGAAATTTTTGAAGGTGGTAAAGACAAACCCAATAATGCAACGCTTGCACCTGTGCAAACACAAACAGGCTATTACGCCAAAAAGTTTTGCGCCAATGACAGCAGTAGCGCAAATTTTACCAGCACTTTTTTCCGGGACGGTGGCTTTATTCCGCCATGGTGCGTTATCAGGTATGCCGATATTCTTTTGATGTACGCAGAGGCAATGAATGAATATGCAGGACCGGATCCCTCTGTTTATGCAGCTGTTGAGAAGATCCGCCAGAGAGCAGGGCTTTCGCCCTATGAGCTGCCGGCCGGACTATCACAGACTCAGATGCGTAATGTTGTACGCAATGAGCGGCGCATTGAGCTGGCATTTGAAGAACAGAGGTTCTGGGACATACGCCGTTGGAAGATTGCAAAAGCCACTTACGGAAGCACGCTTCACGGGGTATCCGTTACCAAAAATGCAAACGGCTCATTCAACTATTCACCGAAGGCTGTAACCACTCCCTATTTTACAGATGCTATGTATCTGTTCCCTGTTTCCACAATAGAAATGCAGGTGAACAGAGGGATTGAACAGAACCCGGGGTATTGAACCTTCCTGACATAATAAACAACACAAAATGAAAATTAAGCTATTTATATTGATGTGGTTTTTGCTGGCGTCAAGCCTTGCATGGTCACAGACTACGATCATAAGGGGGCAGATAGTGAATGATAAGAATGAAGCGGTAGGCGGCGCCACTGTTTCAGAGCGGGGGAATGGAAAGAACGGAACAGTTTCCGATGAACAGGGCAATTACGCTATTAAGCTTATACCCGGCAATGATAAAAAACTGGTGATCACCTGCGTAGGCTATCTGCCCCAGACCATTGCAGTAGGTTCAGGAGCTCCGGTGCTGGTGCACCTGGTGCCGGATGTAAAAGGATTGGAAGACGTAGTGGTAGTGGGTTATGGACGCCAGAAAAGGATCACCAGCACCGGTGCTGTCAGCTCAGTAAAGGGAGCCGAGATCCGGTCAGTGCCTACCGCAAGCATTCAGAATACGCTGATAGGCCGCTTGCCTGGTTTCTTCAGCCAGCAAAGGAGCGGCCAGCCGGGCGCTGACGCTGCCGACTTTTTTATCAGGGGAGTGAACTCTATCACCGGAGATAATAAGCCGCTGATCATTGTAGATGATATTGAGTACGATTACACGCAGCTTTCACAGCTGAATGTAAACGAGGTGGAATCCGTATCTATCCTGAAAGATGCCGCTACAACGTCCATTTACGGATTAAAAGGCGCCAATGGTGTTTTAGTGGTCACTACCACCCGGGGCCGCATTGGTAAGCCACGGATCAACTTCACTGCCGAAGGCGGCGTGAATCAAACGATCAGGATGCCGACTTTCCTTGACTCGTATACCACTGCGCTGCTCCGGAATGAAGCCACCATCAATGATGCATATGGGCAGTCGCAGGCGCCCGTTCTCCCATTTACTGCTGATGATCTGCAGAAGTTTAAGGACGGATCAGACCCTTACGGTCATCCGAATGTTAACTGGTCGGAGGTTTTGTTTAAAAAAGTATCTACACAATCCCGTTATAATGTGGATATAAGCGGAGGAAATTCTTTCGTAAAATATTTTACCTCCTTAGGCTATTTCTCCCAGAACGGTATTTTAAAAGATTTCAAACCGGTGGGCGATTATGTGAACACCAACTATTTCTACAGGCGCTTTAATTACCGTTCCAATCTTGATATTACCCCAACTAAAACCCTGAAGATCCGGTTCGATGTTAATGGCCGCTTTGAAACAGTCAACAACCCAAGCGGAACGGTAGAATCAGGCGGGCTTTTTTATGAGCTGGGCGCATTCCGCTACATGGCGCCGTATGCCATGCCGGTAATAAATCCCAATGGTACCTATGGCTATGCATCGCATTTGGGCGCTATAACTAATAATGGCGCCATTAACCCCATTTACCGCCTGGCGAACGGAGGGTACATCAGGAGTTTCAGGAACAACTATAATATTATTGTAGGTGCAGACCAGCTGCTGGATTTTATAACACCGGGCCTGTCTGTCAAAGTGAATGTTTCTTATGCCGGCAATAATAATGAGGGCCGCAACCTTAACCGCAGCGGTTTGCCGGCCTATAAATATAATGTTGCCACCAACTCTTATGCTATAAGGGATGCAGGTCAGTACCGTATGCTGCCCTATTCAATTGCAGCGCCGAACAGCGCTTTTAATTCCACAACTATTTTGCAGGCATCCCTTAATTACGACCGCACCTTTGGCAATCACCATTTCACCGGCCTGGTGCTGTTAAACCAGCGGAACTATGTAAATGGCCCGAACATTCCCGTTAACTACCGCGGTACAACTGCGCGGCTGGATTATGATTTTAAGCGTAAATACCTGCTGGGTATTACCGTTGCACGTAACGGCAATGATCTGTTCCAGGAAAACAACCGGTATGGAGTATTTCCGGCAATTTCCTGGGGATATAACCTGGCGGAAGAGAAGTTCTTTAAGGACCTGTTCCCGTTTTTCGACATGTTTAAGATCCGGGGATCCTATGGCCTGGTTGGATCAGACGCCAATTATCCCGGCACGGTGACCTCGGTGATCCAGTACGCTACCACCGGATCAAATTATTATGGCAATACCACCGTGGAAGGTGCCCTGGTAAATCCTGATGTTACCTGGGAAAAAGAAAGGAAAACAGATCTGGGTCTGGAGGTGAACATGTTCCGGGGAAAGGTGATACTGAGCGGCAGCTACTTCCATAACTTCCGTTACGATCAGCTGATAGACCAGGGTGCTGTTCCCTTGCTGATCGGGCAGAACCTTCCCAAAAAGAATATAGGTAAATCAGTGAACAGGGGATTTGATGGAATGATCACTTACCGGAATGAAAGTGGAAAGTTCAATTATTCCGTCAGCGCAAATGCTTCTTATGCGGTGAACCGCATCGTTTACATCAGCGAGGCGCCGGACTATCCATACCAGGCCAGAACAGGCACCAGCCTGGGCTTAACAATGGGATACCATAGCCTTGGATTTTACCAGCAGGAAGATTTTGATGCGAACGGAAAAGTGAGAAAGGGCGTTGCGGCCCCGCTGTGGAGTGTGATACAGCCCGGTGATCTGAAGTATGCCGACATGAACGGGGATGGCGTTATCACCGATGCCGATAAAACCTGGCTGTCAAAACCCAACTTACCCACCACGGTGCTGGGAGCTGAATTTGCAATTGGCTACAAAGGCCTCACATTAAGAGCGCTGCTGCAGGGCGCTTATGGTTATGCCGTGCAGGTAACAGCCGAAGGTGCGGGAGATGCTTTCAATGGAAATTTACGTCCCTGGAACCTGGAGCGCTGGACACCGGCTACTGCGGCTACTGCCACTTATCCGCGCATAGGCCTTAACACCAACATAAACAATATCTCCTGGCAAACGGTCTCTGATTTTTGGTTCGCCAATACCTGGTATGTGCGGTTAAGATCAGTGGAGCTGGCTTACCAGCTTCCCGGTACATGGTTAAAAGGAACGCGGGTAGTTCAGAATGCCAGGGTATATGTTTCCGGGTATAACCTGGTGAATATACAGAACATGGGTAAGTTTCAGCAGGACGCTGAGATTGCAAGCGGCCCCGGTGGCGCCTATCCCAACACTGCCAACTTCAACTTTGGATTGCAACTAGGCTTCTAACGCTAAAAAGATATTTATAATGAAGCATAAAATATATTGGAGGATCTTATTTGCCACGCTGGCCACCGCGCTGTGTTTTACCACTGCATGCAAAAAAGATTTCCTGGATCAGAAAACGTTATCGGCTATTGATGAAACAGCGGTTTTCCAGGACAGCACCCGGTCGCTGGGTGTGATCAATAACCTTTATTCCAGCCTGGGAATATCTTTTAACCCCAGGCGGTTCAATAATACCGGCTTGGATGCGGCCTGCGATGAATCGGAACCCATTGCCGATCCCACCATTTATACGTATAAGATCTCAAGTGGCGGCATTAACGCAAATAATGTGGACAGGGGCTTGTGGACAACCACCTTCCAGATGCTGCGTATTGCAAATATTTTCCTGAAGAACAAAGACAGCATTCCGGTGTCAGATGCAACAAGAGACTACTGGGTGGGCCAGGTACGGTTCCTGCGGGCCTGGTATCTCTTCACGCTGTTAAAGCATTATGGCGGCATACCATTAATCGGCGGCAAAATATTTGGCGATAATGAAAAGATAGACGTTCCGCGCAGCTCATTTGATGACTGCATTAAATATTTAACCACTGAGCTGGATGCGGCTGCTGCCGCACTTCCGCTCTCTTACCGCACAGGAGATGTAAACCAGCTGAAAGTAACAAAAGGGGCTGCACTGGCGGTAAAGGCGCGGATGCTTTTATACGCAGCAAGCCCCCTGTTCAATAGCGGGCCAAGGGCTGATGATCCTGAACATTTACTCACTTTTCCGGATGCAGATCCCGCACGTTGGAAGCTGGCTTCCGATGCTGCAAAAGCTGTGATCAACCTGGGTGTTTACAGCTTATATACCGCGTCAGCTACACCGCTGTATACGCTTTTCCTGCAAAACACCCCGCAGCCGGAGCATGTGCTTGTTTACTGGCAGCCCTGGACCACCAGCAATAATTTTTATGTGGAAGCCAGCGCCAATCCTACTTCAAGAGGGGGTATGAACGGCTGGGCCGGAACCAAATATTTTCCAACGCAGGAGCTGGTAGATGAATTTGATATGATCAACGGCATGCGCATAAAAGATCCCGCTTCCGGTTATCCGGGTATAGGCAATGATATGTACAAGAACCGGGATCCCCGCCTCACATATACCGTTCATTATAACGGCTCCATTCGCTTGATGGGCTCATTAGGCGATCAGCCCGTGAATACCTACACCGGCGTAATTCCAAGCGGGAATGCCGCAGCTACAAGCGCAAGCCTCGACGGCATCTATACTTCCACAGGCACTTTAACAGGTTATTTCAGATACAAGATGTGTAACGGCGGTGGCGGTGAGCTGTATCGCCCATGGGTAGTGATGCGTTATGCCGAGGTGCTGTTAAATGCAGCGGAGGCAACGAATGAATACGAGGGGCCAACCGCCGAAGTATATGACTGGTTAAAGCAGATCCGCAGCCGTGCAGGTATTATTGAGGGCGAAAATAGTTTGTATGGTTTAAAGCCGGGTATGACCAAAGATGAAATGCGCGAAGCCATCTGGCATGAGCGCCGTGTGGAGCTGGCTTTTGAAGAGCACCGCTTCTGGGATGTACGCCGCTGGAAGATCGCTCTCCGGACGGAAAATGCTGAAACGCACGGTATGGAGATCACAAGGGCCGCGAATGGAAGTTTGTCTTACCGCGTGATCGGTATACGGAAGCATGTGTTTACCGAGGCTATGTATTTCTGGCCGGTACCACAGAGTGAGCTCACAAAGTCGCCTGCTTTAAAACAAACGCCGGGTTATTAATAGGGAAGCTTAAACAATTTTAATGTTCAGGTTATGAAAAATATTATAACTGTAATTACACTTATCGCTTTTTCAATCACCAGCTGTACAAAAGGAGGGAAGCTGGAAAGGATCAGCAGCAGCCAGTATACCATTAGTGCAGCTGCAAGCAGCCGGCAGCTGGTGCCGGCCATTGATACCAGTTTCGCCGGTACATTCACCGGTTTTTATGATGAGCAGGCGAACATCCTGACCTTCACTATAACGTGGACTGATCTGTGGGAGGCGGCCGGCCAGGACACCATTACCTCCGTGAATTTTTACGGCCCTGCCGGTATAACGGCAAATGGCGCCCTGGTGCGTTCGCTGCCCTTTGTAAGCACAAACAGCGCAGCAACAGCCAATTTAGGCCTGGCAGGTTTAAATGGCTTTAAAATGAGTGAAAAGCAGGACCTGCTGGCAGGCGGCTATTACTTCACCATCAATACAAAAAAGTACCCCAACGGTATCATCAGGGGACAGCTGGCAGCAATAAAGCAATAAACAATAAAACATATTATTACCATGAACCGGATCACACACTTGCTACTTCTTTTGCTGCTTGTTTGCAGTATAACGGCAACGGCACAAACCTTTATTCATCCCGGCGGCTTGCACACACAAACCGATCTAAACCGGATGAAAACCCAGGTGGCGGCCGGGGCGCATCCCTGGATCGACAGCTGGAATGCACTCATCGCTCATCCCAAAGCACAGAACACTTATACTGCCGCAGCGCGGGCCAACATGGGCGTTAGCCGCCAACGCGCTTCTGCCGACGCGGTGGCAGCCTATCTCAACGCATTACGCTGGTACATTTCCGGGGATACTTCTTATGCAGCCTGTTCCCGGAAGATCCTGAACGCATGGGCCTACGCTGTGGACCAGGTGCCAAGTGGCCAGGACATTCCCGGGTTAATGGGCATAGCGGTGTATGAATTTGCGGTGGCAGCAGAGATCCTGCGGCTTTATCCTAACTGGTCGCCGGCAGATTTTAAGCAGTTCAAAAACATGATGATCAACTACCTGTATCCGAACTGTCATGATTTTTTAACCCGCCATAACAATGCCTGTATCACGCATTACTGGGCTAACTGGGATATCTGTAACATCACCGCCATTTTAAGCATCGGCGTATTATGCGATGACACGGCTAAGTTCAATGAAGCTATTACTTATTTTAAATCCGGGGCAGGCAACGGCAACATTGCCAATGCAATTCCTTTTGTATATCCAGGCGGGCTGGCACAGTGGCAGGAGACCGGCCGCGACCAGGAGCATGCATTGTTAGGCGTAGGTATGCTTGCAAGCTTTTGCCAGGTAGCCTGGAACCAGGGACAGGACCTGTATGGGTATGATAATAACCGCCTGCTGGCAGGCGCCGAATATACCGCCAAATATAATCTCTGGAAAAACGTTCCCTATACTACCTATAACAACTGCGATAATGTGCTTAACTATTGGGCGTCGGAGCAAAACAGCGGTGGCAGGGGACGGTTGCAGCGCCCTATCTGGGAAATGATCTACAACCATTATGTGGTAAGAAAAGGATTAAGCGCGCCCAATGTAAAGGCCATGGCTGAAGTGAACCGCCCCGAAGGATTTGAGCATGATGATAACCTTGGATTTGGCACCCTCTGTTATACCCTCAATGCAGCTGCCTCCCCTTATCCTGCATCCCCGGCGCCGGCTGCGCCAAACGGGTTAAAAGCAACCACCAGTGTTAAAAAGGTTTGGTTAAGATGGGATCCTGTTGCTACAGCAAACGGGTATAACGTACTGCGTTCAACAACAAGCGGCGGACCTTATACAACCATAGCAACGTACAAAGGCACCTTCCCTTTATATGAAGATACAAGTGTGACTAACGGCACGCGCTACTATTATGTCGTATCTGCAATTAACCAGGCAGGTACAGGCGGTAATTCTTCAGCAGTAAGTGCAACTCCCGCAGCTACGGGTGCATTACCTGCCGGCTGGACTAAACAGGACATTGGAACGGTTGCTACTGCAGGCACTGCAGGTTATGCTAATGTAAGCAACGGCACATTTGTAGTGAGTGGTTCCGGTGCGGGTATTGGTGGCGCCGCAGATGGTTTAAGCTATGTGTATAAAAGTGTAACCGGCGACGTTACCATCACCGCACGTGTGGCAGAAAGTACATGGATGGGCGGCGGTTCACAGAAAACAGGCATTATGATCCGGGAATCGCTTTCTGCCAATGCCATTGCTTTTAGTATGACATCAGGAGACGGCGGTATCCGGGAAGCAAGATTTGGAAGCCGTACTGCTGCAGGCGGCTCCATGAGCTTTAAAACCGGTAACGCATATACCCGTACGCCCACCTGGTTCCGTTTGCAAAGAGCTGGTAACACCTTCACCGCCTATCAATCAACCGATGGAACAACGTGGTTTGCGGTAGGGGCCCCGGTTACCGCATCCATGGCGGGTACTTACTATGTTGGATTAGCCGTTTCTTCCAACAGTGCCAATTTGAACAAAGCCACCTTTGACAGCATAACCGTTGCGCAGCAGCCGATTGTAAAGGGCGCTTACCGGAACATTCATCACAGCAGCAAAACATCCGCCCAATATACCAGGCGCTGAGTGAAAAAAAATATTCACTGATACAAATTTTAACCTTAAAAAAGAACCCTATGATGAATTCTACACCTGGCACTTTATCAAAGGCCAGAAGGCTGAGCTGCTTTTGGGCAGCGGTCTTTATCTTTTTGTTTTCCTCAAAAGCAGGAGCGCAGAATTTTGTGCACCCTGGTATTCCTTTATCCGGTTCGGACCTGAGCATTTTAAAAGCGCATGTGCAGGCCGGCGATTACCCGTGGAAACAGGCGTATGATGTGCTGGCGGCAGATGGCAAATCTCAGCTGACCTATCAGATGCAGGGGCCTTTTGCCTCGGTTAGCCGTAACCCCCACATCAACCGTAACCAATGGATGAGCGATATGAGCGCTGCATTTAGTTTGTCGCTCATGTGGTATTTTACCGGCAATGAGGCCTATGCTATAAAATCGCGGGATATATTAATAGCATGGGCAAATACCCAAACGGAGTTTGTGGGAATTGAATCGAACCTGGACCTGGGTGATTTCGCTTATGCATACGGCGGCGCCGCCTCCATTCTCCGGGGAACCTGGAGCGGGTGGACGCCGGCTAATACTACCGCAATACAAAACCTTTTTAATAACGTATACTGGCCTGCGTCTGGTTGTGCTGGTTATGCATTAGGGCCTGCCAATAAAGGCACTTTGAGCATAGCTGCAGGAGCGGCCATCGCTGCATTTTCTGATGATCCGGCAAAAGTGGCGCATGTGATTTTCCTGATGAGATATATAGGCGCTACCGGGTTTAAGAATACGCTGCCCAGCGGGCAAAATGGTGAAAGCGGAAGAGACCAGGGCCATTCTCATGGCATGTGGAGCTCCCTGGCCTTTGCAGCAGAAGTTTTGTGGAAGCAGGGCCTGGACCTTTATTCTGAGCTGGATAACCGGCTGCTTGCAACGGGAGAATATTTTTCCCGGAAAAATGCGGGTGAGCCCATCGGGTTTGTACCTTTC
>Ga0207426_1000443_pt1 | contig 66593 bp, 58 predicted proteins | sample AraplaMF_Cvi_mMS_FD_184265 | JGI IMG/M metagenome (GOLD analysis project Ga0207426, IMG submission 184265) | Arabidopsis root microbial communities from the University of North Carolina, USA - plate scrape MF_Cvi_mMS (SPAdes) (version 2) | ecosystem: Host-associated > Plants > Roots > Endosphere...
TCCCGCCCCTTTATCGGCCAAGTGGTGCTGCAGTTGCAGGGCACCGCCGGCAACGTGCCGCTGGCCGCCGCCTTCACGGTGGTGCCGATCCTGATCATGGCCGTCTACCTGACGGCGGCGAAGCGCCTGGGAGCCTTCGATGCGCTCTGACGGCAAAGTGACCGCAGGCACCAGCGCGCCGCTCGGGCTGCGCCTGATGGCCCTCGGCGGCATCCTGTTCCTGCATGTGCCGCTGCTGTTCATCCTGCTCTACGCCTTCTCCAGCGACGAGAAGACCTTTCAGTTCCCGCCGCCCGGCCTGACGCTGCAATGGTTCGCCGTCGCCTGGCTGGACCGGCCGGACATCTGGGCGGCGCTGTGGCTGTCGGTGAAGGTGGCGGCGATGGCGACGCTGCTGGCGATGATTCTCGGCACCTGCGCCGCCGCCGCGGTGTGGCGCAGCAAGTTCTTCGGGCGGGAGTCGCTGTCGCTGCTGATCATCCTGCCGATCGCCCTGCCCGGCATCATCACCGGCATCGCCCTGCGTTCGGCTTATTCGCTGATGGAGATCCCGTTCAGCTTCTGGACCATCGTCATCGGCCACGCCACCTTCTGCATCGTCGTCGTCTACAACAATGTGCTGGCCCGGTTCCGCCGCACCTCCGGCTCGCTGATCGAGGCGTCGATGGACCTCGGCGCCGACGGCTTTCAGACCTTCCGCCACGTGGTGCTGCCGAACATCGCCACGGCGCTGCTGGCCGGCGGCATGCTGGCCTTCGCCCTCAGCTTCGACGAGGTCATCGTCACCACCTTCACCGCCGGACAGCAGCAGACCCTGCCGATCTGGATGCTGTCCGAGCTGATCAAGCCGCGGCAGCGGCCGGTGACCAATGTCGTCGCCATCATCGTCATCGTCGTGACTTTCCTGCCGATCCTCGGCGCCTATTACCTGACCCGCGACACCCACGACTTCTCCGGCTCCGGCAAATGAGCCCTAAGGGAGACATTCCATGGACATCGAGCTTCTGATCGACGGCGCCCTGGCGAAGGGCGAAGGCCAGGCCGAGCAGGTGCTGAACCCGGCGACCGGCAAGCTGATCGTCGAGGTGCCGGAGGCATCCCAGGCCCAGCTCAACGCCGCGGTCGCCGCCGCCGCCCGCGCCTTCGAAAGCTGGTCGCTGACCACGCCGGCCCAGCGCGCCGGGCACCTGCTGAAGCTGGCCGACGCGATCGAGCGCGAGGCCGAGGCCTTCGCCCGGCTGGAATCGCTGAACTGCGGCAAGCCCTATGCCCGGGTGCTGGAAGACGAGATCCCGGCAATCATCGACACCTTCCGCTTCTTCGCCGGCGCCACGCGCTGCCTGACCGGCTCGGCCGCTGGCGAATACGTCGCCAACCACACCAGCATGATCCGGCGCGACCCGATCGGGGTGGTCGGGTCGATCGCGCCGTGGAACTACCCGTTGATGATGCTGGCGTGGAAGATCGCCCCGGCCCTGGCCGCCGGCAACACCGTGGTGATGAAGCCATCGGAGCAGACGCCGCTGACCGCGTTGAAGCTGGCCCACACCCTGGCCGAGCTCTTTCCCAAGGGGGTGATCAACATCGTCACCGGCCGCGGCGAAACCGTCGGCTCGGCCCTGACCGCCCACCCGCAGGTGCGGATGGTGTCGCTGACCGGCGACATCGCCACCGGCCAGAAGGTGCTGCAGGCGGCGGTGAAGAACCTGAAGCGCACCCATCTCGAGCTCGGCGGCAAGGCGCCGGTGCTGGTGTTCGACGACGCCGATATCGACGCCGTGGTGGCGGGCGTCCGCGCCGGCGGCTTCTACAATGCCGGGCAGGACTGCACCGCCGCCTGCCGCATCTATGCCGGGCCGAAGATCTATGACCGGCTGGTCGCCGATCTGGCCGGCGCCGTCGCCAGCCTGAAATACGGGTCGCCCGACGATGCGGCGACCGAGCTTGGGCCGCTGATCAGCGAGCGCCAGCGCGACCGGGTGGCCAGCTTCGTCGAGCGCGCGGCGGCGCAAAAGCACACCGAGATCGTGACCGGCGGCGGCAAGGCCGAGGGCGACGGCTACTTCTTCAAGCCGACCCTGGTGGCGGGCGCGCTGCAGAGCGACGAGATCGTGCGCAAGGAGGTGTTCGGGCCGGTGGTCTCGGTCACCCGCTTCGACGATCCGGACGCCGCCATCGCCTGGGCGAACGACAGCGACTACGGCCTCGCCTCCTCGGTCTGGACGTCGAATGTGAAGACGGCGCTGAAGACCGCGGCCCGGCTGCAATATGGCTGCGTCTGGGTGAACGCGCATTTCACCCTGACCACCGAGATGCCGCATGGCGGGCTGAAGATGTCCGGCTATGGCAAGGACATGTCGATGTACGGCCTCGAGGACTACACCGTCGTCCGCCACGTGATGCTGAACTTCAGCTGAGCGTCGTTAGCCCCTTTTCACCGTCATGGCGAGGAGGCGAAGCCGACGTGGCCATCCAGGGGCCGGTGCGAGCGGCCCTGGATAGCCACGCCCCTTCGGGGCTCGCCATGACGGGTTAATGTCTTGGGCCGCCGGTATTACACCACCGCCACCCTGATCTCGCCGACGCCGTCGACATGGCCGACCATCTCGTCGCCGCGGACCACCGCCCCGACCCCGGCCGGCGTGCCGGAGAAGATCAGGTCGCCCGGCTGCAGCTCGAACAGGCCGGAGAGGTAGGAGATCATCTCCGGCACCTTCCAGATCATCTGGTTCAGGTCGCCCTCCTGCCGGCGCTGGCCGTTGACGTCGAGCCAGACGGTGCCGGCGGTCGGGTGGCCGATCTCGGCGACCGTCCGCAGCGGGCCGCAGGGCGCCGAATGCTCGAAGGCCTTGCCGACCTCCCAGGGCCGGCCGAGCTTCTTGGCCTCGCCCTGCAGGTCGCGCCGGGTCATGTCGAGCCCGACGGCATAGCCGTAGACATGGTCGAGCGCTGTCTCGAACGGGATGTCGCGGCCGCCCGACTTGAGCGCCACCACCAGCTCGACCTCGTGATGCACATCGGAGGTCGCCGAGGGGTACGGAAAACGGCCGTCGCCGCGCAGGTTGGACGGGTTCTTCTGGAAGAAGAACGGCGGCTCGCGGTCCGGGTCGTGCCCCATCTCAACCGCATGCGCCGCGTAGTTGCGGCCGACGCAATAGACGCGGTGCACCGGGAACAGCCGGCCGGTGCCGAGCACGGGCAGTGCCGGGACGGGCGGCGGCGCGATGACAAATTCCGCCGTCTCAGGCGTGGCCATATTCATGACTGTCGTACTCCTGCGTAGTAGGCGATGCGGTGCTCGAGCCGGGAAACCAGCCCGGAGAGGAGAAGCGCGAAGGCGAAGAGGACCAGGGTCAGGGCCCAGAACTCGGCCATCAGGAAGTTGCGGGAATAGAGCTCGAACAGCGCGCCGAAGCCGATGATCGACACCAGCAGCTGCCCGACCACCACGCCCTTGACGCCGCGGATCAGCCCGACCCGGATGCCGGCCAGGATCTCCGGCAGCGCCGCCAGCAGCAGGATCCGGCTGGCGGTCTGCCAGCGCGTCGCGCCGAAGGAATGCGCCATCTCGACCAGCGACGGCGGCACGTGGCGGATGCCGGCGCGGGTATCGAGCGCGATGATCCAGACGGCGAACAGGAAGACCGTGACCACGACGGTCGCGGTGCCCATGCCGAACAGCAGCATGATCACCGGCACCAGCGCCGAGAGCGGCGCGCTGACGAACAGGTTGACCCACATGCCGGCGAACTGGTCGACCGCGGTGAAGCGGCCCATCAGCGCGCCGAGCGGCACGCCGACGGCGATGGCCAGCGCCATGCCGAGGGCGAAGCTGACGACCGTGATCACGGCTGCGTCGAGGAAGCTCTGCGTCGGCACCACGGTGAACAGCGCCGCGACGACCTCGGTGAAGGGCGGGAACAGCAGGACGAGGCCGAGCCGGCCGACGACCTCCCAGACCAGGGCCCAGAGGAGCAGCGACGCCATCATCGGGATGCGGTGGCCGAAGACGGTCATGACCCCTTACTCCACATAGCGCCGCAGGCCGCGCCAGATGTCCTCGACTGTGTCGATATAGACAGGGTCGCGGCGGATCTCGTCGGGCGTGCCTTGGCGCGGGATCTCCGGCACCACGATCTCCGACACGCGGCCGGGGCGCGGCGACAGCAGCACGATGCGGTCGGAGAGATAGACCGCCTCCTCGATCGAATGGGTGACGACGATGAAGGTCTTGCGCTCCTCGCGGCACAGCGCCAGCAGGTCCTCCTGGAACTTGCGCCGTGTCTGCTCGTCGACGGCGCTGAACGGTTCGTCCATCAGCAGCACCTCGGCATCGACCGCGAGCGCCCGGGCCAGGCCGACGCGCTGGCGCATGCCGCCGGACAGCTGGTGCGGATAGCGGTCCTCGAAGCCGGCGAGGCCGACCCGGGCGATGTGGCGGCGGGCCGTCTCCTCGCGCTGGTCCCGGGCCACGCCCTTCAGCTCCAGGCCGAAGGCGACGTTGCGCAGCACCGTGGCCCAGGGCATCAGGGCGAAGTCCTGGAACACGAAGGCCCGGTCCGGACCCGGCCCGGCGACGATACGGCCGCGGACCAGCACCTCGCCGGCGGTCGGCTGCATCAGCCCGGCGATGATCTTCAGGAGCGTGGTCTTGCCGCAGCCGGATGGGCCCAGCAGGCTGGTCAGCTCGCCGGCGCGGAAGGCCAGGGAGACGCCGTCCAACGCCACGACCTGAGTGCCGTAGCGCTTGACGATGCCGCGGACCTCGACGACGGGCTCGGCCGGCTCGACCTCTACATGGTTCCGGGGCAACGGCATGGCGGCGCTGCTCTTGCTCATGGCTGTCCTCGCTTTTCCGGCCGGAACAGGGCGACCTCGAGCCGCTGCAGCGCCCCAACGGTCACCGCGGCGAAGAGGATGATGGAGGCGATGGTCGCGTACATTTCCGGATAGTCGGCGACCGAGCGGTGATAGGTGATCAGGTCGCCGATCCCGGTCGGGGTGATCAGCAGCTCGGCCAGGACCACGCCGATAAAGCCGGCCGAGATGCCGAGCCTGAGGCCGGCGAAGATCATCGGGCTGGCGTCGGGGATCACGATCTTGCGCACGATCTGCCGCCGGGTCGCCATGAAGGACCGGGCCATGTCCACGAGCGACGGCCCGACATGACGCACCGCCTGGTAGCTGTTCAGCACGATCACCGGCAGCGCCAGCATGACCACGGCGACGATCTTGGCGGTCAGGCCGATGCCGTAGACGAAGGTGGTCAGCGGGATCAGCGCCGCCATCGGCGCCGCCTGCATGACGATGAAGATCGGCGCCCCGGCCCATTCCGCGCTGCGGTTCAGCCCCATGGCGACGCCGCAGCCGATCCCGGCAACGGCGGAGATGACGAGGCCCAGCAGCAGCGGCTGCAGCGTGTCGAGATAGGCCGTCGCCAGGCTGCCATCCGCCAGCAGCCGCCAGAAGGCCGCGGCGGTGGCGCTGAAGGAAGGCAGCGCGTAGTTGACCGGGATCCGGCCCGCGATCTCCCACCCGCCGCACAGCACGACGATCGAGGCGAGACGCCAGAACAGCGGGTCGGCGGCCAGGGCGGCGAGGACGCTGCCTCGCCGCCCGACATCGGCGACGACCGTCACTTCCGGCCGACCTTGTCCAGCGCCTTGTTCACCGGCGCGAAGGTCCAGAAATCCTCGACCTTGAGCGTGGCCGGGTCGCCCTGCAGCTGGCCGGCCACGGCGTAGAAGGCGAAGTCGTCCTTCACCGCCGCCTCGTCGCCGCCGTTCAGCGGATACATGCCGGCGGCGACGGAGTCCTGGTAGAAGGGCACGATCTCGGGCTCGAGCTCGGCCGGAAGGTCGGCCAGAAGCTTGTGGGTCTTGCGCAGGTCGCCGATACTGGCCGGGTTGGCGGCGATCTCGCGCCAGGTGTTCAGCAGCTCCTCGGCCAGGATGCCGGCGGCCTCGGCATTGCTTTCCAGGAACTCGGTGTTGGCGAACAGCGCCTCGTCGGTGGCCTGGACATCGCCGACCTCGAGCAGCTTGAACTTGCCGCCGCCCTTCTCCTGCAACAGCCGCCAGCCGGCGGAATCGACGATCGTGGCCTTCACGGCGCCCTGCAGCAGAGCCCCGGTGCGGACCTCCGACCCCGGCACGTAGCTGACCTTGCCGTATTTGATGCCGTTGCGCTGGGCCATCAGTATCATGATCGCCTCGGTGCCGGAGCCGCGGGAATGCACCGCCACCTCCTGGCCGTCGAGGTCCTTCCAGTCCTTGTAGAACTCGGTGTTCACCACCGGGTAGAAGCGCAGCGTGCTCATCTGGAAGAACAGGCGGATCGGCGCCCCGACCTTCTGCAGCAGCGCGTAGGGCGTGCCGACGCCGATATCGGCCTGGCCGCTGACCACGGCCTGGGCGGCGATGTCCTCGGATTTGAAGAAGGTCAGCTCGACCGGGACACCCCGGGCGCGGGTCCGCTCGATCGCGATCAGGAAATTCAGGCTCTCGACCGAAGGGATGTCGCCGAAGGCGATCCGGACCGGATCCGCCGCCTTGGCTGACAGCGGTGCGACCAGCAGAAGAGCGAACAGAAGACCGGCGGCGCGCCGGGTGACTCGGGTGGCAAGGCACGGCATGGCTCTCTCCTCCCTTGCATCGGCGGGCTTGCGTGCCCGCGCTTTGACCAATGTCAGGATTATTCTTTAACCAATTAGAGATTGGTTATCAGGTCGAGGATTTCCGGTCAATCCTTGACTTGACCATGCCGGCCGAAATTCGGTAAGCCTGAACCAATATGGAAATTGGTTTGACCATGTCGCTCGACCACGACCAGGACCAGGGAGCCCTGACCCAGCTCCGCGCCTATCTCGCCCAGCAGGTTCTGCCGACCGACGGCAGGCTGCCGCCGGAGCGCGAGCTGTGCGAGACCCTGGGCCTGTCCCGCGGCGAGCTGCGCAAGGGCCTGGCGGCGCTGGAGGCCGAGGGCCAGATCTGGCGTCATGTCGGCAAGGGCACGTTCCTGGGGTCGCGGCCGATCGAGGAGGTCGACGACGCCGCCGCGATCGCGTCGCGCACCTCCCCTGCCGCGGTGATGCGGGCGCGCCTGCTGGTCGAGCCGCAGATCGCGCAGGAGGCGGCGCTGCACGCCTCGGCCGAGGACCTGCGCAAGCTGCGCCTGGTCATCGCCAAGACCCGGACGGCGGAAAGCTGGCGGCAATACGAGACGCTGGACAACCAGCTGCACCGCCTGATCGCCGAGGCGACCCGGAACACCGTGCTGGTGGCGCTGTTCGACCTGCTGAACACGGTGCGGCGGACCGTGGTCTGGGGCCGGCTGCGCGCCGACATCCCCCGGCCGCCGGCCAACCATCACAGCTTCGCCGAGCATGACGCCATCGTCGACGCCATTGCCGAGCGCGACCTGGAGGCGGCGGGACGGGCGATGCGCCGGCACCTGCGCTCGGTCGAGCGCAAGCTGATCGAGGCGCATCACGACGATTGAACGGCTGGCGCAGGCTGCTAGGGTCCGCGCCATGTCCCAATCCATCACCATCATCGGCGGCGGCCCCGCCGGGCTGATCGCGGCGCAGCGCCTGGCCGAGGCCGGGCGGCGCGTCACCGTCTACGACCGCATGCCGACGGTCGGGCGGAAGTTTCTGATGGCCGGGCGCGGCGGGCTGAACCTGACCCATTCCGAGCCGCTCGACCGCTTCGTCACCCGCTACGGCGCGGCGCAAAGCCGGATCGAGCCGCTGGTCCGCGCCTTCACGCCCGACGACCTCCGCGCCTGGAGCCACGACCTCGGCATCCCGACCTTCGTCGGCTCCAGCGGCCGGGTGTTCCCGGAGAGCCTGAAGGCCTCTCCCCTGCTCCGCGCCTGGCTGGGACGGCTGGCGCAGCTGGGTGTCGAGGTCCGCACACGGCACGACTGGATCGGGTTGACCGACGATCACCGGCCGATCCTGAAGGGAGCAGGCGGTGAATTCGAGGCCCAGGCCGACGCCACCATCATGGCGCTGGGCGGCGCCAGCTGGCCGCGGCTGGGCGGCGATGGTGGCTGGGTGCCAATCCTGGCGACGCGCGGCGTCGACATCGCGCCGCTGCTTCCGGCCAATGCCGGCGTCGAGATCGCCTGGTCGGCGCATCTGCGCGACCGCTTCGCCGGCACGCCGTTGAAGCGCATCGCCCTGACCTTCGCCGAGCGCACCGTGCGCGGCGAGGCCGTGATCGCCGCCAGCGGCCTGGAGGGCGGCGCGGTTTACGCTCTGGGCGTCGGACTGCGCGAGGCGATCGCGCGGGACGGCGGCGCGGTGCTGACGCTCGACTTGCGGCCGGACATGAAAGCGGCCGAGATCGCCGACCGGCTGGACCGCACCGGCAGCAGCGACAGCGCCCCGAACCGGTTGCGCCGCGCCCTGTCGCTCGCGGGCCCGGCCTATTCGCTGCTGCGCGAGGGTTTTCCGCCCGATGCCTTGGCGACGCCGGACGCCCTGGCCGCCGCGATCAAGGCGATCCCGCTGCGCGTCACCGGCCTGCGGCCGCTCGACCGCGCCATATCCACCGCTGGCGGCATCCGCTGCGACGCCCTGACCCCGGCGCTGGAGCTGAAGGCCCTGCCCGGCATCTTCGCCTGCGGCGAGATGCTGGATTGGGAGGCGCCGACCGGCGGCTACCTGCTGCAGGGCTGCTTCGCCACAGGAGTCGCCGTCGCCCGCGGGCTGCTCGGTCGTCCCTGACCCCTCGACAGGACCGCGGCCGCCTCTCTACCGTGGCCCTCCCATGAGCCCAGGGGAGACAGCGCCATGACCGTCCTGACCGAAACCAAGGGGCCGGTCTTCACCATCCGGCTGGACCGGCCGGAAAAGAAGAACGCGATCAGCCTCGCCATGTACGAGGCGATGACCGCGGCGCTGAAAGCGGCGGCCGAGAACCCGGCCGTGCGCGTCGTGGTCATCCGGGGTGGCGACGATTTCTCCGCCGGCAACGACATCGCCGATTTCCTGGCGGGCGGCGGCGAGGCCGGGCTGACGCCGATCGTCGACTTCCTCGATGCCCTCTCCGGCTTCCCGAAGCCGCTGGTGGCGGGGGTGCGGGGCGCCGCGATCGGCATCGGCACCACCCTGCTGCTGCATTGCGACGTCGTGCTGGCCACGTCCTCTGCGCGCTTCGCCCTGCCCTTCGTCCAGCTCGGCCTGGTGCCGGAGGCGGCGTCCTCCCTCCTCCTGCCCGCCGCGGTCGGCCGGCTGAAGGCATCCTGGTGGCTGCTGACCGGCGAGGGCTTCGACGCGGAGGCCGCCCGCGACGCCGGGCTGATCACCCGGCTGATCGGCGAGACCACGCTGGATGCCGAGCTCGATGCCGCGGCGGCCCGCCTCGCCGCCCTGCCCCCGGCCGCGCTTCGCCAGACCAAGGCGTTGCTCCGGGCGCCCCAGGAAGCCTTGGTGCGCGAGGCGATGACCCGCGAGGTCGAGGCTTTCGGCGTCCAGCTGAAATCCGCCGAGGCCCGCGAGGCCTTCACCGCCTTCCTGGAGAAGCGGAAGCCGGATTTCAGCCGGTTCGAATAGCGGGCCGACCGGGTTCGCCATTCGCGAACCCGGCCGATAACCTCACAGCAGCCCGCGCTTCACCAGGCTGGCCATCAGTGCGCGAGCCCCGAAGGTCCAGGGCGCGATCTTGTCGCTGTGGTTCACCCGGTTGACCAGCGTCCCCAACGTTGGCGTCGAGATGGTGACGATGTCGCCGATCTTGTGGGTGAAGCCCATGCCCGGCGCGTCGCGGTCGTCGGTCGGCGCGAACATGGTGCCGAGGAACAGCACCGCCCCGTCCGGATACTGGTGGTTCGGGCCCAGCAACTGGCCGGCGAGGTCGAGCGGGTCGCGGCTGATCTTGGAGATCGAGCTGTGGCCCTTGAGCGTGTAGCCCTCCGGCCCATGCACCGCCATCGCCAGGTCGGCCTTGCGGATGTCGTCGATGCCGAATCCGCCATCGAACAGCCGGATGAAGGGACCGATGGCGGAGGAGGCGTTGTTGTCCTTGGCCTTGCCGAGCAGCAGCGCGCTGCGGCCCTCGAGGTCGCGCAGGTTGACGTCGTTGCCGAGCGTCGCGCCGACGACCTTGCCGCTCGGCGCCACCACCAGCACGATCTCGGGCTCGGGATTGTTCCAGGTCGAGATCGGGAGGATGCCGATCTCGGCGCCGAGGCCGACCGAGGACATCGGCTGGCTCTTGGTGAAGATCTCGGCGTCCGGGCCGATGCCGACCTCGAGATATTGCGACCAGGCGTTCTGCGACAGCAGCACGTCCTTGATCCGCTGCGCGTCGGCCGAGCCGGGCTTAATCGCGGCGAGGTCGTCGCCGATGATCGAGACGATGCGCTGGCGGATGGCGTCGGCCTTGGTGGCGTCGCCGCGCGCCTGCTCCTCGATCACCCGCTCCAGCATCGAGGCGACGAAGGTGACGCCCGCCGCCTTCACCGCCTGCAGGTCGATCGGCGCCAGCGGCCAGGGCTTCGAAGTGTCGCGACTGGTCTCGTCGGCATTGGCCAGGAGGTCGGCGATGCTGCCGATCACCGGGCCGTCGGCCTTGGCGAGCGCGGCCGGGTCGGCGGCCGAGATCAGGTCGGCGATGGTCGGCGCGGCCTTGGTGATGTCGATCACCTGGCCGCCGCGCAGCGCCACCACCGCCGGGCCCTCGACCTGCGGCAGCCAGACCCGGCCGACCAGCGTGGCGCGGTCGGCATCCGCCGGCAGGCAGGCCGCGACCGAGATGTAGTCCTTCATGGGTGTCCCTTCCCGCTCACACCATTGTCATCACCGGGCTTGACCCGGTGATCCAGAGTCTCTCGAAGACCGGTCCGGCGTCCCCTGGATGCCCGGGTCAAGCCCGGGCATGACAATAGGGGAACAGCCGTCTCCAGCAGCGTGCCGTCACATCACAGCGCCGATCTGCCAGGGCACGAACTCGTTGTCGCCGAAGCCCTGGGCCTCGCTCTTGGTCTCTGCGCCGGAGGCCACGGCCAGGAACATCTCGAAGATGCGGCGGCCGGCCTGCTCGATCGACTCGTCGCCGTCGATGATGGTGCCGCAGTTGATGTCCATGTCCTCCTCCATGTGCCGGTACATGGTGGAGTTGGTGGCGACCTTGATGCAGGGCGCCGGCTTGAAGCCGGAGACCGAGCCGCGGCCGGTGGTGAAGCAGACGATCTGCGCCCCGCCCGCCACCTGGCCGGTGGCCGAGGCCGGGTCGTAGCCGGGCGTGTCCATGAACACGAAGCCCTTGGCCGTCATCTGCTCGGCGTATTTGTAGACCTCGACCAGGTTGGTGGTGCCGCCCTTGGCCGCGGCGCCCAGCGACTTCTCCAGGATCGTGGTCAGGCCGCCGCGCTTGTTGCCGGGCGACGGGTTGTTGTTCATCTCGCCGCCGTTGCGGCTGGTGTAGCCTTCCCACCACTTGATCCGGGCGATCAGCTTCTCGCCGACCTGGCGGTTGACCGCGCGCCGGGTCAGCAGGTGCTCGGCGCCATAGATCTCCGGCGTCTCCGACAAGACGGCGCTGCCGCCGTGGCGGACCAGGAGGTCGACCGCGGCGCCCAGCGCCGGGTTGGCCGAGATGCCGGAATAGCCGTCCGACCCGCCGCATTGCAGCGCCACCATCAGCTCGCTGGCCGGCACGGTCTCGCGCCGCGCCTTGTCGGCCTCGGGCAGCATCTCCATCACCCTGGCGATGCAATGGTCGACCGTCTTCCGGGTGCCGCCGAGGTTCTGGATGTTCATGGTCTGGAACAGCGGCCCGCGCTCGATCTGGTAGGCCTCGAGCAGGAAGTCGATCTGGTTGACCTCGCAGCCCAGGCCGATCATCAGCACCCCGGCGAAGTTCGGGTTGCGGGCATAGCCCCAGAGGGTGCGCTGCAGGTTGTCGTAGCCCTCGCCCGAATCCGCCATGCCGCAGCCGGTGGAATGGGTGATCGCGACCACGCCGTCGACGTTGGGGAACTGGTCGAGCACGCCGGAGCGCTCGAAATGCGCCGCGATCATCCGGCTGGTGGTGGCCGAGCAGTTCACCGACGAGAGAATACCGATGTAGTTGCGGGTGCCGACCTTCCCATTGGCCCGGCGATAGCCCTGGAAGGTCGCGCGCTCGGCCTCCGGCAGCATCGCGGTCGGCTTGGCGTCGGCGCAGAAGGCGTAGTCTCGCTCGAAATCGCCCATGGCGCAGTTCTGGACATGGACGTGCTCGCCGGTGCCGATCGCCTCGGTGGCGAAGCCGATGATCTGGTTGTAGCGCCGGATCGGCTCGCCCTGCGCGATCGGCCGGGTCGCCATCTTGTGGCCGGCCGGGATGTGGCCGGCGGTGGTCACGCCCTCCTCGGGGATCGGCGTGCCCGGCGTGATGTCGGCGCGGGCGAGAACGACGTTGTCGTCGCGGTTCAGGCGGATGAAGAGGCTGGGGCTGGGCATCGGATTTGCACGCGTTCTCGGGCTTGCCTGGCGGATCTTGGGCGGCCGCTACTTTACGTCGGACTTTTGGGCCGCGCCATCCTTCTGAAAGAGATGGGCACGACGCCGGTCAGAGGGGATAGCTCGTCCTCTCCGGAAGACCGATACGGGACGGGTCGGCGCATTCCGTCTGATGAATTGACGATGGAAGCGGATTCAGCGCAACATCGTGCTGATAGAAATGTCGGACGAGTTTGAATCGTTCGCGGGCGATAGACCCATCAGGGAGGACCCTATGCTGTTGAACCGTTTTGCCGCGGTCGCCGCGGCTGTCATTCTGTCTACCACCGCCCTCACTGCCCCTGCTCTCGCAGCGCCGAAGACGGTGGACGGGCCGGGCTATCTGCCCGAATGCTTCGCGCCCTGGGCCAAGGACACCAAGTACTTCAAATGGGACGCCCGCCCGGGGCCGTACCGCATCGCGCTGGTCAACGGCTTCGTCGGCAACATCTGGCGCATCCAGATGATCCAGACCGCCAAGGCCTATGCCGCCCTGCCGGACGTCGCCAAGGACATCAAGGAGTTCAAGGTCGTCTCCACCGGCACCGACGCGGCGGCACAGCTCGGCACGATCGAGGACTTCATCAACCAGGGCTTCGACGCCATCATCACCATCGCGGTCAGCCCCACCGGCTTCGACCGGGTGATCAAGCTGGCCAACCGCAAGAACGTCGTGCTGGTCCCGTTCGACAACGTCCTCGACACCACCGAGGTCATGCAGATCAACGAGGACCAGACCGAGATGGGGGTAATGTCGGCCAAGTTCCTGATCGACAACATCCCCAATGGCGGCAAGATCCTGGAGGTGCGCGGCCTGCCCGGCAACTCGGTCGACCGTGACCGGCACGAGGGCTTCCAGAAGACGATAAAGGACTCGGGCAAGCCCTTCGAGGTCGTCGAGGTGGTCGGCAACTGGGCGCCGGGCGATTCGCAGAAGGCGACGGCCGACGCACTGGCGGTGCATGGGCATTTCGACGGCATCTTCACCCAGGGCGGGTCGAACGGGACGGTGCAGGCGCTGATCGACGCCAAGCACGCCTTCGTGCCGATGGCCGGCGAGGGCGAGAACCTGTTCCGGCAGCAGATCGCCCAGTACCAGGACAAGGGGCTGAAGGGCCTGTCCTACGGCCAGTCCCCGGCCCTCGTCGCCATCGCCACCAAGGCGGCGATCGCCGCGCTGAAGGGCGAGACCATGCCGCAGATGGTGTCGATCCCGATCCCGGTCGCGGACTACAAGACGCTGAAGGACGGCGAGAACTACTGGTCGAACCTGACGGTCGACTTCTTTGCCCCGAACGCGTTCGAACCCTGCGGCATCACCTTCACGGCGCCGCAGATCATGGCCCAGAACGCCGAGAACAAGTAAGCGCGGTGGTGGCGTCGGGAATGACCGTCGCCGCGGACACGCCGCCGCTGGTGCGCCTGACAGGGGTCAGCAAGCACTACGGCGGCGTGCACGCGCTGCGAGAGGTGGAGTTCGCGGCCCGCGCCGGGTCGATCCACGGTGTCCTGGGCGAGAACGGGGCGGGCAAGAGCACGCTGATCAAGATCATCGCCGGGGTGGTGCAGCCCAGCGCCGGCGAGATGCTGATCGACGACCGCCCGGCCAGCTTCGCCTCGCCGCAGGCCGCGAATGCGGCCGGGGTCGTCTGCGTGTTTCAGGAGCTGTCGCTGCTGCCGGACCTGTCGGTGGCGGACAACATCTGCATCACCCGGCCGCCCCGGCGCTATGGTCTGATCGACCGCCAGGGCCAAAGGCGGCGGGCGGAGGAGCTGCTGGCGCGGATCGGCTGTTCCGACATCGATCCGCGGCTGCCGGTCAAGGCGCTGCCCCTGTCGCGGCGGCAGATGGTCGAGATCGCCAAGGCGCTGGGGCGCAACCCGCGCCTCCTGATCCTCGACGAGGCGACCTCGGCCCTGACTGCGGCGGATGTCGAGAAGGTCTATGCCCTGCTGCACCGGCTGCGCCGCGAGGGGCTGGGCATCCTCTACATCTCGCACCGCATGCCCGAGATCAAGGCGCTGTGCGACACCTGCTCGGTGTTCCGCAACGGCCGGCACATCGACACCTTCCCCTCAGGCGCGCGCAGCGACGACGAAGTGGTGCGGATGCTGATCGGCCGCGAGATCCACAACGTCTATCCGCCGAAACCGGTCCGGACCGAGCCGCCGAAGCCGGTGCTGGAAACCCGCGGCTTGCGCTGGGGCCAGCGGCTGGCCGACATCTCGCTGACCGTCGGCCGCGGCGAGATCGTCGGCCTCGGCGGGCTGGACGGCCAGGGCCAGCGCGAGCTGCTGCTGGCCCTGTTCGGCGTGCTGCGCGGGGTCGAGGGCAGCGTGGCGGTCGACGGCCGGCCGGTGCGGATCGGCAGCCCGAGCAAGGCCAAGAGCGCCGGCATCCGCATGGCGCTGATCCCGGAGGACCGCAAGACCGAGGGGCTGCTGCTGCCGATGACGGTCGGCGAGAACATCACGCTGGCGGCGCTGGGCGGCATGACCCGCGGCGGCGTCATCGACCGCAAGCGCGAGAGCGACAGCATCGCCCGCATGGTCGAGGCGCTGCGGATCAAGATCGGGTCCGCCGACGCGGCGGTCGGCACCCTGTCCGGTGGCAACCAGCAGAAGGTGGCGATCGCCAAATGGCTGCTGACCGAGGCCCGCATCGTGCTGCTGAACGACCCCACGCGGGGCATCGATGTCGGCACCAAGCAGGAGATCTACCAGCTGCTGCACGACCTCGCCGCGGCCGGCACCTCGATCCTGTTCTACTCCACCGACTATGACGAGCTGATCGGCTGCTGCGACCGGGTGCTGATCCTGTATGGCGGACGAGTGATCCGGACGCTTGAGGGCGAGGCGATCACTGAAACCAACATCGTGGCCAGCGCCTTGAACCTCGAAACCAACGGCCAGGCGGCGGAGGCGGTGCCGGCATGACCACCCTCCTCCGCATGTCACGCCAGGGCGGCCTGCTGCTGGCCATCGCCCTGTTCGTGCTGTTCTACGGCCTCTACTCCTACCAGCATCCGCGCGGCGGCAGCGCCGACCTGATCGTCCAGAACGCCAACGAGACCTTCACCCTGGCCCTGGTGGCGATGGCCCAGACGGTGCCGGTGCTGCTGGGCGGGCTCGACCTCTCCGTCGGCCCGCTGATGACGATGGTGAACTGCCTGGCCTCGCATCTGCTGACCGGCAGCGGCTGGGACCTGGCCTTCGGCATCGTGCTGTGCCTCTGCGCCGGCCTTCTGGCCGGCTTCATCAACGGCGCCCTGGTCGTCTATGGCCGGATCCAGCCGATCATCGCCACGCTGGCGACCGGGGCGGTGCTGATCGGCATCGCCCTGTTCCTGCGCCCGACCCCGGGCGGTGCGGTCGACAGCGACCTGTCCTGGGCCGCCACCAACACGCTGTTCGACGTGGCCGACACCTATGGCTGGTGGGGCGGCGACCTGCCCGGCTGGTTCCAGGCGATCCAGGCCATCCCGGTGCCGATCATCCTGATCGTGCTGGTGGTGCTGCTGGTCTGGGTGCCGTTCAAGAACTCGGTGACCGGCCGCGGCTGCTACGCCATCGGCTCGTCCGAGCAGGCGGCCTTCATGTCCGGCGTCGCCATCGACCGGTCGAAGCTGGCGGCCTTCACCCTGGCCGGGCTGTTCGCCGCGATCGCCGGGATCTACCTGGCGCTGCAGACCGGCAGCGGCAACGCCGACATGCCGATGGCCGGCGGCTACACCCTCAACTCGATCGCCGCAGTCGTGATCGGCGGCACCTCGCTGTTCGGCGGATCGGGCGGGGCCGTCGCCTCGATCATCGGCGTCATGGTGCTGCGCGCCATCTCCTTCTGCTTCCGCGTGGTGCCGGAGGACAGCATCGTCGGCTTCCTGGCCAACCCGCTGCTGCAGCCGCTGTTCGAGGGCATCATCCTGCTGGCCGCCGTCTCGCTGGGCGCCGCCCGGGTGTTCACGGTCAAGAACCGCCTGCAGCTGTTCGGGTAGCGGAGGACCGATGCAAGCCTATCTCCGCTCCATCGACCGCCCGATCCTGGTGGCCTGCGGCTTCGTCATCTTGATCCTGGCGGCCGGCACCGCCTACACCGCGGTCACCCAGGGCACGGCGACCTTCCTGTCGCCGACCTATCTGCTGCAGCAGCTCAAGGTCGCCTCCTTTCTCGGCGTCGTCGCCGCCGGGATGATGCTGGTGATCCTGATGGGCCATATCGACCTGTCGGTGCCCTGGACCGTCGCCGCCTCGGCCATGCTGGCGACCGCGGTCGGCGGGCCCGAGGCGATCCCGGTCGGCCTCGCCATCGGCGCGCTGGTCGGGTTGTTCAACGGGCTGGGGGTCGCCTTCCTGCGCGTGCCGTCGATGATCTTTACCCTCGGCGTCAACACCGTGCTGCGCGGGCTGATGGTGATGCTGACCGGCGGCTTCTCGCCGACCACCATGGCCACCCCGCCGATGCAGTTCCTGGCCAAGGCCGAGCTGCTGGGCATCCCGATGGCGGTGTTCGTCTGGGCCCTGCTGTCGCTCGGCATCGTCTTCCTGCTGACCCGCACGCCGATGGGCCGCTACATCTACGCCATCGGCAACAAGGAGGCCGCGGCCTATCTGTCCGGAGTCAACACCCGGCTGGTCATCCTTGGCGCCTTCACCTTGTGCGGGCTTTGCTCGGCGCTGGCCGGCATCCTGCTCTCCGGCTATTCCAGCAAGGCCTATCAGGCGATGGGCGACCCCTACCTGCTGCCGGCGATCGCAGCGGTGGTGATCGGCGGCACCAATATCCTGGGCGGCCAGGGCCGCTATGCCGGCACGGTGGTCGGCACCATCCTGATCGTGCTGCTGCAGAGCGTGCTGTCGGTGATGCAGATGCCGGAGGCCGGGCGGCAGATCATCTACGGCCTGGTCATCATCCTGATGCTGGTGCTGTACGGGCGCGGCGGCCGGTCGGCGGCCTGACCGATTTTTCATCCGCCGAATCGTTGACGGCCCTCACGGCCGGGCGCAACACTCCGGCCAGTTATGTCCGATCAATAGGTCCGTCCGGGCCAGGCCCGGGCCAAGGGAGGGAATCGGGATGCTCGACCCCTGTTTCGAGGTGCTGGACAAGCGCTTCGCGGGCTATGTCATGGGCAATGTCCATATCGACGTGCTGGCCAGCGACATCGGGCTGCGCTGGTCGGAAGGGCCGGTCTGGTTCGGCGACGGGCGCTACCTCTTGTGGAGCGACATCCCGAACAACCGGATCATGCGCTGGGACGAGACCGACGGCAGCGTCAGCGTCTATCGCAACCCGTCGAACCACACCAACGGCCATACCCGCGACCGTCAGGGCCGGCTGATCTCGTGCGAGCATGGCGGCCGCCGGGTCAGCCGCACCGAATATGACGGCCGTATCACCGTCCTGGCCGACAGCCACAACGGCAAGCGCCTGAACTCGCCGAACGACGTCGTGGTGAAGTCCGACGACACGGTGTGGTTCACCGATCCGTCCTACGGCATCCTCTCGGAGTACGAGGGGCACCAGTCCGAGCCCGAGCAGGATGGCTGCCACGTCTACCGCTTCGACCCGAAATCGGGGGCGCTGAAGGCGATCGCCACCGATTTCGTCAAGCCGAACGGCATCGCCTTCTCGCCGGACGAGACGCTGCTCTACGTCGCCGACACCGGCGCCAGCCACGACCCGGACGGGCCGAAGCACATCCGCCGCTTCCAGGTGCGCGACGACGGCACGCTGGCCGGCGGCGAGGTCTTCGCCGACTGCACCTTCGGCCTGTTCGACGGCTTCCGCGTCGACCATCACGGCAACATCTGGAGCAGCGCCGGCGACGGCGTGCATTGCTACGCCCCGGACGGCACGCTGATCGGCAAGATCAAGGTGCCGGAGGTGGTGGCCAATGTCTGCTTCGGCGGGGTCAAGAAGAACCGCCTGTTCATCTGCGCCACGACCTCGCTGCGCTCGGTCTACCTGAACACGCGGGGCGTGCAGACGCCCTGACGCCCCGCAGGCCATGACCGCCCTGCCGCGGACCGCGGCCGCCCCCGCCGCCGGCATGCTGCTCATGCTGGCGGCGATGGGCAGCTTCACCGCCATGGACACCGTGTCCAAGGTGCTGACCGGCGACTATGACCCGGTGCAGGTGACCTGGGCGCGCTACACCTTCCATGCGCTGCCGATGCTGCTGATCGCAGGCCCGGCCAGCATCCGGCGGATGGCGGCGACGGCCCGGCCGGCGTTGCAGCTGGCGCGCGCTTTGGCGCTGCTGGCTTCGGCCATGCTCGCGATCCTCGGCTTCAGCCTGATGCCGCTGGCCGACCTGTTCGCGATCAACTTCATCGCGCCGCTGCTGGTGATCGTGCTGTCGGTGCTGTTCCTGGGCGAGCATGTCGGCCCGCATCGCTGGGCCGCGGTGGCGGCCGGCTTCATCGGCATGCTGATCATCGTCTGGCCCAGCGGCGACGGCGTCGGCATCGTCGGCGGCCTGGTCGCCTTCGGGGCGGCGCTGTTCTGGGCCATCGGCCTGGTCGCCACCCGACGGCTGGACGGCGAGGATCCCCGCACCACCCTGTTCATCACCGCGCTGGTCGGGACGGTGCTGCTGAGCCTGGCGCAGCCTTTCGTCTGGACGCCGCCCGACACGGCCGGCTGGGGCTTGATGTTGGCCATGGGACTGCTGGGCCTGCTGTCGCACACCCTGCTGATCGCGGCCTTCGGCCAAGCCCCCGCCTCCACCCTGGCGCCGTTCCAGTACAGCCAGCTGATCTACGGCCTGGCCTTCGGCTGGGTGGTGTTCGGCGACGTGATCGGCGCCCGCCCGCTGCTGGGCTGCGCCGTCATCGTCGCCGCTGGCGCCTATGTCTGGTGGCGTGAGCAGCGCGGTCCGGGCTGAGCCTATCCCCTGACATAGTCCGGGAACCGGGCGCGGATCTCGTCGACCTGGGCCAGCGTCCCGGACAGGTGCTGGCGCAGCGCCTCCTCCGCCCGGCCCGAATCGCCTGCGGCGATCGCCTCGAGGATCAGGCCATGGTCGTCCAGGATCGACTGGGCCTTGCCGGGCGCCGGCAGGTGCAGCCGCCGCAGCCGGTCGAGATGACCGCTGCGGCTGCGGATCAACGCCCACAGCCCCGGCACCTCCGCCGCCTCGCAGAGCTGCCGGTGCAGCGACTGGTCGGTCTCGGCGAAGGCCTCGAAATCCTGGACGTCGAGCATGCCGCGCTGGCGGGCGATCAGCGCCTGCAGCCGCGGCACGAAGGACCGGTCCTGGCGCTGCGCCAGGCTGCGCACCACCTCGAGCTCCACCGACCGGCGCAGGAAATGCGCCTGCCGCGCCGCCGGCAGGTCGATCGGGCTGACCACCGTGGCGTGCTGCGGGAAGATGTCGACCAGCCCCTCCTCCGCCAGGCGCAGCAGGGCATCGCGGATCGGCGTCTGGCTGACCCCGAACTGGGCCATCAGCTCGTTGCGCGCCAGCACCGAGCCCGGCGCCAGCGCCAGCGCGATGATCTGCTCGCGCAGCCGCTCATAGACCTGCGGCGCCGCCTGCCGGGCGCGGTCGAGCGGGATCGCCATGGTCATGCTGCGAAAGATCCTCGTCGCTTCTCTATCGAAGCCGATCATACCCGCCTGGATGCCGGTGCACTAATGCATTAGTGTTGCGACGACCCGAGTCCATTCTGCAGCCACCGATCCTTCAGACGGCAGCGAATCATCATGACCGACACGCCCCGCAAGACCCCCGACACCCTCCGCAGCGCCCGCTGGTTCGCGCCCGACGACCTGCGCTCCTTCGGCCACCGATCCCGGGCCATGCAGATGGGCTTCGCGCCGGAGGAATGGGCCGGCAAGCCAGTGATCGCGATCCTCAACACCTGGTCCGACGCCAATCCCTGCCACGCCCATTTCAAGACGCGGGTCGAGGATGTGAAGCGCGGCGTGCTGCAGGCCGGCGGCTTCCCGATGGAGCTGCCGGCGTTGTCGCTGTCGGAGAGCTTCGTCAAGCCGACCACCATGCTGTACCGCAACATGCTGGCGATGGAGGCGGAGGAACTGCTGCGCTCCCACCCCGTCGACGGCGCGGTGCTGATGGGCGGCTGCGATAAGACCACGCCAGGGCTGCTGATGGGTGCCACGAGCGCCGGCCTGCCGATGATCTTCATGCCGGCCGGGCCGATGCTGCGCGGCAACTGGAAGGGCAAGGTGCTCGGCTCCGGCTCCGACGCCTGGAAGTTCTGGGACGAGCGCCGGGCCGGCAACATCAGTGATCAGGACTGGGTCGACATCGAAGGCGGCATCGCCCGCAGCTACGGCCACTGCATGACTATGGGCACGGCCAGCACCATGACCGCGATCACCGAGGCGCTAGGGCTGACGATGCCCGGCGCCTCCTCGATCCCGGCCGCGGATGCCGGCCATATCCGCATGGCCTCGACCTGCGGCCGCCGCATCGTCGAGATGGTGTGGGAGGATCTGGTTCCGGCGAAGATCCAGACCCGCGCCGCTTTCGAGAACGCGATCGTGGTGGCGATGGCGATGGGCTGTTCGACCAACGCCATAATCCACCTCGTCGCCATGGCGCGGCGCGCCGGCCACGACGTCGGCCTGGACGATTTCGACGCTGCCAGCCGGACGGTGCCGGTGATCGCCAATGTCCGCCCCAGCGGCGACCAGTATCTGATGGAGGACTTCTTCTACGCCGGCGGCCTGCCCGGGCTGATGACCCGGCTGCGCGACCATCTGAAGCTCGACGCGCTGACCGTCAGCGGCCGGACGGTGGGCGAGAACATCGCCGGCGCCGAGATCTACAACGAGGACGTGATCCGGCCGATCGACAACCCGCTCTATGCCGAGGGCGCGCTGGCCGTGCTGCGCGGCAACCTGGCGCCGGATGGCTGCGTCATCAAGCCCAGCGCCTGCGAGCCGCGCTTCCTCAAGCACAGCGGCCCGGCGCTGGTGTTCGACGACTACCCGTCGATGAAGGCGGTGATCGACAGCGACGACCTCGACGTCACCGCCGACCATGTGCTGGTGCTGCGGAATGTCGGTCCCCAGGGCGGGCCGGGCATGCCGGAATGGGGCATGCTGCCGATCCCGAAGAAGCTGGTGAAGCAGGGCATTCGCGACATGGTCCGCATCTCCGACGCGCGGATGAGCGGCACCAGCTACGGTGCCTGCATCCTGCATGTCTCGCCCGAATCCTATATCGGCGGCCCGCTGGCGCTGCTGCGCACCGGCGACATCGTCACCCTCGACGTCGCCGCCCGCCGCATCGACATGGAAGTGCCGGAGGAGGAGCTGGCGCGTCGCCGGGCCGAGCTGCAGCCGCCGCAGCCCCGCTACGAGCGCGGCTATGGCTGGATGTTCAACCGCCACATCCGCCAGGCGCATGAGGGCTGCGACTTCGATTTCCTCGAGACCGGCTTCGGCGCCCCGGTGACCGAGCCCGACATCTACTGAGGGAGGCCGGCGATGAGCAAACAGGATGAGCTTGGGGGTGGCTGGGCGCCGTCGTGCCGGTATCCCGACCCGGCGGTGCAGGTGCTGGACCCGAGCTTCGCGCCATACCGGATCTTCAGCGCCGCGGTGGAGCGCATCGCCACCGGCTGCCGCTGGGCCGAGGGGCCGGTCTGGTTCGGCGACCGCCGCGCCCTGCTGTGGAGCGACATCCCGAACAACCGGATCCTCAAATGGGATGAGGAGACCGGGGCGGTCAGCGCCTTCCGCCGGCCGTCCAACAACGCCAATGGCAACACCCGCGACCGCCAGGGACGCCTGGTCACCTGCGAGCATCTCGGCCGCCGCGTCACCCGCACCGAGTATGACGGCACGATCACCGTGCTGGCCGACGGCTTCGACGGCAAAAGGCTGAACTCCCCGAACGACGTCGTGGTGAAGTCCGACGGGTCGGTCTGGTTCACCGACCCGCCCTTCGGCATCACCGGCAACTACGAAGGCCGCAAGGCGGAGCCGGAGCTGCCTGGGAACGTCTACCGGATCGACGGGGAGACGGGCGCGCTCAGCGTCGTTGTCGAAGACGTCAAGGGGCCGAACGGCCTGTGCTTCTCGCCCGACGAGTCGATCCTCTACCTCGTCGAATCCCGCGCCGTGCCGAACCGGCTGATCGTCGCCTATGACGTGATCGATGGCGGCCGGCGCATCGCCGACCGGCGGGTGGTGATCGATGCGGGTCCCGGCACGCCGGACGGCCTGCGCGTCGATGTCGACGGCAATCTCTGGTGCGGCTGGGGCATGGGTAGCGAGGAGCTGGACGGGGTGATGATCTTCAATCCCGACGGCAAGCCGATCGGCCGGATCGCCCTGCCCGAGCGCTGCGCCAACCTGTGCTTCGGCGGCGAGATGCGCAACCGCCTGTTCATGGCCTCCAGCCAGTCGGTCTACTCGCTCTATGTCGGCACACAGGGCGCGATCGGTGGCTGACCAGACACTCTGCGAACGAGGATGATCGAATGACCGGATTGAAGCCCGAGACCCGGGACAAGCTGAAGACCGTCAGCACCGCCACCCTGACCACGGCCCTGTTCAAGCGCGGCCTGCGCAACCAGTTCATCCAGGACGTGCACCCGCTGAACCCGTCGGGCGCGCCGATGGTCGGCGAGGCCTTCACCCTGCGCTACATCCCGGCGCGCGAGGATCTGAACCCGATCAGCGTGTTCCAGGACCGCGCCCACCCGCAGCGCAAGGCGGTCGAGGACTGCCCGCCCGGCGCCGTCTTCGTCATCGACAGCCGCAAGGACCCGCGCGCGGCGTCGGCCGGGTCGATCCTTGTGGCGCGGCTGATGAAGCGCGGCGTCGCGGGCGTGGTCACCGATGGCGGCTTCCGCGATTCGCCCGAGATCGCGAAGCTCGGCATCCCCGCCTATCACAATCGCCCGGCCGCCCCGACCAACCTGACCCGCCACCAGGCGCTGGACATCAACGTGCCGATCGGCTGCGGCGACGCGCCGGTGTTCCCAGGCGACATCGTGGTCGGCGACGGCGAGGGCGTGGTGATCATCCCGGCCGGCATCGCCGACGAGATCGCCGACGAGGCGGTCGAGATGACCGCCTTCGAGGATTTCGTCACCGAGGAGGTGATGAAGGGCCGCTCGATCCTCGGCCTCTACCCGGCGACCGAGGAGCAGACCAAGCTCGACTTCGCCGCCTGGCGCAAGGCGAACGGGCGCTGAGGCCGACCGGGTGGGACGGATGGGGCTTCCCGTCCGTCATCCCACCTCGAACAGCCCGGGCGACACCGCGCCGGCCGGCGACCGCCAGCGCAGCCCGTCGATCCCGGCCCGGTGCCAACTGTGTGCCGCCAGCACCGCCGTCGGGCGGATCGCGGCGACCAGGTCGCGGAAGCGGGCCATCCGGCCCTCCGATCGGCGCAGCAGTCGCCGCAGCGCGGGCTGAGGCAGCACCGGATAAGGCACATCCGAGGCGAAGCCGTAGTGCCGGCGCATCACGATCACCGGGTACAGGCCTGGCATCTCCGGAACCGGAACGCCCAGCAGCTTGCCGATGCCGTCGGCGCCCTCCTCCCGCAGGCGGTCGACGATCCGGGTCAGCTGCCCGGCCGCCTTCTGCAGCCTCTCGTCGATCGACCGGGCGGACTCGGCGTCCTGCAGCCAGAAGCTCTTGAACTCCATCAGCACCAGCAGGTTGTCGCGCGGGTCGTAGACGCCGATATCGATGTCGGTCAGGGGGCCGGCGTTCTGCTTCAGCTTCAGGTCGATGACGACCTTGAGCTCGGGCTTGTCGCCGAGGAGCTCCGCCGCGAAGCGGGCGGGCGCATCGCCCAGCGCCTTGCCGACGACGGCGTCGTAGCCCATCGGGTCGAGGGCCTGGGCGAGGCGCAGCAGCACGTCCGGATCCGCCGCGTTCAGCCCCAGCGTCGGGGCCAGCAGCAGCCGGCCCGGCCCGATCTCGATCAGGCCGGAATGAACGGAGTTGTGCAGCGCCGGCTTGTCCTTCGGCAGGCTGCGCAGCACGCAGGCGTCGAGGATCGCGGCCGCCGCTTCCGGCGCGATACCGCACAGGTCGGCGGCGAGGGCCACGACCGCGGCGCTCGACGTGTCGACCAGATAGTCCCCCATCGCCGGCGCGTAGTGCCGGCTCGGTGTCAGCGCCGGCTGCAGGGCCGGGACGAACATCTGGAACCGGCGGTTGGCCTGGGGGCCTGCCGCCTCCATCGCGGCGCGGCCCAGCCGGTGGTGGTGCATGGACAGCGCATGCAGGAAGGCGAACATCGCCGTGATCTCGCCCCAGCGGGCCGGCCCCAGCCGGACATCGCCGTCGAGGACCGGCCAGGATCGCGCCGAGCGGGCCCGGAAGGCGTCCATCTCGATGCGAAGCGCTTCCCGATAGGCCTGCTGCGGCGCGAGGATGCCGGCGATCGAGTCGCGCGGATGGCCCCAGACCAGCGGCGCGCCGGGCCTGGGCTTCGGCAGCGCCTCCTGCATGGCCAGCACCGACGACAGGGCCAGCAGTTGCGCCTCGCCCTGCTCCCGCCCGGCGATCCCGGCCAGCGCCTCGTATCGCCGCCTCAGCTCGTCGACCGGCACCTCGCGGGCGCTGTCATAGCCCTCGGCATAGTCGTCCGCCCCGTGCAGCAGCGATCCCAGCATCGAGCCGCGGGGATCGCTGAAGGTCAGCTCGGCCCGGTCGGCCTGGGCCTCGATCTGCCCGAGCAGCGCCAGCTCGCGCAGCTCCTGGAACAGCCGCATCTCGCCGGCCAGGGTGAGAACCGCCCGGGCATGCCGGAGGGTCGCGGTGTCGAAGGTCAGGAGCGACGGCGGCGCGTCGGCTGGGTGGACGGCCAGCACGGCGCGGATGGCGTGCAGCAGGTCGCGGATCCGTTCGGAAGCGACCCATCCGCCATGGATGCCGATCTCCGCCTGGTCGGGAACCTGGGTCTCGAAATACAGGGCGATGGCATGGAGGGCCGCGGCGCGCCCGCCCCACGACCGCGACACGGCCTCGAGCAGCCGCTTCCGATACGCCGCCGCGATCGCCTCGATCCGCTCCAGCGCCGCGTCGTCCAACCAGCCCCTCCCGTTGCCGAGCCGATCCATGGGCTCAGCCATTCTCTCCCATTCCCGGTCTCGCGGGAATGGGGAGGGGCGGCGGCGGTCACACCACCGGCGTCAGCAGCGGCTTGCCGGCAAAATGGGCCAGCAGGTTCTGAACCACGAGATTGGCCATGGCGTTGCGGGTCTCGACCGTGGCGCTGCCGACATGCGGCTGCAGCACCACATTGTCGAGGCCGTACAGCGCCTCCGGCACCTTGGGCTCATGCTCGAACACGTCGAGCCCGGCTGCGCCCAGGCGGCCATCGACCAGGGCCGCGACCAGCTCCGGCTCGTCCACCACCGTGCCGCGGGCGATGTTGACCAGAATGCCCTCGGGCCCCAGGGCCTCGATCACCGCCCGGTTGACGATGTGATGGGTCGCGGCACCGCCCGGGCAGCACAGCACCAGCACGTCGCTGTCGCGGGCCAAGGCCACCAGGTCCGGATAATAGGGATGGTCGATCTCCGGCTTCGCCCGCGGCCCGTGCCAGGCGATCGACAGGCCGAAGACCTTCGCCCGCTCCGCCACCGCCTGGCCGATCCGGCCCATGCCGACCACGCCGAGGCGCTTGCCGCGCAGGCTGCGGGCCAGCGGCAGGCCGCCCTGGGTCCATTTGCCGGCGCGGACGAAGCGGTCGCCGACGCAGAGCCGCCGCGCCGTCGCGAGCATCAGCAAGAGGCCGAGATCCGCGACCTCGTCGTCGAGCACGCCGGGGGTGTTGGTGACGCGGACGCCGCGGCTCTTGGCATGGACGGTGTCGACCTTGTCGTAGCCGACGCCGAAATTGCCGATGATCTCCAGCGCCGGGAAGCGGTCCATCAGCTCCGCCGAGACGCCGGGGCCGGTGACGATGCCGCGGACCTCCGGCGCCACGCGCTTGATCAGCGCCTCGCGATCCTCGGCCTCCCACAGCCGGTGCACGGTGCAGTTCGCCTCCAGCTCGGCGAAGGGACCCTGCATCAGACCGGCCAGGGCAAGGACGACGGGTTTGGTCATGGAAGTTTCCTCTCGCGCCCCGGGACGACGGGCCGCTGCCCAGCCTATCGTACAAGTCCGACGATTCAAGCCATTCCGACGGCCGTTTTCACCGGCCGCCCGATGCCTGCCACGCTGGCGCCACGTTCCGCTGCGTTTGATGTCGGCAAGCGACCGATCCGGTAGTATGACGGAACAACGACATGAGTCGGCTGTTTTGAGTTCTGAATATACGCAAGAAAAGGCCGGGCCATCTTGACCCCCTTAGAGATCTTCGAATTCAGCGTATACGGTCTACTGGCCATCGCGCTGACGCTATTGTGCCTCCTGTCATGCAACCTGCTCTGGCTCGCGATCACCTTCTGGCGGCATCAGTCGCAGGGGCAGAGCCTGCCGAATCAGGGGATGGCCCCGACCCCGGACGCCGACCTGCCCAGGGTGCTGATCCAGATTCCGGTGTTCAACGAGCGGCATGTGGTGCGCCGCATCCTCGGCGCCGCTGCCGCGCTCGACTGGCCGCAGGACAAGCTGACGATCCAGCTGCTGGACGACAGCATCGACGAGACCCGCGAGATCGCCGAGGCGGCGGTGCAGGAGCTGCGCGCCGCCGGCGTCGATGCCCACCGGCTGCACCGGGTCGACCGCACCGGCTTCAAGGCCGGGGCGCTGCACGCCGGGCTGGGCGTCACCGACCATCCCTATGTCGCGATCTTCGATGCCGACTTCATCCCGCGGCCGGACTTCCTGCGCCGCACCGTCGGCGTGCTGGAGAACGACAGGAAGCTGGCTTTCGTGCAAGGCCGCTGGGAGCATCTGAACGGCGACGAGAACCGCCTGACCCGTGCCCAGACGCTGATGCTGGACGCGCATTTCGGCATCGAGCAGCCGGCCCGCAGCATGACCGGCCTGCCGCTGCCCTTCAACGGCACCTGCGGCATCTGGCGCCGCGCCGCGATCGAGGACGCCGGCGGCTGGAAGGCCGACACGCTGACCGAGGACCTGGACCTCAGCCTGCGCGCCCATCTCAAGGGCTGGCGCGCCCGCTACCTGTCCGACATCACCGTGCCGGGCGAGCTGCCGTCGAGCATCGCCGCCTGGCGGGTGCAGCAGTTCCGCTGGACCAAGGGCTTCGCCCAGGTCGCCTGCAAGCTGCTGCCGACGGTGTGGCGCTCGGCCCTGCCGCGCAAGACCAAGGTCGTGGTCAGCCTGCAGTTGCTGCAGTGCCTGTTCTATCCGCTCGGCGCGCTGGCGATGGTGAACACGCTGATGTTCCTGAGCGTCGGCTTCGACCAGCCGGTGGCGCTGACCGCGCTCGGCGTGATCTCGACCGTGCTCGGCATCTCCGGCACCGCCGCCTTCCTGGTCTCCGGCCGCTGTGCCGTGCGGCGGGAGCGGCTGGGCCAGGCGGTGATGGACATGCTGGCCACCATGGCGCTGAACGCCGGCCTGTCGCTGTCGAACTCGGTGGGCGTGATCGAGGCCTTCATCGGCCGGCGCAGCGGCTTCGTGCGCACGCCGAAGAAGGGCAGCTCGCGCCGGTCCGGCTATCGCAGCGGCGCCGGCAGCGGCATCCCGGAGACGGCGGCCGGCGTGGTGCTGCTGGGCATGGTGATGACCGACCTGGCCTGGTACCTGCCGTTCCTGGTCGTGTCGGGCACCGGCCTCCTGATCATGGGCACCGCCCTGCTGGCCGAGCGCTACGACCTCAGGCTCGACCCGCGCGCCCTGCCCCGCACCATGCCGGGCGTGAAGCTGGCGCCGCCGGCGGCCCAGGCGCCGCAGCCGAACTCGCGCAGCTGAGATCGCGGCGGGCCGGGGGCCCCTCTCTCCGGCCCGCCTCTTTTTCGTCCCAAGCTGGTAGTATCGTCCCTGCGCGATCGGCCCATGAGGCCCGCGGACGGAGGGGACCATGGCCCTGTGGGACAAGATTGCCGGCGAATTCATCGACATCATCGAATGGACCGATGATACCCAGGACACCATCGTCTACCGGTTCGAGCGGCACAACAACGAGATCAAATACGGCGCCCAGCTGACGGTGCGCGAGAGCCAGGTCGCCGTCTTCGTCAACGAAGGCAAGGTGGCCGACGTGTTCCAGCCCGGCATGTACCAGCTGGAGACGAAGAACCTGCCGATCCTGTCCACTCTGCAGGGCTGGAAGTACGGTTTCTCGAGCCCGTTCAAGGCCGAGGTCTACTTCCTCAACACCAAGCGGTTCACCGACCTGAAATGGGGCACGATGAACCCGGTGATGCTGCGTGACCCGGAATTCGGGCCGATGCGGCTGCGCGCCTTCGGCACCTATGCCATCCGGGTCAAGGATCCGGCCGCCTTCATCCGCGAGATCGCCGGCACCGACGGCCGCTTCACCACCGACGAGATCACCGACCAGCTGCGCAACCTGATCGTCACCAGCTTCGCCGGGGCGGTGGCGAAGTCGGGCATCCCGGTGCTCGACCTGTCGTCCAACTACGACAAGGTCGGCCAGGTGATCCGCGACGCGATCCAGCCGGAGTTCGATGCCTACGGCCTGGAGGTGGCGACCCTGCTGGTCGAGAACGTCTCGCTGCCCGAGGAGGTGGAGAAGGCGCTGGACCGCCGCAGCAGCATGGGGGTGGTCGGCGATCTCGGCCGCTACACCCAGTTCCAGACCGCCGAGGCGATCAAGGCCGCGGCCGAGAATCCGGGCGGGGCCGCCGGCATTGGCATCGGCATGGCGACCGCCGGCGGCCTCGCTTCCGCCATGGGCAATGCGGTGCAGCAGAGCGGGCAGGCTCCTGCCGCGGGTTCGGCGCCGCCGCCTTTGCCGGGGGGGTATCACGTCGCCATCGACGGCAAGCAGGCCGGCCCATTCCCGGCCGCCGAGCTGCAGGGAATGGTGCGCGACGGGCGCCTGACCCGCGACAGCCTGGTCTGGACCCAGGGCATGGCAGGCTGGAGCAAGGCCGGCGAGGTCGCTGGCCTGGCCGCGCTGTTCGCCGACCAGCCGCCGCCGCTGCCCCCGGCCTGATCCCGGATCATGGCGGATCTGGCCTTCGCCTGTGCGTCCTGCGGCGCGCAGCTGGAATACGCGCCCGGCACCCGGGTGCTGAAATGCCCCTATTGCGGGCATGAGAACGCGATCGAGGCCTCGCCCTGGTCCAGGGTCGAGGAGATCGACTACGCCACCGGCCTGGCCGAGGCCGAGCAGTCGGCCCCGACCGAGACGGTGTCGGTGGTTTCGTGCAAGCGCTGCGCCGCCGAGTTCCAGCTGGATCCGGCGATCCAGGCGTCGCGCTGCCCGTTCTGCGGCACGCCGATCGTACTGGAGCCGCGCGCCCTGACCCATCTACGGCCGGGGGCGCTGCTGCCCTTCGGCTTCGACGCCAAGGCGGCGCGGTCGAAATACGAGAGCTGGCTGTCCGGCCTGTGGTTCGCGCCGAACGACGTCAAGCGGCTGGCCAAGACCGATGCCGGCTTCATCGGCATGTATGTGCCCTACTGGACCTTCGACGCCGCGACCCGCACCGACTACACCGGCCAGCGCGGCATCAACTACAGCCGCACCATTCGCGAGGGCAGCAAGACCCGCACCGTCATCGAGACCCGCTGGACCAACTGCAGCGGCGAGGTGGCGCGCGACTTCGACGACGTGACGGTGGTGGCTAGCCGGTCCCTGCCCGAGGGGTATCTCGACAAGCTCGAGCCCTGGGATCTCGGCGAGCTGACGCCCTACGACCCGAGCTATCTGCGCGGCTTCGGCGCCCAGCACTATCAGCTCGACCTGGCCGGGGGCTTCGGCCGGGCGCAGGAGAAGATGGCGCCGCCGATCCGCCGCGACATCTGCGCCGATATCGGCGGCGACAAGCAGGCCATCCGCAGCCAGGAGACGCGCTATTACGGCGTCACCTTCAAGCATGTGCTGCTGCCGATCTGGCTGAACAGCTTCCGCTACGGCGGCCGGACCTACAGCTTCGTGATCAACGGCCGCACCGGCGAGGTGCAGGGCCAGCGGCCCTGGAGCTGGATTAAGATCGGCCTCGCCGCGCTGGCCGCCGCCGCAGTCGTGCTGGTGCTCGTGGGCTTGTACGGTGGGCGTTGAGGCCATCTGACGGGTCAGAATCCTCTCTTCCGTCATGCCCGGGCTTGACCCGGGCATCCAGGGCGGCCAGAGCAGTTCCCGATGGCCCTGGATCGCCGGGTTGATCCTCGGATCAAGTCCGAGGACGGCGATGACAACAAAGGGGCCCGATTTCTGCCGTTTGCGTGAGCATGCTCGACCTCTCCCACCATCTCTGGATCCTTGCCGCGGCCCTGCTGCTCGATGCGCTGGTCGGCGACCCGCCCTGGCTGTGGCGGCGGCTGCCGCACCCGGTCGCCCTGGCCGGCCGGCTGATCGGCTGGTTGGACCACCGCCTGAACCATGACGGCGACGCGCCGGGCCGGCGCCGCGCCGCCGGAATCGCCGCGACGCTGCTGCTGGTGCTGCTGGCCGTCGGCGTCGGCTGGGGCGTCTCCGCCCTGCTGCGCACCCTGCCCCTCGGCTGGGTGCTGGAGATCGTCGTCGCCGCCGTGTTCCTGGCCCAGCGCAGCCTGCACGACCATGTCGCCGCCGTGGCCGTGGCCTGCGAGCTGGAGGGGCTGGAGGGTGGACGCCGCGCCGTGTCGATGATCGTCGGCCGCGACCCGCAGAGTCTGGACATGGCCGGCGTGTGCCGCGCCGCGATCGAGAGCGACGCCGAAAACTATTCCGACGGCGTGTTCGCGCCGGCCTTCTGGTTCGCGCTGCTGGGCCTGCCCGGGATCCTGGTCTACAAGGCGGTCAACACCGCCGACAGCATGATCGGCCACCGCACGGCGCGGCACGAGGCCTTCGGCTGGGCCTCGGCGCGGCTGGACGATGTCCTGAACCTGGTCCCGGCCAGGCTCTGCGGCGCCCTGCTGGCCCTGGCCGCGCCGTTCGGCGGCGGCCGCATCGGCGCGGCGTGGCGGGCGATGTGGCGCGACGCGCCGAAACACCGGTCGCCCAATGCCGGCTGGCCGGAGGCGGCGATGGCGGGCGGCCTTGGCCTCGCCTTGGCCGGCCCGCGGCAATATCACGGCACGGTGGTGACGGATGCCTGGATGGGCGATGGCGGCCGGGCGGAGGCGACGCCGCGCGATATCCGCCGGGCGCTGGCGGTGACCAGCGGCGCCGGGGTGATCCTGGTCCTGGCGACGGTGGCGACGGCACTGCTGCTGTAGAACGGGGCGATCCCGGACAGGCCGGTCCGGGCTTCGGCAAAGTCCCCTCACCCGGAGGCGCAAGCGCCTCCGACCTCTCCCGCACGCGGGAGAGGCAAAAAGACAGTCGGGTTTTGATGATCAGGAGCAGTTCGCAGCATCCGGGCGGCTTCATCCCGTGTCCGGCGGCTTGGGTTTGCGTCTGCCGGCGCGAGGCGCGGGCGGATCGGACGGCGGAGGCTTTTCGTCATCCTCGTCGTCCCAGCCCTTCTCGTCCTCCGCGTCCTCCCGCGCCATCTCCGCCTCGAACTCCAGCGCCTCCTGCAGCCAGCGCTGCGCGTCGTCCGGCAGGTCGTACATCCGGCACAGCCGCGCAATCGCCACCTCCGCCGGCAGGCGGTCGATCATCTCCTCGATCTCGGGCTGCTCCAGCCGGTCGCCCAGCTCCCAGCCGCGATCATCGGTCTCCTCCTCGCTCCAGCCCTTGGCCTTGCTCTGGGCGTCCAGCGCCGACTGCATCGCCGCCGCCACGCGTTGCCGGTGGCCCTTGCGATCCGCCGCCGTCGTCCAGGCCGGACGCCGCCGGGACAGCTTGTCCTCCAGCAGCATCGTCAACCGCACCGCCCGGGCGGCGGTGGCGAAGCCGGTGCAGTAGTCGACCCCGGGTTCGGGCGCCTCGACCGCGTCGGTGCGGGCCTTCTCGGCGATCTCCATGCCGATCTCGGCCAGTCGGGCGAGCAGGCGCAGATGCCGCTCGGTCCGCTCCCCGGTGGAAGCGGGTCTCTCCATGCCTGATTCGGTCTGCGTCTTGTTCATAGAACGTATCATGAACAAGAATGCAAATTAAGGCTATCGGCTATCGCAAAGCGACCTGTGTCAGCCCGGAAGACCGGCGATGGCCGCCAGCGCCGGCAGGTCGAGATGCCGCTCCAGATGATCGGCCAGTCCGTCCAGCGTGGCGTCGACCGTGGAATCATAGGCCAGGCCGGCCTGCGCGCGCGGCGTGAGCCCGGAGAGGAAGGCGGCGCGGAAGCCGTCGGCGGCGAACAGGCCGTGGACATAGCAGCCGGCGACGCGGCCATCGGGGGAGACGGCGCCGTCCGGCCGGCCGTCGAGGTCGAGCAGCGGCCGGGCCAGCGCCGGCCCTTCGGTGCGGCCGACATGCATCTCGTAGCCGCGGATCGCGGTGCCGGTCGGCCGATGCGTGCCGGCGACGGCGACCAGGCTCTTCTCCGGCGTCATCACCGTCTCGAGGTCGAGCAGGCCGAGCCCGTCGGCCGAGCCCGGGGGGCCGTCGATCCCGTCCGGGTCGTGCAGCCTTCGGCCCAGCATCTGGAAGCCGGCGCAGAGGCCCAGCACCTTGCCGCCGCGCCGGACATGCGCGGCGAGGTCGATGTCCCAGCCCTGGGCGCGCAGGAAGGCGAGGTCGCCGATGGTCGATTTCGAGCCTGGCAGCAGCACAAGATCGGCATCGCCCGGCAGCGCGTCGCCGGGCGGCACCATCCGAACGGCCACATCCGGCTCCAGCCGCAGCGGGTCGAGGTCGTCGAAATTGGCTATGCGCGACAGCACCGGCACGGCGATGGTGATCGCGCGGCCGCGCGGCGTCTCGATCTCGGCCAGGGCGTTGGCGTCCTCGGCCGGCAGGCGCGCGGCCTGGGGCCAGTGCGGCACGATGCCGAGGCCGTGCCAGCCGGTGCGCCCCTCGACGATCCGCATGCCGTCGGCGAATAAGGCGGCGTCGCCGCGGAAGCGGTTGACGATGAAGCCGCGGATGCGGGCGGCCTCGGCCGGCGCGATCACCGCATGGGTGCCGACCAGGCTGGCGATGACGCCGCCGCGATGGATGTCGGCGACCAGCACCACCGGCAGGTCGGCGGCTTCGGCGAAGCCCATATTGGCGATGTCGCCGGCGCGGAGATTGACCTCGGCGGGGCTGCCGGCGCCTTCGACCAGCACCAGGTCGGCCTCGGCCGACAGCCGGGCGAAGCTGTCCAGCACCGCCGCCAGCAGCTCCGGCTTGCGGGCGGCATAGTCGCGCGCCTTCAGCGTGGCGATGCGGCGGCCCTGGACGATGATCTGGGCGCCGGTCTCGCTCTCCGGCTTCAGCAGCACCGGGTTCATGTGCACGGTCGGGTCGACGCCGCAGGCCCGTGCCTGCAGCGCCTGGGCCCTGCCGATCTCGCCGCCATCGGCGGTGACCGCGGCGTTGTTCGACATGTTCTGCGGCTTGAACGGCCGCACCCGCAGGCCACGGCGGGCGAAGATCCGACACAGCCCGGCGACGACCAGCGACTTGCCGACGTCCGAGCCGGTGCCCTGGACCATCAGGGCGGGGATCTTCATGGCCCTTCGCCCTCCCCGTCATGGCGAGGTGCGCAGCGCCGTGGCCATCTAGGGGCCGGTGCGAGCGGCCCTGGATGGCCACGCCCCTTCGGGGCTCGCCATGACGGGTCTTTGGGGGGAAGCACCACTAGAACTCGATCCCGGCCTGCGCCTTCACGCCGTCGCGGAACGGGTGCTTGATCTGGGTCATCTCGGTGACCAGATCGGCGATCTCGATCAGCTCGTCCTTGGCGTTGCGGCCGGTGACGATGACATGGGTGTCCGCCGGCTTCTCGTCGCGCAGGAAGGCCACCACCTCCTCGATCGGCAGGTAGTCGTAGCGCAGCACGATGTTCAGCTCGTCCAGCAGCACCAGGCGGTAGGACGGGTCGCGGATCATCGCCTTGGCCGCCTCCCAGGCAGCATGGGCGGCGGCGATGTCGCGCTCGCGGTCCTGGGTCTCCCAGGTGAAGCCCTCGCCCATCGCGGCGATGGTGACGAGGTCGGGGAACCGTTCCAGCACATGGCGCTCGCCGGTGTCCCAGCTGCCCTTGACGAACTGGACCACGCCGGTGCGGAAGCCGTGGCCGATCGACCGCAGCACCATGCCGAAGGCGGCGGTCGACTTGCCCTTGCCCTTGCCGGTATGGACGATCAGCAGGCCCTTCTCGATGGTCTTGCCGGCCAGCATCCGGTCGCGCACCGCCTTCTTCTTCGCCATCTTCTCGGCGTGGCGGGCATTGATCTCGTCCTCGGTCATGCCGTCGGTGTTCATGAGTGGGGCTCCTTCGTCATCAGGTCGAGCTCATGGGTGACGGCATTGGCGCGCGGCTGCCACAGGCCGCGGTCGAGCGCCTCCTGCAGCCGCTCCGCGATCTCGCGCGCCGCCGCCGGGTTGGCCTGCTCCAGGAAGGCCCGCACCTCGGGGTCGCCCAGCATCGCATCATAGACCAGGTCGAACTGGTGGTCGGCCACGGCGTCGGTGGTGGCGGCGAAGGCGAACAGGTAGTCGACCGTCGCCGCCATCTCGAAGGCGCCCTTGTAGCCGTGGCGCATCACGCCGCGGATCCATTTCGGGTTCACCACCCGGGCGCGGACCACGCGGGCGATCTCCTCACGCAACGTCCGGATCACCGGCCGCTCGGGGCGCGAATGGTCGTTGTGCCAGACCGCCGGCCGGGCGCCGGACAAATGATGGATCGCCGCCGCCAGCCCGCCCTCGAACTGGTAGTAGTCGTCGGAATCGAGCAGGTCGTGCTCGCGGTTGTCCTGGTTGTGGACAACGGCTTCAACCTTTTGAAGCCGGCGGGCGAACAGGTCATGGGCCGCCGCACCCTCGGCGCCGTCGCCATAGGCCCAGCCGCCCCATTCCAGATAGGCGCGGCCGAGATCGGCCTCGTCGCGCCACAGCTTCTCGTCGATCAGCGCCTGCAGCCCCGCCCCGTAAGCACCCGGCTTGGAGCCGAACACCCGGAAGCCGGCGCGGCGGCGGGCCTCAGCCTCGGGCATGCCGCCCTCGACCAGCGCCGCCGCCTCGGCCCGGACGCGGGCGGCCAGCGGGTTCGTCTCCTCCGGCTCGTCCAGCGCGGCGACGGCGCGGACAGCGCTGTCGAACAGGTCGATCTGGCTGGGGAAGGCGTCGCGGAAGAAGCCGGAGACGCGCAGGGTGACGTCGACCCGCGGCCGGCCCAGCACCCCTTCCGGCATGATCTCGAAGCCGGTGACGCGGCGGGAGGCGGGATCCCAGCGCGGCTGCACGCCGAGCAGAGCCAGGGCCTGGGCGATGTCGTCGCCGCCGGTGCGCATGTTGCTGGTGCCCCAGGCGCTGAGCGCCATCGAGCGCGGCCAGTCGCCATGCTCCTGCTGGTGCCGCTCGACCAGCAGCGAGGCGGATTTCCAGCCGAGATGCCAGGCCGCCGGGGTCGGCACCGTGCGGCTGTCGACCGAGTAGAAGTTGCGGCCGGTCGGCAGCACGTCCAGCCGGCCGCGGGTCGGCGCGCCGGAGGATCCCGGCGGCACGAAGCGCCCGGCAAGGCCGCGCAGCAGCCCGTCGATCTCGGCGGCGCCGGAGCGGTCGACGGACGGGGCGACGGACGCCTCGATCTCGCCGAGGACGGCGGAGGTGGCGGTCCAGCCAGGCTCGGGGCTCTGGCTGCCGGCGACGAGGTCGCGCGCGAGCCCCTCCAGCCGCTCGACCGTGTCGCCATGGGTGCGCCAGCCCGCCTCCGGCCCCAGCGCCGCCGGGCGCGGCCCGGCCCAGGCATCGCCGAAGCGGCAGTCGAGCGGGTCGAAGCCGAGGCCGAGATCATTCGCCAGAGCCCGGATCAGAGAGGCGTCGCCGCCCTGCCCGGCCCCGCGCGGCACCCGGGTCAGCGCCACCAGCAGGTCGGTGCGCTGATCGCCCTCCGGCGAGCGGCCGAAGATGTGCAGCCCGTCGCGGATCTGCATCTCCTTCAACTCGCAGAGATGGTTGTCGATCTGCGCCAAGGCGGAGTCGGAATCGGCGTCCGCCGCCACGCCGCAGTCGCGGTCCAGGCCGGTCGACCGGGCGAGGTCGAGGATGCGGTCGCGCAGATGCGCCAACCGGCGCGGGTCCATGCCGGCGGCCTCGTAGTATTCGTCGACCAGCGCCTCCAGGTCCTTCAGCGGGCCGTAGCTCTCGGCCCGGGTCAGCGGCGGCGTCAGGTGATCGATGATCACAGCGGCGGTGCGGCGCTTGGCCTGGCTGCCCTCGCCCGGGTCGTTGACGATGAAGGGGTAGAGATGCGGGACAGGGCCGAAGGCGGCCTCCGGGAAGCAGTCCTGCGACAGCGCCAAAGCCTTGCCCGGCAGCCATTCCAGGTTGCCGTGCTTGCCCATATGGACAATGGCCTGGGCGCCGAAGCCGCGCCGCAGCCAGGCGTAGAAGGCCAGGTAGCCGTGCGGCGGCACCAGGTCCGGGTCGTGATAGGTCGCCTGCGGGTCGATGTTGTAGCCGCGCGCCGGCTGCACGCCAATCACGATATGACCGAAGCGATGCACCGCCAGGCGGAAGGACTCGCCCTCGACGAAGGGATCGGACTCGGGAGCGCCCCAGCGGGCCGTCACCGCCATTCGCACCGCCTCGGACAGGCTGTCGAAATAGGCGCGGTACTCGGCCAGCGGATAGGCTTCGCCGCCGGAGCGGCCGGCCCTCTCTGCCAGCGCGTTGGTCGGGCCGGCGGAGACCCGGGCCATCAGCGCGGCGGCATCGGTGGGGAGATCCTCGACCCGGTAGCCGGCGGCGGCCAGGGCGCGCAGCACCTCGACCGTCCCGGCCGGGGTGTCGAGGCCGACGCCGTTGCCCAGCCTGCCGTCGCGGTTCGGGTAGTTGGCCAGCACCAGCGCGACCTTGCGCCCGGCCGGCGGCGTGCGGCGCAGCCCGGCCCAGGCGGTGGCGAGATCCGCCACGAAATCGATCCGGTCTGGCACCGGGCGATAGGACACCACGGTGCATTCGGTCAGCGGGTCCCAGCGCGCCTCGGACTTGAACGACACGGCGCGGGTCAGCACCCTTCCGTCGATCTCGGTCAGGGCGACGTTCATCGCCAGGTCCTGGGCCGACAGGCCGCGGGTGCCGTCGCGCCATGCCGCCTCGGCGCCGCCGGCGAACACCACCTGCAGCACCGGGCAGTCCGCCGCGTCGAAGGGCGTCGGCTGGGCCGGGCCGCCGGGGCTGGAGACGGCGAAGCTGGTGGCATTCAGGATCACGGCCGGCGGATGGCGGGCGAAGGCGTCGGTTATCAGCTCGGCCGACACCGCATCCTTGAGGCTGGAGACGAAGACCGGCAGCGGGTTCAGCCCATGCTGCCGCAGCGCCGCGACCAGCGCATCGACCGGTGCCAGGTTCCCGGCCTGCACGAGGGCGCGGTAGAAGACGAGGCCGATGACGGGGGCGGTGCTTGCGGCTCTCTCTCCTTCCCCGACGCTCCCCTTTTGAGTCCCCCCTCCCCTCGCGGGAGGGGGTGGGGGGAGGGGGTTGTCGATGCCGTGACCAGGCTTGCCCGGTTCATCCGGCACTTGCGGCGCGAACCCGCTCCCCCTACCCCCCTCCCGCGGGGGGAGGGGGGACTCGATCGGTTCTTCCTTCCACCGCTGCTCGATCTCGCCAAACGACGGATGCCGCAGATCCGGCCAGTACAGCCCCGCCCGCAGCAGCGGCCGCGGCTCGGCCCAGGGCAAATCGTGGCCGGCCAGGGTTGCGGCATAGGCCAGGAAGCTGCGGGCGTTCTCGATGCCGCCTTCGACGAGATAGCGCCACAGCCGGCCCCTCGCCTCCGCCGGCAGGGTCGAGAGGTCGTCGAGATCGGCATCCGGCTTGTCGTCGCCCGGCAGCACGGCCAGGGCGATGCCCTCGCGCCGGCAGGCGGCGTGCACCTGCTCGATGCCGTAGCGCCAGTAGCCGGCCCCGCCAAGCAGGCGCACCACCACCAGCCTGGCCTGGCTGACCACGTCGTCGACATAGGTGTCGACCGACAGGTTGTGGCCGAGCTGCAGCAGGTTGGCCAGCCGCAGCTTCGGAAACTCCTCGCCGAATCCGGCCCGCGCCGCCGACAGGCAGGCCAGCTCGGTGTCCGCCGCGGTCAGGACGACGATGTCGCCCGGGCTCTGGCCCAGATCGACCGCCTCCGACCCGTCGGCGATGCTGCCCGGCTTGGCGGCGAGGAGATGCATCAGGCCGCCAGCGCCGCGGTGATGGTGGCGCGGTCGAGGCCGCGCTCGCCGATCACCACCAAAGTGGTGCCGCGGGCCTCGTCGGCGCGCCAAGCGCGGTCGTAATAGTGCTGGATGCGGCCGCCGACCGCCTGCACCACCAGCCGCATCGGCTTGCCCGCGACCTCGGCGAAGCCCTTCAGCCGCAGGATGTCATGCGCCTCGATCACCGGCTTCAGCTTGCGCGCCAGGGCGTCCGGATCGGCCACGGTGCCGAGGTTGACATGGAAGCTCTCGAAATCGTCGTGGTCATGCTCCTCCTCGGCATCGTGATGCGAGGGGCGCGCCGCCAGGTCGTCCTCGGCCGCGGCGCCGAGGCCCAGCAGCACCGCGGCGTCGATGGCGCCGTGCCGGGCCTTGACCACCTTCACCCCCGGCCGCAGCTGGGCGGCGAGATCGGTCGAGACGGCGGAGAGGGAGTCGTCGTCCAGCAGGTCGGTCTTGTTCAGGATCACCATGTCGGCGCAGGCCAGCTGGTCCTCGAACAGCTCCTCCAGCGGGCTGTCATGGTCCAAAGCCTCGTCGGCCGCGCGCTGGGCGGCCAGGGCCTCCTCGTCCGGCACGAAGCGGCCCTCGGACACGGCGGCGCCGTCGATCACGGTGATGACGCCGTCGACCGTCACCCGGGTGCGGATCTCAGGCCAGCCGAAGGCCTTCACCAGGGGCTTGGGCAGGGCCAGGCCGCTGGTCTCGATCACGATGTGCTCCGGCGGGTCGGCGCGATTCAGCAGCTTCTCGATGGTCGGGATGAAGTCGTCGGCCACGGTGCAGCAGATGCAGCCATTGGCCAGCTCCACCACATCCTCCTCGCGGCAGGTGGCGTCGCCGCAGCTGCGCAGCAGGTCGCCATCGACGCCGACATCGCCGAACTCGTTGATGATCAGCGCCAGCCGGCGGCCGTTGGCGGTCTGCAGCAGGTGGCGGATCAGCGTGGTCTTGCCGGCGCCGAGGAAGCCGGTGACGACGGTCGCGGGAATCTTGGCGGGCATGCGGGGTCCTCAGGCGGATTTCAGGGTCAAAGGAAGGCCGGCGGCGACGAAGACGACCGCGGGCACGGCGGCGGCCACGGCCTGGTGCAGCCGCCCGGCATGGTCGCGGAAGGCGCGGGCCAGGGCGTTGTCGGGGACGATGCCGAGCCCGACCTCGTTCGACACCAGCACCACCGGGCCCGCGGGCGCAGCGAGCCAGCGCACCAGCCGGTCGGTCTCGGCGGCGATGTCGCGGTCGGCATGCATGAGATTGGACAGCCAGAGCGTCAGGCAGTCGACCAGCACGGCGCGGCCGGGGCCTGCGACCTGGCCAAGGGTCTCGACCAGGTCGAGCGGCGCCTCGACGGTGCGCCAGCGCGAGCCGCGCTGCGCCTGGTGGCGGGAGATGCGTTCCACCATCTCGGCATCCCAGGCCTCGGCGGTGGCGAGGTAGACGCAGTCGCCGGGCTGGCTCTCGACCAGCGCCTCGGCATGGCGGCTCTTGCCCGACCGGGCGCCGCCCAGCACCAGCGTCGCCGCCGGCAGCTCAGACATCAGTCGGTCGATGCAACACGCCCTCGCCCCTCGCTCGGCCGGACAGGGCTTGGACGCCGGAGACGGTGCCCTCGAGGCGCCGCGCATCCCGCGCCACCGGTTCACCCCGCCCGGCGGTTCGCACGCATCGCCTCGCCGGCAGGTCTCCTGGCTCGCGGGTCGTCGCCCGTCTCCGCCTTCCCGGCCATCGACCAGTGGCTGTCGGAGATGGGCTCGCCGCCTACAGTTGCGGGGGCAGCCGCGGATCAGGCCGAAGGTCGGCCGTCCCGCGTTCCCTTTTCACCCCTCTGGCATCCGCCTTCGGGGAACCGGCTGCGCGATGGCGGCACAGTAGGCGGCGCGCGGCGGGCGGTCAATCGATGGCTCAGGCGGCCAGGCGCTTGCCGACGGCTTCCAGGACCAGGCGATGGGCCCGCTCGACGATCTCTTCCATCGACCGGGTCTTGGCGAACATCGCCGTCGCCCGCAGCCGGACCTCGTCCCGCGTCGGGAAGGTCGGCAGATGCGCCTTGGCCAGGAGGTCCACAGTCTTGTGCTGCGCCGTCGCCAGGGCGTCGCGCAGGTCGGCCAGGGTCGGCGCATGAGCGTGAGCCAGCGCCTCATGCAGCGCCGCCGCGATCCGCTCGGCTGGGAAGCTCGCCGCCAGCTCGGCCGCCGCGCGCTCGATGATCTTGGTGCCGAGTCGCTGCTCGTTGCGCAGCACGGCCTCGGGCGGGGTCTTGAGGTTCCAGACCACGCCGCACCAGGACAGGGCCTTGAGGATGTAGAAGGTCGGGTCGACCTCCCACCACTTGAACCCTTGGCGCACGCTGCTCTGATAGGCGTGGTGGTTGTTGTGCCAGCCCTCGCCCATGGTCATCAGGGCCAGCAGCCAGTTGTTGCGGGAATCGTCGCCGGTGACATAGCGCTTGCGGCCGTGCACATGGGCCAGCGAGTTGATGCAGAAGGTGCCGTGATAGACCAACACCGTGCTCCAGACGAAGCCGACCACCAGACCGGGCCAGCCGCCGATCAGAAAGGTGATCGCGGCCAGGATCACGGCCGGGGTCAGCTCGTACTTGTGCAACAGCATCAGCTCGGGGTAGCGCGCGAAATCGGCGATCTTGCTGAGATCCGTCGTGCGGTGCCGGGTCGAGAAGATCCAGCCGAGATGGGCATAGACGAAGCCCCGGTGACGGGGCGAATGCACGTCCTGCTCGGTGTCGGAATGCTGGTGGTGGTGGCGGTGCTTGGCAGCCCACCACAGCGTGCTCTTCTGCGCCGTGCTCTGCGACAGGAAAGCCAGGATGAACTGGAACACCCGGCTGGTCGAATAGGCGCGATGGGCGAAATAGCGGTGGTAGCCGGCCCCGATCGCGAAGATGCGCAGGAAATACAGCACCACGCAGATCACCAGCGCCTGCCAGGTGACGCCGGTCCAGATCGCCGCGAAGCTGGCGAGGTGGAGCAGGACGAACGGGACCGCCTCCGGATACAGGATGTCCTCGTGGTCGTTCGAGGCGTCGTCCGGACCGGTCGGCGGGATGCTCATGGGCTCCGTCACATAAAGGTGCGTCGACCTCGACGCAGGGGCGCCGGGCGTCCCCTAGATAGGGATCGGCGCGCCGCCGTCAAGCGGAAGCAGCGCCGCGCACCGTCCGCAGGCGCTGGGCGTAGACGTTGATCACCAGCGCCGCCAGCAGGATCAGGCCGCGGATCAGGATCTTCAGGAAGCTGTCGATGTCGACATGGTCGAGGCCGTTGTTCAGCACGCCCAGGATCAGCACGCCGACGATGGTGTTGCCGATGCCGCCGCGGCCGCCGAACAGGCTGGTGCCGCCGACCACCACCGCGGCGATGGCGTCGAGCAGGAAGGTGTCGAACTCGTTCTGCTGGGCGCTGCCGAAATAGGCGACGCCGAGCATGCCGGCGAGGCCCGAGCACACCGCCGAGATCACCAGCACCGCGCCGATGATGACCCGGACGTTGACGCCGGAGAACTCCGCCGCCTCGCGGTTGCCGCCGACCATGTAGACGTAGCGGCCGAAGCGGGTATAGGTCAGCACCAGATGGGCGAGCAGCAGCGTGATTCCGGCCACGATCACGATCCAGGGAACGCCGCCGATCGAGCCAGACCCCAGGGTGACCAGGATCGGCGGCACGGCATAGGCGATCTGGCCGCGCACCAGCATGGCGCAGATGCCGGCGCCGATCTGCATCATCGCCAGCGTCATGATGAAGGACGGGATGCCGATCCGGGTCACGCCGAAGGCGTTGACCAGGCCCAGCGCCACGCAGCTGGCCAGCGCCACCACGATCGCGGCCCAGCCCGGCAGCGGCACATTGGCGATGTTCACATAGGATTCCTGCACCGTGAAGAAGGCGACGACGATGCCGGCGGCGTTGGCGATGGCGGCGACCGACAGGTCGATCTCGGCGCACAGGATGACGAAGGTCAGGCCGACGGCGATGATCGCCGTGACCGACACCTGGTTCAGCACGTTGCTGAAATTGTCGACCGTCAGGAAGGACGGGCTGGCGACGCCGAAGAACACCACCAGGGCGATCAGCGTGATGAAGGGCGCGATATTGCGCAGCTGGCTGCCCAGCATGGCGCCGAGCCTGGAGCCGGTGCTGCGGGTCGGTGTGGTCTGCGCATCCATACGGTTTTCGTCCCCTGTCACGCCGCCTCGAGCAGGCGGTCCTTGCTGACCGTGCCGTCCGCGAATTCACGGGCGATCTCGCCCTTGCGCATCACCAGGATGCGGTCGGCCAGCGCCAGCACCGTCTCGGGCTCGGCCGAGACCACGACGACGCCGATGCCCTGGTCGCGCAGGCCACGGACGATGCCGACCACATCCTCCTTGGCGCCGACATCCATGCCGCGGGTCGGCTCGCTCAGGATCAGCACCCGCGGCGGATAGGTCAGCCACTTGGCCAGCGCCACCTTCTGCTGGTTGCCGCCCGACAGGGCGCCGAGCTCGGCATCGACATGCGGGGTGCGGATGCGCAGCGTTCCGACATGCTTGCGGGCGATGCCGCGCTCGGCTTCGGGCCGCAGCAGCCAGCGCGAGATCCGGTCGAGGATGCTGATCGAGACGTTCTTGTAGATCGGCTCGTGGTGGAACAGCATCGCCCGCCGGCTTTCCGGCACGAAGGCGATGCCGGCGCGGCGGGCCTTGGCGGTGGTGGACAGCCGCACCGGCTGCCCCGAAACCGAGATCCGGCCGCTGTCGGATGGCAGCTTGCCGAACATGGTGCGCGCCAGCTCGAGCTGGCCGCAGCCCATGAAGCCGTAGATGCCCAGCACCTCGCCGGCCCGCACCTCGAGCGAGACGTCGCGGTAGCGGCCGGCCAGCGACAGCCCGTCGACCGACATCACCACCGGATGGCCGGGCTTCGGATCGAGCTTGAACTCGCCGGTGTAGCTCTCCTCCAGCTCGTCATGGCCGCTGCCGATCATGCGGTCGATCAGCATCGCCTTGTCGGTATCGGCGGCCGCGGCCGACATCACCCGCTGGCCGTTGCGGAAGACCGTCACCGAATCGGAGATCCGCAGGATGTCGTCGAGGAAATGCGAGATGAAGACGAAGCTGCGCCCCTCGTCGCGCAGCCGCCGCAGCACGCCGAACAGCCGCTCGATCTCCGGCGGCGACAGGGCCGAGGTCGGCTCGTCCAGGATGATGATGCGGGCGCCGGAGAACAGCACCCGGGCGATCTCGATCAGCTGCTGCAGCCCGATCGGCAGGGCGCCGGCCGGGGTGCGCGGGTCGAGATCGATGCCGAGGCGGCGCAACTGCTCCCCCGCCGCGCGCCGCATGCCGGCCCAGTCGACGATGCCGAGTTTGGTCAGCGGCTGCGCGCCGAGGAAGACGTTCTCGGCGACGCTGAGGTCCGGCACGATGCTCAGCTCCTGATGCACCATGCCGACGCCGGCGGCCAGCGCGTCGCGGGCCGAGCGGAAACGCACGTCCTGGCCGTCGATCCGCATCCGGCCCTCATATTCCGAGTGCACGCCGGCGATGATCTTCATCAGGGTCGACTTGCCGGCGCCGTTCTCGCCGACCAGGCCATGGATCTCGCCGGCCTTGAGCGCGAAGTCGACATCGCGAAGCGCCCGGACGCCGCCGAACGCCTTCGAGATGCCGCTGAGCTCGAGCACAGGGGGCTGGGTCATCGTGCGGGTCTGTCCGTCCTTGTCGTCACTGCGAGGAGGCGAAGCCGACGAAGCAATCCAGGGGCCGGTTCGCGTGGCCCTGGATTGCTTCGCTGCGCTCGCAATGACGACACTTTCACAACGGCTGGGCGGGATCAGATCAGGAAGTGATCCTGCATCCACTGCATCCCGGCCGCGTTCGCCTTGGTCACGACCGGACCGTCGGTGACCACGGACTTCGGGATGCCGCCCTCTCCAGTCTTCTCGCCGGCCGTCACCGCCGCGACCCCGGCGATCACCGCGCCACCATGGATGCGGCAGGACGGGTTGCGCACGGTCGCGTACATGCGGCCGTCGGCCACCGCCTGGATCGCCGGCGGCATGGCGTCGACGCCGCCGATCAGGATGTCGGTCCGGTTGCGGGCCTTCATCACGTTGTAGGCGGCCAGCGCCATGTCGTCATTGTGGAAGAAGGCAGCGCTGATCTTCGGGTACTTGGTCAGGTGGGTCTCCCACAGACGAGCCGTCTTCGACACGTCCCAGTCCGCCGGATCGGTGTTCAGCACCTCGATCTTCGGGAACTGCTTGACCACCGATTCGAAGCCGCGGGCCCGGCCCTGCGCCCCAGTGTGCCCGAGGGCGCCCTGGGTCATGATGATGGTGCCTTCGCCGTTGATGGCGTTGCACAGCGCCTGGGTCACGGCCCCGCCCATGAACTCATTGTCCGGGGCCAGGAAGGAGTGGACGTTGAGCTGGTCCAGCGGCGCGATCAGCGTGTCCATGTCGATCACCGGGATGCCGGCGTCGATCATCTTCTGCACCGGCTGGGTCAGCGTGCCGATGCCGAAGGCCTGGATCGCCACGAAGTCCCATTTCTGGGACGCCATGTTGTCGATCGCGGTGCGCTGCTTCGGCGCCGCCAGCTCACCGTCGAACCAGGTGATCTCGACGTTGAACAGCTTGCCCCAGTATTCCGCCGCCTGCTTGCCCTGGGCGCACCAGGTGGCCTGCAGGCCGGCGTTGGAGAAGGCCGCCTTCAGCGGCTTCTCGGAACGGCCCGCGGCTTCCGCCGCCTGAGCCGCCATGTTGAAATCCAGCCCGCCGAGCGCGGCTGCCGCACCCGCCGTGGCCGCAGCGGCCACGATGAAATCACGCCTGCTGCGATGCTCGCGATCGCCCATGAACGTCCTCCCGAAATCGTGCTGTCGAAACAACAGTCACCCGGGGCTTCTTGCGAGCCCCGGCGAAACTCTGGCAGCGCGCGGGAGGCGACGCAACGGCTATTTGTCAGACAGTTTGCCCGCGCACCTTGCTCTGCCCGACGCGGGCGGCGAGGACCGAGAAGGACGGCGCCGGATCCTCGGCCGCGGCCTTGTTGGCCATGCGGAGATAGCGCAGCGGGAAGCAGATCGCCTCGACATTGGCGGCGCTGACCTCAGCCGGGCGCCGGACATCGGCGACAAGGCCGGCCTCCGCCTTCGCCAGGGCCTGGTCGATCTCGGCCTGGTCGAGCAATCCCTTGTCGCGCAGCGCCGTCATCAGCGCGGTCAGGGCGGCGTAGACGCCTTCGAGCTGGAGGTTGGCGGTGTTCATCTGGCACTCCCGGGCTGGACGGCACTGTCTCGACTATAGCGCCAAATAGCGCTCCCGCGTTCCCTCGGATGCGGCGAGCTCGGCGCTGCTGCCGCTCCACACCACCCTGCCCTTCTCGATCACCGCGTGGCGCTGGGCCAGGCGCAGCAGCGCGTCGAGGGTCTTGTCGACGATCAGGATGGACTGGCCCTCACCCTTCAGCCGGTCGAGGCAGGCCCAGATCTCGGCTCGGATCAGCGGTGCCAGCCCCTCGGTCGCCTCGTCCAGGACCAGCAGCTTCGGGTTGGTCATCAGCGCCCGGCCGATCGCCAGCATCTGCTGCTCGCCGCCGGAGAGCTGGCGGCCGCCATGCCGCCGCCGCTCCGCCAGCCGCGGGAAGACGGCGTAGACCCGGTCGAGCGTCCAGGGTGCCGTGCGGCCGAAGCGGTCGGCGGCGGTGGCGACCAGGTTCTCCTCGACCGTCAGCGTCGGGAAGATCTGGCGACCCTCCGGCACCAGCCCGATGCCGGCCTGGGCGATGCGGTAGGGCGGCACGCCGGTGATGTCGGATCCCTCGAAGCGGATGCGGCCGGCGCCGGGGCGCAGCAGGCCCAAGAGGCTGCGAATCGTCGTGGTCTTGCCCATGCCGTTGCGGCCCAGCAGGGTCGCGATCTCCCCCGCCGCCACGCTGAAGGAAATGCCGAACAGCACCTGGGCGCCGCCATAGCCGGCCTCCAGCCCGTCGATCTCCAGGAGCGCGCTCACGCCGCCTCCTCGCCGAGATAGGCGGCGCGGACTTCGGGGTTGGCGCGGATCTCGGCCGGCGTGCCGGTGGCGACGACGCGGCCATAGACCAGCACCGAGATGCGGTCGGCCAGGGCGAAGACCGCGCTCATATCGTGCTCGACCAGGATCATCGGCAGGGTGCCGGCCAGGCCGCGCAGCAGCTCGACCAGCCTTGCCGTCTCCTCGCGCCCGGTGCCGGCCATCGGCTCGTCCAGCACCAGCAGCTTCGGCTCCAGCGCCAGGGCCATGGCGAGCTCGAGCTGGCGCTTCTCGCCATGGCTCAGGGCGGAGGCCGGGACCTCGGCCCGGGCGCCGAGGCCGGTGCGCTGCAGGAGAGCCCGGGCCGCCGCGTCGATCTCGCGGTCGCGGCCGACCGGGCGAAGGAAGCGGAAGCTGGAGCCGCGGCGGCGCTGCACCGCCGTCGCCACGTTCTGCAGCGTGGTGAAGCCGGGCAGCAGGCGGGTGATCTGGAAGGTTCGGGCCAGGCCGCGCTGGGCCCGACGATGCGTCGGCAGGCGGGTGATGTCCTCGCCGAGGAACCGGATGGTGCCGGCATCGGGCACCAGCCGGCCGCAGATCTGCTGGATCAGCGTCGTCTTGCCGGCGCCGTTCGGGCCGATCAGGGCATGGATCTCGCCGGGCCGGACGTCGAAGCCGACGCCGTCGGTGACGGTCAGCGCACCGAAGCGCTTGCACAGGCCCTCGACCTGCAGCACCGGGTCAGTCATGCCGCACCTTGCCGAGCAGGCCGCCGAGTCCGCCGCGCAGGAACAGCACCACCAGGATCAAGAGCGGCCCGAAGATCAGCCGCCAATGCTCGGTGACGCCGGACAGCAGCTCCTCGGCCAGCAGGAAGGCGGCGGCGCCGACGATGGCACCGTGCAGGCTGCCGATGCCGCCCAGCACCACCATGACGATCAGCTCGCCCGAGCGCTGCCAGGACATGTAGGCCGGGCTGACGAACTCCGCCTGGATCGCCAGCAGCGCCCCTGCGAGGCCGGCGATGGCGCCCGCGATGACGGTCGCGGCCAGGCGGTAGGCGAAGGGGTCGTAGCCGAGGGCGCGCATCCGTTCCTCATCCTCGCGGCAGCCGCGCAGCACCCGGCCGAAGCGCGACCGGGTGACGGCACGGCACAGCGCCCAGGCGGTAACCAGCAGCAGCAGGACGATGTAGTAAAAGGCTGACCGGTCGTTCAGCCAATCGAAGCCGGCAACCAGCGGCCGCGACCACAGCGTCAGCCCGTCGTCGCCGCCATAGGCCGACAGGCTGGTCATGGTGAAATAGGCCATCTGGCCGAAGGCCAGGGTGATCATGATGTAGTGCACGCCGCGGGTCTTCAGCGACACCGCTCCGGTCAAGAGCGCGAAGACCGCGGCCGCCAGCATCGCTGCCGGCAGCAGCAGCAGCCCCTCCTCCAGCCCCGCATCCATCAGGATGCCGAGGGCATAGGCGCCGAGGCCGATGAACGCGGCATGGCCGAAGGAGACCAGCCCGCCATAGCCGAGGATCAGGTCCAGGCTGACGGCGGCGATGGCGAAGATCATGATCCGGCCGGCCACGGTCAGCGGATAGGTGCCGCCGCCGAGCAGCGGCGCCACCACCGGCACCAGCGCCAGCACGGCGAAGATCAGCAGCGCCGGCCAGACCGAGCGCAGCGCCGACGGGGATGCGCCGATGTCCACCGTGCTCATCGCGTCACTGGCCATGGGCGGGGAACAGCCCGGCCGGGCGCCAGAACAGGATCACGGCCATCAGCAGGTAGATCAGCATCGAGGCCAGCGCCGGCCCGACCTGGTTGGCCGCGGCCGGCGCCAGCACCAGGCGGAACAGGTCGGTGGCGAACGACCGGCCGAGCGTGTCGACCAGCCCGACCAGCAGCGAGGCCATGAAGGCGCCCTTGATCGAGCCGATGCCGCCGATGACGATGACGACGAAGGCCAGGATCAGGAAGTTGTCGCCCATGCTCGGCTCGACCGCGAAGATCGGCCCGGCCAGGGCGCCGGCGAAGCCCGCCAGCATGGTGCCGACGCCGAACACGATCATGAACAGCCGGCGGATGTTGACGCCCAGCGCCGAGACCATATCGGCGTTGCTGGCCCCGGCGCGGACGCGCATGCCGATCCGGGTCCGCGCAATCAGGATCCACAGCAGCAGGGCGACGCCGAGCCCGGCCGCCAGCACGGCGAGGCGGTAGACCGGGTACAGCAGCCCCGGCATCAGCGCGATCGACCCCGACAGCGCCTCCGGCATCGGGTAGCTCAGCGGCGACGAGCCCCACAGCGCCCGCACCGCCTCGTTGAAGAACAGGATCAGCCCGAAGGTCGCCAGCACCTGGTCGAGATGGCTGCGGCCATAGAGGTGCCGGAACACCAGCACCTCCAGCACCAGCCCCAGCAGCAGCGCGGCGCCGAGCGCCAGCAGCAGGGCCAGCAGGAAGTGGCCGGTCAGCCCGTAGAAGGCGACGGCGAAATAGGCACCGAGCATGTACTGCACGCCATGCGCCAGGTTGATGAAGTCCATCACCCCGAAGACCAGCGTCAGCCCGGCCGCGATGAGGAACAAGAGCACGCCGAGCTGCAGCCCGTTCAGGGCCTGGACGACCAGGAGGGTGGTGCTCATGGCTTCACCGCGCCCGCCCTCACCCGAAATCGCGCCGCCCGCCTATTTCCCATTCCGTCATCCCCGCGAAAGCGGGGATCTCGTCTCAGCTCCATCGGAAAGAGATTCCCGCTTTCGCGGGAATGACGACGTGAAGAAAAGGGAAAGCGTCCGTCCGCAGGCATCAGCCCGACCACACCGATCTCAATCCATCTTGCATTGATCGGCGTAGGCGTCGCCGTAATGCGGGAACACGGTCTCGACCCGGCTGGTGACGATCTTGCCGTCGTCGCGCTTCACCACCTCGGTCAAATAGAAATCCTGGACCGGGAAGTTGTTCTTGTTCCAGGCGAAGTCGCCCCGGACGCTGGTCCATTTGGCGTCGCGGATCGCGGTCTTCAGCGTCTCGGCATCGGTCTTGCCGCCGGCCTGGCGGATGGCGGCGTCGATCAGCTTGGCAGCGTCATAGCCGTTGGCGGCGTAGAGCGCCGGCTCGTAGCCGTATTCCTTCTCGAAGGCGGCGACGAAGGCCTTGTTGGCGGGGTTGTCGAGATTCGGCGCCCATTGCGCCCCGGCAAAGAGGCCCAGCGCGGCGTCCTTGGTGGCCGGCAGCGTGGTCTCGTCGACGGTGAAGGCGGACAGGAACGGGATGCGGTCGGCCAGGCCGGCCTGGCGGTACTGCCGAACCAGGTTGACGCCGGAGCCGCCGGGCATGAACACGAACACAGCCTGCGGCTCGGCCGCCGCGATCTTCGCCAGCTCGGCCGAGAAATCCTGCTGGTTGACCTGGGTGTAGATCTCCTCGACCACCTCGCCCTTGTAGTGGCGCTTGAACCCGGCCAGCGCGTCCTTGCCGGCCTGGTAGTTCGGGGCGATCAGCGCCACCTTCGACCATCCCTTGTCCTGGGCGTATTTGCCCATGACCTCGTGATTCTGGTCGTTCTGGTAGGAGACCGAGAAGAAATACGGGCTGCAGCCCTTGCCGGCCAGCGGCGACGGCCCGGCATTCGGGCTGATCAGGATCTTCTCCGCGTCCGTCACCGGCTTGGCGATCGCCATCATGACGTTGGAGAAGACGACGCCGACGACGATGTCGACCTGGTCGCTCTCCAAGAGCTTGCGGACCTTGTTGACGGCGATGTCGGGCTTCAGCTCGTCATCTTCGACCACCACCTCGGTCGGCAGGCCGCCGAGCGTGCCCCCCAGCTCCTTGACCCCGAGCTGGAAGCCGTCGCGCATATGCTGCCCCAGCGCCGCCGGCGGGCCGGAGAGCGTGGCCATGAAGCCGACCTTGAGCTTGCCCTCTTCCGCCTGCGCGCTAAGTGACACCGTCGCCAGCAGCGCGGCCGCCAGCAGGGCTGGAATGCGTCTCGCCATGATGCTCTCCCCCGTTTCTTGTCGAGCGCCGGCGGTGGCCGCCGATCGTGCGCCGCCAGTCTTTCACGCGCCTCCGTCGGGCGGAAGCGATTGCATCCATCTAATCATGAAATGCTTTAAGGTTAAAACAGATTCAGGCCGGGTTGCGCCCGCTGGCGGCAGGACTATGGTCGCAGGATGCCGAAGCGAACGAAACCCCGCATGCCCTCCGCGATGCTGCTGGTCGGCGGCATGTTCACGGCCGGCGCGATCCTGCTGTTCCTGCTGGCTCGGCATCTCTGGTGGACCGAGCACCGCCCGTCGACCGCGCTGGTCATGGTGATCGCCTTCGACTGGGCGGTGGCCGCGATGGTCGGGTCGATGATCCTGGTCTCGCTCACCTCGGGCCACGGCCGCCGCACGGCCCGCGCCCGGCGAGGCCGGGTGACGGTCGAGCTGCAGGAGAGCGAGCCGCGCCGGACGACGCGGCTGACCGGCCCGGGCGCCGAGATGTCCGCCTCCGCCGACATCCGGGTCGGCAGCCGCCTGCCGGCGCTGTTCCTGTTTGCCGCCTCGGCCGGGCTCGCCGCCTTCGTCATCTGGTTTCATTTGCAAGGCCAGTCGACCTGGATCGGCAGCGGCGTCTCGCTGGTCCTGGCCTCCTATGTCGGCAACTGGGCCCGCAACGCTTGGCCGCGGCCCGAGACAGACTCCTAGCCGAGGGCGGCGGCGAGCCGGGCGAAGCCGGCCTCGTCGCCCGGCAGGCCGAAGCGCAGCAGCGCCGGCCGGTCCGGGAAGGGCCGGACCAGGATGCCGGCACGGCCGAGCCGGTCCCAGAGCCCCGCGGCCTCCGGATGCTCCACCAGCCGGAACAGGTCGGTGCCGCCGCGATCGGCGAAGCCATGGGCGAGGAGCAGTTCCCTCAGCCGTGTGGCATCGGCCGACAGGCGTGCCCGGGTCCGCTCCTGCCAGTTCTGGTCCGACAAGGCGGCGATGCCGATCTCGATCGCCGGCCCCGGCACCGCCCAGGGGCCGATCCACCGCGCCAGCCGGCCGATCTCGGCCGCCGCGCCGAGGGCGAAGCCGAGGCGGATCCCGGCCAAGCCGAAGAATTTACCGAACGATCGGAGAATCAACAGGCCGGGGCGTCCGGTCTCGGCCGCGACGCTGGCCCAGGGCGTCACCTCGGCAAAGGCTTCGTCGACCACCAGCAGGCCGCCCCGGGCAGCTAGCCCCTCGGCGAGGGCCATCAGGCGCTCGGACTCGATGATGCGGCCGTCCGGATTGTTCGGATTGACCAGCACGACGACCTCGGCCGCCGCAATCTCATCGAGCGAACAGAGGGTCGCCACCGCGGCACCTTCGGCGGCCCAGCAGGCGGCGTGCTCGCCATAGGTCGGGCCGAGGATCGCCACCCGGGCGCCCGGGCGCAGCCGGGGCAGCAGCTGGATCAGACTCTGGGTACCGGGTGCGGCGACTATCGGCGCGTCCGCCGGGGCGGCGTAGCAGGCCCGGGCGGTCTCCAACAGTCGGCGCAGCCGGTCGTGCTGCGGCAACCGTTGCCAGGCGGCGGGGTCGATCGCCGGGATCGGATATGGCACCGGGTTGATGCCGGTGGAGAGGTCGAGCCAACCCTCGGTGGGGCGGCCCCAGCGGGCCTCGGCCGCGGCCAGATCGCCGCCATGCGGAACCATGCTCATGCCCGGTCGATCAGATGGAAGAAAGAGCCGAAGACGGAGCCGGCACGCCGGCCGAGGCGGCCGAGCGGCGCGCCCTCCGCATCCCAGGCCTCGAACAGCGCCTCGCCAGGCCCTTCGGACAGGATCGAGGCGTAGTGGAACTCATGGCCGCGCCAGACCGTGCCGGCGGCGCCGAGCGGCGTCGCGGCGGCCAGCGCGGCGCGGCGATAACCGAGATGCAGCCTGCGCTCGGCGAAGGAGGTCTCGACCGGCAGCAGCCCGGCCATGGCGTGGCACCGGCCCTTGGCGTCGGTGAGCCCGGTGCCGAGCACCATGTAGCCGCCGCATTCGCCATAGATCGCCCGGCCCTGCCCGGCCGCGGCGCGCAGCCCGTCGAGGAAGCGGCGATTGCCCGCCAGCCGACCGGCCTGGAGCTCGGGATAGCCGCCCGGCAGGTAGACAGCGTCGGCGGAGGCGTCCGGCGCCTCGTCGGCCAGCGGCGAGAACGGCAGGATCTCCGCCCCCGCCTCGCGCCAGGCGGCGAGGAGATGCGGATAGGCGAAGGCGAAGGCGATGTCGCCGGCGACGGCGATGCGCTGGCCGAGGGGCGGGAAGACAATCTCTCCATTGTCATCGCCGGGCTTGACCCGGCGATCCAGGGGCCACGAAGAGCTGCTCTTGCCGCCCTGGATGCCCGGGTCAAGCCCGGGCATGACAGTGTGGGGGACGCGCGTCAGCGCCTCCACATCCACCGCCGTCCCCACCGCTTCCCCCGCCGCCGCCAGGAACGTCTCCAGCGCCGCATGCTCGCCGGCCTGGACCAGGCCGAGATGGCGGGAGGGCAGCGCCAGGGCCGGCAGGCGCGGAACGAAACCGAGCACCGGCAGGCCGGCATGGGCGGCGGCGCGGCGCAGGATCGCCTCGTGGCGGGCGCTGCCGACCCGGTTGAAGATCAGCCCGGCGATCCGGATGTCTTCGCGGAAGCTCTTGAACCCGGCCAGCACGGCCGCGGCGGAGAAGCCCTGGCCGCCGGCGTCCAGGACCAGCACCACCGGCCAGCCGAAGCGGGCGGCGAGGTCGGCGGCGGAGCCGTCGCCGACCGAACCAGGCCCGGGCGCGCCGTCGAACAGCCCCATCGCCGCCTCGACCACCAGCAGCTCGGCGCCATCGGCCTGCTGCGCCGCCAGCGCATCCAGCGTCTCCGGCCGCATCGCCCAGGCGTCGAGGTTGACGCAGGGCCGGCCACTGGCCGCCGCGTGGAAGGCGGGGTCGATATAGTCCGGTCCGGACTTGGCCGAGGCCACGGCCACGCCGCGGTCGCGCAGATGGCGCAGCAGGCCGAGCGTCACCACCGTCTTGCCGCTGCCGGAGGCCGGCGCCGCGATCATCAGAGCGGACATGGCTAGGAGGCCGCCTCGCCCTTCGAACGGGTCCCGAGCGGGTCCGGGGTCAGGGCCTTGCCCTCGAGCGCGCCGAGCCAGTCAAGCGCCTGGCGCAGCCGCACCACCTCGCCGACCACGACCACCGCCGGGGCCTCCATGCCCTGGGCCACGACATCCTCCGCCGCCTTGGCCAGAGTGGTCTCCAGCACGCGCTGCTGCGGCGTCGTCGCCCGGCTGATCACCGCCACCGGCTCGTCGGGCGACCGGCCGCCCTCGATCAGATGCGCCGCGATCCGGGCGATGTGCTTGATCGCCATATAGACCACGATCACCGGCGAGCCGCGGGCGATCGCGTCCCAGGCCACCCCGGCGGTGACATCGCCGGTGGCGTCGTGGCCGGTCAGGAAGGTGACGGCGTGGTTGGTGTCGCGATGCGTCACCGGGATGCCGGCATAGGCCGGGCCGCCGACGCCCGCGGTGATGCCGGGGACGATGCGGAACGGGATGCCGGCCTCGACCAGGGCCAGCCCCTCCTCCCCGCCCCGGCCGAAGACGAAGGGGTCGCCGCCCTTCAGGCGCAGCACCCGCTTGCCGGCCCGGGCCAGCTGGATCAGCCGGGCAGTGATATCGGGCTGCTTCGGCGAGGGCTTGCCGCCGCGCTTGCCGGCGAATTCCAGCTCCACGCCGGGCGCCGCCAGGCCGATGATCACGTCGGACACCAGCGCGTCATAGACCACGACATCGGCCGAGCGCAGCGCGTGCAGGGCATGCAGGGTCAGCAGGCCGGGATCGCCGGGGCCGGCGCCGACCAGCCAGACCCAGCCGGGTTCGAAGGCCGGAAAGGACAGAGGGAGATCAACCATCAGCGAAACCTTAAAAGCCATGCGGCAAGGCCGCTAGGCAGCTTGCGACGCTTCCTGTATCGAAACCTATATGGCCCGTAAACCTGAGGGACCGCTGCGGCGCGGCTGGACCACCGGCGCCTGCGCCACCGCCGCGACCGCCGCCGCCACCACCGCGCTGCTGACCGGCCGCTTCCCGGACCCGGTGGCGATCACCCTGCCGCGCGGCGAGACCCCAGCCTTCGCCCTGGCGCTGGAGGGGCGCGGCGACGGCTGGGCCCGTGCCGGCATCATCAAGGACGCCGGCGACGACCCTGATGTCACCCATGGCGCGCTGGTGGTGTCCGAGGTGCGCCGTGGGCCGGCCGGGTCGGGCGTCACCTTCAAGGCCGGCCCGGGCGTCGGCACCGTCACCCTGCCCGGCCTGCCGATGCCGCCTGGCGAGCCGGCGATCAACCCGGTCCCGCGGCGGATGATGACCGAGGCCGTGGTCCGCATCGCGGCCGAGCATGGCGACCCCGGTGACATGATCATCGAGATCTCGATCCCGGACGGCGAGAGGCTGGCGCAGAAGACCTGGAACCCGCGGCTCGGCATCCTCGGCGGCCTGTCGGTGCTGGGCACCACCGGCGTGGTCGTGCCCTTCTCCTGCTCGGCCTGGATCCATTCGATCCATCGCGGCATCGACGTCGCCCGGGCGCTGGGCCTGACCCATGTCGCCGGCTGCACCGGCTCGACCTCCGAGGCCGCGGTGGTGGCGCGCTACGGCCTGCCCGACACGGCGCTGCTCGACATGGGCGATTTCGCCGGCGGGCTGCTGAAATACCTGAAGGCGCATCCGATCCCGCGCCTGACCATCGGCGGCGGCTTCGGCAAGCTGACCAAGCTGGCGCAGGGTTTCCTCGATCTCCATTCCGGCCGCAGCGAGGTCGATTTCGACTGGCTCGGCGACCGGCTGGCCGAGGCCGGCGCCCCGGCCGCCATGGTCGAGCAGACGCGGCGCGCCAACACGGCCAAGCAGGTGCTGGACCTGGCCTCGGGCGCCGGCATCGCCTTGGCCGAGCTGGTGGCGCGGCGGGCCCAGGCGACGGCGCAGGCCGTGGTCGAGGGCAGCGGCGTCGCGGTCGAGATCCTGGTGTTCGACCGCCAGGGCGGGCTGGTGGGGGCCGCCGATGGCTGGTAGGCGGCTGCTGATCCTCGGCGGCACCACGGAGGCGGCGGCGCTGGCCCGCGCTTTGGCCGAGGCTGGCGAGTGGGAGGTCACCACCTCGCTGGCCGGGCGCACCCGGGCGCCGGCAGCGCTGCCCGGTGCGGTGCGGATCGGCGGCTTCGGCGGCGCCAACGGGCTGGCGGCGTATCTGCGGGCCGAACGGATCGAGCGGGTGATCGACGCCACCCACCCCTTCGCCGCGAGCATGTCAGCCAATGCCGCGGCCGCCTGCGCCGAGGTGGGCGTGCCGCTGCTGCGGATCGAACGGCCGGCCTGGACGCCGGTGCCGGGTGACCGCTGGATCGACGTGGCCGATGCCGAGGCCGCCGCTGACTGGCTGACCGGGGCGCTGCCGGCCGGCGCGGCGGTGCTGCTGACCCTCGGCCGGCAGGAGGTGGCGCCGTTCAAGCGCTGCCCCACCCTGCGCTTCGTGCTGCGCTCGATCGAGCCGCCGGCGCCGGAGAACCTGCCGCCGGACTGCCTGCTGCTGAGCGAGCGCGGGCCGTTCACGCTGGACGGCGAGCGCGCCCTGATCGGCCGGCACGGCATTCGCGCCGTGGTCGCCAAGAATGCCGGCGGCGACGCCACGGCGGCGAAGCTGGGGGCGGCCCGCGAGGCGGCGATCCCGGTGGTCATGATCCGACGCCCGACGCCCGCGACGGCGCCGGCCGTGCCGGACGTCGCCGGGGCGCTGGACTGGCTCAGCCGGCCGCGATGACCACGCCGGCCACGGCGATGGCGGCGCCCAGCGCGCGCTCCACCGGGGCGAAGCGCAGCCGGTTCAGGCCCAGCGCCGCGCCGATGCCGATGCCGTGCAGGATTGCGGTCGCGGCGATGAAGCCCAGCCCGTAGGTCAGGGCCGAGGCGTCGGGGTGCATCTCGGCGCCATGGGCGTAGCCGTGGAACACGGCGAAGACCCCGGTCACCGCCATGCCGACCCAGGCCACCGGCCGCACCGCGAGCGCGATCAGCGCGCCGAAGACGACGATCGACCCGGCGATGCCGAGCTCGACCATCGGCAGGCCCAGGCCCTCGATGCCGGCGATGCCGCCCACCGCCATCAGGGTCAGGAAGGCCAGCGGCGCCTGCCAGATGTAGCGGCCGCCGACCTGGCCCGCCCAGATGCCGACCGCGACCATGGCGAGGATATGGTCGAGGCCCGAGAACGGGTGCTCGAAGCCGGCCGAGAAGCCGACCACGTCATGCCCCGGATGGGCATAGGCCGCCGCCGGCAGCAGGGTGGCCAGCGCGGTCAGGGCGAGGGTCTTGGCGAGTTTCATCAGGGGTCTCCAGGGTCAGTCAGTCGTTCTACGCAGAAGCAACTTTCGTGCCGCGCTTGGGGCGCAGCACATGGACATGCGCCGGGTCGTAGAGGGCGCTGTCGGTGAACTCGGTGTCGCCGCCCAGCACGCGGCCGACCAGGATCAGCGCGGTGCGGGTGATCTTCGCCGCGCGCACCCGGGCGCCGATATCGGCCAGGGTGCCGCGGATGATCTGCTGGTCCGGCCAGGTGGCGCGATAGACCACCACCACCGGGCAATCGGCGCCGTAGGTCGGCTCCAGCGCCCGCCGCACCGCCGGGATGTTGCGGATCGAGAGATGGATCGCCAGCGTCGCGCCGGACCGGCCGAGCGTCTCCAGCTCCTCGCCGGGCGGCATCGCCGAGGCCTTCATCGTGGTCCGGGTCAGGATCACGGTCTGGCTGACATCGGGCAGGGTCAGCTCGGTGCCCAAGGCGGCGGCAGCGGCCGCGAAAGCCGGCACGCCGGGGGTGATGGTGTAGGGGATGCCCAGCGCCTTCAGCCGCCGGATTTGCTCGGCGATCGCGCCGTACAGCGACGGATCGCCGGAATGCACCCGGGAGACGTGCTGGCCCTTCGCATGGGCGGCCTCGATCTCGGCGATGATCTGGTCGAGATGCAGCGGCGCGGTGTCGACCACCCGCGCCTCCGCCGGCGCATGCGCCACCACCGCCTCCGGCACCAGCGAGCCGGCATAGAGGCAGACCGGGCAGCGGGCGATCAGGTCGCGCCCGCGCAGCGTCAGCAGGTCCGGGTCGCCGGGGCCGGCGCCGATGAAATGCACGGTCATGCCCGCTGCGCCTCCGGCTTGTCGCCATAGCCGCGCGGCGTGTAGACGCGCGGGGTGCCGTCGCCGAGCGTCAGCGCCCGGCTTTCCGAGGAGCCGACCAGCACCAGGGTCAGCATGTCGACCATCTCGACGGTCAGCTCGCCGAGTGTAGTCACGGTCAGCGTCTCGCCGTCGCGACCGAGATTGCGGCCCAGCACCACCGGCGTCGCCGCCGGCCGGTGCGCCAGCAGGATCTCGCGGGCCCGCGCCAGCTGGAAGCGGCGGCGCTGCGACACCGGGTTGTAGAAGGCGACGACGAAATCGCCCTGCGCCGCCGCCGTGATCCGCCGCTCGATCGCCGGCCAGGTCGTCATCAGGTCGGACAGCGAGATGGCGCAGAAATCATGGCCCAGCGGCGCGCCGATCCGGGACGCGGCTGCCTGCATCGCCGAGACGCCCGGCACGGTGGTGACCTCGACCCGGCGCCAGTCCGGCCTTCCGCCGCGCTCGATCAGCTCCCACAGCAGGCTGCCCATGGCGTAGATGCCGGCGTCGCCGGAGCAGATCAGGGCGACGTCCCGCCCCTCCGCCGCCAGATCCAGCGCCGCGCGCACCCGCAGTTCCTCCTCGCCCAGCTTGTAGTCGTGCCGGGCCTTGCCGACGGCGGCCGGGCCGAGCAGGTCGATATAGAGGCTGTAGCCGACCAGGTCGGTGGCCGCAGCGATCCGCCGGTCGGCCTCCGGCGCCCGCCAATCGGCCCGGCCCGGGCCCATGCCGATCAGCGCCAGCGTGCCGCGCTTGCGGCCGATCCGGTCGGGATCGAGGATCGCCAGCGCCTCGGCCACGGCGCAGGTGGCGCGGCGGGACTTGTGCTTCTCGACGATGAGACGGCCCGCGGGCCCAGCCGCGGCCAGCGCCGCCGCCTCGGCCACGCCGTGGCAGCCGATCTCGCGGAACACCACCTCGGACGGGTTGGCGAGGCGCGGAGTCTCGGCCTCCAGCGTCTCCGGATCGAACACCCGAAGCGGCAGGCCGAGCGCCCGCGCCGCCGCCTGCAGCCCGGCCTCGTCGGCCTTGAGGTCGACCGAGACCAGCGCCGCCACGGCCTCCAGCGCGAGGCCGGCCCCGGCCAGGGTGTCGCGGATCAGCGTCTCGATCTCCGCCGCCTCGGCGCCGCGCTCGCAGCCGACGCCGACCGCCAGCGTCGCCGGGTGGAACACCAGCCGGTCGGGATCGGGCGGCAGGGCCCGGGTGGTGGCGACGATCGCCTTGCGCGCCGCCGGGTCGAGCGGCAGGCCGGCCTCGGCCAGCCAGGGCAGGTCACCCTCGATGCGCACGGACTCGCCGGCCAGAAGATCGGCGGCGAAGCTCTTGTAATCGCTGGATTTCGACAGGCGCCAGCCGGGCGGCGGATCGTCCAGCGCCACGCCGAAGCGCAGGTCGCCGGCGGTGGTGATGGCCGGGGCGATACCAAGGATCTCCGCCACCTGCCGGGCCAGGTCGTTGGCACCGTGATGGCCACCGAGCAACGGCACCACCGCGCTGCCGTCCTCGGCCACCGCCAGCACCGGCGGCTCGGTACGCTTGTCGGCCAGCAGCGGCGCCAGGATGCGGATCAGGGCGCCGGCGGCGCAGAGGCCGATGATCGGCTCGCCCGCCGCGAACAGGGTGCGCAGATGGTCGGCCAGCTTGCCGAAGGCGATGTCGGCGCCGGTGACGCGGCAGGACGGGGCGTGGATCGTCGCCCCCGGCAGCAGCGGCTTGAGCCGTTGCGCGGTGGCGAGGCCGCCCGCGGTCAGGGTGATCAGCGCCGTCATCGCCACGCCGCCCCGCGCCGATGCGCCAGGATCATCGAGAAATAGGGCACGGTGTCGGGATCGACCTCGCTGAGCTTCAGCACGCGCTGATGGCCCAGCGTGGCCCGCTCGACATAACGCGAGCCGTCATATAATCCAGTTTCTTCAAGCAATTGTGATATCTTATTGAAGTGTCGACTGAGCTTCATGATCGCCACTGCTTCGGCGGCCTGCAGCCTTGGCCGCAGTTCCTCCTCCGGCAGCGGCGCCGGCAGCACCGTCAGCACGTCGTTGCGGGCGGCCAGAGGCAGGCCGGTGGCGGCGGCACAGGCGGTCAGCGAGGAGACGCCGGGCACCACCTCGACCCGGTGGCGCTCCGCCAGCCGGCCGAACAGATACATGAAGGAGCCATAGAAGAACGGGTCGCCCTCGCACAGCACCGCCACGTCGCGGCCGGCGTCGAGATGGCCGGCGATCTCGATTGCCGCGGCATCGTAGACCACCTGGGCCGGGGCCGGATCCACCCGCATCGGGACGCGGATGGCGATCTCCGCCTGGCCGCCCGGCAGATGCGGCGCCACGATCGAGCGGGCGAAGCTGTCGCCGACATCGGGAGCCGGATAGGCCAGCACCGGCACCGCCCGCAGCAGGCGCAGCGCCTTCAGCGTCACCAGCTCCGGATCGCCAGGGCCCACGCCCAGGCCGTAGAGCGTGCCGGTCATGCTGACCTCCATGGCGAGCCCTCAGCTGTCGGATCAAGCCCGTTTGCGTTGCCTCTCCCGCTTGCGGGAGAGGTCGGAGACGCGCAGCGGCTCCGGGTGAGGGCCCTTCGTCGAGGCCCAGACCAGCCCTCACCCGGACGTCCTGGCGGACGTCCGACCTCTCCCGCCAGGCGGGAGAGGCAACGCATCTGTTCGTCGATGATGGTGACCAGCCTCGCCATCACGAGGCTCCCCAGGGCTTCGTGACGGCCCATTGCGTCACCGGCATCAGAGGGCGCCAGCCGTGATAGCCGCCGATCGGCTCGGCCCGGGACACGGCGATGCGGGACAGGGTGCCGCCGAGCCGGGCCTGGTGGCCGATCACCGCCGCCTCGCCCTCCGCCGTCACCACATTGGCGACCAGCCGGCCGCCCGGCGGCAGCGCCGCCCAGCAGGACTCGACCACGCCGCCGGCGGTGATGCCGCCGCCGATGAACACCGCGTCCGGCCGCGGCAGGTCGCCCGCGAGCGCATCCGGCGCATCGCCACGGACCACCTTGAGGAAGGGTGTGCCCAGCGCCGCCGCGTTCTGGGCGATCAGGGCCAGGCGGTCGTCGTCGCGCTCGACAGCCACGGCGCGGCAGCGCGGGTCGCTGCGCATCCATTCGATGGCGATCGAGCCGCAACCGGCGCCGACATCCCACAGCACCTGGCCGGGCGACGGCGCCAGCGCCGCCAGGGTCATCGCCCGGACCTCGCGCTTGGTCAGCTGGCCGTCATGGGCGAAGGCATCGTCCGGCAGGCCCGGCACGGGCGGCAGCACCCGCGTCTCCGGCCCGGCGACGCAGTCGATGGCGATGGTGTTGAGGTCGTCGACCTCGCGATCGCCCCAGTCCGCGGCGGTGGCGCGGGTGAGGCGCTCGCCCTCCCCGCCCATCCGCTCCAGCACAGCGAAGCCGCTGCAGCCCCAGCCGGTGCGGCGCAGCAGCTCCGCCAGCCGCGCCGGGGTGGTGCGGTCGGCGCTGAGCACCAGGATCTTCGCGCCGGGCTGAAGATGCGGCACCACCAGCTCCAGCGGCCGGCCGTGCAGCGTCACCATGCGGGCCTCGACCAGCGGCCAGCCCAGCCGGGCGCAGGCCAGGCTGAAGGCCGAGGGCGCCGGCAGCACCACCATCTCCGCGATCGGGATGCGGCGGGACAGAGTGACGCCGACGCCGAAGCACATCGGGTCGCCGCTGGCCAGGACGCAGACGCGGCGGCCGCGCAGCGCCTCGATCTCCGGCACCAGGGCCAGCAGCTGCGGCGGCCAGGGAATGCGGCGGCGGCCGTCCTCCGGCACCATCGCCAGATGCCGCTTGCCGCCGACCACGATCTCAGCGCCGTCATAGAGCGCGCGGGCCGCCGGCGACAGGCCGTCCAGCCCGTCCTCGCCGATGCCGATGACGCTGAGCCAGGGGGTCATCAGATCCCCTCCCGCGCCAGGGCGTTCACTGCGGCCGAGGCCATGGCGCTGCCGCCGCGCCGGCCCGGCAGGGTCAGGAATGGCACGTCGCTTTCGCCCAGCGCCGCCTTGGATTCGGCGGCACCGACGAAGCCGACCGGGAAGCCGAGGATGGCGGCTGGCCTCGGCGCCCCCTCCTCCAGCAGTTCCAGCAGCCGGAACAGAGCGGTCGGGGCGTTGCCGATCGCCACCACCGCGCCGTCCAGCCGGTCGCGCCACAGCTCGACCATCGCCGCCGAGCGGGTGGTGCCGAGACTCCGGGCCAGATCCGGCAGCGACGGGTCGCCGATCAGGGACACCACCTCGTTCTCCGCCGGCAGGCGCGTGCGGATGATGCCGGCCTCGACCATGCGGCAGTCGACCAGCACCGGGGCGCCGGCCGCCAGCGCCGCCCGGCCGCGTGCGGCGACGTCGGGGGTGAAGAGCAGGTCGTCGACCACCTCGACCATGCCGCAGGCATGCGCCACCCGCACCGCGAGCCCGGCGACGTCCGGCGGAAACCGCTCCAGCCGCGCCTCGGCCCGGATGGTGGCGAAGGACTGGCGGTAGATCGCCTCCGGGTCGCGGAGATAGGCGAAGCGGGGGGCGCTCGCCCCCTCCTCCGTCATTCCCGCGAAAGCGGGAATCTCTTTCGGTTCGACACCGTCGGGAGATCCCCGCTTTCGCGGGGATGACGACTTTGTGGGGGACGAGGAAGATCGCACCACCACTGGCCTCACCCAGCCTTCTTCAGGCTCTTCGGCCCCAGCGGATGGTCGGCATGGGGATAGGGATGGTGGTGATGATCGTGGCTGTGGCCGTGATCATGGCTGTGGCCATGGTCGTGGTGGTGATGGCCGTCGTCGTGATGGTGGTGATGGTGGTCGTGATCGCCGTGGTGATGATGGTCGTGGCCATGGTCATGGTGGTGCCCATGATCGTGCTGATGCGCCGTGGCGCCGGAGATGCCTTCGACGTGGTGGTGGTGGCTCTCCTGCGGCAGGCCGACCTCGGCCTCGAAGCCCAGCACCTGCATCCGGTACTTGCACATCTGGCAGTTCATGTTGCCGGTGCCGTCGAGGATCTCGGCGATCCGCTCCTCCAGCGTCTGCAGCACCAGCGGGTGGTCGTTCAGGTAGCGCGCCTTGACGAACTCGATGCCCGGATGGCGGGCGGCGACGGCGTCGGTCGCGTCATAGATCCGGTCGACCAGGATGCCGGTGAACAGGAAATACGGGAACACGACGATGCGGCGGTAGCCCAGCTTGGCCGCATGCTCCAGCGCCGGCTCGACCAGTGGGAAGGTGACGCCGGAATAGGCGGTTTCGCCCCAGCCGAAGCCGATGCCCTCCCACAGCATCCGCATGACCTTGGCGACATTGGAGTTGGCGTCGGGGTCCGAGGCGCCGCGGCCGACCACCACCAGCATGGTCTCGTGCAGGCCGATCGGCCCGTCCTCACGCTTGGCGTCGGCGATCTCCACCGCCTCCTGCACCCGCTCGCCGGCGGCGCGCAGCATCTTCACGTCGATGCCGAGCTCACGGCCGTAGCGGATGGTCAGGCCCGGGTTTTGCGCCTGGTAGGTGTTCAGCACCGAGGGGATGTCGTTCTTGGCGTGGCCGGCGGCGAACAGCATGCCGGGAATCGCCAGCACCTCGGTCACGCCCTTGGCGCGCAGCCGGTCCAGCCCGTCGCGGATGATCGGGCGGGCGAATTCGAGATAGCCGTAATCGACCTCGTATTGCGGCAGGCGGCGGCGCAGCTGCAGGGAGACGGCGGCGAACTCATCCACGGCCCCCTGGTCCCGGCTGCCATGGCCGCAGATCATCACGCCCAGCTTGCCCGCCATCATGCCCTCCTGGCTCCACGCCATGCCGGCACGGCCGGGACGGGGCCCGGCAGCGGACGGTGGGCGGCACGCGCGGATATCGCTTGGATCTATCCGTCGAAAGACCCCGTTGCCGATGAGCATCCCGGGGGCGTCGCGGGACGCACCGTCGACGTCCCGGCCGGCACATTGCTATAGGCTTCCCCCGGAAGGCAACAGCGACGCGACACGTGATGGACGATCTGCGACCCGGAAGGCTTTTCGTCTTCGGCCTCGGCTACAGCATGACCCGGCTGGCCCGGCGGCTGCGCGACCTCGGCTGGCAGGTCGCCGGCACCACGCGCGACGCCGACCGGCTGGAGCGGCTGCAGGATGAGGGTTTCGAGGCCCACGCCTTCGGCCCGGACCAGCCGCTGGACCCCGCAGCCCTGGCCGGGACCACGCATCTGATCCAGTCGATCTCGCCGGAGGAATCGGGCGATCCGGCGGTGCCGGCGCTGGCCGAGGCGCTGCGGGCGCTGCCGCAGCTGCGCTGGGCCGGCTATCTCTCGACCCCCTCGGTCTATGGCGACCGCGGCGGCGCCTGGATCGACGAAAGCGCCGACCCGACTCCGGGGTCGCCGCGCGGCTGGAAGCGGCTGGAGTCGGAGCGTGCCTGGTTCGCGGCGTTCCAAAGCACCGGCGTGGCGGTGCAGGTGTTCCGCCTGGCCGGGATCTACGGGCCCGGGCGCAGCGCGCTGGACCAGCTGCGGCACGGCCGGGCGCGGCGCATCGACAAGCCGGGCCAGGTGTTCAACCGCATCCATGTCGACGATATCGGCAGCGTGCTGCTGGCCTCGATGCGGAAGCCTGATCCCGGCGCGCTCTACAACGTCGCCGATGGGCACCCGTCCAGCCCGAATGACCCGATCGAGCATGCCGCCCGGCTGCTCGGCATCGACCCGCCGCCGCTGATTCCGTTCGAGCAGGCCGGCCTGTCGCCGCTCGGCCGCGAGTTCTACTCGGAGTGCAAGCGGCTGAAGGTCGACCGGATCATCGACGAGCTCGGGGTGCACCTCGCCTATCCGAGCTATCGCGAGGGGCTGGATGCGATCTGGGCGGAGGAGCAGGCCTAGGCCCGCCCCTCCCCTGACCCTCAGGCGGCCTCGGCCAGGCCGCGCTTCTTCAGCAGGGCTTCCGGCTCCGGCGGGCGGCCGCGGAAGGCGCGGTAGGCCTCGGCCGGGTCGCGGCGGTAGCCGGCGGAATAGACGAACTCCGCCAGCCGGCCCGACACCGCCGGGTCGAAGATGTCGCCCGCTTCCTCGAAGGCGCCGAAGCCGTCCGCGTCCAGCACCTCGGACCAGAGGTAGCTGTAATAGCCGGCGGAATAGCCGCTGCCGGCGAACACGTGCTGGAAATGCGGCGGCCGGTGCCGCATCACGATCGCCGACGGCATGCCGATCCGCTGCAGCGTCGCGCGCTCGAAGGCCGTCGGGTCGGTGGCATCGGCGCCCGCGGCGTGGAAGTCGAGATCGACCAGGGCCGAGGAGATGAACTCGACCGTGGCGAAGCCCTGGTTGAAGGTGCGCGCCGCCAGCACCCGCTGCAGCAGCGCCTCCGGCATCGGCTCGCCGGTGCGGTAGTGCAGCGCGTGGCGGCGCAGGATCTCCGGCCGCTCCAGCCAGTGCTCGTAGAGCTGCGACGGGAACTCGACGAAGTCGCGCGCCACATTGGTGCCGGCGATGGCCGGATAAGTCAGGTCGGACATCAGCCCGTGCAAAGCGTGGCCGAATTCATGGAACAGGGTGCGGGCGTCGTCGAAGCTGAGCAGGCTTGGCGTGCCCTCCGCCGCCTTGGCGAAGTTCATGACGTTGACGACGATCGGGCGCACCTCGCCGTCGAGATTCTCCTGCTCGCGGATCGCTTCCATCCAGGCGCCGCTGCGCTTCGACGGTCGGGCGAAATAGTCGCCGTAGAACAGGCCGATGAAGCGGCCGTCCCGGCCCGTCACCTCCCACGCCCGGACGTCGGGATGCCAGACCGGAACGTCCTTCTGCTCCCGGAAGGACAGGCCGAACAGGCGGTGGGCGGTGTCGAAGGCGGCCTCGATGATGCGCTCGAGTTGCAGGTAGGGCTTGAGCTCGCTCTCGTCGAGGTCGAACTCCCGCTTGCGCTGCTGCTCGGCGTAGTAGCGCCAGTCCCACGCCGCGACCTCGAAATTGCCGCCCTCTTCCGCGACCAGCGCCTGCAGCTTCTCCTGCTCGCGCAGCGCGCGGGCCCGGGCCGGCGCCCAGACCGAGTTCAGCAGGCCGAGTGCGGCCTCCGGCGTCTTGGCCATGGTGTCGGCCAGGCGGAAATCGGCGTAGCTGGGATAGCCCAGCAGCCGCGCCTGCTCCGCCCGCAGCGCCACGGTCTCGGCGATGATCGGCCGGTTGTCGGCGGCGGCGCTCTCGCCGCGGGCGAGCCAGGCCTTGAACGCCGTCTCGCGCAGGTCGCGCCGGGCGGAGAACTGCAGGAACGGCTCGACGCTGGAGCGGCCGAGCGTGATCGCGTGCTTGCCCGGCTGGCCACGATCGGCCGCCGCGGCGGCGGCTGCGTCGCGCAGCTCCTGCGGCAGGCCGGCCAGGTCGGCCTCTCCGTCCAGCACCAGGGCATAGGCCTTTTCGTCAGCCAGCACGTTCTGGCCGAAGGCGGTGCCGAGCGTGGCCAGGCGCTCGACGATCTCGGACAGGCGGCGCTTCGCCGCCTCATCCAGGCCGGCGCCGCTGCGGGTGAAGCCGAGATGGTAGCGCTCCAGCACCCGGTCCTGCTCCGGCGTCAGGCCGAACTCGGCCCGGCGGGTGAACAGCGCATCGACCCGGCGGAA
>Ga0207426_1000446_pt1 | contig 66148 bp, 54 predicted proteins | sample AraplaMF_Cvi_mMS_FD_184265 | JGI IMG/M metagenome (GOLD analysis project Ga0207426, IMG submission 184265) | Arabidopsis root microbial communities from the University of North Carolina, USA - plate scrape MF_Cvi_mMS (SPAdes) (version 2) | ecosystem: Host-associated > Plants > Roots > Endosphere...
TTAAACTGATTTTGATGATTTTACTGATTTTTTATTTCTGATTTTTTTGATTTAAAATGATTTTGGGAGATATAAGCGAATCTTATCCGCTCATATCTCCCAAAATCATTTTAAATCAAAAAAATCAAAGTAAAAAAATCAGTTTAATCAGTATAATCAGTTTAATCCTGGGCAAGACAAAAGACAAAGCTAAAATAATATTACTCCCGGAGAATTTACGGCTAACAACCTATTTCATAAAATAGTAATTTGCCTCTACTGTAACCACGTATGGAATTGAATACCTATAATGAAAGGGAGCTATTGTTGAGCCTTGCCAAGGGCAATGACAACGCGTTTGCCGGTGTATTCCATCACTACCGCCATCGTATATACGCGATTGCTTTCCGTTTACTGGGCAGCGCCTCACAGGCAGAAGATACAGTACAGGATGTTTTCTTAAAGATGTGGTTAAAACGCCAGGAGCTGCATGAAATCAGTCATTTCAAAGCATACCTCTTTACCGTTACCCGTAATCATATTTTCAACTCCCTTAAATTACTGGCCCGGGAACAGCTCATGGAATCAGAACTTTCTGCTGCCGTGGTTCCTCATGTTAAAGATGCTGCCATTATTCACAAAGAATATGAACAGATCCTGCAAAATGCTATCGCACAGTTATCGCCCCAACAGGAACTGATCTATAAATTAAGCCGGGAAGAAGGCCTGAAAAGAAATGAAATCGCCGACCGCCTGCAGCTCTCCCCTGAAACCATAAAAGTACATCTTGCCAATGCCATGCGCTCTATCCGGGCTTTCTGCCTGGCGCGGATGGACCTCAATACCTTTCTGCTGCTGGTGTGGTTTTGCAGCTGAAAATTTTTTTTTTCAGTACCCTAACCCATTCGCTTCTTTTTGTTGTCTCCTTATTTAGCCACGTAAATCAAATCGCTATTCATGACAGTATCCCGATTCAGATACCTGTTCAATCGCCACTATTCCGGTCAGTCAACCCCGGAAGAACAACAGGAATTTATGTGCCTGGTGGAAAAGGCAGAACACGACGAAGAACTAAAACAATTGCTGGATGATCTCCTGCAGGCCGCTGATGACGACAACAGCGCCATGCCGGACAATACTGCGGCTAACATGCTGCAGCAGATCATGAACACACCGTCTGTGAATACGCCCGATACACCGGTTAAAGTAATGCCGGCGTGGAAACGCGTGGCCATTGCTGCCTGCGCCCTTACCGCCGTAGCAGTAGCAGGGTATAAGTTATATATTAAAACCAGTGTTCGCGATATCCCCGTAGCCAGCAGTCACCCCGCTCCGCCTAAAAATGAACGGGCAAGACTGGTGCTGGGCGACAACTCCGTGATTGACCTCGAACAGTCCGATACCACCATGAATGTACAAAACGGGGTGTCGGTAAACAGACAGGGCAATCTCCTTTCCTATAACAGCAACACCACCACCCCTACCATCAATACCATCTATACCAACAAAGGCGGCATCTACCGGGTAGTATTACCGGATGGTACCAAAGCCTGGCTAAACGCCGCTTCCTCTATCCGTTTCCCCACCGCATTTAAAGATAGTACCAGGGAAGTAACCATACAGGGAGAAGTATATTTTGAAATTGCCATGCAGCCGAACCAGCCCTTTATTGTAAAAACCAATACCAACATGAAGATCGCGGTACTGGGCACCCACTTCAATGTAATGGCATATGAAGAAGAAAACAATATCTGTACTTCCCTGCTGGAAGGCGCAGTAAACGTTATCAGCGGCACTTCGGTAAGACGCATGCAGCCCGGGCAACAGGCACTCGTGAACAGGGAACATAATGGTATCAGCATCAGCAACGCCGACGTAAACGCCGCCATCGCCTGGAAAGAAGGCCTCTTCGAATTCAATGGCAACATCAAAACCATTATGCGTGAACTGGCGCGCTGGTACGATGTACAGGTGGCATATGAAGGCGAAATCACCGGGAAAGCATTCGGATGCTCCTTCTCAAGAGAAGACAGTCTCGCCGACATATTACATAAACTGGAATTAACAGGCAGCATACATTTCAAGGTAACGGATAAAACAATAACAGTAAGTCCATAAAAAAACCTACAAGTAACGATTATGAACTAAGTATCAACCAAATTCGACAACGACCTAACGTATCACAGTATCACCGGGCAGTAAACAATAACAGGCGAGCATTTCGCCCTGGCGTAGCTATGCGCATGCTTTCCGGAGCATACCTCCTTAACAAACATCAACAGGAAAAAACAAATGATGCAAGCTTTTCAAAAAGTACGCCGCCTCAAACGGCGTGTTTCATCAAACCAAAAACTATTTCGCTTTATGAAATTAACCTTACTCCTGCTACTATCCGTAGTGTTGCAAACCTCCGCCAGGGGGTACGCACAACCGGTGACGCTCCACGTGAAAGCAGCTCCCCTGCTGGAGGTGTTTAAGTCCATCAGGCAACAAACAGGCTATGTTTTCGTCTTTGATCTGCAAATGATCGACAATGCCAAACCGGTCAGCTGCTCCCAGGATGCCGCCCCCCTGGAACGCATACTGGAAGAGGTGTTCAGAGATCAGCCACTGACCTATTCCATCGTTAAAAAAAGTATTATCATCAAAAAGAAAGCGGTCATCACCAGCTCCGTACCGGAAGCAGCCCGCATAAAAATAAAGGGACAGGTAACCGAAAGTAATGGTAACCCCATGGTAGGCGTTACGGTCGTCAACAAATCAGGGCGCTCCAATGCACTCACCGACGACCTCGGCATCTTTAACATCGAGGCCAACGTAGGCGACAGCCTGATGTTTACCATGATTGGTATGCTGCCCCAAACAGTAGCAGTTAAAAGTGATAAGCTACTTAAAATTGTAATGCAGCCAAAAGTGTCGGACGTAGGCGAAGTAGTAGTGGTAGCCTATGGTACCCAGAAAAAAGCCAGTATGGTAAGCGCTGTAACCAGCATCAATCCCAAAGAGCTGAAAGGGCCTACCAGCAACCTCACCACCATGCTCGCCGGCCGCCTGTCGGGCGTTATTTCCTACCAGCGCAGCGGCGAACCAGGTAGGGACAATGCCAGCTTCTTTATCAGGGGTATCACCACCTTTGGTACCGGTAAAGTAGATCCCCTCATCCTCATCGATGGTATGGAATCCAGCACCAACGACCTGGCACGCCTGCAACCCGATGATATCGCCGGTTTTTCTATTTTGAAAGATGCCACCGCATCATCCCTGTACGGCGCCAGAGGGGCCAACGGCGTAGTATTGGTAACTACCAAATCCGGTGTGGAAGCAAAAACCAGCTTTAACGTGCGCTTCGAAAATTCCGTGTCCGGCAATACCCGCAACTTTAAGTTTGCCGACAACATCACCTATATGAAGCTGGCCAACGAAGCGGTGCTCACCAGGAACCCGCTCCAGGACGTTCAGTATTCTCAATCCAAAATAGATCATACCGCCGCCGGCGATGATCCGCTGCTCTATCCAAATAACAACTGGGTAAAACAACTGATCAAAGACTACACCGTAAACCAACGCACCAACTTCAACCTGAAAGGCGGTGGAAAAGTAGCCCAGTTCTATATTGCAGGTACCTATAATATAGACAATGGCGTATTGAACGTAGATAAGCGGAATAATTTCAACAGCAACATCAAACTAAAAAATTACGCGCTCCGATCCAACGTTAATATCAACCTCACACCTACTACTACCGCAATTGTTCGTACCTACGGACAATTCGACGATTATAACGGTCCTGTTGGCGGTGGTTCCGAATTGTTTTCTCAAACCGTTTGGGCAAACCCGGTGATGTTCCCCGCCGTATATCCCGCCAGCTATGCTCCCGATTTAAAACATCCCTTGTTTGGTAACGCCGTAAAACCAGGTTTTCCCGGCCTTCCCGGCAATGGCGGTAACCTCTACAACAACCCATACGCCAATTCCGTTTCCGGCTACACGCAATACAATACTTCCACCCTCCTGGTACAAGTGGAATTAAAACAGGATTTTAAATTCCTCCTCCCCGGTCTTACCGCCAGGATGATGGGGTACACCGAGCGTTACTCCTATTTTGATGTAACACGGCAATACACCCCCTATTTCTATACCCTGAAATATGACCAGTTTACCAAAACACCACAGCTCACTTCCCTGAATACAAACGGCACGGAATATCTTAACTACAGCCCCGGTAACAAACAGCTGAACACCACCGCCTATATGGAAGCTGCGGTGAATTACAACCAGCAGTTCAATGAAGTTCACAGCGTATCCGGCATGCTCATCGGGTTAATCCGCAGCAACCTTTCGGCGAATGCAGGCAGTTTGCAATCGTCGCTGCCGCACCGTAACCAGGGCGTTTCCGGCCGCTTTACCTATGGCTACGACAACCGTTACCTGGCTGAAGTAAATTTTGGTTACAACGGCTCCGAACGTTTTGCCAGCAACCACCGCTTCGGATTTTTTCCGTCTGCCGGTATAGCCTGGAACGTACAGGAAGAAGCCTTCTTTAAACCACTTACACGAACCATCGATAAACTGAAACTGCGCGCTACCTATGGCATAGTAGGTAATGACCAGATCGGGAACGACTCCGACCGCTTCTTTTACCTGTCGGAGGTAAATATGAATGATCCTTCCCACGGCGCTACTTTCGGAGAAAGAAGAGGCTATTCCAATACAGGCGTTTCCGTTAGCCGCTACGAAAACCGGGATATTACCTGGGAAAAATCCTATAAAACAAACCTGGGACTTGAACTGGGCTTGTTCCACGCCATGAACATACAACTGGATGTATACCAGGAACACCGTACAAACATCCTGATGACCAGGGGTACCATTCCCAGCACAATGGGACTCAGCGCCGCCACACAGGCGAATGTGGGTGAAGCCTCCGGTAAGGGAGTGGATCTGGCAATGGACTACACCAAAAGCTTTAACAACAGTTCCTTTGTGCAGTTCCGTGGTAACTTTACTTACGCCACCAGCAAGCTGCTCGTAAATGAAGAACCCATATATCCCGATGCTTACCGCTCACGCGTAGGTAAACCCCTTTCCCAACAATGGGGATACATTGCAGAAAGATTATTTGTAGATGACCAGGAAGTGGCCAACTCCGCTAACCAAAACTGGGGCCAGCAGGTACTGGGCGGCGATATCAAATTTCATGATGTAAACGGCGATGGCGTCATCAACAGTGCCGATGCCGTTCCTATCGGTTTGCCTACCACACCGGAAATCACCTATGGCTTTGGGTTTTCCTTTGGCTACAAACAACTGGATCTGAGCTTTTTCTTCCAGGGATCTGCCAGGTCTTCCTTCTGGATAGATCCATATCGTACCGCTCCTTTTGTGCTCAACGGAGGCGGGCAACATGGCCTGTTACAGGCTATTGCGGATGATCACTGGAGTGAAGGCAACCGGAATCTGTATGCCTTCTGGCCACGGCTAAGCAACGAGTTTAACTGGAATAACCAACAGCAGTCCACCTGGTGGATGCGTAACGGCAATTTCCTGCGGTTAAAAACAGTGGAGCTGGGATTCACCTTCCCCAAAAGCCTGCTGGACAGGGCTCACATGAGTACTGCCCGTATTTATGCGAACGCCTCTAACCTGTTTGCCCTCAGCAAATTTAAAACCTGGGATCCCGAAATGGGAGGTAACGGTCTCGGCTACCCGGTACAACGTGTAATAAACCTCGGCATCAACCTGGGACTTTGATTCACCGTTTAATTGTGCAAAAATGACATCTACCAATACGACCAAATATACGCCTTTCTTTCGCCGGCAGCTACCAGCACTGCTGCTTTGCCTGCTGCTGGTCCAGTTTACTGCCTGTAAAAAATTCCTGGACGTGGTACCCGATAACGTGGCCACCATCGATAACGCATTCACCATGCGCGCAGAGGCAGAAAAGTACCTGTTCACCTGCTACTCCTACCTTCCCTCCAGCGCCAATGTGGGAAGTAATCCCGCTTTGCTGGCAGGCGATGAATACTGGATGATGCGCCCCTACAGCAGCAGCGAAGAACCCTGGCAGATAGCACAGGGCTTTCTCAGCGCCAACGTTATTTATATGTCGCAGTGGAGCGTTAACTTCAGAGCCCTCCGCGACTGCAACATCTTCCTCGATAATATCCATAAAGTGGTAGATATGCGCCAGGGCGAAAAAGACCGCTGGATTGCAGAAGTGAAATTTCTGAAAGCCTACTACCACTGGATCCTGCTGCGTACCTACGGCCCCATTCCTATCATTGATAAAAACCTGTCCATTTCCAGCACAGCGGAAGAAACTAAAGTTCCCCGTGTACACGTTGATACCGTTTTCAACTATATTTCGCACCTGCTGGATACCGCCGCTGCCGGTTTGCCCGACATCATTGCCGACAGGTCCACTGAGCTGGGCCGTATGACAAAATCCATCGCGCTCGCCATTAAAGCACGTGTGCTGGTTACTGCTGCCAGTCCGCTGTTTAACGGCAACCCGGATTATACCGGCTATAAAAATTATGATGGTACGCCCATGTTTAATCCCGCCTTCGACGCAGGAAAATGGAAAGTGGCAGCAGAAGCCTGTAAAGCCGCCATTACGCAATGCGAAAGCGTAGGAATCCAGCTGTATACTTTCGGGGAACTGGGGGTTACCTTATCTGATACCCTTACCCGGCAAATGTCGCTGCGTAACGCCACCTGCGAACAATGGAACGCGGAAATGATCTGGAATAATCCCAACACTTCTACCTGGGATATTCAACGGCAGATGATGCCCCGCCTCGACCCGGCCAGACTGGGCAACGAATCTACCCTCGGCAGCATTGCCCCCACCATGAAAATGGCGGAAATGTTTTACACCGATAAAGGAGTGCCCATCAATGAAGATAAAACCTGGGATTTCGCTAACCGCACACAGCTGAGAACAGCTACCCACGAAGAAGGAGAACTGATCCAGGAAGGATATACCACCGCTTCCCTGCATTTTAACAGGGAACCCCGCTTCTATGCCGACCTTGGTTTTGACGGCGCCATGTGGAGAATGGAGAAAAAAATGTTTCACATAGAATCAAAAGCAGGACAATGGCAAACAAGAAAAAATATCTATGATAACAACGTAACCGGTTACTTCTGCAAAAAAATGGTGAGCTGGAAAAATGAAATCCCCGAGGGCCAGGGCCTTTATGTAGAGCAATATGCCTGGCCGGAAATGCGCCTGGCAGACCTCTACCTGTTATATGCAGAAGCGCTGAACGAACAAAGCGGACCACAGGAAGAAGCCTTTAAATATATCGATAAAGTAAGATCCAGGGCCGGTTTACCCACCGTGCAAACATCCTGGACCAACTACTCCAAACAACCGGGAAAATTCCAGACCAAAGAAGGATTCCGCCAGATCATCCAGCAGGAAAGACTAATAGAGCTCGCGTTTGAAGGCGCCCGCTTCTGGGATCTGCGCCGCTGGAAAAAAAGTATGGAAGAACTGAATAAACCGGTAACCGGATGGGATGTGGATCAGTCAGATCCTAATTTCTACTACCGCGTACGCACGCTGTTCCGCCAAACATTCCAGGTGCGTAACTACTTCTGGCCACTCGACAACTGGGATCTGCTGAACAATCCCAAACTGGTGCAAAGCTTTGGATGGTAACTATTTTATTTACTTATTTAAACTGCTAACAACATGAAACCATATAAATTCCTGCTACTGCTCACCGGCTCAATATCCTTGCTGCTGGCTGGTTGTAAAAAAGAAACACATACCCCGGTCAATACCGAAGGAGAAAAACCGGACGTCTTGAAAAATGTAGTCATCACCAACATGCCCGGCTCTGCTAAAATCAGCTACAGCCTTCCGCCAAATAAGGACATCCTTTACGTAAAGGCCGTTTATAAGATCAAATCAGGACAACAGGCCCGGGAAATCCGTTCATCTTACTATAATAATTTCCTGGTGGTAGATGGCTTTGGTGATACCGCCACACATGATATTGCACTCTACGTAGTAAGTCGTAATGAAATAGCCTCCGATGCAGTAACCACCGCTGTAAAACCTTTGTCGCCCCCCATGATGGATGTACGCAAATCACTGTTGGTGAAGAAGGATTTCGGTGGCATCAATATCAATTTTGCCAATGAAACAAAAGCCGACCTGGCCATCGTTACACTTGTAACCGATTCTCTCGGCGCACTGGTGCCTTCCGATGTACACTATACCAAACTCCCCGGCGGTAACTACTCCGTAAGAGGATTTGCAGCCGTAAAAACAAAGTTCGGATTCTTTGTAAGAGACCACTGGGGCAACCAATCTGATACCCTGTTCCAGGAAGTGGAGCCGCTCTTTGAAAAGCTGCTCGACAAATCCACTTTCCGGGAAGTAAAGCTTCCTGGAGATACTGACTTTGGCTGGGGCTTCCCCATCTCCGGTTTATGGAATGGTACCATGTGGCACTCTGCCGATAAACTCGACGGATTCCCCATGTCTATTTCCTTTGACCTCGGCGTAACCGCACAGTTGAGCCGCATCACGCTGTGGCAGCGCCCTAACGAGTGGATCTATCTGCAAAATAACCTGCGCAAATTTGAAATATGGGGTTCTGTGAATCCTGCCTCCGATGGCAGCTGGGATAGCTGGACTAAACTGGTGGAACACACCGTGATAAAACCATCCGGCCTGCCTGTTGGGCAAAAAACACAGGACGACATCGATGCCAGCATCGCCGGTGAACAAATGACCGTTCCACTGGACGCCCCGCGTGTAAGATACATCCGTATCAAGATCCTGCGAACCTGGACTGACGGCGGATACGCTGCCAACATACAGGAAATGAAATTCTGGGGTAACGACAAATGATGATCATCTACCTAAAAAAAAATTTATGCGCACAATAAGCTATATCATACTTTCCCTGCTGCTATTTACCGCCTGCTCCAAACAGGACGACTATAAAAAGTATATCAAAAACGGGGAGATACTTTATACCGGCAAAGCCGACTCGCTGAAATTACACCCGGGCCGTAACCGCGTGCAGTTATCCTGGCTGCTGATAGCCGATCCAAAAATCGCTAAGTCAAAAATTTACTGGAATAACCGGAAAGACTCTACCACCATCGATATTAAGCGCACCTCCGGTGTAGATACCATCCGCGTTTTTATAGATCACCTGGAAGAAAGAGCCTACGGCTTTGAGATCTTTAATTTTGATAAAGATGGTAATACCTCCGTAAGAACCGAAATTACCGGCTTTTGTTATGGTAGTTTTTATGAAGACGCCCTACTTACCAGGGCCTTCGGCAGCGCAGAAATGAAAAACGGGAATGCGGTAATACCCTGGGTGAACATAGATACCACCGGCGGCATCATTGGTATGCAGGTGCAGTATACCTCCAGCGATCATGTGCTGCACGATACCATCATCCGCGCAGAACCGGAAGACCAGGTGACCACGCTCCCCAATTATTTGTCCGGCAGTAACTTCAGCTATCGCACGCTGTATTTACCAGACCCACTTGCGGTAGATACTTTTCATACCGCTTTTACTACTTCGGGCGTGAAGGAAGATCTAACGGCGAAGTATATACTAAATCCCGGCGCTCCGTTTGTACGGGATGATGTACAGATGCCCAGCGGTCGCTTCGGGCAGCTGAAAGACTGGAAATATAACAGCGAAGCCGGCAGAAACGGTACCTATGATGAAATAGGCGGACAAGGCCGCCTAACCCTCTGGATCTGGGATAACGGTACCATCACCAATGGTAAAATATACCAGACCATTACACTGCCTGCAGGTAATTATAAGTTTGAGGCAGATATATCCAATATCGATAACACCCTCGAAAACACTTACCTGGCCGTAGCTACCGGTAATGAACTACCGGATATTGACCAGGTTAGTACCGCCATCGGCTCCGCAAAAATTATTAATAACAGCAACAAATATGCGTCAGCTGGATTTACGCTGGAAGCCACTACCACCGTTACCGTAGGATTTGTAGGCACCTATGCATCGCCGGCGGAACAAACGATCCGTGTAAACAAAGTATTATTGATCAAAGACAAATAAAGACACATGCGAATGAAACAACTGCTGGTAGCAGCTTTGCTACTGGGTCCGGTCTTCTCCCTGCAGGCACAGGAGAAAAAAAGAATAGGCACGGAAACCGCCGCACAAAAAGAACAGCGTATGGCCTGGTGGACGCACGACCGTTTTGGGATGTTTATCCACTGGGGCCTGTATGCCCTCCCTGCCAGGCACGAATGGGTGAAACACAATGAGCGCCTGACCAACGAACAGTATCAGAAATATTTCGACTTATTTAACCCCAATCAGTTCGATCCGAAATCCTGGGCCAAACAGGCAAAGGCCGCCGGTATGAAGTACGCCGTACTCACCACCAAACATCATGAAGGCTTTTGTTTGTTTGACTCCAGGTATACGGACTATAAAGCTACCAACACCCTCGCCAAACGCGACCTCGTAAAAGAGTTTGTGGATGCATTCCGCGCAGAAGGTATTAAAGTTGGATTTTATTATTCGCTGATAGACTGGCATCATCCGGATTTCACGATCGATGGCGTACATCCGCAACGCGGCGAAAATATGCCCGACAGCGCCTACGACCGCCTGAACAAAGGCAAGGATATGAACAAGTACCGGCAGTATATGAAAAATCAGATCACGGAACTGCTGACCCGCTACGGCAAAATAGATATCCTGTGGCTTGACTTTTCCTATCCCGGTAAACACGGCAAAGGCAAAGATGACTGGGATGCCGTGAACCTGTTAAAGATGATCCGCAAACTGCAGCCTTCCATCATCGTAGACAACCGGTTAAACCTGGACGAATATGAAGACGGCGCCGACTTCCTGACGCCAGAACAGGTGAAAGTGGAAGAGCTCGCGCAGTACCGTGGCAAAACATGGGAAACCTGCCAGACCTTCTCCGGCTCCTGGGGCTACTACCGCGATGAAAACTCCTGGAAAAGCACACACGAGCTGCTGCAGCTGCTGATTGCCTCCGTAAGCAAAGGCGGTAACCTGATCCTCAATGTAGGCCCCACTGCCCGCGGCGTATTTGACTACCGCGCCCAAAACGCGCTGGGCAATATCGGCGATTGGATGAAAGGCAACAGCGAATCAATTTATGGCTGTACCTACGCACCGGAATCATTTAAAACACCTGAAAAAACCATGCTCACCTATAATCCAACCAGCAAAAGACTGTATGTACACCTGCTGGATTATAACGGGAAGATGGTACTTCCGGGATACAACGGCAAAATAAAATATGCCCAGTTCCTGCACGACAACTCCGAAGTGAAGTTCTCTGCCAACGGAGACGATGTGGAATTGCAGCTTCCCGAAAGAAAGCCCAACATGGAAATACCTGTTATTGAGTTAGTGTTACAATAAAACAACCCTTTGGTTGGAGGTTGCTGAATACCGCGGTTTTTTTATCCTGAAAAATCCTCCCGGTGTTCAGCAACTTTTTTTGTGCCCGGTTGTTGACTACTACCAATATCATCACCCTTAAAAATCCAATCATTATGAAAGCAGCGCCAGGCATACAGGTGAAAGTAACGCTGAACGGGCCATACGAGGTAACCGGTAAGGTTCCCCTCCGCATGGAAACCATCGGCGCCAATAGCCAAAAGGAATCCGTTCAATGGATACCCGGTAAAACCTTCGAGCCCAAAGAGCAGCCTTTTTATCTGTGCCGCTGCGGCCACTCCAAAAACAAACCTTTCTGCGACAACACCCATTTAAAGATCAATTTTGAAGGCACCGAAACAGCCGGTCATACCACCTACGTGGAAGAAGCCGAATTGCTGGAAGGGCCTAACATGTTGCTCACAGATGTGCAACATCTCTGCGCTTTTGCCCGCTTCTGTGATCCCAACGGGCAGGTATGGAAAATGGTGAATGATACCGACGATCCTGCCGTGAAAGCGCAGTTCATCAAACAGGTAGGCGAATGTCCTTCCGGTCGCCTCGTTGCCTGGGACCGGGCCACACAAACGCCGATAGAGCCGGAACTGAAACCGGCCATCGGTATTGTAGAGGATCCTGCCAAAGACATCAGCGGTCCACTGTGGTTGCAGGGCGGTATCCAGGTACTCGATACTGACGGGGTGCCCTACCAGGTCCGTAACCGCGTAACCCTCTGCAGATGCGGCGCTTCCGCCAACAAACCTTTCTGCGATGGCTCACATGCGTCGATGGGCTTTAAAGATCATATTGCACCCTAAAAGAAAAAGGAACCGGAAACTTACTATATTTAGTCCCTAAATCCACGGTAAGTTCCTTTATGAAAAAATACATTTTATCCTCCTGCCTCGCATTGGCCCTGATTGGCGGTGCTGCCAACGTAAACGCACAAACGCGCAGTTTATTCAATTTCAAGGACCTCAGCGGCTGGCATATCGATGTACCTGCCATGGACAAAGACGCGGCGGTTAAAAGCCCGTTTATTGTACGCAATGGTGTAGTGGTGAGTCTGGCCAATCCGCAGGGCCATATCATTACCAACGACAGCTATGAGAACTACCGCCTGGAAGTACAGTACCGCTTTCCTGCCAAACCCGGCAACTGCGGCGTACTGGTATTTGTGTCTACTCCCAGGGTACTATATGATATGTTTCCAAAATCAATCGAGGTACAGCTGCAAAACAAAGATGCCGGCGATTTCTGGTGCATAGGCGAAGACATCACCGTTCCTGACATGGAAAAACGCCGTGGTCCGAAAAGTGAATGGGGCGCCGTAGATGGTAAAAAACGACGCATCATCAATCTCACTGATGGCTCTGAAAAACCATTGGGCCAGTGGAATACCATGATCGTAGAGTGTGTGGGCAATGCAGTGAAAGTATGGGTAAACGGCGACCTTGTTAACTATGGCACTGAGGCCACTGCTTCCAAAGGACAAATAGCCCTGCAGGCAGAAGGCTCCGAAGTGGAATTCCGCAAGGTAGACCTCACCCCTATTAAAGCATTTTCTGCAAAAGGACATTAACGAACTGCTACATGAAATTACCCGATGCCTGCGAGAACATGCAGGACATACGCACCGAAATTGATGCCATTGACCAGGAAGTAATACAGTTACTGGGTAAACGTTTTGCCTATGTAAAGGCGGCGGCTAAATTTAAAACCAGCGCCACCGCCGTACAGGCGCCGGAGCGGTTTAAGGCCATGCTGCAACAAAGACGGGAATGGGCTTCCGCCGCGGGCTTAAGCGCCGACGCTATCGAAAAAATGTACAGCGACCTGGTAAAACATTTTATTGAAGAAGAAATGAAACACTGGCAGGCCGGGCAATGATTATTTCTGCGCCTGCCTGGCGGCCTTCTCCTTTTCCTGCTGTGCCTTTCTTTCCCGCTTTGCCTGCTTCCTGAAGTAGCCGCGGAAGAGGAAATTATTTCGCACCGCCATCATATTGGTATCCAGCTTTTCTGTACTGGTTTCCAGGTTATAGATGGTGGCTTTAAAAGCATCTGCCAGCAAGGTGTCCTGTAGCAACATGCCTATGGGCGCGTTGCTGTTGGCCATATCCGCTTTGATGCCGGCGCTGGTTTCCCGTAGGTCCGTCACCGTTTGATTGGCATTTTTTGCTGCATTATTCATTTGCGCCACTGCCATACGTAAGTTGGCAAACACCATGGTATCGGTGATCAGGTCGTTGGACAGTACCCCCTTGGTTTGCAGTTTGGCCGCGTATAAAGATAAGGCGCCGGTAAGCCGGCGTGTATTTACCACCGCATCGTTTAATCCGGCCATGGTAGTGTTCAGGTTTTTATATACCGAATCATCTGTGAGTAGTTTTCCCAGGGTACCTTTTCCATCTACCATACCTTTGGTAATTACTTTGAGGTTGTCGGTAATTTCTACGAGGCTTTTGTTGTTGACCTGCAGCGTATTCATAATTTCTTCTGTACTCAAACCACTACCCACTGTCAGCTGGTCCCCGTCTTCAATTACGGGCATATCGGGACTACCTCCCGAGAGCATTATCACTTTATTTCCCATCAGGCCTTCGGAGCTGATACGGGCTACCACATCTTTATGCAAAAACTCCTGGGAGCTTTTGTCGATATTCATCAGCACCAGGATTTCATTCGTCTTCAAAAAGCTGATCTTTTTGACCGTTCCTATCTTCACCCCGGAATACAGGATATTCCGGCCGGCAGACAAACCATTCACGTCCTTAAATACGGCCTTTACCTGGACCGATTTACTGAATAATTTTTGTTGCTTGCCCAGCAGCATCACGGCCGCCACAAAGATGGCCAAACCCAGGAATACAAAGATGCCTACAATGACTGCACGTTTTTTTCCTCCTTCCATAGCTTATTGTATAAAATTATAGTCGTAAAAACTTTTTATCAATCCCGTTTTTTCATTGAATACTTCGTCAAAAGTTCCCGTTTGTATAAACTTCCCTTCATCCATTACGGCCACCCGGTCGCCTACTTCCTTGGCACAGGTGAGGTCGTGTGTAATAATGATGGAACTGGTATTAAAACGCTCTTTTACCGCGATGATCAGTTTGTTGAGTTCCATACTGGTAATAGGATCGAGCCCTGCGGTAGGTTCGTCGTACAACATAATTTCCGGTCGCAGGATCAGGGTGCGCCCGATACCGATCCGTTTTTTTTGTCCGCCCGACAACTCCGAGGGTAACTGGTTAATCGTATCTGGTAACCCGATGGCCTCCAGTACAATGTCGACCGTTTTACGGATCTGGTCTTTTGTAAAACTCCGGTTGTTACGTTGCAGCGGAAAGGCCAGGTTTTCGCCCACGGTCATGCTGTCGTACAGGGCGCTGCTCTGAAAAGAGAAGCCCACTTTGAGCCGTAGTTCCCGCAGGTCGGCATCTTTTAGCTGATCCACATCTTCGCCCAGCACATTCACGGTGCCGGCATCCTGTTTCAATAACCCGATAATGATTTTGATCAGCACTGATTTACCGGTACCGGAACGGCCCAGCACCACTACATTTTCGCCCTTATACAAATCGAGATCGATGCCCTGTAATACGTGCTTGTCTCCGAACGATTTGTACAGATCCCGTATTTTGATAACGGCATTATTCCGGTCTACCTGGTGATTATTTTCTTTCATACTGTTATCGGATAGAGTTAAACACGTGAACAATGATCACTTCTTCAATAAAGATCAGGAACATGGATACGATCACAGAAACATTGGCGGCTTTACCTACGCCCATAGTACCCTGCGATGCGTTCCAGCCCTGGTAGCAGCTCACAATACCGATGGTAAATCCATAAAGGATAGCTTTGGTTAAAGCCGTGGTATAATCAAGGAAAGTGATCTGGGCGAAAGCGTTGTCAAAAAAAGATATAAGGCTGGTTTGTTCATGCGCATGCACATCAATATAGGACCCGAGGCAACCGATCAGCGCATTATAGAACATGAGCAACGGTAAACATATGGTCATGGCCGTTACCCTGGTCACCACAAGGTAGCGGAACGGGTTAATAGCGGAAACCTCCATGGCATCGATCTGTTCTGTTACTTTCATGGAGCCCAGCTCCGCGCCTATGCTCGATCCTACCTTACCGGCGCAGATCAGGGCTGCAATGAGCGGGGCCAGCGCCCTTACAACGGCAATGGCTACCAGGGAAGGTAGCCAGGCGGTAACACCAAATTCAGAAAGCGTAGGGCGTGATTGTTCTGTGAACACCACGCCCGTTATAAACCCTGTTACCGTGACAAGGGCCAGTGATTTATATCCCACCTGGTAACACTGCCGCACAAATTCACCCCATTCCACGGGAGGCCGGAAAGCCTCCCTGAAAAAGCGGCCTAGGAAGACGGCAATGTTATAAAAGACAAGAAAAAATCCATCAATTTTAGCGGTAATGACCGGCTTATCCTGTTTTCCGTTAGTAGAATTCATCGTGATGTAAATAACTTACACACTAATTACAATTCTATGCCGCTTTTGTTAAAACAAGAGCATTATTATGTCCGTCTCAACCGGGAAGCGGATTTATTTCCAGGGGTACGCTCATGGTCCAGCATTCGGTGATTTTACCGTCCTTAAATTTGAGGATGTCAGTTCCCACTACGGTAAATTCCTTCCCCACTATACTTACAACTGCAGGCTGATGCCGCCAAAATAATTCCTTCCGGGGGCTGGGTTATAAAAACGGTTGCCGAAGGCGTTCAGGTCGTTGCCCAGGCTGTACTTTACATCCAGCAGGTTATCGGCGCCGGCGCGTACAGCAAGGCTGTAGCGGGTATGCAGTGGCAGTTTCCAGCTTACGCTGGCCTGTAACAGGTGGTAGCTGCCGGCATAGGTTGTGTTGCCGTCATCCAGTGGGATGCGGCTGGTAAAGGTGTGCTGCGTATATATTGTAACACTCGCCGGCAGTTGCCATAAAAGGCTGCTCACCAGCACATGCTGTGGAACCCCGGTTAAGCGGTTACCCGAGTAATTTTTCCCGGAGCTGATATAGTCGCTGAAGGTAAAATCGCTGTAGGTGTATCCTTCTTGCCATTTTATGGCACGCAGCACGCCCTGTTGTTTTGGCTTTAGCAACCACCACATGCCCTGCACTTCTATACCTTTCTGATGTACGCCACCGGCGTTAACAAAATATTCTTCACTGTTGCCGTCCAGCCGCTTAACGATGGCATTTTGCATCTGGTAATAAAAAAAGGCCGCATCGACGGAGGCGCGGCCCCGGCGGGTAGCCGCCCGGACACCGGCTTCATAGTTCCATCCTGTTTCCGGCTGCAGGGAGGTATTAATAACGTTGTTGGATGCACGAACTTCGGCGGTAGCGGGCGGCGAATAGCCCCTGCTCACGGTTAAGCGACCGGTAATAAGTGGCGTAAACAGGTACGACATCGATAACCGCGGCATCAGCTGCGGCGTAAAATGAATATTCGTATGACCGTTACTGTTATAGCTGTATCCGTAATAGTTTAAACTGGCGGCGGCTTCCAATGTAAAATTGTTAACCGTGGCATGAAAGCGGGTAAAGAAGAAATACTGGCGGGCCTTCAGCTTGTCGGCCGCTATCACGGTATCCCGTTTCCCGCCGCGGTTACCATAATTGATAACATCGGTGCTGGTTTGCTGCCACTCCACCCCATTCAGCCATTTCCATTGGAAGGCATGTTGCTGTTGGGGGTTATTCACCCATTGCAGGTAGGTGCGAAGGCCGGCGGTATTTTCATCTCTTGCTTCATAATTGGTGATAAAGGGATTTTCGAAATGCGTGTTGGCACCGAATACCGCCAGCACATGCTGTAACCGGGGGCTAAACTGCGCTTCGTGGATCAGTCCTCCCTGGAAGGTACGGTTATAGATACCGGCCTTTTGTGCCACGGCGCCGGGACCTGCCGGTGAAGATGGACGGGCCGAACGCGGATTGGCCTGGGTTTGCGCCAGCGTTAATCCGCCGGGTGTGAGATAAGACAGGTCCGAATAAAAGGCCAGTAACTTCAACGCATATCCTGGTTTGTACTCCCATCGCTGAGCGGTTTGGGTATACGATCTTTTCATGGCGGTATTCTGGCGGTAGCCATCTGCCCGTTGGTATCCCTGGAAAACCTGTACCTGGTAATTTTTAAATTGTTGTTGCCAGCCAATGCTGCCATGGAAAAGTCCGTAGCTGCCACCCTGCAGGTTTACCCGCAGGTGGTGGGTATCGTTTGGCGGCGGCGCCAGGTCTAGCCGCACCACGCCGCCAGAGTTAGCGCCAAACAGGCTGCCATCGGGTCCTTTCAGTACTTCCGCCCGGTAAATAACGTCGGGATCTAGGAGGTTCAGATAGGTATTGCCACCCGCATCGGTCAAAGGGATATCATCTGCATAAATTTTTATATTACGTATACCAAAGGGAGAACGGAGCAAACTACCCCTGATGGATAAACGATAACTACCAGGAGACCTTTCTTCCATTCGTATACCCGGCACCGTATTAAGGGCAGGCAGCAGCGAAGCGCCCTGTTGCAACCAGAGATCTGCCGGCGACAACACACTCACGGCCGTGGGCACACGCTGTAGAGAGGCTTTTGAAAAATAGGATTGTACCACTACTTCGGGCAGCTGTTGCAGGGTATCCTGCTGTGCCTGCACCCCGTTAGTGACACCTAGCATGATTAATAAAATGCCAACCGGTAAAATTCTTATTCGCATGTTTGTATAAGTTCTTGTTCCGCATGTGGCGGTCATCTTTCAACAAGGCTTAATATATAAATATTTCTGCGAATTGTACCGGTATTTGTGCGGAACGCCCTATACGCCTGTTTTTGTGGTGATTCTGACCTGGTGGATGTTAAATACCTGTGAGAAGGGAGGAACACTTTTCGTGATAAATACGCTGCAGAGAGAAAATTAAAAAATGCGGCGGTAGATGAATGTCTTATTTTTGCGGTTTATTAGTGGAAATCATGAAGAAAGTTCTCCTCTCAATTTGTTGCCTTATAGGCGCCATTGCAGCAACTGCACAGGATAGCGCGTTCCGGATCAAAACAGCCCCGGTAACCGGAAATGTATTTGTACATGTTTCCTATGGCGGGTTTAAAGGAAAAGTATATGCCGCCAACGGGTTATATATCGTTACCAAAAACGGGATCATATTAATAGATACCCCCTGGAGTGAAGATCAGACAAAACAATTAACGGATACATTGGAACAACGGTATCATAAAAAAGTGGTTGCCTGTATCGTTACCCATTTTCATGAAGACAAAACAGCCGGACTGGAAGTATTGCGGAAGCTGGGCGTAAAAACGTACAGCACCCAACAAACGCTGGACCTGTGCAAAGCAAATGATAATAAACTGGCGGAGTTTGTATTCCGCAAGGATACCACCTTTCGTATTGATGGCGTAACCCTGCAAACATATTATCCCGGCGAAGGCCATTCAAAAGATAACCTCGTGGTTTGGCTGCCTAAAACCAAAGTATTGTACGGCGGCTGCTTTATCAAAAGCATGGAAGCCACCAACCTGGGCAATGTGGCCGATGGGAATGTAAAGGCATGGCCGGCATCCGTTGCGCGAATGATGGCGAGGTTCCCGCATCCGTCGTATGTGATACCCGGTCATGATGGCTGGAAGGGCGGCACCGCCGCAGTGAAGCACACACTTGAATTGCTGAAATAAGTTATTAATGTAAATGTACAATGGCGCTGTCCTGCAGCCCCTCTTTTTCAGACCAAACCTGCATCTTACCCGGCGCCAGCTTTTTTATGAACCCTGGAAAACCAGCGGAGCGACTATTGCTGTCGATGTATTGTGCTGTATTACCAAAGAAGCCATACTCATTATTTACCCCGGGAGGGTCAGGCAACTGCCAGTCCCAAACAGAAAAACGATATAGCTCTTTCCAGTGATGATCGCGATAAGTGACGAGGGTACAATGATTAAGCGCCGACCAGTCGGCCAGACTTACCACATAGGAAATTTCATCCGTGCCATCCCCGTTCAGGTCACCTTCATTCTTTATCCATGACAATCCGAATGACAATCCCTCAGAAATATAAAGGGTATCTATCTTTTCATTATTACTGGTTACAAACGACGCAATCGAACGACCGGCGTTTAGCCGTACCTGTTGGTCATAGTCCACATCACGATAATACTTATTCGTTTCCTGCCGGGCGAGCAGATCAACAAAATGTTCGGTCAGCGTATCCCGGTGGCCATCGCCGTCAAAGTCGCCCTGTAAAACGAAGCGGTTACCCATTTCCGGCGCCAGGTGCGCTACCGGTACAGAGGCAGGTTTATTATTTTCGGTGTTCTTAACAACACGATGTTGATCACAGCTCGTAACCAGGTAGCTATATGCCAGCAGTAAGGCGTACAAACGTTTCATAAAATGTATTGTGATAAAGATAACGGCCGTTAAGATGACATCCAATAATATCATCGTCAAGGTAAGTTTGCTATAGCCTCCTAAAAACTATTCCGCTCCCTGTATATTTCGATATATTTACCCGCTCATTTATTATATGAAGTTACGTTAGTAAATCACTTAAAGTAATACTTTAAGTGGAGATCGGTTTTTATTATAAATCGCTTTAGATAACAGTTACAATAAACAGAAAATCAAATAAATATGAAATCAACATGGACCAAAGCTTTAATACAGCACCTGGCGGCATTATTGATTTTTTTAGTCCTGGGTTTCGTGTTTTGCAGCCCGGTACTGGATGGAAAAAAACTATTCCAGTCGGACATGATGCACTACCAGGGAATGCAAAAAGAAGCGGCAGATTATTACCAGGCGACCGGTGATTTACCCATGTGGACGAACAGCATGTTTGGTGGTATGCCTTCTTATGTCATCTTCACAGGTCCATCTACCAATAAAATTGGTATCCTCAATAAAATCCTCACCCTTGGATTGCCCAACCCGGTAGATATGTTTTTTGTGCTGATGATGGGGATGTATATATTCCTCACGGTAATGGATGTACGCTACTGGATAAGAATAATGGGCGCCATTGCCTATGGCTTTGCCACTTTTACAGTGGTTAGTATGGATGCCGGACATATCACCAAGGTGATGTGCATGGCCTATATAGCACCGGTACTGGCCGGAATGATACTGGCCTACCGGGGTCGATACATCGCCGGCGCCTCGCTCACGGCAGTAGCAGCAGCCGTACAGATCTACTATAACCACCCGCAAATCACTTACTATACTTTGCTGATGGCTGTTTGTCTTACTGTAGCAGCAGGTGTAAATGCCTTCCGGGAGAAGCAACTGCCGCGTTTTTTCAAGGCATCGGTACTGCTGGCCATTGCCGGCGGACTGGCCGTATTGCCTGCCATGGACAACCTGCTGATCATGAAAGAGTATACTAATTATACCATCCGTGGCAGCCAGTCGGAGTTAACACTTGACCAGCAGGACCTGGCTCATAAAAAATCCGGCGGACTGGATATTGATTACGCGTTTCAGTGGAGTTACGGGAAGGGAGAAACATTCACCCTGTTGCTGCCTCACCTGGTGGGCGGCTCCACCAGTGAAACCTTGTCTACCAGTTCGAATACCTATAAAGCGCTGACAGAAATCGGCGTGCCACCAGCCCGGGCAGAAGCCGCGGTGAACAGCGCCAGCTGGCAGCTTTACTGGGGCGCACAACCGTTCACCTCAGGGCCTGCTTACATTGGCGCCATCATTTGTTTCCTGTTTGTACTCTCTTTGCTGATTATAAAAAGCTGGCATAAATGGTGGCTGGCAGCTGCCACCATCATCGGTATTGTATTAAGCTGGGGCGCCAACTTCCCGGAACTGAACAACTTCCTCTTTTATCATCTTCCCCTGTATAGCAAATTCAGGGCGCCTACCATGGCCCTGGCCATTCCGCAGGTAACCATGGTAATCCTGGCCTGCGGGGCATTGCAGGAATTGGTATATGGCGACCAGCCCAAAGCGCAGCTGCAGCAATACCTGAAAATGGCCTTCGGTGTTACCGCCGGTCTTGTAATATTACTGGCACTGGGTGGCAGTGTACTCTATCCTTTCAGTGGTCCCAACGATAATGCCTTCCTGGCCCGCTACGCCCGTCAGCTGGGTGGCGATGCACCGGCCGCCCGTTTACTCGGCGCCCTGAAACAGGACCGTAGTGCCGCGCTGAGAGCTGATGGTATCCGCGCCCTGGTACTGATCATAGTAGCCTTTGCAGCGCTGTGGTATTTCCTGAAGGGTAAATTAAAAGCCCAATATGCCGTAATGCTTATTACAGCGGCGGTGCTGTTCGATCTTTTCCAGCTCGACAAAACCTATATGAATGAAAACAACTTCAACGACGCCATCCAGATGGCCGATTACATTACGCCGTCAGTCGCCGATGAACAGATCCTGAAAGATAAAGACCCGTATTACCGCGTCATAAATCTTACCACCAACCCTTTCCTGGATGCCAACACTTCTTACTTTCATAAATCGGTGGGCGGACAAAGCCCCGCCAAATTGTGGATCTATGAAGACCTGATCGAGCACCAGCTCACAAAAAATAACATGGCGGTGTTTAATATGCTTAACACCAAATACTTTATTGTTCCGGATCAGCAATCCGGACAACCCGTAGCGCAACAGAACCCCGGCGCCCTCGGTAACGCCTGGTTTGTAAAAGCCATCAACTGGGTACCGGATGCCAATACCGAAATGCGTGCACTCGATCACTTTAATCCAAAAGATACGGTGATCATTGATCAACGCTTCCGCGCTACTACAGGAACTTTCACACCAGCCGCCGATAGTAACGCAACAATTGTATTGACCAAATACGGGTTGAACGCCTTAAAATATACGGCTCAAAACAGCGGCGACGGACTGGCCGTATTCTCCGACATCTATTATCCCGCCGGGTGGAAAGCCTACGTCGACGGAAAGGAGTTGCCCATTATCCGGGTGAACTATGCACTGCGCGGTCTGAAAATACCGGCAGGCAAACACGAGATCGATTTTAAATTTGAACCCGCTACCTTCTTTCTCGGAAGAAAGATAGCAGGGATATCGTCGGTGCTGTTGCTTGTACTGGTGGCCGCCGGCTTTGGCTGGACCGCCTGGAAATCGCGTACAGCCATCAAATAAAACATAACTGCTTTCGTAACAGATAATGCTTGTTCCGTCACATTTGAATAAAAACGATCATGCCTTAGTGTAATTTTTGGAAAGTTTCTTATTCCAAATTATACTATCATGAAAATCATATTTACTTTCCTCTGTGCTTCCTTCTTCCTGCTTTTTCTCAGCCATTGCAGGGAAGAAGGCGGCACGATGAGGGGGTACTTCTGGACACGTAAAAGCAACGGTCCTTATTATCTCTATATCAATGATACCCTGAAAGGAACCCTTCCCTACCAGGAGCAGCCGCCCAAATGCGGCGATGCTGACCTGGATCAGAAAACACGCTTTGTACTTTTAACATCCAGCACCCACTTTATTGAAGTAAGGGATCAGCAGGGCAAAACCTTGCTACTCGAAAAATATGAGCTGGAAAAAAACGAGCATCGCTTTTCGCTGAGCGTATCTATGAAAACCCCTAACGGCCATAATCAGCATGTGATTTCCGGGAATTGCTCTATCGAAGAAATAGGTTTCTGATTTCATAAACGTTGTTGCTATGTTCAAAAATTATTTCAGACACGGATGGAGAAATCTCCTGAAAAACAAATTATCCACCCTTATCAATATCGGAGGACTGTCCATCGGTTTAGCCACCGGCATCATCATCCTGCTATGGATCAACGATGAATACAGCTTCGACACCTTCCATAAAAACAGCGCCGACATTTTCCTGCTTATGCAAAACCAGCAGCGCGAAGGCTCCTGGTCTACCGGCGACGTAACACCAGCTCCGCTGGCAGCCAAAATAAAACAGGACCTGCCGGAAATAAAATATGTTACCCGCAGCGCCTGGGGCGGTCAGCAGCTGGTTCGCGCCGGCAACAAAAATATTTACCAGGAAAGCTTGTATACTGACCCGGACTATTTCAACATGTTTACCTACCCCGCCATACAGGGCAACCCGGTAGTGGCCTTGCGGGAACCCGGTAACGTGGTGCTCACGGAAAGCGCTGCCAGCCGGTTGTTTGGCAAAGACGATCCGATGGGTAAAATTATCAGGCATAATAACCAGCACGACCTGAAAGTAGCTGCTGTGATCCGGGATGTGCCTCCCAACAGTACCGCAAAATTTGACATCATACTCCCCTTCCGCCTTTTTGAACTGGAGAATGTAGACTGGATAAACAAATGGGATAATAACCGGCTCGGCACCTGGGCACAGCTGCAGCCCGGCAGCAGTATCGCCGGTTTTAACGCGAAGCTGAAAACGGTCATACAGCAGGCTACCGGCGAAAAATCAGGATACCTGTTTGCGTATCCGTTTGCCAATCTGCACCTGTATGGCTCCTTCAAAAATGGCCAGCCCAATGGCGGGCGAATTGAAATTATCCTGTTACTGGGCACTATCGGACTGTTTATTTTGCTGATTGCCTGTATCAATTTCATGAACCTGAGTACCGCACGTTCAGAGCGTCGTGCCCGCGAAGTAGGCGTGCGCAAGGCATTGGGCGCTTCGAGGCGCACCATTATCCTGCAGTTCCTGGTAGAGGCTCTGCTCATTACCTTCCTGGCTTTGTTGCTTGGCATACTGCTGGCGAAGCTGGCAATTCCAGGGCTGAACCGCATTTCGGGCAGGAGCATCAGCTTTGATTTCAGCAACTGGCGCATCCTGTCGGGGCTGCTGTTACTCGCTTTATTCACCGGTTTGGTATCCGGCAGCTACCCTGCCTTTTTTCTCAGCAGCTTTCAACCCGTGAAAGTACTAAAGGGAATAGTGAGCCAGCAACGCGGTGGCGGCATGTTCCGCAAAGGCCTGGTCACCTTCCAGTTTATCATCTCCATCTTCCTGATTATTTCTACCATCGTCATTTACCAACAAATAAGACATGGGGAGAACAGACCTGTAGGCTATCAACAGGAAAACCTGGTGGAGATACCCGCGCGGGGTGATATGGCCGGTAAATTTAGCATACTGAAAGAAGACCTGCTAAGGATACCCGAAATCGAAAGCGTGTCTGCCGGAACAGACGACCTGCTGGGTTATGGCGGCAGTACCGATGGCGTACAATGGCCAGGGAAAACACCGGATCAGAACTTCCCGGTAACGATTACCTGGGTGCAGTACGACTGGGTAAAAACCGCCGGGCTGCAGCTGCTGGCAGGACGCGATTTCAGCGCGGACTATGGCCGCGATTCCGTTGGTTGTATTGTGAATGAAGCCGCGGTAAAGAAGATGGGATTGAAAGAACCGGTGATAGGTATATTATTGGGTACCAACCCCATCATCGGTGTTGTTAAAGATTTTATTTCAAATAATCCTTACCGTTCTCCCGGTCCCATGGTGGTATATCTTGGCAGAGGCGGCATGGGACATTTCTTTGTGCGGCTCAAAAAAACAGGTAGCCCACAGGCGGCGCTGACCAAAATTGAAGGGGCGGTAAAGAAACACAATCCTGAGTTTCCATTTGAATTTCATTTTACCAAAGAAGCTTATCAGCAAAAATTCAATGGCATCCGCTCTTCCGGGTTCATGCTGAACTGGACCGGAAGTCTGGCGATCCTGATTTCCTGCCTGGGATTATTTGGCCTGTCGTCCTTCTTAGCGGAGCGACGCGGCAAAGAAATCGGCATCCGCAAAATTATGGGTGCAGGCGAAGGCAGGATCTGGTTTATGCTGGCAAAAGAATTCCTGAAACCAGTGTTGATAGCCTTTGTGATTACGGTGCCGCTGGCGGTTTTTGCCATGCGTATCGCCTTAAAGGGTATCGACTACCGTGTTGAACTGCAGTGGTGGATGTTCCTGGCAGCAGGCATTTTAACGGTGATCATTGCAGTGGGCACCATCAGTTACCAGGGTATTAAAGCCGCCAGGACAAACCCCGTAAAGGCATTACAAACGGAGTAAACAGCTAGGGATGCGTAAGCAAATGCTCAGGCGCTTCCAGCAGCGATTGGGTTTGCAACAGCATGTCTTTCATCTTCATTTTAAAGCGTGTAGTGGCAGGCACCTCTTCCGGTATTACCGTATCGAGGAGTTCACTCTGGAAGAGGACCTTCAGGTTCTCTTTCAGTTTATGTACATTTTCCTGCTTGGCTAAACCGGCTGCAAAACCCGCTTCGCGGATGAACTGTTGCTGAACGGGTTCAAACGATGCGGCATACCAGATCAATGGCACCTGTTTCAGACGTTTAATCTTTCTCATCTCCTGTAAAAAGAAGACAGCTTCGTCTGAAGGTTGGAGACTATCTAAAAAAATATAGTCAGGCGTAAAGCCTGCATGTTTTTTAAAATAGTCCAGCGCCCTGGAAGTATTGTCCTGAGATATACAGGCTTTGCTGATGTTTAAGAGGTCCAGTGCAAGATAAAACTGGTTACGCCGGTCACGGTCCGGGTCAATTAATAAGGAGGTTAGCTTTTCACTCATTGCAGGGCAGTTTTAATGGCAGGATAAAATTTCGTAACAACAACCATCTCTTGAAAACAAGCGATATGAATTTTTGTTCTCTGCTGCAAAACTACACCCGGAAATCTTCCTGAAAAAATCGGGTAATGGGAATCCGGCCCTATCTTTCAAAAAACAACAACAATTAACAAAATAGCAACAGTGCAGTTATGCAGACACAGGCAAAATTACATTGAATTCCGCGCCTTCATCCGGCACGCCGTTGGCATAAATGGCGCCTTTATGATTCTGCACAATTTTACTGCACAGCGCCAGGCCTATACCGGTTCCTTCAAAGGCGGTACGTTCATTCAACCGCTGGAAGATCTGGAAAATTTTTGAAGCATAGGTTTGCTCAAATCCAATCCCATTATCTTTTATGGTGATCTTATAATACTCTTTTTCCGGATCCAGCTCCTGCAGCGCAGCTTTTTCGTCCATAGGTAACTGTTGTGTATATATTTTTATCAGCGGCTTACGGGTGGGCGATAAAAATTTGAGTGCATTACCCAGCAGGTTATGGAACAATTGGTTCATCTGCAACGGGCTAACAAGGAGACGGGGCAATTCACCCAGTTCAAGCTGCACTTCATGCCGGCCGATGGTTACTTCATAGTCTATCAGTACATTTTTCAGGATTTCATTAAGGTCCGTTTCCACGAAAGGATCTTTTACATGCACCAGCCTGGAATAATCCAGCAGTTCATTGATCAGCTGCGACATACGCCTGGCGCTGAACATCACTTTGTCGATGTACATGCAGGAAGTTTCGGACAGGATCTCTTTATTTACGTTATACAACATACCGGCAAAGGTGTGGATCTTACGCAGCGGTTCCTGCAGATCATGGCTGGTTACATAAGCAAACTGTTCCAGTTCCCTGTTTGATTTTTCAAGATAGAAATTTGCGTCGAGCAGCTCCCGGGTACGTTGTTCTACCAGGGCTTCCAGTTTAAGCGCGAGCTGCATGTATTTAGCTTCGCTTTCTTCGAGGGCGGAAAAAAGCCTTCGCTGGCTGGTAATATCTCTGGCTATTTTGGAGGCGCCTACAATATTTCCCTGTATATCTTTTATCGGGGAGATGGTTAACGAAATATCGAGCAGCTCTCCGCTTTTGGTCAGCCGTTTTGTTTCGAAATGATCTACCCGTTCGCCCGCTCTCAGCTTGGCGATGATCCGGGGCTCTTCCTCCATCCTATCTGCGGGGATAATCCGGGTAATAAGTGCTCCGATCATTTCTGCTGCGGTAAATCCGAACAGCTTTTCTGCTGCCGGGTTCCAGCTGGTGACAACACCGTCCAGCGTTTTACTGACAATGGCATCGTCAGAATTTTCAACGATCGCGGCCAGTGTATAAATGGCGGCCGGGTCAACATCCTGTTGCAGCTTGTTTTTTGGCAACGCCATCGCGGATTTCATCTCCGGTAAAAACTCCTGGTAATGCCGGTATATTACTGCGCCATTTGCAGCCACGCCAACAGCCATTACACCTGCCATATCACCGCTATCGCCCGGTATCAGGGTTCCGTTAAAATGATAAGAAAGGTCCGGCCCCACCATCACCTGCAACAGGGGCCTGTTGGCCGCCAGCATACCGGATTCCATGAGACTGCTAAATTGTGGCTCCAGCTGCTCCCATAAATCGCCCCAGCCCTGTGCGGCAGGATATCCCAGCGAGCCGGGATGAAGATCCTTCAGCAGCGGGATTACAGCATCGTTGTAAATATAAACGGCTTCGTTCCCCCACCATAAAAACATAGGATGCGGTGAAGTTAACAATATACGTATGCAGGTTTTTAAACCCTGTGACCATCCTTCCACGGGCCCTAATGATGACGATTCCCAGTCAAAAGAACGGATCAGTTCACCGGTTTCTCCCCCTCCGGAAAGAAATTCATATGCCGCCGTGGCGTGTCCACTCAAAGCTACCTTCAATGGCGCATTTATCATGTGCAAAAAATAAGATCGTAAAGGTTTATGTTGGTTGATCCATGCTACGGTGATGCCATTAAATTCCACAGTCAGCTTAAAACTGGGTAAAAAAATTCCCAAAACTTAACCGTTATAATGCTACGTTTTCCCCGTGATAAAGCTGATCCTTTCCAGTGTTTTCTTCCACACCCGTCCCATTGTTGATCCTATCTTCAGGGCGGTGACAGTTGCTTTACTGCCAAATGGCAACGCCTCTTCCGATAGTCCTTGTGAGTACCGACCTTATAATTATTGCAATAATCGTGTCGAAAGCCTGCATTCCCGGAAATGCGCATGTTTCCCGGCCTTCGGACAGGCGCACGACAAAATATATTACCCTTACCCTCGCGGATACCGGTAATATATACCACTGATGAGCGAACTCATTTACTTATCGGGAAATTTTATCTGTTCGTATGCCGGTGCGGCTTCGATGTAGCCTAGCGGGGTAAACTGTTTGCCCTCCTGTTCATTATAGGAAACAAAAAAGTGTTCTATTTCCCTGATCATTTGTGCGGCTACCGCATCTACTCCTTTGTAAATTTTAGATAATACCGGTACGGCTATATAGCGGTCGTTACGGATTATAGCGCCATCCCGCTCTTTTTGTTCCGCCTTGATAGCGCCCAGCAAACGGCATTTCATCAAGCAACCCGGAAAATTTTTAAATTCCGAGATCACCATTACATCCAGGGGATCGCCATCTGCGCCCTTTGTGCCAAGGATAAAGCCTACATCATAAGGAAAAACCATACCGGCGGGTAGTATTTTGTTGAGGACAAAAAACCTGGATACCGGGTCAAAATCATATTTTTCACTACTCCCTTTCGGGGTTTCAATGACAACGGGTAGCTCTTTAATGATCATACGCACATTTTGAAGGTCAAGTAAATAGGATAAAGAGGACTCAGGTGCGAAGAAACAAAAAAACCGGCAACCGGTAAATATATAATACTCAGGAAGGCATAATGATTGTACGGATTATTTAAAATCCAACACCATGAGCAGTTTTCATATTCAACTGAATAACCACGAAATCGGCGTTATGCGTCAGGATGAAGATATTTTTATCGTGCGGCTTCCGGAGAAGACGATCCACCTGGAAAAGCGCCAGGATAACGAAGGCGCCAATCACTGGTTTGAAGAGGGAAAAGACAATGAAACCACACAAACCAGCGAAATAGGAACCGCCATTGAAACCTGGCTGGCGGAACATAACGACTAACTGCAATAAGGGAAATGTTATTCATTTCCCTTATTGAAAAAAATAAACAGTCCGTCCTTACCGGCTACCACCAGGTCTTTTTTACCGGAGCCGGTCAGGTCGGAAATGTCGAAATAAAGCCCTGCCCCTTTTTCACTATAACTGATCACCTGCTTGGTAAAAGACGTGCCATTCCACTTAAAATAGTAGATGCCGCAGGGATCCGCCGAACCGGGATCATGATCATTGTGGGCGCGATAACGTTTTCCGGTTACCAGTTCAGCCGCTCCGTCGCCGTCTATATCAACCCACGCCATGGTATGGTACTGGGAGTTAAAAGGATCGATCGCATGTTTGATCCAGGAGCGTTTGCCGGTTTTGCTATCCTTCTTTTGTTCACACCAGTCGAGCCCGTAATCATGCCCCTGGCCTGCCACCAGGTCGGCAACCCCATCATTATTTACGTCTGTAACGATCACGGGTACACTGGCGGTGCCCAGGTTAAACTCGGGGTGAAAAATCCAGGCATCGCTGAAAGGTGCAGCAGGCGCTTCTACCCAGCCTTCCGGCACCACCAGGTCGATGCGGCCATCGCCGTTGATATCGCCAAAGCCCAGTCCATGACCCGATTTGCGGTCCAGCACTTTATGCGCGGTAAAGGCGCTGCCGGCCTTATTGTGCCGGTATATCATCAATGGATCGTTGGGCGTATTGGGAATTATTTCCGGGATGCCGTCACCGTCTATATCAAAGGCGCGGGTGGTTTCAACATTACCGGGGGTGGCAATAATATGTTCCTTCCATTCCTGGTCATTACCGGGATTCTCTTTCCACACCAGCGTTTTACCAAACCAGCCGCCGGTAATAAAGTCCATGCGGCCATCGCCGTTTACATCAAAAGGAATGGTGGAAAAATCGTCCCAGTATTCTCCGAACTGTTTCACCGGACCGATATAATGACGCTTAAAAAAAGCGGGCCCTTCATACCAGAAAGCGCCGGATACCAGGTCTGGGATCTTGTCGTTGTTCACGTCAAATACGGCTACGGATTCATAGCTTTCTGCCGACACCTGTTGTTTTATAAATTTCAGTGGCGCCACTGTTTTCGGGCGACTGCCCTGCGCCTCAACGGCAGTATTCAGTGATAACAGAACGCATATAGTTGCCAGTTGTTTTTTCATATATCGTGGAATCATGAAACAACAATATAGCCGAAGTACCTTATAAAACTATCCTGTAGTGTCCTGCACTTCCGGTTAAATATTATGATCCTTTGGCAGGATCATCAGCCTCGGAATCCTCACATGTGCGGGTTGCTGCATGATAAATTTAACCATGGCCACAATATCATCTGTATTCAATGGCTCATGAATGCCCATTGCTTCTTTGGGATGTACTTCCCAGTCTTTATGCAACTCCGTCATCACCAGCCCCGGCTCAATGCATGACACCTGCACCGCGCTGCCGGCCAGCTCCATCCGGAGGGCTTCCGACCAGGCTTCCATGGCGTATTTGGTGGCCGCGTAAGCGCCGGCAGTGGCCCGCACTTTGGTGCCGAGTATACTCGACATATTGATTACATGGCCGAAACCCTGCTGCCGGAAACGTTTCAACAGTTTATAGGTAAGCCGGAAGGTAGCAGTGATATTTAATTGTATCATATCGGTTACCTTATCAATATTTATCTCTTCTATGGCGCCGGTAGCGATGGTACCCGCACAATTAAAAAGATAATCACAGCGGCCGTATTTCGTATATACCAACTGTTCTATGTTATCCTGGAAAGCTGTTTCCACCAGGTCGCCTGTCAGCACCAGCACATTAGGTGCTGACAGTTGTTTGAGGCGATCTTCTCTTCGGGCTGTAGCCACCACCGTATATCCGTCCTCGCTCAAAGCTTTTGCAATGGCATAACCTATACCACTGCTGGCGCCTGTTACCAGACATACTTTTTGTCCGTTACTCATGATACTTGCATTTACAGCAAGATAATAATTTTACTTTTTACGGGATGTCTCCTATCCTGGTGGATGGCGCGCGCAAAAGACGGCGCGAATGATTAGCAACGGCCGGCTTACTGAAAAGTTTTCCAGTCTTCGAACCGCTTATCGATAACGAGTTTTATCCGTTCGTAATTTTCCCAGGAATTATCTACACTGTACACAACAAATTCGCCATCGGTGGTATGAAACAGGTTTTTGTAGTCGTCGAAGTAGCTGGCGTATTTACCTTCTTTGCGGCCATAGTATGCCCTGGCAAAACTGTTCCCGGTGTCGTCCAGGTCATCGGTTGTAAACTTCCCATCGCAAACGCTGTCGAGAAATTCGGCGCCGTTGAGCGTTCTGTCCCGTACCTGTGTTAACTCCGGTCCGGCTTCTTCCATCTGGTCTTCCGACATCAGGTTACGATCAATACACCAGGTGAGGAACATGCCAATATGCGTATAGGCATTGATGATAGGTAAGTTGTTAGGATAGTCGCCGCCATAATGCCAGGAGGCGTCATCATACTTGGCCATAGGTAGTTGTTTTATTTATGTCTTGATCGGAATAGGAAGCCGGCATAATAATTACAAATATAAAATAAATTTGAATATTTAGTTAGCTGCTGACGGTTCATTAACGGGGACATCGCCCTTGCAAAGCCACAGCGTAAAAGTGGTACCGCTTTCAGCCGTGCTTTCCACGTCAATGACCCCATTGTTTTGTTCCGCAAACTCGCGGCATAATATGAGTCCCAGCCCGGTACCTCGTTCGCCGGCGGTGCCATAAGCGGGGTGTTGTTGCGAAGTAAACAGCGTTTTCAGTTGCAGCAGGCTCATACCTGTGCCATAATCCGTAACACTGATGGATACCTGCCGATCTGTTTGCAGGGCTACAACCTTTATCTTACTACCGCTGTAACTGAATTTCAGCGCATTGCTGAACAGGTTGCGAAGGATCACGGATACCTGGTCCCTGTCGGCATACAGGGCCATATTCACGGGCACCTGTACATCTACACCTATATCTTTCTGCTCAATGATCAGTTTAAAAAAGTGCAGTACTTCCGTCATCACCGGCGCCAGCAAAAAATGCCGGGGCCTGGTCTGGATGCCTTTCATGCTTCTTGAGCTCCAGCGCAACACATTATCCAGGGTACCTCCCAGCTGTGATACCTTGGAATGTAATATAGCAGCGGCTTCCTCCATGTCATCGCGGGGATACTGTCCTTTCTGGAACATATCCAGCAGGCTTTCGAGTGTAGCCAGGGGACTGCGTATATCGTGCGCTACGATAGAAAAAAGTTTTTCCTTATCCTTGTTCATGGCCAGTAATTCCTGGTGTTGTTTTTCGATTTCCTGCTGGTAATCGGATTGTACATGTTTGAAAAAGCTGAGTGCCACCACCAGGAACACAAGGGCTACCGCTACATTGGACCATACCCTTTCTGTGGGCACCGGCGGCGCCAGGTACCAGGATTGCGGCATAAAAACAATGAGCATAAATGCGGCGATAATCAGCACTCCCAGGCAGCCAACGATCCACTTGTTATCATAAATGAGTATAGTGATCACGAGAATATTTAACAGGAAATATTCTGCGCCGTTGTGGAAATACAGGCCGGTAAAGGTATACAGCGCGGCGCTGAAAAATATTAATACTACCCGGGCGCTGAGGTAAAGCCGGTATTTATGCAGCAGCAGTACCGTTATGGCTGCCAGCGTAGTAGATACGTTTAAAGCCGATAACAGGTACCTGCCCTGAAAGGCATTTAAAACACTGTAAAAAAACATGAAAGGAATACAGGGCAGCGCCAGCAGGTTAAGCAGCATGGTTCGCCGCGATTCGATATACGGCATAGCGGGATGAACACCTACATTTACGATGTTATTCCAGTAGTGTATAGCATGCTGGTATAGTGATTGCTTCAGGCCCTTCAGCATAGATAGCCCAAAGATAGGCTTAAACGGCAAGATTGTGAGTCCCATTTTTTTCCTATCTTGCAGGCTCTTCACACCCACTCCCTCTTTCACTTATTCATTTACCTTTATTTAATATCTATCATGAAAAAAGATAATTTTTTCATTATTACCGGTGGGCCCGGTATGGGCAAAACATCTTTAATCGATGCGCTGGCCGCCCTGGGTTTCCGCTGTGTTCCGGAAACCGGCCGGGATATTATCCGGCAGCAGGTAGCAGCCGGCGGAACAGCGCTACCATGGGGCGACCGGGAAGCCTTTGCCCGCCTGATGTTTGAGCAATCGCTGGCCGATTTTCATCAAATGGCCGGGCAAACGGCTCCTGTATTTTTTGACCGGGGTATTGCCGATACCATCGGCTACCTGGAGTTATGCGAACTGCCGGTACCCGCTGTCATGCGCGAGGCTGCTGCGTTATACCGGTTTAACAAAAAAATATTCCTGACGCCGCCCTGGAAAGAGATCTATGCGCAGGACAGCGAACGGAAACAATCCTTTGACCTGGCGGTAGCCACCTACAATAGCATGGTGGCTACTTATCAACAACTGCAATATGACCTGGTAGTATTACCTATCGACACCATCGCCGAAAGGGTCCGTTTTATGTTGTCGGCTACCGGAATGAAGTAGCTGGTATGTAAAACGCTTTGCTTTTCATGTGCGGATATGAACGATGGTGTTGCTTTAGCGGACAATATGGATGTCACAGAAAATAGTATCTTACTGATAGTCAAGCCCCGCAGAATATGGCATCTTTTCTGGGGAGGGCTGCTAAATCATCAGATTATGTTCGTCAATTATACCAGGATAGCTTTCCGTCACCATAAGCAACATAAGTTATACGCATTGATCAATGCCTGCGGCCTTGCAGTAGGCATTACCGTTATGTTGCTGGCCATCCTGTATCTGAAAGATGAAAATAGTTTTGACAGATTCCATGAGCGTTCCCCCTACCGTATTACCACCACGCTCACCGCTCCCGGCGGGAACCCGCAGCTGTCGGGTAATACAGGACAGTTGCAGGGACCGGTGTTTAGATCGCAGGTACCGGAAATAACTGCGTACACCCGGGTAATGGGGGGAGATATTTACGGCGATATTATCGGCAATGATAAAGTCATGCGCCAACAGCTGCTGTATGCAGATGAGCATTTTTTTGACGTATTTACCTTTCCGTTATTGAAAGGCGATGCGCGGACCGTTCTGCAGGATATTGGCTCGGTGGTAATAACAGAAAGTACTGCCCGGAAATATTTCAACCATACCGATGTGGTGGGTCAGTTACTACGAATGGACGCCGATCCCTCCGCGCGTATTCTCGGAAAACCGCTGGTGGTGGCCGGTGTAGTAAAAGATCCGCCTCTGTATTCCTCTTTGCAATTTGATATTGTGCTGCCTTTCCGTTTACTGCAACTCAGCTTTAATGATACCAACTGGTTCAATGTATACCTCAGCACTTTTGTGCTGCTACGTGCTGATGCCGATGCCGGCGCGGTAGCACAGAAGATGAACCGCATACAAAGCAGTACCTATGCCAGTGGCGGCGCACCGGCGATGTTATTCGGGCTGCAGCCGGTGACCGATATACATCTGCATCCGTTGTATACCGCTGAAGGCAGTCGCGAAGGTGGTATTATTAACGGCAGCAACCCGGCTTGCCCTGGCGCTCACCGGAGCCACCCTTCCGCTCTTTAATACATTGGCAGGGAAGGCGATTACCTGGGAAACCATTTTTCATACACAGCTATTGATATATTGCCTGGGATTGTTGCTGGTAGTAGTTTTGCTCACCGGCGCTTACCCTGCATATGTGCTGGGTACCTGTAATGCATTGCAGGCTTTTTCGGATAAACAAACCCTGTTTGGCCGCAATCTCCTGGGCCGGGCATTGATTGTTACCCAGTTTTCGCTGGCGGTATTTTTTATCATCGTTACCCTGCTATTTTACCGGCAAATGGATTATGTACGTACCAAAGACCTGGGCTATCATCCGCAGCAGGTGCTGGTAACCCACATCAGCGGTGACCGCGAACTGCAGCCGGTGCAGGCGCTGCTGAAAAGCGAACTGGCGCAGGAGCCGGGCATCAGTGTACTTTCTTTCGGCGGCGAGCGGGGCGGCACATCCACCGTGCAACTGCCGGGCAAAAAGATAGACGCGATACACCGGGTGATTGACAAAAACTACCTGGCAGCAATGGGCATCTCTCTAAAAACCGGGCAAAATTTTACGGACGCTTTTTCTTCCGGCGCTATCGTGAATGAAGCTTTTGTGAAAGCGGCGGGTCTAAAAAATCCTATAGGTACGCCTATACAAACCGATGAATATTTTGATAAGGAACAACGGATCATTACCGGTGTGGTAAAGGATTTCCATACCGGTTCGCTACGTGAGCGTATTACCCCGCTGGTAATGATCAGGAATAAATCGTACGGTGGCGAGGTATGGCTGAAAGTGGAGAAGAACCGGCAAGCCGCTGCCATAGCTGCACTGGCAGCTGCCTATAAAAAGGCGTTGCCCGAAACGGCTTTCAGTTACCAGTTCCTGGACGACCTCAATGCCCGCGAATATGCGCAGGAACAACGCTGGAAGCAGATCATTTACATCGCAGCCCTGTTATCCGTTTTGATCTGCTGCTCGGGTTTATTTGCGCTGGCACATATTGCCACACAACAGCGGATGAAAGAAATAGGTATCCGGAAAATACTGGGCGCTGGTATGACGCATATGGTGGCGCTGTTTTCCAGGGATTTTATGAAATTGATAGGCATCGCTTTCTTCCTCGCCTCACCGGTAGCATGGGTGGTGATGGATCACTGGCTAGCCGGATTTGCCTACCGCGTAAGCATAGGCAGCTGGATTTTTATTGTCGCCGCTATATTTTCGATGGGGGTAGCGTTGATAACGGTAGGCTTCCAGGTGATACGGGCAGTAGCTGCCAATCCTGTCAAAAATATCAGCGCAGGATAATTTTGACAGGATGATCCCTTGCCACTCCTTCCCTCTTACTAAAATATAACAACTGCTTTATTCCTTCGCCGAAAATTCCCAAAAAATATTCCCGCGGAATAATTATTTTTATCTGCATCTTTGCTACCAACACTCCCCCACCAGGGAGAATATAAGTGAACAAGCAACTAACACCAACAAACCCCCACCAGGTTTATGTTAATACATAAAAGCCGGGCTTCAGGCCGCCGGCAGTAGAAACTATTAATATTTGACAGTGGAAAAGCAAACTACGTGTGATGAAAAATTGCTGCTCTCCCGGATAGCTGCCGGGGATGAACGGGCTTTTAAGCAATTGTTTGAGGAGTGGCACCAATACCTGGCTACACATATTTTGCGGGTAACGCAATCCCGGCAACTGACAGAAGAAATTGTGCAGGACGTATTCCTGAAAATCTGGAACAGCCGCGAAACCCTGGTGGATATCAACAATATCTGGACTTACCTGCTGGTTATTTCCCGCAATCATGCCCTGAACGCGCTGCAAAAGAAAGCGCGGGAGTTTAAACGCTGGGAACAGTGGGTGAAAGACAATGCCTCAGCGGCCGACAGCACCGATCCCAACACTACTTTTTATTCGCTGATCGATGAGGCCATCGATAAATTATCGCCACGCCAAAAAGAGATCTACCTGCTGCATCGTCATCAACGGATGACCTACCAGCAAATTGCCACCCATCTCAATATCGGGCGGGAGACGGTTAAAACACACCTGGAATCTGCCACCAGGGCTATCTCCAAACATATTAAACTCCAGCTGGCCGTTACGCTTGCTGCCATTCACCTGTTGTCCTGAAATTTTTTTTCCCGGTCCTCCCCCTTTTTCCACCGGTAATTTGTCCGGTAAATGGAGAAAGTATTTTATTATGGACCAGCAGCGACTACAGGAACTTTTTAAGCGATACTACCAGCAAACGGCCACACCAGAGGAAACAGCCGCCCTGATGGCGATGATCAACGAGGCACCGGATCAGATGCTCGCGGATATCATCCGGGAGCAGGGTGAACGCCTGCCAGCCGCAGAAGCGGTGATTCCGGCCAGCGTAGCGGACAGCATGCTGCATCATATTTTACAAGATCCCCGTACCTCGCGCCGGATCAACTGGTGGCGCTATACCTCCGCTGCTGCCGCCGTATTACTGCTCGCCATCGGTATTACCTGGATGATGAGGGAGCAACGCCCTGCAACGGTAAAACAAGCCCCCATGGCAGATATTGCACCCGGCAGGGAAGGCGCTACACTTACCCTCGGCGATGCTTCCGTAATAGGGCTCGATACCGCCGCCAACGGGCTTATCAGCCAACAGGGCAACACCAGTGTACAGCTGGTAAACGGTCAGCTGGTATATTCAGGAGGCGCCGGTGCTAGTACGGCTACTATCAATACCATCAGCACCGGTAAAGGACATTGCTACAGTATGGTGCTCACCGATGGCACCAAAGTATGGTTAAACTCCGCATCGTCACTCCGCTTCCCCGTGGCCTTTTCAGGGAATGAGCGACTGGTAACCGTTACGGGAGAAGTATACTTTGAAGTAGCACCCGATGCCTCGAAGCCATTCCGGGTGCAGATCGCCAACAAAAGCAGCATCACCGTACTTGGCACACATTTCAATGTACACGCCTACGACGACGAAACCGATATCACTACTACCTTGCTGGAAGGCGCCATCAGTATCCGCAAAGGCGCCCAACAGCAATTACTCGCTCCCGGGCAACAGGCGATTATCAACGAAGAACCAGGTATCAATATCCGCAAACAAATTGATCTGGCACAGGTGATGGCCTGGAAAGACGGTTATTTCTGGTTTAATGACACCAATATCTACGCGCTGATGAAACAAATATCCCGGTGGTATGATGTGGAAGTACGGTTTGAAGGAAAGATCACCGGGGATGGCTTCTCCGGAAAAATATCCCGGAATGTACCACTATCAAAGGTTTTACAGATACTCGAATTGAATGGAGTACACTTTAATGTAACAGGACGACAAATTACCGTTATGCCATAAATCAAACAACCAAAAAGAAAGCCGGCAGTGTTCCCGCACTACCGGCCGTATTCAGGTAAGTTCAAAAACTAGTCGCTTAACTATCATTACCTCACCTAAACCAAACAAATTTATGCTTTTAGGAGCTAAGTTCACTCCCCCCTTCCTGAAAAGGCCGGGAATCACCAAAATCATACTGGCCATGAGGCTTGCAGTCGTTTTACAATTGGCGTTTTGTTTACAGATCAGCGCCAATACCTACTCACAGAAAATTTCCATTGCCGCCTCCAACACCCCGTTAAAAACGGTGTTGCGGGAAATAGAGCAACAGAGCGGATACCAGTTCTTTTTTAAAGAGAAGGTATTAAAACAAGCCGGCAATGTAAACGTACATTTTTCCGATACCGATATCAGGGAAGTACTGAACCAATGCCTGAAGCCTAAAGGACTTACCTATAACATGGTAGATAAAGTTGTAGTGATCCTCGAGGCGCCTGCTACTGCCACTGCCGCTAACACACCTGTGGCCGCTCTCCTGCCGGAACTGAACGGTATCATCAAAGATGAATCCGGCATGGTGCTGCCCGGCGCCACCGTTCGGATCAAAGGCACTAACAAAGGTACGTCTTCCAATGCGGAAGGGGCTTTTACACTCAATATCCCCGATAACAACGTTATCCTGGAAGTATCTTTTGTGGGATATGAAACCCAGGATGTAAAGGTAAATGGCCAATCTTCCATTACTATCATCCTCAAACGCAGCGAAATAAAAAGAGACGAAATAGTGGTAGTGGGCTACGGTACACAAAAGAAATCACAACTCATCGGGTCTGTTTCCCAGGTGAGTGGCAAGGATATTAATAACCGCCCTGTTGCACAATTATCACAGGCCCTCACCGGTCAGATGCCCGGCGTAACCGTGATACAGCGCTCCGGTCAGCCCGGCAGCGGCAACAGCATACAAATCAGGGGCGTAGGATCGTTTGGCGCTACTGCCGACGCACTGGTGCTGGTTGATGGTATCCCTACCGGGTCCTACAACGATATTGACCCTAATGATGTGGAAAGTATTTCCGTACTGAAAGACGCTTCTTCAGCGGCCATCTATGGCGCCAGGGCTGCCAACGGCGTGATCCTCATCACCACCCGGCAAGGCGGCTCCAAAAAATTACAGATCCGTCTTAATAGTTATGCAGGCCAACAAAGAATTACTTCAACACCGAAATTTGTGAACTCCTGGGAATATGCTACCCTCATGAATGAGGCCCAGCCCGGCTCCTATACGGATGCTGAAATCCAGAAATTCAAAGACGGCAGCGACCCGGACAACTATCCCAACGTTGACTACACCAACGCCTCTTTCAAAAAGAATTTCCTGCAAACAGGACACAATCTTTCCCTGACTAACGGTAACGACAAAACGCAGTATCTCATCTCCGCCGGTTACCTCGACCAGGACGGTGTGGTAAAAGGCAACACTTATAAAAGATACAATGCCCGGCTCAACCTGGAAACAAAAATCAACGACCGGCTGAAACTCAATACCCGCTTTTCGGTGATACAATCGAATCGCAAAGAACCTAATACCCCGGCTACCCTGGATGCCACCGGTATGCAGGATATTATTTCCAACGTGATCCGGTATACGCCTAATTACCCTATACAGTTGAGTAACGGCAGCTGGGGTGCAGGTAACGTAAACAAAGGAAACCCGGTTGCATGGCTCAACAGCGGCGCATTTTACAACAACCGCAGCACCGATTTAAATGGTAATCTACGGCTCGACTGGTACGCTATCTCCGATCTCAAACTGTCGCTCATCGGCGGATACACACAATCACAGCTGCAGGAAAAAACCTTCCTCGCCACACAACGCATCAACGAAAATATTTTCCTGGGTCCGTCTAACCTGTCGCAGGGATCAAATTTCTCCAGCTACAGAACCATCCAGGCGCTGGCCGACTATCACAAACAACTCGGGCAACATGAAATCGGTGTTTTAGGCGGTTACTCTTTTGAAGGCTCGCATTACGAAGACCTTAGCGCCGCCCGGTCTAATCTGCCCAGCAACGACCTGACAGTACTGGGTCTGGGAGATCCGGGCACCCAAACCAACAACAGTTCTGCCAACGAATCAGCACTTAAATCTTTCTTCGGCAGAATACAATATAACTATGCCCGCAAATACCTCCTCGAAGCCAATATGCGCTATGACGGTTCTTCCCGTTTCCCGAAAAATGATAAATACGCCTTCTTCCCTTCTATGGCCGCAGGTTGGCGCATATCAGAAGAAAAATTTATCAAAGGACGCTTTCATTGGCTGGATGAGCTGAAATTAAAAGCATCCTATGGTACCCTTGGTAATCAGAACATCGGTAACTATCCCTACCAGAATATACTGGTAACAGGGTTCAACTACCCGATCGGTAATGTGGTAAGTCCGGGCGCAGTGAGAACCACCATCGCTGATTCTACCATTCACTGGGAATCTACCCGCACCAAAGACCTCGGACTGGAAGCCGCTTTCTTCCAACAAAAACTGGCCATTACTGTTTCCTATTTCGACCGATATACCTACGACATCCTGGTAAGCCCGTCTAACAGCGTATCACAGGTATTGGGCGCCGCTGTAGGACAGCAGAATTCGGGTAAGCTAAAAAACACCGGCTGGGAGTTTACCGCCACTCACCGCAACAATATTGGTCTGTTCAGCTATAATGTAACGGCCAACTTCAGCATCGTCAACAACAAAGTACTTGATCTCGGCGTAGGCAATATCCACCAGGCGAATGGTCTTACCGGTAATGGCAGCTCGCTGTTCATCGGCTATCCCATGAACCTCTACTACGGCTACGAAGCAGATGGTTTGTTTACCGATGCCGCCGATGTGAGCTCCTGGAAAAAAGAAAACGATATGACCGCCATCAGCCCTAATCCCAAACCAGGAGATATCCGCTATAAAGATATCAGCGGACCCGATGGCAAACCTGATGGCAAGGTTACGCCCGACTATGACCGCAAGGTACTTGGTTCCACTATTCCCAGGTATACCTACGGCGTTACCCTGGGTGGCAGCTACAAAGGCTTCGACCTGAACATTCTGCTACAGGGTGTTTCCGGTGTAAACGGTTACCTGAATAACTACGCAGGATGGGCTTTTTACCAGAACGGAAATGTACAGCGCTGGCAGATGGACGAAAGATGGACACCTGAAAACCCAAACAGGGATGCAAAATATCCGCGCCTGGAGCTGATCTCCAACCAGGGTACCGCCAATACGCTGACCTCCTCTTACTGGATGCTGAACGGGTCTTACCTCCGTTTAAAAAACGTACAGGTGGGCTACAACTTCCCCAAATCGCTGTTAAGCGGCGCCAGGATAGAAGGGCTGCGGTTGAGTCTCAGCGCGGAAAACCTGCACACCTGGAGTAAATACCGCGCCGGCTGGGATCCGGAAGTAAATACCGGTGGTGCTTACTACCCCATCCTGGCTAATTACACCGTAGGACTGAACCTTACTTTTTAATGCGTCAACACTGAAAAAATGATGAAACATAAATATATTTTACTGGTATTGTTATCCGCTATCGGTAGCATGTCCTGCAAAAAAGAACTGAATAAATCACCGCTCAGCAATTACTCGAACGACGTATTCTGGACCAGCGAACAGAACGCGCTGCTGGCGCTGACCGGGGTTTATCGTGGTAATATACAGATGCAAAAGGCTGCTGAGTTCAGCGCTACCGATTGGTGGTCGTACTATGGCTTGCTGTTTATAGAACTGGCTACTGATAATGCCTACGATCGCCGCGGCGACAACTCCGTGATCAACCGTCTCGGAAACGGTACCATGACCGCCGATCTCGGCATACTCGGCGAATACTGGAACGGCAGTTATATCCGTATCGGCCGCTGTAATTATTTCCTCGAAAACGTAGGCAAAACACCGGTGAGCGATGCCAAATTAAAACGGATGATAGCAGAAGCCAGGTTCCTCCGCGCCTGCACCTATTTTTATATGTCGCAATACTGGAAAGATGTGCCGCTGGTGACCAAAACATTATCGTTGCAGGAAGCCAATACCGTTACCAAAACGCCTAAGGCACAGGTGGTGGCATTTGTGATCAGTGAGCTGAACAGCGCTATTACTGACCTGCCGCAATATAAAGACCTTCCCGCTTCAGAAAGGGGACGTGCCAGCAAACAGGCTGCCATGGCATTTCTGGGCAGACTCCAGTTGTCTGAAAAGAGATACGCGGATGCCGCTGCCACGTATAAAAAAATCATCGACTTTAACGACAATAGTATCGACGCCAATTACCAGAGTCTTTTTAATGGCACAAACGAAGGGAGCAAGGAAATCATTTTTGCCACACAGTACCTGCAGGACCTCGCGCCAAACGGTATGCTGCAGCATATTTACCCGGCCACTACCGGCGGCTGGCACCTGTTTTGCCCGCTGGGCAGCCTGGCAGAATCGTATGAGTTCAACGACGGTACACCCTTCTCCTTTAGCGACCCCAGATACAACCCGGCTAACCTGACTGCTAACCGCGACCCGCGATTAAAATATACCATCCTCTATAACAACCAACCGTTTAAAAATGTGCGGTATGTTACGCATCCCGACAGCACCAAATCGCCGGATCAGCTAACCACTACCAAACAGGCCACCCGTACAGGTTTTGGCTATGGCAAGTATAGCTACGACGCGTTTGCCGGCGGCGATCTGCAAAACTCCGGCATTGACTTACCGGTGATCCGTTATGCGGAAGTACTGCTTAGCTACCTCGAAGCAAAACTGGAAGCAGGCGATCCTGTTGACCAGGGCCTGTTGGATGCCACCATCAATAAAGTAAGAACACGCCCCGGCGTAAACATGCCCGCGGTAACCGTGACAGACGCTACAGCCCTGCGTACCATTCTGCGCCGCGAAAGAAGAAATGAACTCGCGCTGGAAGGTATCCGCTACTGGGATTTACTGAGATGGGGTATTGCTGCAGATGTGCTGAAAGGCGATTTCTATGGCGCTGCTTTCCCCGGCGCCACCAATCTCCGCAAAAATGGCGGCACCGTTGATCCCTATAGCCGCTGGTATGTAACCACCAAGGCTTTCAGGGCAGGCACCGATGAAAAATGGCCGATCCCGCAAAGAGAAACCAACATCAATCCAAATCTGAAGTAACTTGTATCGCGACCATCATTCCGTAAATAATATCCTGATGATAAAAACATCCATCATTAAAAAGATCAGTGGCAGTGTTTTATGCGGACTGCTCACCCTCACAGCTGCAGCGCAGCAGAAGCCCAATATCATCATCATTTATGCCGATGATCTGGGCTATGGCGATGTAAGCTGTTATGGGATGAAAAAGATTAAAACGCCGCATATCGACCAACTGGCTAAACAAGGCGTTCGTTTTACCAACGCCTATGCGACGTCTGCTACGTGTACGCCTTCCCGTTTTGGCCTCCTCACGGGTAAATATCCGTGGAGACAAAAAAACACCGGGATTGCCCCGGGAGATGCATCCCTGATCATTCCTACTGATCACCGTACCTTGCCAGGCATGCTGAAAGATGCCGGCTACCAAACCGCCGCCATCGGTAAATGGCACCTGGGCCTGGGCACCAAAGAAGGTATCGACTGGAACAAATCCATTCAGCCCGGCCCCCTGGAAGTAGGCTTTACGTATTCGTTTATTATGCCCGCTACCCTCGACAGGGTACCCTGCGTGTTTGTAGAAGACCATAACGTAGTAAATGCCGATCCAAAGGATCCTATCGAAGTCAACTACCAGCATAAAATAGGCACAGATCCCACCGGTAAGGAAAACCCGGAAAAGCTGCGCATGCTGCCCGCTCCTCACCAGGGACATAACCAAACAATTGTAGACAGCATCAGCAGGATTGGCTGGATGACCGGCGGCAACAGCGCCCGCTGGAAAGATGCTGATATTGCCGGTATCATTACACAGAAAGCCATCGGCTTTATTGGCCGCAATAAACAGCAGCCTTTCTTCCTGTATTTCGCCAGCGGCGATATTCATGTACCTCGCTACCCGCACAGCCAGTTCCGTGGCAAAAGCGGTATGGGATTACGCGGTGATGCCATTCTGCAGCTCGACTGGACGGTAGGACAAATTGTAAAAGCACTGGACAGCCTTGGGCTGACGAAAAATACCATGATCATTTTTTCCAGCGACAATGGCCCCGTGCTGAACGATGGTTATATGGACCAGGCAGCGGAACTGGTAGGCACGCATAAACCCGCAGGTCCCCTGCGTGGCGGTAAATACAGCGCTTTTGAAGCCGGCGCCCGTGTACCTTTTATCGTAAAATGGCCCGCCGGTGTAAAAGGTAACAATACTTCAAATACATTGATCGGACAAGTGGACCTCTTTGCCTCTTTTGCCCGTTTAACCGGACAATCGCTGCAAACCGATGAAGCACCCGACAGTTATGATATGCTCAGCCAGTTACTTGGTAAATCACGCAACAACCGTCCCTACCTGGTTACGCATGCCGGTACGCTGTCGCTGGTTGCCGGTGACTGGAAATATGTAGCGCCTTCAAAGGGACCGAAAGTATCGCGCGAAGTAAATATTGAACTGGGTAACGATGCCGCACCACAACTCTATCATCTGAGCGCAGATGTACACGAGGAAAAAAATGTGGCAGATCAGTATCCTGAAAAAGTAAAAACACTGGCTGCTGAACTGGAAGCCATCAAAAGCAAGCCACAAAGCCGTTAGCAGGTTATTATCTCAACAGAGGACTGGTCATGATGATGACCGGTCCTTTGTTATTTTACGGATGTGCCGCTTTATAATGCTCCAGCAGCATATCACCTCCAAAATCATTTTTCAGATCCCGCACCACGGTATGAATATGGTTGGCATTATTCTGTGTATTATCATATTCTATGATCAGCGTAGGCCCCTGGATGCGGTAGTAGCAAGGCTTACCCAGGGCATGTTCGGTGCTGCCGGCCCAGGTGAACCGTAAACTGTCCATGCCCGCTTTCTGAATGTCTTTAAGCATATTATCCGCAAACAACTTGGTAAACCGATGCACATACAGGCTGATGAGCGCCAGCAATTGCTGCTGATGCGCGGGACTCAGTTCACTGTACCGGATACCGGCAGGATGGGCTATCATGGCTTGCCTGCTTGCGCCGGTAATAATTTCTGCCGGGGCGGTGGTAGTGATCAGCGTTTTTTGTAGTTCTTCGGGAGATAATGACCGCAGCAGGTCAAACGCCTGCTCCGTTTCTGCTTTCAGCACCTGCTTGTCTTTTTGAGGACCTTCCAGCACAATAGCGGGATTGGCGCCCAGGAAACCGGGCGTACCGGCCACCAGTTCATTTTTATCTGCCGAAAAATTAAATGCCACATGATGGCCCTCAAAACGCCAGCCCCAGATAGTATGCGTGGACGGTACCCCGAAAATGGTGACAAAATATTTACCCGGATCACGGTAATGATCATTTTCCGGGCGGTGCTCGAGTTCTTTCAGCACAAGGTCGAGCTGCATAATATCGTTCACTTTTTTTACTGTTTCACCACTGAGGGTAGTTGCCAGTAGTGCAAAGAGTGCTTTGCGCTGCGCGTCGCTGAGTTCATTTACAGAAATACCTTTGCGGTCGTCGCGGGGTACATAGGAAAAATGATAACGCTCCCCGGTATCGAAGGGATACAGGGTTTGAGCTTGTTGTTCTTTACTGAGCAGTTGAATAAACCGGTTGGCCTTACCCGCCATATCCTGGGCGTGGGTGGACAACAGGGAAAAAATACCAAAGACAAATAACAAAAAAGACCGGTGCATATGCTGGCAGTTTGTATAACGTGGAGATAAAATACCCCTCAATATAAAGGTTAAACCGGGAATGTGCAACCTTGGCGGCAGCTATCTGAAAAAATCAAAAAAAAGAGTAATTTAGAAGCGTACCCCTAAAAGCATCTTATGTCCCCTAAAAATGCCGCTGGCAAATCCAGGCTGTCTATCAACGATTTTATCAATGACAGCAGGGTAATAAAAGATCTCGGGAATTTAAAAAAGACCTTTGACACGGCGAATGGCGGCAAGCCCCTGGTGGTATCGGATGTGTTGGATGCCGACGGACATCAATACGTAAACCTCGTACAAAAAGGCGGTGGCGTATTCGGTATTGCGCTGGTAGGCTATACTTATGTGCTGGAAGAAATGGGCATTCGTTTTTTGCGGCTGGCTGGTACCAGTGCGGGCGCTATCAATACAGCGTTGATTACCGTTATCAAAAACAAACAGGACAAAAAATCGGCAGAAGTGCTGCAGGCGATCTGCGATCTTGATTTCTTTTCGCTGGTAGACGGCCATCCGGCAGCCCGGTGGCTGATCCGAAAATTTATTACCAAAAAGAATTTTGTAGGCAAAGTCAAAAACTGGGTACTCTTCCTGTTAGGCTTTTTTGTGCTGCTGATCATTAGCGATGTGACACTGATGGGGCTGCGCGCCAAATTCCCGGTCCTTTCGGCATGGGCAGGCGCCTGCTTTATACTCAGCGGCTTCTGGTCGCTGTTGATCGGCATGGGTATTTCCTACGTGCTCAACCTGCTTAAGCGGCTAAAGACTTCCGGGTTTGGTATAAATCCCGGCGATGTATTTTATGACTGGGTCAAAAAACTGTTGCTGGACAACAACGTAGCTACGGTAAGCGATCTGAATAAAAAAGCACAGACCTGTCCTCCGCTGAAACTGAGAGTACACAATGAATGCGGTCTCGAAGATTTAAAAGGCGATGTTACATTTATTACATCGGAGCTGGTTACGCAAAACAAGATACAGTTTCCGGCCATGTGTCATCTTTTCAGTACAGATGCAGACACGATGCAGCCCGCCGGATTTATCCGTGCATCGATGTCGATCCCCGTTTTTTTCGAATCGTATATGATCAATGATATTCCGTATAGCGACAATCGTATCATTGCCGCCTGGAACAGTTTTTTTCATAACTGCGCCCCTCCTTCTACGGCGCGGTTTGTGGATGGCGGCATTTTATCGAATTTTCCCATCAGTATTTTCTATAACGCCAGCATTCCCATTCCCCGGCTTCCTTCATTTGGTATTGATCTCGACGATGCCGGCCCCGGCGATAAAGGAGAAAATGCATTTAACTGGTCGCTCACCGGTTACCTGGGCCGCATGTTTAATACCATCCGGAATTATTATGATAAGGACTTCCTGTTAAAAAACGAAGTGTATCAGAAAGGCGTAGGGAAAGTAGATCTGTCGGATGATAAATACAATTGGTTAAATTTCTTCCTGTCGGACCAGGACAAAATAGACATGTTTGCGAAAGGCGCAGAGGCGGCCTGCCAATTCCTGCAAACATTCGATTGGGACACGTATAAATCCAACAGGACTGCCCTGCAAAAGCAACTCACCAAATAACGATCGCACATGGACACACTTATTCACGATGGCTGGAGCTGGTTATGCCTGTCGATGGGCGTGATGCTGCTTACTACCTTTATCATGAGCCGGCAAGGCCGGCAGTTCTTTACCATGGATGTGGTGATACGTAAATTCAATATACTGGACCTGGAATTCCCCGGTTCGCCGAAGGAAATACCGGATATCATAAAAGGCGTGTATGCGTTACCGGTGGCGCAACAAAAGAAGACGTTGTCCGCTTTACGCGGACAATTGTGGGTAGATTTCCTGTTTATGCCGGCGGCTTATGGCAGTATATTCCTGGTATGTATAAAAATAGCAGAGAAGATGAACCCGGCGGGCACTTCTTTATTTACCTGGCTGGCATGGCTTCAATTATTGCCCTGGTTATGCGATATCATAGAAAATATCTACCTGCTCCGCAAAACATATCCCGATGTTCCTCCATCATCCAAAGCGGTACACAAGGCTTACCTGTGGCTCGAAATCACCAAGTGGGGTATTTCGCAGATTGGTATGGTATGCGGCTTATCGGCGTTATTATTCTTCTGGCTATCCGGCGATTTTGAGGCGGCTTCGCTGCGTTACCTGCTCATTATAGCAGGAGAAGCAGCGGCGTTTATAGCGTTGCAATTTATCCCGCTGCCGAAGAAGGAAGCCCTTCCTGTTTAAAGATGAGGGTCAATAAAATGAAAAGAGACCGTTTTACAACGGCCTCTTTTTTTCAATCGTGTGACAACTGAGGGCTATTTTGGGGCTATGAAATCGGTTACCAGATGGAAAGAGGAGCTATTAACCTTTGGCTTTACTGTAGCCTGCAATCCGTTGTGCAAATCCTGCTTCCATGGGGTAGCCAAGATTACCGTTCAGGATCTTTCCTCCTTTATCGATCGCGATCCAGCGGGTGATGCCTGTTAAACAGTAGCGTTGTACAAATTGCTTGCATTGTTCATCCGACCGGTCGCTCGACAGGAATAAATTATTTACACCGTCTATCAGCCTGCTTTCAGAAAATTTCTTCCAATAGTCAATGCCATCGGGGGTTTCCCAACCGATGGTTAAGAAAACGATATCGTTGTTATCCTTATATTTATCTCTAAGCGCATTATAGAGCGGCAGTGCAGCCACACAGCCAGAGCACCAGGTAGCCCAGATATTGATGATCACTGTTTTGCCTTTAAAATCAGATAAGCGGACAATATCTCCCTTATCATTTTTCAGCGTAAAATTATATGCGGGCCGGCCTGGTTCCAGCTGGCCATACTGTTTATACAAGGAATCTATCACGTGCCTGGAAGCATTATTGCTGGCCAGGTGGCTGTTGGCCAGTTCATAGATACTTTTAAGCTTTTGGGTAAAGGCATGACCATTGCCTTCCATATAAAGCATTTCGGCCGCCAGCGATCCTTTCTGCGCCTCGCTTTTGAACTGCTGCATAATTTCTGTGAGCCGGGCATCTTCTTTTAACGTGGAGTCCTTCAGTTTGCGGGCGCCCCACCAGATGGCTAACACCTGGTCCATCACCTTTTTATTACTTAGTCCGGCCATACCAGGGTTACTGATATCAAAACCTTTTAAACACCAGTCGCCATATGCATTTGCGGGCAACAGCCCGGGATGCGATCCCTGGAACGAAAATTTCAGCGATAACATTTTCGTTTGTTCGTACGCGTTAAGGATAGACAGGTTTTCCGGGTCCGTCACTTTTGCTCGCAGGATGGCTTCTTTTACCTGCTTTGAGCGATCATCCATAAACGCGTTGACCTGTTCTATACCTACCATACTCCCGCCTGTTCCGTACAGGCTATCTATTACGAAGGGCAATGCCTGCCGGGCGGCATCCTTACCTGTCAGCGTGGGCAGGAAGCGGTTGCGCAGCAGCCTGCCACCGCTATTCCAGGGCCACAGCATCACCTGGAGGTTATCGCCGGTGTTTACCAGCAATGGACAGTTATTGAGATAAATAATTTGCTTGCCGGGGCTTACTGTCCGCGAGAAACTGGCCAGCGGCTCATCGGCGGAAACAGGAAAAGTGTAGGACTGATACTCCGACAGCCGGGCATTTCCTAACCCGTGAAACTCCATCTGGCCGCTGAACTCCGGTGTGATCGCCACCTTAACATTCAAGGTGGTTGCCGCAACAGGATTGCCTGCAAATGTACCAGGACTGCCAAGCAGCATCGCAGTTAAAAGTGTAACAGACTTCATGGTTGAATATGATGGTTTGATAAAATGCTTGCCGATATTCCGTTACTAAGGCAACGGATCGATAAAAAAGGGTGAAGGGGTTTTATGTTTTCTTTAAACGGCTGCTTTCGAGGATAACTATTGCCGGTCAATATTATTGCTGTGGTCAGCGGATCAATCCTGCCGCACTATCTTTCCGTCTTTCATTACAAAACTCACCTGCTTTATGGTTTCAATGGTATCCAGCGGGTTTTGTTTTACCGCAATTATATCTGCGAAGAAGCCGGGTTCAATAATGCCTCTTTCCTTTTCCACGCCCAGCAACTGTGCGGCATAAATAGTCATGCACTGCAGGGTATAGTTGTTGGGGATTTGTGCATCTTTCCATGTTTGCAGGATTTCCAGCGCACTTTGCGCCCTGTTTTTTCCGGGGATATCGATGATGATATCGGAGCCAAAAGCCATCGGGGTACCGATCCGGTAGGCGCGTTTGAGCCGGTCTATGTTGCGTTGATAGTATTTCAGCGCTGTAGCCGTATCTACCCCATAGGCGAGACTATTACTTACTGCCAGATCTGTTCCTACCAGGAAAGTGCCTTTTTGCTTCATGAGCTGCAGCTGTTCATCCGTGAGGAATACGCCATGTTCCACGGCGGCGGCGCCACCCTGGATTACGTTGTCGGCAGCCTCTCCACCCATTACATGCGCGGTTACTTTCAGACCGGCACTGCGCGCTTCATTCACAGCGGCTTGTACTTCCTGCAAGCTGTAATGATAAGCATAGGAATCGGCCGCCAGCTTTATCACATTAGCACCGTAGTAAATATTTTTCCTGATCGCCTTTCTTATTTCATCGGGGCTGTTGGCATCTAAATATTCATCGTCCCATAAGTGTTCGTGTTCAATATTAGTAGCGGTTTGCCCGCCATAAGGGCTGACGATTTTGCCCGCATAAAAAATGGTGGGGCCTTGTGTCCATCCTTTCCTGATGGCTTTAATCACATCTGCAGACGCGTAGTTGCCGTCATTTCCAATTTCCTTGATGGTAGTGAAGCCATTGGCCAACAGCTCCCGGGCGTTGTAAGCACCGCGCAGCGCACGCAATGCCGCGCTTTCCGTGGTGTACATGTGTTCGATGGCCACTTTTTTATAGGGAAATCCAACGGTGATGTGAACATGGCAATCCATCAGACCTGGAATAATCCATGCATCCGACAAATCAATCAGCTTATCTGCCGCCGAATAAGGCAGGCCGGGACCCATTTGCTGTATTTTACCGTCCCTGATAAGAATAATTTGCTTTTCGAGCATCTTACCAGTACGGCTGTTGAACACATGGCCTGCCTTGATAACGGTTGTTTGAGCACAAAGACCGGCGGAGAAAAGTAAACAGAGGAAAAGGATGAACGGGCTATGTTTGATGTTGCCCGGAACAAGGATATGGAGTGTATGCATCAGCGTTATATTTTACAGGGAGATGCCGGGCCATTATTTTTCCATAAATCGAAGGCCGAAGCATTTTGTCGCAATTGACCCTCAAAAGTGCGCATTTACCCCACCTCTGTTTCCCTGAGCGGGTATACCTTTGAGCTGAAACAGCTGTTCATATCCATTTTTCAATCCTAAAACGCAATATCATGACCCGTTCCATCACATCCGGCAAAGCAGGGCCTGCAAAAGGCCCGTTAAACAAACAATTCACCGCTACCTTGCTGAAAAGCCCGAACAAAGGTGGCTGGACTTATGTCATGTGGCCTGAATCCGCGGCTTTTTTCGGTACCCGCGGGCTGGTAAAAGTACGGGCGACCGTGGATGGTCACCCGTTTGAAAGTTCTTTTATGGCGCTGGGCGACGGCACACATAAGCTACCGATCAAATCAGACCTGCGGAAACTGATCGGCAAAGAGGCGGACGACACCGTTGTTATTCGGCTGGAGGAGCGGTTATAGCGCCTGTCAGGTTCATAACGTAGCTGGTTAACTGCCGATCAGGCCAAACCGGATAGCAGATTGCGTCAAATTGTTTTAATTTGCCGTCATGAACCATTCCCCGAAAACAATGTATACCCGGCTGTTGCTGTTACTCCTGCTTTGTTTGCCTGGCGCCGCTGGCGCACAAAACAGTATAAGCTCCTATCAGCCGCTCTTTCAAACGGACCCATATCTTAAGCAATGGGATGCTTCTATTCCCGGTTTCAAACTCACTGTTTTCAAATATTCCAGGACCGTCGATTTTGAAAACATGTTGGTAGATGATAGTCTCGGGCCACATGACAAATTTTTTCAGCAAACCTTTGGAAAACTGATTAGCTATTCGCCCAATAAAAAGATGTACCTGGACTTTTACAGCGGGCAATTCGTTTTTGATACCTTGCTATCTAATGGAAAAAAAAATATCACCGTATCGGCAGACATAGATCAGTACCTTTTTCTCGGCAACTATGCGGCCAGGAAAGTTTCCCGCATTTTATTCATGGGCACCAGCAGCATCCTGGAAGAAGCGATATGGACCAGCGATAACGAATTTATCCTGACAGGCACCAACCGGAACGACCAGGATTTTTCGCCCTTCCTGTATATAGGTGATGTTAAAAAACGGCAGCTGCGTTATTATCTCCCGGATAATAAACATGTAAAACGGGATACATTGTACAGATCACCCCGGTGGAGAAATATCAGGGGGCTTGATGTGAAGGATTTGTAAGAATACAAGGTTCCAATATGCTAAAAATAGTTTTAGTGGCGTCAGAAAAGATATCCGGGAGCATATTAAATCCGAACTCCTCGGCTGGTGACCATAGAAAATAGTCGGCGAAAATATCCTGGTGCAACCGGATAGTATCACTGCCGAGGATATGGATTAAATCCCGGTTATTTACCTGTACGGCATAATCTTCAACGATTCCGATAATAATATAGATGGATAACAACAACGGAGTTCGCGTTACATTAATATTACGTCCCAACAACACATCCAGGTTTAACAGCGCATAGGGATGGACAATATTGTTACTTTCCACCGCCCAAGCCTGTAGCCTGATGCTGTCAAAAAAGTCATTTGTATTGAGAAGATGTTTTCGTAGGTCTTCACGATTAGCAAACAGAAGAATCCTCCCTTGTTTATCCACCAATATTTTATCCGCGTCGTTATCAATAGCATCAGTACCTGTAACGGAAAACCAGCTAGCTCCCTGATAGGTTATTTCTACCAGGTACTTCTGGTACTTTTCTGAAATGTCAGTATCTGTCATCCTATGTCCTTGTTGGTCAATATCCATAACACACCGCTTCCTGCAAATTATATAAAATTATCGCATGTGCGCCCGGTTACCCGCATTTTCGTAAATTAGCTTATCAGCAAACGCCATGAACATACAATTTATTCTTCCTGATCCTGCAATAGCAAACTATGTGAGCAGCATAGTGGTGATGGAGAATAATAATATCTTCCGGCAGGCAGTGCTGCCACTTATCGCCAGAGGTTCTCCCAGCATTACCTTTCAGCTTACCGATCCCCGGCTCATCACAGATCCTGCTAATAAACCGGATACACTAGTATTGTACGGGCAAAATATAAAACCAATAGAGCTTTATGTAGCCGGGCACGTGAGTATTATCGCGTATTTTCTCTATCCTCATGTTTTAAAAACCTTGTTCGGACCGGATGCAAAAGAGCTGACAGATATCAGCATGGATATAAGTTTGACCGAACCGGCCAGGAACATGAGCCTCAAAGAACAATTAGTCAACGCCACAAACCTTGCTCAGCGTTTACAGCTCCTCAACAGTTATATATTAAAACTGGCAGCGCCAAAAAAAAAGTATACCAGCGAGGCTATTGCTTTTGCGACCCATATTATCCAGCATAAGGGCGGACTGGCCTCTCTGCCGGCTATTCAGAAAGAATTATGTGTAACGGAACGTACCTTGCAACGGCTTTTTGAATCGCATGTGGGTGTTTCTCCCAAAACTTTCACCCGCATATGCCAGTTCCATTCGGCATTACAACAGCTCAGTCAGAACAACTTTTCCGGGATGATTGAGGTGGCCTATACGAATGGTTATGCCGATCAAAGTCACCTTATACGGGCATTTAAAGAATTTACGACATACTCCCCCTTAGAATACCAGAAGGCAGCTACTGATTTCCCCGGTTAACCTGTTCCGCTAAAATTGTCGGGTTTGTTCTATCAATTGGATAATCGCCGCCGTTACTTTGTATCATAAAAAAACAAACACATGAGAAAGATAATCGTTTCTACCTGGTTAACACTGGACGGCGTATTTGATGCTGAATCTATGGGACAATGGTTTGCCCCTTACGACAGCGAAGACAGACAAACCTACATCCGCGATGGTATCCTGCATTCAGGCGCGTTTATTTTTGGACGTAAAACCTATGAAATGTTGGCGCCTTACTGGTCTTCCCTAAAGAACAATGAAATGGGCGTGGCTGATCAGCTGAATAACTCGCCCAAATATGTTGTTTCTACTACGCTGCAGAAAGCGGACTGGAATAATTCCACTATCATCAACGGCCAGGTAATGGACGAAATTGCACAGCTCAAAAAGACACCCGGTAAAGACATTCAGATAGAAGGCAGCGCTGACCTCATCAAATCGCTGGCAGCAGCTAACCTGATCGATGAATACCGGTTCCTGGTACATCCCGTTATCATGGGGAGCGGTAAACGTTTCTTCCAGGATAGTGAGCAAATGGCAGGGCTGCAACTGGTTAAAACACAAACGCTGGATAAGGGGGTTGTTTTGTTATGTTATCAGCCGGCAAAGTAATAAAAGAAAAAACCAGTGATGGTACCGCATCCTCAGTACCTCACTGGTTTTATATTCAGAGTTCCCCAAATACTATTCAATACCCTGTAAAAGTAAACTGACCTACACTACACAACAATACCCGGATACCAGTGTTTACGTCTCCCTGTTTCCAGGTATTTTAGAGAAGGAATACATTGTGTCCGCAATTGTTATTATTTTGCCCTTATGAGAAAACTGTTTTCCCTTCTATTCCTGCTGTCAGTGACCCTATGGTGCCAGGCACAGGTGCCGGCAACACCACGCGAACGTAAACTGGCAGACAGCCTGGAGCACTTGCTTAGTACCGCTGCATCTGACAGTGCGCGAGGCAGAGCCAATTTCTCGCTCTCCGAATACTGGGCCCCGAAAGATACACTCAAGGCCATGAAGTACCTGGAAGCAGGCATGCAGGCCAGCAAAAACATTCCCTACCTACAGGCAATATCTCACTATTACAACGGCTACCTGCTCGATATCAGGAAGTCCGACAAAAGCCAGGAAAACTTTATGCTGGCAGATACCCTGCTCAGTAAATACAAGACCAAAGAGGCTTTCCTCTTCCGTGCCAAGGCCTGGTATGGCTATGGCAGAATACAGCAGCGAAACGATGACTACAAAGCATTTGCAGATATTATCCTGAATAAATCCATTCCCTTTGCAGAGGCCTCCGGCAACAAAACGTTGGTGGGAAAAAATTACCTCGGTCTTTGTATCGTATTTAAAAATGCCGGCCAGTACGACAAAGCCGAAACTTATTGTTTGAAAGCCATCGAAACATTAAAGGCATCCAGCAACCCCTTACCGGAACTGATCGATGCCTATCATACCATTGCCGAAACCTATTCCCTCTCCGCGAAGAACCCGAAGGCCAAAGCAGCGCTGGACAGCGTGCGTCCCATACTGGTGGCCTACGCCGATTCAACATACTACCTGGACTATTACGCCGCCGAAGGAATGTACTATACCGTAGAAGGACAAACCGTACCCGGACAATATAAAAATGCGCTGGTCAGCCTGGAGAAAGGCGTTACGCTCGCCAAAAAGCTGGGATTACACTATGAGGAACTGCGCCTGCTGATGCAAAAATTCTATGCTTACTACAACGATAAAAACTATGTGCAGGCCAAAGAAGTACTCAATTACCTGCTCACACAGGAGATGATGATAAAGCTAACGTCTAACCGTATACAGCTGTATTACGGCATGGCGGCTACCTACGAAGGATTGAAGCAATGGGCGCCCGCCTATGAATGGATGAAGCGCTACAGCGAGCTAAGCGACAGCCTTTCCCAAACACAGTTGAAAAATGATGTGCACGCCCTTGAAATAAAATACCGGGATGCAGAAAAACAAAAAGAGATCAATGCACTGAAAGCCCAGCGCGTACAGGAAGCTCTTGCCGCCAAAAACGCCAGGCTGCTTACCTGGCTCCTGGGATCGGCCAGTCTTTTTTTACTGATCGTGCTGGTGTTCGCCCTCATCATCTATAACGATAAGAAAAAACTGCTGGCGCAAAAAGAACTCAGCTATCAGCAACACCTGAACGAAATAGCACAGCAACAACAATTGCAGTTCAGCCAGGCCGTATTACAGGGCGAAGAGCAGGAACGGCGCAGGCTTGCCAGGGACCTGCATGATGGTCTTGGTGGTATGCTGGCAGGCGCCAAAATCAATTTATCCGCGCAAATCGAAGATACTTACTCCCAGGACCAACGGAACGAACTGGAAAAAATAACCCAGCAACTGGATCATTCGGTGACCGAACTTCGCCGTATTGCGCATAATATGATGCCGGTAAACCTGCTTAAATTTGGTTTAAAAACCGCACTTAAAGACCTCTGTGAGTCGCTGATAAGCGATACTACCCACATCAGTTTCCAGGCCCTGAATATAGCTGACACCCTGCGGGAAGAAGTACAGATCCATATTTACCGCATTGTCCAGGAGCTGCTGTCCAATGCCGTTAAACATGCGCAGGCCACCAACATTATATTGCAGTGCAGCCAGGACGGCGACCTGTTTTTTATTACCCAGGAAGATAATGGTAAAGGCTTCGATACGCAAGCCACCGAACAGGCAAAGGGTATTGGCTTAAGTAATATTAAAAACAGGGTTGGATTTCTGAAAGGAAAAATTGATATTGACTCGGTTCCCAACGAAGGAACTACCATAAATATAGAGCTACATGTTGACTAAACGAACCACACTCGCGATTGTAGACGACCATCCTATTGTATTGGAAGGCCTGCAGAAACTACTGGCAAATGTGAAGGAAATAGAGATCACGGGGTGTTTTACCACCGGGGCTGCTTTTATGTCTTTCCTGAAAGAAAATAAGGTGGATGTGCTTTTACTCGATATCACCCTGCCGGATGTAAATGGTATTGAACTGTGTAAGGAAGTAAAGGAGATGTCGCCCGCTACGCATGTGCTGGCGCTTAGTAATCACTCCGAACGCAGCATGATCTTACAGATGATTCAGCACGGCGCCACCGGCTACCTGCTGAAAAATATCTCTTCGGAAGAATTAATTGCCTGTATACAGGAAGCCCTCAATGGATTGGTTACTTTCAGCAAGGCTGCCCGGGAAATCATGGCCCGCCCCTCTGTCAGCGAATTAAAAGGTGCACCCCAACTCACCAAAAGAGAAAAGGAAATATTGCACCTGATCGCCGACGGCAAAACCACACCGGATATAGCACAACAGCTTAACTTAAGCCCGCTGACGATTGAAACACATCGCAAAAACCTGATACAAAAGTTCCAGGCAAAAAATGTAGCGTCGTTAATAAAACTGGCCACGCAGCAAGGATTAGTATAATCTGTATTTCGTCAGGCACACCGCCGGTAACAGGCGGTGCGCCCCGTTCATCAGCAATAGAAAATTCTTTGGCCTTCATTAACCCAACACATAAAACGCCAACACCTTCTGCACCTCATACACATTCACCGATTTTGTGAACTGCTTAACAATACTCGGCTGCTGCTCACCGGAGATCCAGATCTTCAGCTCTGCATCCAGATCAAAAGTACCTGCCGTTTCCACGCTGAACCGGGAGATACTTTTATACGTGATACTCCTGTATTCTGTTTTACTGCCCGTGATACCTTGCTTGTCGATCAGGATCAGGCGTTTGTTGGTAAAAATAAAAGTATCCCGGATCAGTTTAAACCCAAGTTCTATTGTTTCTGATGCAATCAGCAACTTACCATAATCCTTCATCAGCTGCTCCTGGCTCACTTCGCCTGCATTTCCCAGCAGTCCCGAAAAAAATCCCATAATACTTTTATTAAAAAATGTACCGCCCCAATGGCGTAGAAAGATTCAAAATTAATGTGCTACGGCGCAAAGCTATGAAATATGTTTTTTACTACTATGAAATAACCCGAATTTACCGGACCTACTCCAGTATTAATTTGATTTCATTATTCCGTCGCATGTCTGTACTCAGGTTAAAGGTCCGGGTTTTGCGGCCATAGCGGATGCGCAGCTCAGCGGTATTGGGTGGTATAGACCCGAGATTGTCGGCAGTGAACAACAGGATATTTTCCCCGCGCTGCAAGTGGATACGGATCTCCTGTGTAGCGGTTTTAACCGGGAAGCCCCTCGTTACCCATTGCTTGTTTAAAGACAAAGAGATGCTGTCCCCATCCTGCACTTTTGTGTCGCGCAGTTCCAGTATAATATCCGCGGTATTTACGGGAATAGTGGCTACCGGCACGGTTTCTCTTTTGATCACATTACTGATCACGGTGTCGCTGTCGTTTGTCATATGCCGGATCGTTGTATCCCTTCCCGACGCGGGCGCATGATAGATATCGGCTACCAGGAACGTAGCATAGGCGTTGGCTCTTTCACTAAAATCAAAATCATGCACCTGGCCGTCGATGGTAGTGCGTAAAAGACCCGTATTCGGCGGCAGGCCCCCATAGTTATCCGCAAAAAAGATAAAGATGTTTTTACCGGTATCCAGGCGCTCGCTGAAGCTGCGGTTATGATCATTGATCTGCTCCCTGGTAAAAATGGCCGTTTTATTATGCAGCAAGGTCACGGTATCTTTATCGTATTGATCCTGGTCTGCAATGTTCATCGCCAGTAGACTGTCTTTCGACACAATACTGTGGTGGATCCCAAAATACACCCTGCTCTTTTCCGGGTAAAGTATGCGCTGCACGCTGGAATCAGCCACTGGCGCACTTCCCACTTTGGTCAGCGTCATATCTTTCCTGTATAGGAAATCGCGCAGCTCCACTTTTGAATTCACAAATATTTCATCTTCACTATACAGTCCATGCATCCAGATATCAAACTTATCTATCCACATCCGGTGCAGCGATATTTTCCCGTCCTGGTAGTCCAGCGTACCATTGAGGTACCACATCCAGATACCGAGCCTGTACGGTGTTTCCTGCAAGGGATACTTATTGCGCCCGATGCCCAGTTGCCCATCTGTTTTCCTGGCCAGCAACAATTCGTACCGGCCGGTAAACACTCCATACTTCAGCAGGATAGTAGCCGGGTATAACATTCCCTGTAATGGCTCGCCAATATTCAGTTCCATGGTGATAGTGGGGCCGGCGGCATAGGGTTTGGCAGTAGTGCGCCATACACCCGTCCATTTATCTGCCTGAGCGGTTAATACGTTAGTGCTACAGGTTAACAGGGCCAACAATATGATCAATTTACATTTCACGACGTAAAGATGATGGTTAATATCACACAATATAAATCATTACATTTGATTTGTGATACATGGAAGAGAAACACCATCACTAGTCAATTACGAAGCAGCAAGCTTTTAGCAAAAATGTGGCTATCATCTGCGAAAATGCTATCACTCCTCCTTTCATGAACGGTTATCTTTGGAACATCGCATCCACAAAAAACTGAACAATGAAAAAACTGCACCTGGCCCTGTGGCTTTGTGGCTTCCCTGTTATATTACAGGCACAGGATATTTCCCTTCGCAACGATCGTTTTTCCAGGACCTTATCCTTCGATGGCCAGGTATGGCGGACTACAGCTTTTACCGACCTGCGCCAGCATGTTACGCTCCCGGTAAAAAGCGAAGAGCTGAATATCCTTCCCATGGGCACTGATAGCAGCTACTCCATTGCAGATTTCAAGGCGATGAATGCCCCACATGCGTTTAGCAAACAGGATACTTCATTTATCGAGATCACCTATAAACCCCTGAAAGCCGCTACAGCACTGCCCGATGAGCTGCTCATACAGTATTATCTTGTAAAAGGTGACGCTTACAGCAGGAAGAAACTGGTACTGCGTTACAAACAACCCGCCACCATTGACCGGCTGGAGGCAGAACGTTTTGTGATCAGCCAAACAGCTACCGGCGGAGGAAGAGGCGAGCCCGTATTTGCTGATGGCCGATGGTTTTTCGGAATGGAATACCCCGCATCGTATACCCGTCACAGTGATGGCAATACACCAGCCAGTTACGCCAGGCATTACGACAAAGTTGGCAACTACAGCTTTATCAACCTGGAAGGCCGCGACATAGAACAGAAAGCCGTAAAAGGTATGATACGGCTCATGCACTTTCCCGGGTATGCCGTACAACAGGCGGATAGCGATTACTATATTTTTAGTAAGACAGTGGTGGCAGGCTGCCGCGAAGAAAACGGATCGGTAGAACAGGCATTCATGCAGTATTTGTCGACCTTATGGAAGGCGCCCCGCTCCTTCCTCCATTACAACAATTGGTTTGAACCCCGGGCAAAAGATCTCAGCGGCGACGGGCTGATCAACATATGGCGGGAATTTAAAACAGCCATCACACCCTATGGCATCAAAATGGATGCAATGGTAGCCGACGATGGATGGCAAAATAGAAAATCAGTATGGGACCCCTCGCCTAAATATTTCCCCAACGGCCTGGACGACGTAAAAAAACTCAGTGCCAGATTACAGGCGGAAGGCACCGGCTTTGGCTTATGGCTGGCGATCAACAACTACACGAACGATATCAACTGGGCCAAACAACAGGGATATAAAGAGGCAATACCCAATGCTTATTTTAAACAATATGGCAGGTACCTCAGCTTGTCGGCCCCGCAGAACAAAGCAAAATTACTGCAGCAGATCCCGGATATTATCCGGCAAACGCACGCCATCTATTACAAACATGATTTCAACGAACTGAGTGACCTGGGCGAAGGCAACAACCATCCTGCTACCGACCGGCATGGGCATGAAGCCAACCTGGACGCCGCCATTGATATCCTGCTGGCCACCCGCAAAGTAAATCCTGAAATCTATCAGAACCTCACCAATTGGATCTGGTTTTCGCCGTACTGGCTGATGTATGCGGACTACCTCTGGATGTTATCCGGCGACGACGGCACCAACGGCAACTGGCCGGAACTCTCTACCCGCGCTACTGCCAGCACCGATCGTGATACCTATATCTGGCGCATGTTTGGCAACCCGGCCGACAAGCCGCTGGTGCCCATTTCCCGGCTAATGACGCATGGCATCATCAAAACATCCGACGGCCGCATGGAAAGCAAAGAGGATAACCTACAGGACTGGCTGGAATATGTGCTCATGCACTATGGCCGTGGAACGCTTTTGAAAGAGTGGTACATTTCCCCGGAAGTAATGAGCCCCGATGAATGGAAAGCCCTCTGCACCGTCAACAACTGGGCAGCATCCCATCGGGCCGCACTGAACAATACCGTATTTACCGGAGGCCGGCCCGACGAAGGTAACGCCTACGGCTATATGGGATGGGACGGTGAAAAAGGTGTGCTGGTAGCGCGCAACACACAGGCGGCGCCGCAAGAGCTGGTCATTCCTTTCGACCGGAGCATCAATTTCCCCGCTGCATTCGGCGCGGCCTATCATGCTGCTGTAGTATTTCCTTACCAGGACGTATATCCGCAGACGTTTGTTTCCGGTAAAACTATCCGCATACTCCTCCCCGGTTATGCTACCATGGCTTTTGAATTTGAGAAAGGGAAAGCTGGCAGCAGTATTACTTCTCCCGGGAAAATAAATTTCCGGACAACCGGAAATACCACCACACTTGATGTACCGGCCAACGTGAAGGGCCGCTGCGATCTGCTACTCATCGGCTACCCTGAAGTACCTGCTGTTCAGATCGATGGAAATACGGTAAAGACTACACGCAGTAATAAAGCCGCCATCAATAAATTTTCGTCCTATGCCGTTACCGGTATGCCCAGCAGCAAAGCCCGCGAATGGAATATGGTATCGATAAACCTCTTGCCCTACGCGGGGAAAAAGATCACGATTACCTACAGTAAAACGAGCGGATTTGAAAGTCACCTGCTGGCAGAGCGCCGGGTAAAAGCGCCCGCAGTCAAAGAAGGTAAAGCAAGACTATGGCCGCTAACAAATGATACGAGACGGCAAACCATCAGGTTGTTTTAAACAGCCCGGCATTGGGTTTCAATGGCTATCTTCTGCCGCTGAAACCCATGCTGCCGCATCATTGATTTCCTGCCACAAAAGCAGGTTCAGTTGTGCAGTATGATGCTGCACATGCTGCATATTGAAAAGTAATATTTCCAGTACAGAATAATCCAGGAATATACTTACTTCTTCATCTTCCTGTCGATCTTACCTTCCAGGGTGGTAATAAGGGTGGTACATTCTTCCAGCCTGGTGTAGCATACGCTTCCATCCACTGCCAGTTCTTTTTTGGTAACATCGATGCCCGCTAAAAATGCTTCCAGGTACGAGAGATAACGGCCCTGATCTTCGTACAACACTTTATACAGCTGGTTGTTGAGGTTATCGCCTTCTTTCTGCAACTCTTCTCCTACCAGGTCAGATACGCCCCTGGCCCGCTCCATAACGGCGCTCATTTTTATTTTAAGGATTTCAAGATGGGTCTCATCTTTTTTACCGGGGGCAATATTGTTCCTGAACAGACTATCTGACAAGGCTTTCCGGGTTTTCATGTAACTTTTCAGATCTTGTTTGAAGAACTCCAGCTGTTGTTTGAGGTCATCGGCCTTTTCACGGCTAAAGTATTTATCGACATCGTTATCCAGGTGTTTCACCCATGTCAGCATATTTACCGTTACATCGGTGACCATGGCATTTTCAGCCTGTCCAAATACATTGGCAGAAAAGGTCAGCAGCAAAACAAACGCTGATCCCGGTAATACTTTGCTAAAGCCCATTTTCATATGATTAAGTGCTGATGATTCGTGTTTCCGGCGCCCTGCCCCGGTACACTTCCTCCAAAATATATTCCTGAAAATAAACAATTTGCAAGGTTTTACGAAAAATGAGGGGGTACTTTTTACTTACCTGCAACAGAACGGCAACAGACTGCAGAAGGAAATAAACCACGCTGTTGTGTGTAAATACTTCCTATATTTAACCAGCCCGATTATCAATCACTGATCAGATAAAAAGATCCATGTCATGAAAATAGCTACCTATAATGTAAACGGCGTAAATGGTCGCCTTCCTGTATTACTCCGCTGGCTGGAGGAAACCACCCCTGATGTTGTTTGTTTACAGGAACTGAAAGCGCCGCAGGAAAAATTTCCAGAACAGGCCATCCGGGACATCGGTTACCACGCCATCTGGCACGGACAAAAAAGCTGGAATGGTGTAGCCATCCTGTCGCGCAGCGGGCAAATGAAGGAGGTAAGAAGAGTACTCCCCGGAGATCCGGAAGATTTGCACAGCCGTTATATTGAAGCAGAAGTAGACAATGTGGTGGTGGGTTGTTTGTACTTGCCCAACGGTAATCCGGCTCCCGGTCCTAAACTGGACTATAAACTCAACTGGATTAAACGCTTCGCCGCGCATGCCCAAACATTGGTGAAGCAAGACATGCCGGTCATACTAACCGGCGATTACAACGTGATTCCTACAGGATTTGATGTATACAAACCGGAACGCTGGGTAGACGACGCGCTGTTTCGCCCGGAAGTAAGGGAAGCCTTTCATCAGCTGGTGGCACAGGGCTGGACCGACGCCATCCGCAAATTGTACCCGGAAGATAAGATCTATACCTTCTGGGATTATTTCCGCGACGCCTATGGCCGCGATGCCGGTTTACGGATAGATCATTTCCTGCTGAATGCCGCTGTACTAGGGCGTTTACAGGCCGCCGGCGTAGACCGGCATGTGCGCGGATGGGAAAAATCCAGTGATCATGCACCCGTATGGGTTGAACTGGCAGATGTTAAATAATGCTATGCCGCATCCGAGACCGTTGTTTCCGGATGAAACTCCTTTTCGCTTTTTGCAATGACAATAGTGGCCACGCCATTGCCAATAATATTGGTGATGGCCCTGGCCTCGCTCATAAATTTATCAACACCCAACAGGAAAGCCAGGCCCTCCACCGGTATCCTGTGTAATGCGGTTAAGGTAGATGCCAACACAATAAATCCACTGCCGGTTACACCCGCTGCCCCTTTCGAGGTGATCATCAATATCCCGATAATGCTGAGCAACTCACCGATACTCAGATGTACATCGTATAATTGCGCGATAAAGATCACCGCCATCGATAAATAAATAGACGTGCCATCCAGGTTAAAAGAATAACCGGTAGGCACCACCAATCCCACCACAGATTTGCTGCAGCCCATCTTCTCCAGTTTCTGCATGATAGACGGCAACGCCGATTCAGAAGAGGAAGTACCCAGTACCAACAGCAGCTCTTCTTTGATATATTGCAGAAATTTCCAGATGCTCATTTTATAGTAGCGCATAATAGCGCCCAGCACCAGGAATACAAACACGGCCATGGCCAGATATACGGAGCCCATCAGCTTAGCCAACGGCACCAGCGTATGCAAACCAAATTTACCCACCGTGTAGGCCATTCCGCCAAAAGCCCCCAGTGGCGCCAGGTACATCACATATTTCAGAGCGGTGAACACCAATTTTGATAAGCGACCTAATACTGCAATGATCTTTTGACGATGCCGTGAATAATTCAGCAGGATACCGATCGCCACTGCGGCCAGCAATACCTGTAAGGTGAAGTTGTTCATAAAAAACTCCAGCCAGTTAAAATCCTTCGTTGCGCCGGAAGTATATTTGGAAGCATTCTGGATTTGTAACGTCGACTTATCAATCTTCCCCGGCCGGATCAGTAAAGCCATCAGCACGCCGGCAGCCAGTGAAACGGTAGATACAATCTCAAAATAAAGCAGCGACTTCACCCCTATCCGGCCTACTTTTTTCAGATCTTCCATACCAGCGATGCCTAATACAATGGTCAGAAAAATGATGGGCGCTATAAATAATTTGATGATATCAATAAAGGTTTTGCCAATGATCTCCATTTTCACCGCCGTTGGAGGCGCATAGCTGCCCAGCAATACAGCCGCGATGATAGCGATAAGCACCCAGAAGGTGAGGTTGGTTAAAACACGGATATGCAAGGGTCGTTGAACGGTTACTTCCTTCGGATAAACTGAAATATCTTTCAGCATAGGTTTAAATTAGTTTATATAGACGCAGTTGAATTCTCCCCTCAAGTAACGAAATTTCAACAGATATTTTCATTCTAATTTAGAAACGGCTAACTTGCGGGCTCATTTTAAGCCCCTATGGAAATGCTCAATTCTCGTCTCCGCAAACATCTACTGCTTCCTGTAAGCGCCTTCATGGCCATTTTGCTGGCACTGCCATCATTAACCAACGCACAGGCACGCAAAGCACACCGCAACTATCACCATCTTTTTACCGCCGGCGTAGCCAGTGGATTAATGGGCGGCTTGTACGACGGCTTCTACCCGGTTGATTCCCTTAAAACAAAAGGTGATTTTGGTTTAGGCGCCCCGGATAAACTCGATGGCGAATTACTGGTGCTGGATGGGAAAATTTACCAGACCCAATATACCGGGAAAACATTTGAGATGCACGATCATACCCATCGCATTCCTTTTGCGATGGTAAATTTTTTCAAGGCCAATACTACCCTCCATGTGCAACAGCAAATGGATAAAACCGCCTTTTACCATCTGCTCGACAGTCTCCTCCCCAACGTAAACGGCATGTATGCGATTCACATAAAAGGCAAGTTCCGGTATCTGAAAACCAGGGCCTTCCCTCCTGTGAGCGAACAGCCTTACCCGCAACTGGCGGGGATGCTGGACAGGCAGCGCTTCTTCCAGTTTAATGATGGTGGCGGTGATTTGATCGGCTATCGTTTGCCCGCATATATGGACAATACCAATATCTCCGGTTATCACTTCCATTATTTATCGGACCAGAAAACTGCCGGCGGCCATATCGTGGATCTTATTACCAGCGATATTGTGATAGAAATATCCGCGCTGGACAGCTATACCGTACAGGTGCCTTCCAATCCGGCATTTAACCACTTTGATTTTAAGAAAGACAGGGCAGAAGACATCAAAAGTGTGGAACGCGGAAAAAGATAATTGTCTTTTTCAGGATTAAACTGATTTTGATGATTTAGATGATTTTTTATTTTTTGATTCAGTGTTGTCCGACTAAAATAACAGAAAAGGAAAAAAAAGGGGGCCAAAGCCCCCAATAGTTTATAAGTTTAGGTTACGAAGCTCAAACTATAAACTTGGA
>Ga0207426_1000447_pt1 | contig 66140 bp, 54 predicted proteins | sample AraplaMF_Cvi_mMS_FD_184265 | JGI IMG/M metagenome (GOLD analysis project Ga0207426, IMG submission 184265) | Arabidopsis root microbial communities from the University of North Carolina, USA - plate scrape MF_Cvi_mMS (SPAdes) (version 2) | ecosystem: Host-associated > Plants > Roots > Endosphere...
CGATGCCGAACGAACCTTCAGCTTGCCAATATCCTCGGGCTGCGCCCGGAACTTGGCATCGGCCTGGACGCGCACGCTGTAGGTACGGCCGAAGGCGTTGAAGTCGTTGACATAGAGCGAACCGAGGTAGATCTGCAGCGTCTCGAAAACATCGGTTACCGGGACGCCAAGCTGTTCCGCCTTCTCACGGTCGAGATCGGCATAGAGCTGCGGAACATTGATCTGGTAGGCAGAGAAGATGCCCGTCAGCTCAGGCGTCTGGTAGGCCTTGGCGATTATCGCCTTGTTGGCCTCGTCGAGCACCTGATAGCCGAGACCGGCGCGGTCTTCGAGCTGCATCTTGAAGCCGCCCGTCGTGCCGAGACCATTGACCGGCGGCGGCGGGAACATCGCGATGAAGGCATCCTGGATCGCCCCGAACTTCTGGTTCAGGGACATGGCGATCGCGCCGCCCGAAAGCGCCGGCGACTTGCGTTCCTCGAAATCCTTCAACGTCACGAAGACGATGCCAGCGTTCGAGGAATTGGTGAAGCCGTTGATCGACAGGCCCGGGAAGGCGATCGCATGGGCAACGCCAGGCTCGGCCATGGCGATGTCGCTCATCCGCTTGATGACGTCTTCGGTGCGGTCGAGGCTCGCGGCATCCGGCAGCTGGGCAAAGCCGATCAGATACTGCTTGTCCTGCGCCGGCACGAAGCCGCCCGGCACCGCATTGAAGAGGCCGTAGGTGGCGCCGGCCAGCACCAGATACACCAGCATGACGATGCTCTTGCGCGACACGAGGCCGCCGACACCCTTGCCGTAGCCCTTGGAGGCAGCACCGAACGCCCTGTTGAAGCCACGGAAGAACCAGCCAAAGGCCGCGTCCATGGCGCGCGTCAGCCAGTCACGCTTGGCATGGTGATCCTGCAGCAAGAGCGAGGCCAGAGCCGGAGACAACGTCAGCGAGTTGAAGGCCGAAATGACAGTCGAGATCGCGATCGTCAGCGCGAACTGGCGATAGAACTGTCCGGACAGACCGGTGATGAAGGCGAGCGGCACGAACACCGCGACGAGCACCAGCGCGATCGCGATGATCGGGCCCGAGACTTCCTTCATCGCCTTGTAGGTGGCAGCCCGCGGGCTGAGACCATTTTCGATGTTTCTCTCGACGTTTTCGACAACGACGATCGCGTCGTCCACCACGATACCGATCGCCAGCACGAGGCCGAACAGGCTGAGCGCGTTGATCGAGAAGCCGAAGACATACATCACCGCAAACGTGCCGATGATCGAGACCGGAACGGCAATCAGCGGAATGATCGACGCGCGCCATGTCTGCAGGAACAGAATGACGACGATGACGACGAGCGCGATGGCTTCGAGCAGCGTGTCGACGACCTTCTCGATCGACGAACGGACGAACTTCGTCGTGTCATAGACGATCTCGTAGCTGACACCGTCAGGCATCGCGGTCTTCAGCTCTTCCATCGTCTTCTGGACTTCGTCCGAGATGGTGATGGCATTGGACCCCGGGGACTGGAAGACCGGGATGGCGACCGCCGGCTTGCCGTCGAGGATCGAGCGCAGCGAGTAGTCGGCCGCACCGAGCTCGATGCGGGCGACGTCGCGCAGGCGGGTGATCTCGCCGTTCGTGCCGGTCTTGACGATGATGTTGCCGAACTGCTCAGGCGTCTGGAGACGGCCCTGCGCATTGACGTTCAGCTGCAGGTCGACACCCGACAGGCTCGGCGAGGCGCCGATTGTGCCGGCTGCGGCCTGGACGTTCTGGCCACGGATCGCGTTGGTGACATCGCTGGCGGCAAGGCCGTGCTCGGCGGCCTTCTGCGGGTCGATCCAGACGCGCATCGAGTAGTCGCCGGAACCAAACACCTGTACCTGGCCGACGCCATCGATGCGCGCCAGCCGGTCCTTGATGTTGAGGACGCCGTAGTTGCGCAGATAGGTGATGTCGTAGCGGTTGTCGGGCGAGATCAGGTTGACGACCATCATCAGATCGGGAGAGCTCTTGACCGTCGTGATGCCGATGGTCTTCACCTCCTCCGGCAGACGCGGTTCGGCCTGCGACACGCGGTTCTGGACGAGCTGCTGTGCCTTGTCGGGGTCGGTGCCGAGTTTGAAGGTGACCGTCAGCGTCATGACGCCGTCCGAGGTCGCCTGGCTCGACATGTAGAGCATGCCCTCGACGCCGTTGATCTGCTCTTCGAGCGGGGTTGCGACCGTCTGCGCGATGACCTCCGGGTTTGCGCCCGGATAGGTGGCGCGCACGACGATCGATGGCGGCACGACTTCGGGATATTCGGAAATCGGCAGCGCACGCAGGCCAAGCAGACCGGCGACGACGATGAGGACCGACAGGACTCCGGCAAACACCGGACGGTCGACAAAAAATCTGGAGAAATTCATTTCAAAGCCCTCTCCGGGATGAAATCGGGATGCAACGACCCGCTCCGGCGGTTGGGAGGCCGCCGGTGGATCAGGTCGTTTCGGAATTAACGCGGAGCGCCGAGACGCTCCTGATGCGTCGGCTTACTGAGCCGTCGCCACTTTTTCTTCCGCCTGCGGCGCAACCACTGCGCCGGGACGAATACGCTGCAGTCCGTTGACGACGATCTTGTCGCCGACAACAAGACCGCTTTCGACGATGCGCTGGCCATCCGCTATCGGACCAAGCTGCACCGGCCGGTAGCTGACCTTGTTTTCGGCATCGACGACGAACACGAACTTCTTGTCCTGGTCGGTGCCGATTGCACGGTCGCTGACCAGGATTTTGTTTTCGGCCTTCGGCTCGCCCATGCGGACGCGAACGAACTGGCCGGGGATCAGCTTGCCGCCGGGATTGTCGAAGACGGCGCGAACGCCGATCGTACCGCTGGCCGCGTCAACCTGGTTGTCGATCAGCTGCAGCTTGCCCTTGATCGGCGTGCCCTGATCGGCGAGCGTACCAACCTCGACCGGGATCTGCTCGACAGCGGGAACGGCGCCATCGCCGGCAGGCAACTCAGAAAGCGCCTTGGTGACCATCTCCTCGCTGGCGTTGAAGCTGGCATAGATCGGATCGACCGACACCAGCGTCGTCAGGGCGGGAGATGAACTGCCTTCGGCAACAAGATTACCGACGGTAATCTCGATCTTGCCGACGCGGCCGGCGACCGGCGCGCGGACCTCGGTGTAGCCGAGCTCAAGCTGGGCCGAGCGAAGAGCAGCCTGAGCGGTGCGAAGACCGGCCTGAGCCTCGGTGAAGGCATTCTGCCGTTGGTCGAAATCGCTCTGCGAAATCGTCTTGTTGTCGGAAAGCCTGCGGCCACGCTCCAGCTCGATCTGAGCAAGATTGACCTTGGCCTCGGCCGAGGCAGTCTGTCCTTCAGCCTGCGAAACCGCCGCCTGGTAGGGCTCCGGATCGATGGTGAAGAGCAGGTCGCCGGCCTTTACCAGCGCGCCTTCGCGGAAGTGCACGGACTGGACAGCGCCGGCCACACGTGAACGGACCTGCACGCGGTCGACGGCTTCAAGCCGTCCCGAGAACTCCTGCCATGTCGTGACGTCACGGCCGGCGACGACGGCCACCGTCACCGGCACAGCGGGAGCCTGCGCAGGTGCGGAAGCCGCCGTGGCAGTCGTGCTCATCGGCAGTTCGAAAAACATGGCTGCGGCCGAAACGGACGCAACAAGTCCCAAGCCGGCGCCCACAAGGGCCCAGCGCTTCTTACTGGACGTCATTGGTACTCTCCTTACGGCCCTCTCTCAGTGGCCGAATTCAATCAGTTCGTCTTCAATGCAATAGGTTGGCTGCTAATATCCCGAACGAAGCTTTCGAATTGGTCCGTGATCGTCTGTTGCCAATTCGGTGCCTGTTCGCATTTCCCGCCATAAAGCATCGGCCAGCCTGCCCCGGCGGGAAGGACATTCCGGCGAACTGGCACACCAGCCTGTTTGAGGCGATCGGCGTAACCGAGCGTCTCGTCGCGAAGCGGATCATCCTCCGCCGTCAGAACGAGTGCCGGCGCGACCCCCGAAATGCGGGAACACAGACACGGCGCGGCATAGGGATGACAGCCGCCGCCGCTGAGATATTGGCTCCAGCCCTCGGCCCAGCGCTGACGCATGCCTATGCCATCCGCCTTGCGGATCGACGACGTGCCCATGAAAGGATCAAGCAGCGGCGAAATCAGAACCTGGCCATTGAGCGCATCCGCAAAATGGTCGCGCGCCTTGAAGGCGACGCCGGCAGCAATATTGCCGCCCGCCTCTTCGCCAGCCACGATCAGCAGCGAATTGCGGTCGCCAATACCGGACGCGCGCTTGTTGGCGAGATAGGAAAAGATCGAGTAACCCACTTCGAGCGGCTTAGGAAAGACGTTGCCAAGCGGCGCATTATAGTCAGGTACAGCGACAATCGCGCCAGCCTTCGCCAGGCTTTCGGCAACCACGCTGTCCTTGACGCCCGACTGCAGAAATGCGCCGCCGTGGAAAAACAGTACGATGGGTGAACCCTTGCCGAACTCGGCACCCTGATAGACGCGCGCGGAAACGGGCCCGGTGGCCACCTTCTCCAACACTATGTCTTTCACATGCACCGCCATGGCTCCGGCTCGCGTTTGACCCACATAACGTATTGCGAGCCGAGATGGCTTGCAATTTGTGAAGAAAAGATATTGTTATTCCATTGTCGGAATAAGAAGCCATAGAGCGATTACACTGTTCCGAATTTCGAACAATACCGCAGTGCAATCTGCTTAGGTGATTTTCCGATGGACCAGCTCTCGGCAATGCGCGCCTTCATCCGCGTCGTAGAGACGGGCAATTTCACACGGGCCGCCGACACGCTCGCTATGCCCAAGGCGACGGTGACCAATCTCATTCAGGGGCTTGAAGCACATCTGCATACCAAACTTCTCAATCGCACCACACGACGCGTCATGGTGACGACCGACGGCGCGCTCTACTACGAGCGGGCGGCGCAGATCGTCTCCGAGCTCGAGGAACTCGACGGCAGCCTTTCGAACTCGCAAGGCCTGCCGACCGGCCGCTTGCGCGTCGAAATGGCCGGCGCTTTCGCCGACTGGATTGTCGTCCCGGCGCTTTGCGATTTTTACCAGAAGTATCCGGACATCAGGGTAGACCTGGGTGTGGGCGACCGCACCGTCGACTACCTCGCGGAGAACGTCGACTGCGCGCTTCGCGCCGGCACGCCGGCCGACCAGTCGCTGATCGCAAGACGTGTCTCGGAGGTCGAAATGCTCACCTGCGCGGCACCGCTCTACATCGAGAAATTCGGCATTCCGACTCGCCCCGAGGAGCTGGAAAACGACCATTATTCAGTGAGTTACTTCCGCGCTCAGACGAACCGGACACTTCCCTTCGAATTCCGCAAGGACAATGAGGAACTGGAGATCAATCCGCGCTACCTGCTGTCGGTCAATGACAGCCGAACCTTCGTCAATGCGGCGCTGAACGGGCTCGGTATTGCCCAACTGCCGCGCTTCATGATCCGCGATGCGCTGGCCAAGGGCGACCTGGTGGAGATCTTGCCGGAATGGAGCCGCGAACCGCTGCCGCTCTATATCGTCTATCCGCCGAACCGCCACCTCAGCAACAAGGTCCGTGTCTTCGTCGACTGGCTGGTGAAATTGCTCTCGGATGCCAAGCTGAATGATGCCTGACGCAATTGCGGCCCGGAAGGAGTCCCTTCGACGGGCCGCAACAGTCGATCATCGAATTCCTTTCAGACCCTGCCGCGTCACCAGGGAAATGGCTCGGCCGGTATCTGAGGTGGCGCCCGAGTTGGAGGTCTTCCCAGTCGCCTTTACGCAAATAATATAAGCCTGCTTTTTGCCGTTTGTTAAGTACTGATTTATGCACAGCAGGTTCGCAAAACCGGAACAATGGCCGGTATCACGGTTTAGTGAACGGCCGGTTTGAGAAGATCCTCCAAGCCGATCCGCCGGAACATTTCGGCGCGGACCCGATCAGCGACGCCAACGACGATCTCGGCACCGTCCTCTGACGGATCGATATGCGTACGGAACCGACGCGTGCCGAACGGCATGAGGATAGCCTCGGCGTTGCCATCGCAACCGTGCCCGCATCGGCATCGGCGGCGGCGGGCCAAACCCGCCGCGGGAGCCGGAGATCAGATGATGCCACCGTTGGCACGCAACACCTGGCCGTTGATCCAGGCGCCGTCGGGACCTGCAAGGAACGAGACGGAGGCGGCGATATCTTCGGGCGTGCCCAGGCGCTCCAGCGGGTTCATCTTGGCCATGCGGGCGATCAGTTCCTCCGATTTCCCATCAAGGAAAAGGTCGGTTGCTGTCGGCCCGGGAGCCACGGCGTTGACGGTGATGTTACGGCCGCGCATTTCCTTCGACATGATCGCCGTCAGGGCTTCGACGGCGGCCTTGGTCGCGGCGTAGACGCCGTAAGTTTCCAGCTTCAGGCCGACGATACTCGTTGACAGATTGATGATGCGACCGCCGTTGCGGAGGCGCTTTGCGGCTTCGCGCAATGTATTGAACGTGCCCTTCAGGTTCACGCTGACATGGCGATCGAAATGGGCATCGTCAGCATCGGCAATCGACGAAAGCTGCATGATACCGGCATTGTTGACGAGCACATCGATGCCGCCGAAGGCTGCTTCTGCCGCATCGAACATCCGGCTGACAGCCTCGGCATTGCTGACGTCGGCCTGCGCCGTCAGAGCCTTGCCGCCGTCGCGCTCGATCTTCTGCACAAGCTCCTCGGCGAGTGCGACGTTTCCTGAGTAGTTGACGACGACGGTGAAACCGTCTCTGGCCAGACGCTCCGCGATTGCGTCGCCGATGCCTCTCGATGCACCAGTAACCAGCGCAACCTTGTTCTCATTGCCCATTGCCTCTCTCCTTCTTTCGTTGTGCTCAGCACGTTTCTGATGGGGAGAAGATGCCGCTTTTCAGTTTGCGGATAATCAATCATTATCTGGCATCACTATCCGAATAACGCGAACAAATAAGATGGACAGATTCGATGCCATGCGGGTCTTCTCCCGCGTCGTGGAGCGCCGGAGCTTCACACTTGCCGCAGAGGACATCGGCCTGCCGCGCTCCACGGTGACGGATGCCGTCAAACAACTCGAAGCACGCCTCGGCGTGCGGCTGCTGCAGCGGACCACGCGCCATGTCAGCCCGACACTGGACGGCGAAGCCTATTACCAACGCTGCCTTTCGATCCTCGCCGACATCGAAGACGCGGAAGGCGCCTTTGCCGACGCCATGCCGAAAGGCATGCTGCGTGTGGACGTGCATGGCACGCTTGCCCGGCATTTTGTGCTGCCGAGCCTTCCGCATTTCCTCGAAACTTATCCTGATATCGAGTTCTACATGAGCGAAGGCGACCGGCTGGTCGACCTCGTTCGCGAGGGCATCGATTGCGTGTTACGCGTCGGCACGCCCCAGGACAGCGACATGGTAGCAAGACGCGTCGCAATGTTGGAGGAAGTTACCCTTGCAGCTCCCGCCTATGTCGAGAAACACGGCCTCCCCGAACATCCGGACAGGCTCGATGGCCACCGCATGGTCGGTTTCCGCTCGACGGCGACGGGCGGCGTGCTACCACTGGAATTCATCGTCGGCGGCAGCATCCGTAATGTCACCCTGCCCGCGACGGTGACGGTGAACGCCGCCGAGAGCTTCATGTCGGCTGCCAGGCTCGGCCTCGGCTTGATACAGGTGCCACGTTATCACGCCGAAGCGGATCTCGCGGCCGGCACGCTCATTCACGTCCTGCCGGATTTCCCGCTGACCGAAACACCGGTCTCCCTGCTCTATCCGCCCAACCGGCAGCTCTCGCCCCGCGTTCGCGTTTTCATCGACTGGCTGGTGAAGGTCTTTGCTCGACAATCCTAGCGAAAAGCGTTTCACTTACAGTGACAGTCAGAGCTGGAGAATTTTCATGACCATCACAGACGTCACCGTGCATCCGAAGGACGGCTGTTTTGTCGTCATCTTCACGGATCAGTCCGGCAACAACATATCGGTCACGCTCTATGCCGCCGCCTCTCCCGGGCTAACGAGCGATAATGCGATTACCCGCGCGAGGGCGTTGCTCGCAACAACACTGCAGAGTTCGCAAGCCGATGGCACACGCGGCAAGGATGCCGCGCTTCTCGAAGAAGAACTGGAAGAAGGCCTCGAGGATACTTTTCCGGCAAGCGATCCCGTCTCGGTGACCGGATCCTCCATTTCTGCTCATGACCCAAAGGTCGGTCATTAGTGCCTCATGGACCGGAAGCCTGAAACAGATGACACATGGCGTCGGTGCGATCGGCGCCACTCCCCTCGCCGGCCCTGATCTCACGCGCTTTTTCGAGCGCGATGCGATTGCCGTCGCCCGGGATCTGCTGGGCTCCCATCTGCGCGTCGGCGATGTCGGCGGCCGCATAACCGAGACTGAAGCCTACTTCCCTGACGACGAAGCCTCGCACGCCTTCCGCGGTCCCACGCCGCGCAACCGCGCCATGTTCGGTCGACCTGGCAATGTCTACATTTATCGCATCTACGGGATACACTGGTGCCTGAATTTCGTGTGCACCCCCGGCTCGGCCGTGCTGATCCGCGCAATCGAGCCGGAAGCCGGCATCGCGACGATGATCGAACGCCGCAGCAACCATGCGCTGACGCAGCTCTGCAGCGGCCCCGGCAAGCTCTGCCAAGCGCTCGGCGTCGATCTCTCCCTGAACGACAGGTTGCTCGACCGGTCGCCCTTCTCGATCGCTCCTTCGGCTCCCGTCGAAATTGTCGCCGGCCAGCGGATCGGCATAACGAAAAATGCCGAAGCGCCATGGCGCTTCGGCATCTCAGGATCTCGCTATCTCAGCAAACCTTTCCGCTGAGGCTCATTCCATGACGGCGCTGTGATCCATGGCAGGTGCCACTTTCGGCTTGCGCAGCAGCAGCGCGAGCGGAATGACCGCCAGCGACATGAGCATCAGCAGCTTGAAGTCGTCTATATAGGCGATGATCGTCGACTGCAGGGTGATCACTTCGTTGAGAGCCGCACGACCGGCCGCAGTCAGCGGATTCAGCCCCTGTGCCGCCGTCGCCTCGAAGGCCCGGTTGAACGGCGTCACATAGGCAGCGATGCTCTCGTGGTTCACCTGGGCGTTCTCGACGAGAAGCGCCGAAACGATCGAAATGCCGACGCTCGAGCCGATGTTGCGCGACAGGTTGTAGAGGCCGGTGCCGTCGCCGCGCATGTGGGCGGGCAGCGTCGAAAAGGCGATCGTCGTCAGCGGCACGAAAAGGAAGCCGAGCCCGGCGCCCTGAATGAAGCCGACGGACACGATCGTCCACTGCGAGACATCGGGCGTCCAACCGGTCATGTCATACATCGCCCAGGCCGTCAGCCCGAGTCCGGTCACCAAGAGCAGCCGCGAGTCAACTTTCCCGATCAGCTTGCCGACGATAAACATGCAAAGCATCGTGCCGAGCCCACGCGGCCCCATGACGATGCCCGCGGTGATGACGGGATATCCCATCAGCGTCTGCAGATAGGGCGTCATCAGCGCCAGCGAGGCGAGGTAGGTGATGCCGATAACGAAGATGAAGAGCATGCTCACCGAGAAGTTCCGATCGAGGAACAGCTTCGGATTCACGAACGACTTTTCGGCCGTCAGCGTATGCACGATCAACAGATAGAAGGCAGCGGCACAGACGATCGCCTCGATCATGATCTCGCCGGACGCGAACCAGTTCAGCTGTTCGCCGCGATCGAGAAAGAGCTGCAGCGACGCGATGCCGAGACTCATCATCCCGAACCCGAACCAGTCGAGCTTCGCCAGCGCATCGAGCTTCGTCTCCGTGACGTAGATCACGATGCCGGCAAACGCCAGCGCGCCGATCGGCACGTTGATGTAGAACACCCAACGCCAGCTGATATTATCGGTCAGCCAGCCGCCGATGACGGGTCCCAGGACCGGCCCGACCATGACCGAGACGCCAAATAAGGCCATGGCCGAGCCTCGCTCCTCGGCAGTGTAGATGTCGAGGAGGATGCCCTGAGAGAGGGGAACCAGAGACGCGCCGAACAGGCCCTGCAACAGGCGGAAGGCAACAATCTGGTTCAGCGATTGCGCAAGGCCGCAAAGAACGGAAGCCGCGACGAAGCCGGCGATTGCCGCCAAAAGCACCCGCTTGCGACCGAACTTGGCGGCCAGAAAGCCTGATGGCGGCGTCATGATCGCGGCCGCCACGATGTAGGAGGTCAGGACCCAGTTGATCTGGTCGGCGCTCGCCGAGACGCTGCCCTGAATATAGGGCAGCGCGACGTTGGCGATCGTCGTGTCCAACGCCTGCATGATCACTGCCAGGATGACGCAAGCCGTGATCGCGCCCCTGTTGGCAACCAGGGTGGCCGGTGATGATGCAGCGTTACTCATGGTCCTTGCCGGCAGAGCGGCCCAAAAGCTTGGAAACGAAATCTGGAAGGCCACGGGCGCGGCCCGTATCGACATCGACGACCGTGCTCATGCCGACGCGAAGCGGCGGCTTGCCAGCCGCGTGATCGATGCTGACGCGCATCGGAATGCGCTGCACGACCTTGACCCAGTTGCCCGTCGTGTTCTGCGCCGGCAGCAGCGAGAAGCTGGAGCCGGAGGCCGGGCTGATGCTCTCGACCTTGCCCTTCCACTCCACGCCCGGATAGGTGTCGACATAGATCGTCACCGGCTGGCCCGGCTTCACATAGGTCAGTTCCGTTTCCTTCGGGCTCGCGGAAATCCAGAGGTTATTGTCCGAAACCAGCGAGAAGGCCTGCGTTGACGCCTGCAGGTAGGAGCCCGGCTGCAGCGAGTTGACGTTCGTCACGATACCATCGAACGGCGCCTTGACGACGCTGTGGTCGAGTTCGCGCTGTGCGTCGTCCACCTTCGCCTTGGCTTCGAGATAGAGCGGGTTCTGCTCAACCGGCTGATCGGCATTGCCGCCGAGCTGGGCCAATGTTGCTGCCGCTTCGGCCTTTGCGACGGCGACCTTCTGATGGCCCGCATCGAGATTGTGCTTGGCCTGATCATAAGCAGTGCGCGTCGCGGCCGAGCTGTTCAGCAGGTTCTGCTGACGGTCGAATTCGGTCTGATAGTACGGAATATCAGCTTCGGCCTGCGTGATCTCGGCAAGCGACTGCTGATAGCTGGCCTTCAGATTGAGGATCTGGTTTCGGACGGCGCCGAGCTGCGCCTCCGCACCGTCGAGAGCAATCTTGAAGGAATCCTGCCGCAGGCTGAAGAGCACCTGGCCCTTCTTCACGGCTTCGTTCTCATGCACGTTAATCTGGTCGACGATACCGGAAACGTCTGTCGTCAGCCCCACCATGTCAGCCTGGATATAGGCATTGTCGGTCGACATGATCTGTCCGCCATTGACGTAGTAGTAGCCGCCAACGACGAGCGCGACGGGCAGCAGCGTGAACAGAACGGGGCGCGTGAGACTGCGCCGGCGGCGGACCTGAGTGCCGCCAGGCGCAGCCACAGCAGTAGCGGGCGCTGAATTGGATGAAGGCGCCTCGGCTACCGTTTCCTCACGAGGAGAAACATCGTTTTCTTCAACTGGTTTCTTGGCATTTGCGTCTGTAACGACGCGCAGGGAGGACTTCTCAGCCATGTTTTGTCTCATTCTCGGCTACCGGGGATCGGCAGGCCTGCACCAGGTTCGTCTTCATTTCGGTTAGAATGTCGAACAGCTGATCGCGCTGCTCGGAAGGGATGCCGGCGAATGCCTCGCCGCGTGTCAGATCACCAAGCTCGCGCATCTCGGCCAGAAGCGGATGGGCTTCCTCGCGCACATAGAGAAGCCAGATACGGCGATCGGTCGGATGCTGCCGGCGCTCGATGAGACCGCGATCGGCGAGTTTGTCGAGAATGCGGACAAGCGTGATCGGCTCGATTTCCAGGATCTCGGCAAGTCCGCTCTGGTGGATCCCCTCATTGCTGCGCAGATAAGCCAGGGTCTGCCACTGCGACCGCGTTAGCCCAAGGCAGCGCGCACGCTGCTCAAACCGCTTGCGAAGCAGCCGTGCGACGTCGTGCAATAGGAAGCCGAGGGTAGGATTGCTGTTCATGGGAGCCAGTGCCGATAATTCATAAGCACACTTATAATACGCTCAGATATATTAAGCGTGTGCATAGCACAATAGGCGCTTCTCCAGATTCCGCATCTGCGGCCAAAATGCCGCATGAGAATACGCGCAGAGATTTCTGAGGGCTTTCGCAAATTGCAACCGTGTGGCATTTGCAATTTCGAGCGGCAGCCGTTTAAAGTAGAAATCCAGAGGGTTACCGGCGGCCGACCCATTTTTCTCGATGGTAGGGCCGGAACGCGGCCGAACGCCGTGATCGTGAATTTACAATGGCATAGGTGAATGAGGGCAGAGCCTTTGTTCAGAGACATCAAGACATGAATCGCATCACATCAGCATAAGCGACGGCAGCGTTTGCGGCCGTCCGGATAAGGAAACCGCCATGCCTTCCTCCCTTCGACGACTGCTGACTATTGGCACCCTGACTTTCCTGCCGTTCGCTTCGGCGGTGGCGCAGCAGCCAGGCTCTCCCCCTCCCGTCTCTGTCGCCAAACCTGTCGTGCGCGATGTCGTCGACAACGATGAGTTCATTGGACGCTTCGAGCCGGTCGATCAGGTATCGGTGCGCTCGCGCATTGGCGGCTACCTTCAGGAGGTTCACTTCACCGACGGCGCACTCGTCACGCAGGGTGACCTGCTCTTCGTCATCGACCAGAGGCCATTCGTCACTGCCCTGAACGAGGCGAATGCGGCACTGGAGGTGGCCAAGTCGACGCTCGTCTATGCCGAAGCGCAATTCAAGCGGGCCGAGAGCCTTGCGACGAGTGGTAGCCAGTCGATATCGATCCTTGACGACCGCCGGCGCGAATGGGTTTCGGCACAGGCAAACGTCCGTGGAGCGCAAGCAACGGCCGATCGCGCGGCACTCGACCTCGAATATACTAAGATCACAGCGCCGATCAGCGGCCGCATCGACCGCCGGCTGATCTCCGTCGGCAACCTTGTTCAGGCTGACCAATCGATTCTGACGACCATTGTCTCGGTGGATCCCATCGACTTCTATTTCGACGTCGATGAACGCCGCCTTCTCAACTTCGCGCAGACTGCCCGCGACCGCGGGGTCGATCTGCAGCAAGGCGGTGGCGGCGTGGAGGTCGAGGTCAGGATCACGGATTCGACCGAGAAGCCATTCAAGGGCAAGCTGGACTTCGCTGAAAACAGGATCGACAGCGAGACCGGCACGAAGCGCGTACGCGCGCGCTTCGACAATCCGAACTACGTGCTCCAGCCGGGGCTGTTCGGTCGCGTTTCTGTCGAGGCATCAAATGTTTATAAGGCGATCCTTGTCCCCGATGAAGCAATCGGGTCCGACCAGAACCAGCGCGTCGTCTATGTCGTTGGAGAGGATGGGATGGTCACTGCAAAGCCCGTCCGCCCGGGCCCGCGCCTCTACGGCTATCGCGTCATCCGCGAGGGCATGGACGGCAACGAGACGATCGTCATCAATGGCCTGCTGCGAGCCCGCCCCGGCTCCAAGGTCACGCCGCAGGTCGTCGAGCTACCGCAAAGCCGCGAGGAGATTGCGCCAGAAGCCGCCGGCCTGGAGCTCAGCCGATGAGATTTGCACACTTCTTCGTCGACCGCCCGATCTTCGCGTCGGTGCTCTCTATTGTGCTGCTGATTGTCGGCGGCATTGCCTATTTCCAGTTGCCCGTGGCGCAATACCCGGAGATTGCACCGCCGACCATCGTCATCCGCACCTCCTATCCCGGCGCTGACGCCGAGACGATCGCCAACACCGTGGCGACGCCGATCGAGCAAGAGGTCAACGGCGTCGAGGACATGCTCTACATGTCTTCCTATTCGACGGCCGATGGCTCCATGGCGCTGACCGTGACTTTCAAGCTCGGTACGGACCTCGACAAGGCACAAGTGCTTGTCCAGAACCGCGTTGCCATCGCCGAGCCACGCCTTCCCGAAGAAGTGCGGCGCATTGGCATCACGACGGCAAAAAGCTCGCCCGACCTGATGATGGTGGTGCATCTGCTGTCGCCGAATTCCCGATACGACCAACTTTATGTCTCCAACTACGCACGCACCCGTATCCGCGACACCCTGGTTCGTCTTGACGGCGTTGGCGACGTCATCCTGTTCGGTGAACGCGAGTATTCGCTGCGCATCTGGCTCGACCCGCAGAAACTGTCGGCTTATGGCATGACCGCCAGCGATGTCGTCGACGCGCTGCGCGAACAAAACGTGCAGGTCTCCGGCGGCTCGATCGGCGGGCCGCCGGCCGCCGGCACCAACGCCTTCCAATATACGGTGACGACGCAAGGACGTTTTTCGGATGCCCGACAGTTCCGATACGTCATCGTCAAAGCGACCTCCGAGGGGCGTCTCGTCCAGTTGCAGGATATCGCCCGCATCGAACTCGGCGCCAAGGACTATGTCACCAATAGCTATCTGAACGGCAAGCCGGCGGTCGCGCTCGGCATTTTCGCGCGTCCCGGCACCAACGCGCTTGCAGCCGCGGCCGAAATCAAGAAGACGATGGACACAGTCGCCCAGGATTTCCCGCAGGGCCTTAGCTACGACATCGTCTACAACCCGACCGAATTCATCGCGGAGTCGATCAACGAGGTCTACAAGACGATCGCTGAAGCCGCCCTCCTCGTCGCCATCGTGGTTCTCATCTTCCTACAGTCGTGGCGAACGGCAATCATCCCCATCGTTGCCATCCCGGTCTCGCTGATCGGCACCTTCGCGTTTCTGCTTGCCTTCGGGTTTTCGCTCAACATGTTGACGCTGTTTGGCCTCGTACTGGCGATCGGCATCGTCGTCGACGACGCCATCGTCGTGGTCGAAAATGTCGAGCGCAACCTGGCAAAGGGAATGACGCCGCGAGAGGCGGCGCATGTGACGATGAACGAAGTCGGAACGGCAGTCGTCGCCATCTCTCTCGTGCTGATCGCCGTGTTTGTCCCAACGGCCTTTATCCCCGGCATATCAGGCCAGTTTTATCGTCAGTTCGCCGTGACGATCGCGGTCGCAACCGCGATCTCGGCATTGAATTCCCTGACCCTCTCGCCAGCGCTCGCAGCACTGGTGCTCAAGCCACACGAGGAGCACGAGAAGCGGCGCAATCCGATCGCGCGTTTCGGAAGCGCGCTTGCGAATGGATTCAACAATGGGTTCGACAGGCTCAGTGCCGGCTATTCATGGATCGTCCGTCATACGGTGCAGACAGTCGCAGCACTCTGCGTCGCACTGCTGATCTTTGTCGGCCTGCTCGGCGCCACATACTATATGAGCAGGATCGTTCCCGGCGGCTTCGTCCCGGTCATGGACCAGGGGTACGCCATCGTCGTCGTGCAACTCCCTGACGGTGCAGCGCTTTCACGCACCGACGCGGTCGTCGAGCGCGCTTCGGAGATCATCCGCAACACGCCTGGCGTCAAGAATGCTGTTGCCTTCTCGGGCTTCAGCGGCGCAACGTTTACCAACGCTTCTAACGCCGGCGTGGTCTTTGCCGCCTTCGACACCTTCGAAAATCGTTTGGAGCATGGCGAGACGGCCACGAAGATCATCGGCCAGCTCTATGGGAGCCTGCAGGCGATCCAGGAAGCCTTCATCATCGCCATTCCGCCGCCGCCGATCTCCGGCATCGGCAATGCCGGCGGCTTCAAGATCCAGCTGATGGATCGCGAGAGCTCCGATATGCGCCGCGTCCTCGGCGTTGCCTATCAGCTGATGGGCATGGCGAACCAGACCGAGGGTCTGACGGGTGTCTTCACGACGTTTTCCGCCAACAGTCCACAATATTTCCTCGAAATCGACCGCGACAAGGCGCGCACGCTGAACGTACCGATCACCAACATATTCGACACGCTGTCGATCAATCTCGGCACATCCTATGTCAACGATTTCAATGCCTTCGGGCGTGTCTACCAAGTGCGCGCGCAAGCCGACCAGCAGTATCGCGTCGAGCGTGACGACATCCTCGCCCTCAAGGTAAGATCTGCGACGGGTGCACTCGTCCCGCTTGGCACGCTGGTCGACATCCGTGATACCAGCGGCCCATCCCTCGTCCAGCATTACAATATGTATGTGTCCGTCCCCGTGCAGGGTAATGCCGCCCCTGGCGTTTCGACGGGCACCGCACTCGACAAGATGGAAGGCCTCGCCAAGCAGATCCTGCCGGCAGGAACGACCTTCGAGTGGACGGAAATCGCCTTCCAGGAGAGGAACACCGGCAATACCGCAATCTACATCTTCGCCCTGTCGGTGGTCTTCGTGTTCCTGGCCCTGTCGGCGCAATATGAAAGCTGGGTTCTGCCGCTAGCCATCATCCTCATCGTCCCCCTTGCGATCCTGGGAGCCTTGCTTGGGGTCCATCTGCGCGGAATGGACAACAACATCCTGACGCAGATCGGCTTGATCGTTCTGATCGGGCTGGCGGCCAAGAACGCCATCCTGATCGTAGAATTCGCGAGACAGGCACAGGACGAAGGCAAGTCGGCAACCGAGGCCGCCATCGAGGCCAGTCACCTGCGGCTGCGGCCGATTCTGATGACGGCCTTCGCGTTCATCTTCGGTGTCGTGCCGCTAATGATCGCCACCGGCCCCGGCGCCGAAATGCGCCAATCGCTCGGAACGGCCGTTTTCTCAGGGATGCTCGGCGTAACGATTTTCGGCCTGTTCCTGACACCCGTCTTTTACGTCGTGTTGCGCGGGCGCCGGCGAAAGCCTGTTGCGCAGGCCGAGCCCGCCCCGCCCTCCGAGGAGGCTGCCACTGAGACTTCTTCATGAAGGGCGCCGCTCGACCGCGCTCGGTTTGAACAGGTCTGACGAAAGGATCTTCCGGAGCGGCTTTTCGACAAACTCGTAGGCTGCCGTTCCGAGGATCGTGCCGCCAATGACGGCAATTACGATCGTCGGCGTTGCCGACAGCCCGGCCGCGCCGGCAGCCTTGACGATCACGGAGATTGCCAGCGTGTGCCAGAGGTATATCGAATAGGATGCATCGCCGAGATAGGTGAGAAGCGGTACGCGGCCAATGCTGCCGTCCGCCTCGAGCGACACCATGCCGTAGACCAAAGCGATGGCCAGCGGCCCACAGATCGTTTCATTGAAATCGGCTTCGATCAGAAAGATCATGGCGAAGCCGACGAGTGATGCGCCAACGAATGCAAGGCCGAGACTGGTGCCTGCAATCCAGCGCCGGATCCACAATTCAGCGAGCAGCACTCCCCCGAGGAATTCGAGGATGATCGACCGGGTATAGGTGTTCAGCACGGGCGATGCAGGCTTGAACACCAGGCCGATCAGGAAGAAGCTCCCGAAAATGGCCGTCAGATAGACCAGTCTCCAGCGACGCGGCAGGAAGAGCGCGCCGGCAAACAGTATGTAGAAGAACATCTCGAAATTCAGCGTCCAGCCTTGGACGAGGACCGGCCAGATCTCGCCAGTGCTCGGCGAGTGGGCAGGAATGAAGAAAAGCGAGGACAAGATATGGGCGCCGGTCAGCTTCAGGTTTGGAAACAGACCGACGAGGGCGCCGGCGATCATCACGCTCGTGACCAGCCAGTAGGAAGGCGCAATGCGGCGAATGCGATCAAGCAGGAACCCCTGTGGCGTCATTGGGCGGCGGTCGCTGATGACCCACATGATGAAACCGCTGATGACGAAGAAAACATCGACGCCGGCGGCACCAATGGCGAAATGCTCACCGGTTCTTTCGGCCGCGTGGAAGACCACGACGGCAAGTGCCGCGAAGGCGCGCAGATATTGGATGCCGTAAAGTGTCTTCATCCGTTTCCTCGGAGAACCGGACCAAGCCCGGTCGAAAATGCAATGACATTATTGAGGGAGAGGCTCAGGCGACGCGTGCTGTTGCCATGAGCTCACCGCTGGTTGGCGGCGCGCTGTCGCCAGCTTTCCGGCGGCGAAATAGAAAAGAAACGTCCCGACGTTGTACGGTGTCAGAATATCGATCTCGACGAAGGAGCGGATCGTCAGCAGCACGGCGATCGAGAACAGCAGATAGGATTCGTCGTTCCTGAAATCCTCGATGACGCGGCGCAAGTGCCCCCACAAAATCCGCAACAGCATTCCTGCAAGAACGACCACGCCCGCGAGGCCCAGCTCGACGGCCGTTTCGATGTAGGTGTTGTGGAAGTGGAAGCCGCTCCGCGATCCGATGAAGAACTCTTCCCACAGGCGCTCCGGCTCCGAGAAGCCCTGAACCCAATAGGCCTGGTAGCCGATGCCGAAGACCGGATTCTGCTTTGCCGCCTCGATCCCCTGCTGCCAGAGATAGGTACGCCCGGTCAGCGTGGAATCCTTGCCGAAGATGCCGAGAACGGCATCGACCGCGCCGAGATAGACGCCAGCAACGGCGAGAATGATGACGGCGACGCCACCGCCGACGACCAGCAGCTTGCGGTGGTCGGGGGTCAGTGCGAGCACGACACGCAGCCCCATCATGAGGGCAATCACGACGGCAGTCGTCAAAACGGACGTCGCAGACTGGCAGGCGATGAGGCAGTAGGCCGATAGCAGCCCGACTATTCCCGACGCCGCCATCCAGAGGCGTCTCTCACCGAAGATAAAGACGGCCGCGAAGGAAACGATCAACCCAAGCGACGCATAGAAGCCAAGCTGGTTCTTCGAGGCGAAGGCCCCAACGAAACTGAAGGTGCCGTCCAGCGGGTCGTACTCGTAGTAGCCGAACAGCAGCGAATAGACGAGAACGATCCCCACACCGGCGATCATGCCCACCGTCAGGCTTCTGACGTCCACCACGCGGACTGCAATCAGGGCACAGATGACCTGAGTCAGGTACTGGATGCTGGCACGCAGCGAAATGCTCGGAACCGCCGACCAGAAGACCGACAGGAAGGCAAGTGCTGCGAAGGCATAGATCCAGAGATAACGACCATGGCTTCCGAGCACCTTCTTGTAGTCCACGGCAATCAGCGGCAACCAGAGCGCATAGTAAAGCAGGATCGCCACCTGCCCGAACTTAATCGAGTAGGCGAAGCAAAAAAGTGACAGCGCCACGGCAGGGATGGCGAAATTCGCATTCCTGCCTGGCTGAATGAGCACAGATTTTGCGATCCGCATTGCGGCCTCGTTATCTCATTGCCAATCCGGCGGTGACCTTGATCAGGTCGCCGGGCTGCAGTGCCGTATTTTCCTGAACCGGAATCTCCTTCGCCTTGCCGTCGACATCGCGGACGATCGAGTAGGCGATGCTCGCAGCCCCGGTGCTGGTGTCAAAACGGGCGGCATCGGTGGATTGCGTCAATGCCTCCGCCATCAGCGAATTGCTGGTTTCGAGCTTAAGATGGAGTTCGTCTAGTTGAGCTTCGGCATTCTGAAGTTCCTGGGCAAGCTGCGCATCCCAGTCGTTCCGAAGCGTGATCTCGTCCTGATCGGCCTTGCTGATATCCTGCTTGGCCTTCAGCGAATTTGTGTCGATATCGAGAAGCGTCGCCTCGGTATCGGCAGCGCGCTGCTCGGCGGCCATCTTGCGGGCGCTGAGTGCCAGACCCTTCTCCGCAAGATCCTCGACCTTGTCGCGGTCCGCGGTCGCAAGCTGCAATTGCCGAGTCTGCGTTTCGCTCTTTTTGGCGAGGGTCTCGACCTCGCTTTGCAGCAGTTGCTTGAGGTCAGCAAGAGCCTGAAGCTGCAGCGTCAGCCGCTTCTTGCGCGTGTTCATGAGAGCCGTTTCGCTGTCAAGCAGGGGCTTCGCCTCCGGCTTGTCTTGCAGCTCCTTCGGCATTTCGATCGTATCCTGGTTCGCGATCTCCGCGCGCAACCGCGCCTGCTTCACCAGCAGGCGTGCACGGTCGGCCATGTAGACGACCGCGTCACCCTTGGCGTTGATGAAGTCGCGGGCGAAGCGTTGCCCGGCGTCCGCGCGGCGCAGGCCACCCGCGAGGCTCACGGCCTTGACGATCGTGAGATTGGGCGCGAACGGATATTCACCGGGCTTTTCAACGTCACCGGAGAGATAGACCGGCCGGAATTCCGACAGTTCCACCGAGGCAGAAGGTCGGTCTTTCAGAGCAAATTGCTTCTGCAGAGCCGAACCGATCTCCTGGGCGATCGCATCCGTCGTCTTGCCTGATGCGGGCATGTCACCGACGAAAGGCAGGGAAATGCTTCCTGAAGGCCCGACCGTATAGTCCCCACTGATAACCGACCAGTCGCGGATGCTGCCATCCGCGGTCTGCCACTCGGCCACCCGAATCCTCAGCTTGTCCATCATTCCGAGCCGGTAGTCGTCTGCACTGGCAAGCGATGAGGACGCCAATAAAGCAGCAAGTCCGGCTGCGACAACAATACCGGATCTTAGCGAACGAAATCGTCCGGCCTTGCCGTCAAGAAAGCGTCTTTCCATGAACCTTCCCCGTGTCTCAGCACGACAAGCCGCAAGGCGTCGCCGCGCAGTACTGTTTTGGGTTTTGAGATGCGGCTTAGTAGCTGCCGCGTTGAGCGCATACCGCCGGGATTGTGCGTGCGATGATCACGACATCCCGAACCAGCGACCAGTTTTCGACATAGTGCGTGTCGAAGGCGACGCGGGTGGCGTAAGAAACGTCATTGCGTCCGCTGATCTGCCAGAGGCCTGTCAGGCCAGGGCGAGCTTGCAGATAATAGACGGCCGCATTCTCGTATTTTTCGAGTTCGTCTCGAACAACGGGACGCGGACCGACGACGCTCATTTCGCCGCGGATGATATTGAAGAGCTGGGGCAGCTCATCAAGGCTCAATTTGCGTAGAACGGCACCAACGGCAGTAACCCGGGGGTCATCCTGCAGCTTACGCGTTTCACGCCACTCTTCCATGGCCTTCGGATTGTTTCGCAGGTGCTCCTGCAGAACCTTGTCACCATTGGTGACCATTGTCCGAAACTTCAGGCAACGGAACTCCTGGCCATTGTGGCCGATGCGGCGATGTCCGTAGAAGATCGGCCCCCTGTCGGAGAGCTTCACAAGCAACATCACCATCAAAAAAAGCGGGCTCAGAAAGATGAGCCCGAGGCAGGCGGCGGACACATCGAATGCCCGTTTTGCGATCCCGCCAGTCGGCGGAAACACGCTCTGATGAACTGCGCCATAAAATGGCGAACTGTCCGATCTCGTCGCAGACTTCATAGAGGTAACTCCACTTATGTTTGCCGTTTGGTCGGGTAGGCTCAGGCCGCTTAGCTGGCCCTGACGAATTCGAAGTGTATGAGGTGATTTTGTTTTTTTAAGCCACAATTTTACGACTGACGCTTTACGACGTGTTTTTCCGGCCGCCGTTCAGATTTTTTGTTTTTAAGAATCCGCTGAAATAGTCATACAATTCTCTGGCGATCTCGAAATAATCTATGCGTGTACCAATAAAAGTCTGGGCCGTTGCTATCGGAGCCAAAGATACTGAAGTCTAGGTCGTTCCGGCATGGTGGGAGCAATTGGTGGTTTGCACTGGCGGCTTCTCGCAAAGCAATGGATTCTATTTGTCGAAAGAGTTCTCTATTGCATTGCACCATCAGTTTTGCACTGCACTAGCAAACCGATTAAAATTAAAAACTTTGTAATAAAAGTTGAACGCACAACCCCTCCAACGCACCCGTTGTGACCGACATTGTGGCACTAATGCTTACGTGTATTGCCAAATTAGGCGCAACCAAAGATCGATGTAATCTTCTTTAATCATCTTTCGCAAAAGCCCGCGAAGGGTGACAGCGCGTGGCATTTTTACCAATAGCCGGAAGAAACCTTTAAGATCGTCGCTGTACTACGCATTTCGCAGGCGCAAAAAACGTCTCCAGACCTTCAGTTGAAACAGGAAGTCCTGTAAAACATTATCCTAGGAAGGATCCCGGTGGCGCTTTCGTCTTCGATAATTGTTCGTTGAAGAAGCTCCGATGGAGGAGGCAACAGATGTATGCACCTCGCGTTATCTTCAGCATGCTCGGCGCATTGGCCGTATTTGCTGTGGCGACGTATTGGCTGAGCGGTTCCCTCGCTGGCACCGCGATCAAGACCGCAATTTGCGCCGTCCTGCTTCAGGCCGGCTACTTTGGCGGCGTGCTTTACCTTGTCTGGAAGGAATCCAGGAGCCGCACGATTCGCCCCGCCGTAAAGCGCGAAGAAGCGGAAAAAATGCCTGTGTCGCCCTTCAAGGGCTCTGAGCCGTTCAATCGCTAAGCATCGCAATTCGTACCGCTGTCGTGCCTGTCCGGCATGGAAGGCATCCTCGCCCCGTAACATCATTTGAACGGCCGCCCGTTGTCCGCCACACTTTGACGTCCTAGTTGTTGAGCGAAAACAACGGAGGCTACGCGTGGCAGAAACGGCAAGCATTTGCGTCATCATCGCAGCCAAGAACGCGGCGGACACGATAGAAACCGCCGTGAGATCGGCGCTTCGGGAGCCCGAAGTGACCGAAGTGGTGGTCGTCGATGACGGCTCCAGCGACGGCACGGCAGGGGCCGCGAGACGTGCGGACGACACCAGCGGAAGGCTGAATGTCGTCAGATTCGATCAGAACAAGGGCCCCTCTGCCGCCCGCAACCACGCCATCGACATCTCTTCGGCACCCCTGATCGCAATCCTCGATGCGGACGACTTCTTCTTCGAGGGCCGCTTTCGCCAGATGCTTGTGGAGGACGACTGGGAGTTCGTTGCCGACAACATCGCCTTTGTCGATGCCGATACAGCAAGCCAGGCGCCCCAGCGCCTACAGCAATTTGCCGCAAGCCCGCTCTTCCTCGACCTGCCCACCTTTGTCGACGGCAACATTTCCAAGCGTGGCGTTCGGCGCGGCGAGATTGGCTTCCTTAAGCCGATCATGCGACGCGCCTTCCTGGACAAGCACGGCCTGCGTTACCGCGAGGAGATGCGGCTTGGAGAGGATTACGACCTCTACATCAGGGCGCTGGCGCTCGGCGCGCGCTACAAGGTGATCCACAGCTGCGGCTACGGGGCGGTCGTGCGCGGAAATTCGCTCAGCGGTCGACACCGCACCGAAGATCTTCGTCGCCTCTACGAGGCCGATCGCGTGCTGCTGGCATCGTCAAGATTGCCGCCTGAGGCCGCCGATGCTGTGCGTCGGCACGAGCGGCACGTGCGCGGCAAATATGAGCTGCGGCGGTTCCTCGACATCAAATCACAATCGGGCCCGCTGGCGGCCATCGCCTATATCGCAACCCACCCAACCGCCTTCCCGCCCATTGCGACGGGCATCCTGATGGACAAGACCGAGCGCCTGCGAAATCCGGGTGGCGTTTCCGTCACCGCGCAAGGCGATGGCTTGCGATATCTTCTGAGCGCCCCAGCCAAGTAGCCGGGTTCGACTATCTGGAAAACTTGGCCGCCGCCAGCTGCAGCGCGCTCTGAAGCAATCGGGGATCGCGTGCCGCCCAGCGTGCGAGCAGCCGGAAATCCGGCTTCTTGCGGCGACGCAGAAGGCCGATCTGGCTCCAGATCGCCTGCTTTCGGGCGGTGTTCTTGTGCTCCTTGATCGTCTCCACCTCCTGCGGTCGGCGAGAGAAGCGGCTCTCCAGCTGGTCGAGCGCCATCCAGGTGATGAACTGCTGCTTGAGAAACTCCGGCGAGGCGTTGTCGACACCGTGGAAGATGTTGATGCCCTCGCCGCGCAGCGCCCCAGGCTCGCCGCAGAGCAGCACCTGTTTCGCGGCGATGATGCAATCGCAAAAGAACAGAACGTCCTCGGCCGCCAAGCGCAGGGCCGCGTCGAAACGAACCTTCTCGAACAGCGGCTGGCCGATGACCATGCAGGACATGTGCAGGAACGCCCAGTTCTTCAGCATGACGCCCGCGAGGTCAGGCACGTCGAGGATTAGCGGCTTGCTCAGGAGACGCCGCGCCCCCTCCTCTTTCTCGAGAGCGGCGATACCAAAATGGTAGTCGAACTCCTCGCCCCCTTCGATGGACGCCCAGTAGCAGTCGCCACCGAAAGCCTCCATCGCCTTGGCTGCATTGGCCAAATGATCGGGCGTCCACACATCGTCGGAGTCGAGAAAGGCAACATATCGCGTCGCCTCCGGCACATGATCGAGTCCCGTGTTCCGGGCACCGCCCGGTCCGGCATTCGGCTGGGCGATCACCGTGACACGCGCCCTATCCTCCTCCGACAGCGACGCTAGGTCCGCATCCGGAGAGCGTGGCGACTGGTCGTCGACGACGATGACATCAACATCCTTGAAGCTTTGCGAGAAGACCGACGCCAGGGCGCGGCTGAGAATGCCGTCCTGACGCTGGTAGAAGGGGATGATGATCGTGAAGGTCGCCATACGCTCTCCTTGAGATACGCGAAGTGATGTTTTCCGCCCCTGACGCATCTAGGGGTGAATGAAAGCGCAGCAAGTCTGCTGCACTGCAAAATGATGACGTTCATTTCGGCCGAAGTTTGTCAAAGCGGGTGATCTGAGCGGGTCGTCCCAAACTGTATCGGAACGAAACGGCCGTTCAGTCCCAAGCCGCAATTCGGCCACGATCGGAGCAATTCGTCAGCCTCGCGTTGTAACAATCGTTCACTAGTCAACAAAAACTTTCAGGCCCCGCGGCGCATAAAGAACCCAGAAATTGATGAATATCATCATGTTATGAAATGCACTGCTCACGTTGACGTTGAGCTCGATTCGGCAGACCCCTGCGTAGGCGTTTTCCCATACTGAGCCAGGACAGAACGACTGTTACGAAGTGGGACCGCCGATCACTTTTTGCTGCAGTGCCATATTTTCTTCCGGGAATCCGCCGTAGCTTTCTCGGCGCGGGCTCGAGTCTGCTCTGATTGAAAACGGTCGCAAGGGGAGGTGCGGCCCAAAAGGGGTGACTGATAACGTGAATGTTGATGCGAATGTATCGTCGCGGATCAATCTGATGCGCATCGTGCTCATTTCGGGCATTGTGTTTGTTCACATACCGTTCGATGCCGCCAGCAGTCCCTACGACGGGACCTACGGCGCATTTGACTGGATTCGGGTTTTCCTGACGGAGGCGCTCTTTCGCGTCGGCGTTCCCTGCCTGAGCGCGATCTCGGGCTATCTGCTGTTTCGCGGCGGACAGGAAAACTTCAGCTACAGGAAAACCGTGCGCACGAAAGTGCAGACGGTGTTCCTGCCATTCCTGCTCTGGAACTGCGCGTTCATTGCAGCGATCATTCTGGCGACCAGTGTCGGCATCGGTGACGGCTATCTGCCTGATCCGCTGAACGCGTCCGGCCGCGATCTCATGACGCAAGTGCTGGCAGTGGAGAATTTTCCTGACAATGTGCCGCTCTACTTCCTCCGCGATCTCTTCGTCTGCATCCTGCTTTCACCGATCCTCGCGTGGCTGATCAGCCGTGCGCCGATTTTGACGTTGACCGCCTTGCTGGTGATCGCGCTGATTCCGGAGCTGTCGATCTACATCGTTCTCAAGCGCTCGATCCTCTTCAGCTTCAGTCTCGGCATCTTCATTGCCCTGCAGCAGTTCGACTTGAAGGCTCTCGATCGCTTTGCGCCGGTTGGCGTCTTTCTCTTGCTCGCCGCCTCGGCGCTCCTCGCAACGGCGATCTTCTTCACGGGCCCGTCCTTGCCGGACTGGGTGCAATTGTTTCGCAACGCGCTAGCAATCGTCGGCGCTCTTGGCTTCTGGCTGCTATCGGCGCCGCTGATCAAGACGCAACTCGGCCAACGGCTCGCGAAAACGGGAAGCCTGAGCTTCTGGATCTTCTGCGCCCACTATCCGCTACTCGTCTTTTTCTGGATCCTATGGGGCAAGTCGGACCTGAGCTTCTACCCGCTCTTCTTCGTTCTGTCTTTCGCGCTGCTGTTTCCGTTTCTCACGTTCTCGAACGGGCTCTGCCGGAAGAATTTTCCGCGGCTCTACGCAATCCTGACGGGTGGCAGAACCAAACGGTCCGCAAAACCGACGTCGCCGCACGACGTCTCCCCCGAATTTGCTACACAGCAAAGGTGACACATGACGACCCAAATCGCCCATGCGCGAAAACTTTGCCTCGGCCTGATCGCCATTACGGCAGCCTGCGCTTCAGCGCTGCCGGCTTCAGCACAGCAGGCATCCGGAAAGTCCTTCGTCGACGATTTCGACAAGATCAACCATGGCTTCTGGTACGTTTCTGACGGCTGGAACAACGGCGCCCACCAGAATTGCACCTGGTCGAAGAACAACGCGAAGGCCGAGGACGGCGCCCTTCAGCTTTCGTTCGCCGACGGAAAATCGAACGACCGCAACTACTTGTGTGGTGAGATCCAGACGACCAAGCGTTACAGCTACGGCACCTACGAAGCCCGCATCAAGGCTGGAACAGGCTCGGGGCTGAACTCCGCTTTCTTCACCTATATCGGTCCAGCCGACAAGCAGAAGCACGATGAGATCGACTTCGAAGTGCTGGGCAAGAACACCGGCGAGGTGCAGGTGAACCAGTATGTGCAGGCCAAGGGTGGCAACGAGAAACTCGTTCCGGTTGGCAACAAAGCCGATGAGGGCTTCAATGACTATGCCTTTATCTGGGAAAAGGATCGACTGCGTTACTACCTGAACGGCAAGCTTGTTCAGGACGTTACTGATCCGTCGAAGATACCGTCCAACCCGCAGAAGATCTTCTTCAGCCTATGGGGTTCCGACACACTTTCGAACTGGATGGGGCGCTTCAACTACACGAAGCCAACCACTCTCAGCGTTGACCGCGTGGCCTTCACCGCGCTCGGCGACAAGTGCCAGTTCCCTGAATCGATCGCATGCACGCTCAACTGACCAGCGCGGGCCAAGCCCATACAGCAAAAGGAACGTCGATGCTCAAAGTGCTCTACCTCGTGCACGACCTGGCAGATCCGGCCGTCAGACGGCGGGTGCTGATGCTGCGCGAGGGCGGCGCCGAGGTCGTGCTTGCCGGTTTCCGCCGCGGCGAGAACCGGCTTGCGGAAGTGCATGGCGTCACGCCGATCGAGCTTGGACGCACGGCCGATGCCAAATTTGCGCAGCGCATGAGCGCCGTCGCAAAGGCGATGACCGGCCTCAAGGCTCTGTTGAAGAACGTAGAGAAGCCCGATCTCATCATCGGCCGCAATCTGGAGGCACTGGCCGTCGCGCACAAAGCCAACACGCTTTTCGGTGGCAACGTTCCCGTTGTCTACGAATGCCTGGATATCCATCGCCTTCTGCTGCGCGACGACGTGGTCGGCAAGGCGATCCGCCGCGCAGAGGCGCATTTCGGCAGGAATACCAAGCTCATTCTGACCAGCTCTCCGGCTTTCATCGAGAACTATTTCAATCCTCGCTCCGGCGTCAAAGCCGAGATGCTTCTGATCGAGAACAAGGTCATCGCCCTTGACGAAGCCGCTATCGAGCCGGCATTTGGCCGTCCCCTGAAGCAACCGGGCGAGCCGTGGAAGATCGGCTGGTTCGGTGCGCTTCGCTGCCGCAAGTCGCTCGGCCTTCTTGCCGAATTCTCGCGCCGCATGGAAGGCAAGGTCGAGATCGTTCTGCGTGGTCGCCCCGCCTACTCGGAGTTCGAGGATTTCGATGCCTTCGTGCGCGACGAGCCCTATCTTCGTTTCGAAGGCCCCTATCGCAATCCCGAGGATTTGCGGGCGATCTACGACGACGTCCATTTCTCCTGGGCGATCGATTTCTTCGAGGACGGCCTCAATTCGAGCTGGCTCCTGCCGAACCGGCTCTATGAGGGATGCCTGTATGGCGCCGTGCCGATTGCCCTCGAAGGCACGGAGACCGCGCGCTTCCTCCAGTCACGCGACATCGGCCTAGAGCTTTCCGAAGCCAACGTTTCGCAGCTCGCAGAGTTGTTCGAAACCATGACAGGCGAGCGGCACCGCGCATTGAGCGAGGCCGTCGCCGCCAAGGATCGCAAGATCTGGCTTGCCGACCGCAGCGATTGCGCGGCCCTCGTCGCAAGCCTTTCCCGCCTTGTCCCGGCAACCGCAGAGAGGGGCGGTGCCGGCGCAATCATTCCAACAAGCGTGTCTCCAGAAGGGTGGACAACCATGAAGCCTGATGTCGGTGCCAGCGTCTCCAGTCTCATCATCATTCCCTGCCTGAACGAAGAGAAGCATATCGAGGCGTTGCTCGCCAAATTGAGCCTCGAAATCGATCACATGGATGCCCGGATCGTCGTCGCCGACGGCGGCAGCACGGATGCGACACGCGACATCGTCGCTCGCATCAGCGCTGCCGATCCGCGGATCGTGCTCTTGCACAATCCCCGACGGATCCAGAGTGCGGCGGTCAATCTCGCGGTTCAGACCTTTGGCCGTGACTACGACTACCTGATCCGGATCGACGCACACGGCGATTACCCCGCCGATTACTGCCGACGCCTCGTTCAGGAGGCCGTGCTCACCCAGGCGGACTCCGTCGTGGTCGCCATGGAAACGGTCGGCTTCGGCGTCTTCCAGAAGGCAACTGCCTTTGCTCAGAATTCCAAACTCGGGAATGGCGGTTCCAAGCATCGCGAGGGCGCCAAGGGGCATTGGACCAATCACGGCCATCACGCGCTGATGCGCATCGCGGCCTTCGACGCGGTCGGCGGCTACGATGAAACCTTCAGCCACAACGAGGATGCGGAGCTCGACTACCGCCTGAAGCAGGCGGGCTTCGGCATCTGGATGACCGACAAGACGCGAATGACCTACTATCCGCGCTCGACCATTTCGACGTTGTTCCGCCAATATCTTGGCTATGGCAGAGGTCGCGCGAAGAACATCCTGAAGCATGGCAGCATGCCCAATCTTCGGCAGATGCTCCCGCTTCTCGTCGTTCCGGTCTTTATCGGCGCATTTCTTGCCGTTCTGAACTGGGCGGCCGTTATCCCATTCAGCCTCTGGGCCGTCGCATGCGTCGGCTACGGCTTCTGGATGGCCATCGGCCACAAGAATCCATACGGCCCGCTTGCCGCTGTTTCGGCAATGGTGATGCACTTCGCCTGGTCTGCCGGTTTCTGGATGGAGCTTCTGAGCTTCCGCGGCAGAAAGGTCTCTTCATGAACGACATGCCCCCCCTGCAGATCGATATCGGCATTTGCACTTACCGCCGCGCTTCGCTTGACGAAGCGCTGCTTTCGCTTGCGGTCCTCGCGGTGCCCGATGGAGCAACGCTGCGGATCATCGTCGCCGACAACGACAAGGTTCCGAGCGCCAAGGAACGGGTCGATGCGCTTCGTCCGACCATTCCGCATGAAATTGCCTATGTGCACTGCCCGGCATCGAACATTTCGATTGCCCGCAATGCATGCCTGGAAAATGCGACGGGCGATTTCCTTGCCTTCATCGACGATGATGAGGATGCCAGCGAGGAATGGCTGGTGGAATTGCTTGCCGTTGCCAGGAAGACCAAGGCGGATGCGGTGCTTGGCCCCGTCCGCAGCGTCTACTCGTCCACGGCGCCGAACTGGATGCGCGAGGGCGACTTCCACTCGACCCTGCCCGTATGGGTCTGCGGTGAAATCCGCACCGGTTACACCTGCAACGTCCTTCTTCGCCTCGATTCGCCCCATGTGGTCGGGCGCCGCTTCAACCTTGCACTTGGGCGCACCGGCGGCGAGGACACGGAGTTCTTCAGCCACATGCATGCCGATGGCGGCGGGATTGCCTTTGCACCCGAGGCCTATGTTTATGAACCGGTGACCGAAAGCCGCGCTGGCCTGTCCTGGCTTGCCAAGCGCCGCTTCCGCTTCGGCCAGACGCATGGGCGGCTGCTCCAGGAAAAGAACGCTGGCCCGCAGCGGCTAAAGCAGATCGGCCTGGCGGCAGCCAAGGCGGCCTTCTGCTACGGCGCGGCGCTTGCCTGCGTCTTTTCTCCGGTTCTGCGGTATCGCTACGCCCTTCGCGGCCTCATGCATACCGGCGTGGTGAGTGGCCTGCTCGGCGTTCGTGAGATTCGTCAGTATGGAACGGCGGAGGCTGCATGACGCAAACCCAGCCCGACGTCAGCTTCATCGTCGCTGCCTACAATGCCGAGGAGACGCTCGCCAAGGCGATCGACAGCGCCCTTGCACAAGAGGGCGTGTCGGTTGAGGTGATCGTCGCCGATGACTGCTCAACGGACGAGACGAGAACCATTGCGGAAAGTTACGCGAACAGGGGCGTGAAGCTCCTGGCGCTTGGGCGCAATGGTGGGCCGGCGGCAGCGCGCAATGCCGCGTTGTCGGCTGCAACCGGCCGGTGGCTTGCAGTGCTCGACTCCGACGACACGGTCGAGCCGCAGCGTTTGCAGCGCATGATCAAGCGCGCAGAGAATGCCGGTGCCCAGATTGCCGTCGACAATCTCCGTGTCATTCGCGCCGACGGCACGCCGCCGGAGACGATGTTTATCCAGCAGTCGTTGGCCGAGACACCTGAGCTGACGCTTCCGATATTCATACGATCGAATGCCCTTTTTCAGACAACGCATAACTTTGGTTATCTCAAGCCGATCTTTCAGCGCGCCTTTATCGAACAGCATGGACTTCGCTTCAACGAAGCCCTCAAGGTCGGTGAGGACTATCTGTTTCTCGCCTCGGCCATGGCGCTTGGTGGGCGTTGCGTGATCGAGCCAATCCCTGGCTACGACTATCAGATTCGTGAGGGATCGATTTCACGCGTTCTTGCCCTTCATCACATCGATGCCATGATCGAGGGTGATAAGGCCTTCCTTCGAGATCACACGCTGGATGCGGAGGCGGCGGCCGCACAGGAGTTTCGCGAACAAAGCCTCCGCCGGGGCCGCGCATTCCTCATCCTCGTACAGAACATCAAAGACCGGTCGATCTCCGGAGCGATCAAGACGGCCTGGAGCAATCCGTCGGCGTTGGCCCATCTGAGGATGCCAATCGCCATTCGGATCAATCGCGCACTCGCGCCGCTTCGCCACTTGGTAAGCCCTCGGACCGACCTTACAGCCATCGATGGCGTGACCCGCTCCCGCAAAGGATAGAGCCATGAACCAACGGAACCTGACCTTGCACAGCACTCTGCCCAAAGCGGCCGACGATTCCGATTCCTTCATCGACATCGATCGCCTGATTGCCATCCTGATCCGGCGCGCCGGATCAATCGCGCTCTGCGTTGCCGCAACCGTGACGCTCGCCGTCATCTTTCTGCTCCTTGCGACCCCGCAATATACGTCGATGACGCAGATCCTGCTCGATGACGACATCGCGAAATACGCGCAGGATCCGACGCCGGCCGCCAGCTCGCAGCAGGTCGACATGCAGATCGCCAGCGCCGTCGAAATTCTCAAGTCGAACGAACTTGCGCTTCGCGTCGTCGATGCCGAGAAACTTCAGGACAATTCGACAATCCTTGACCCTTCGAAGTCGCCAGTTGAGCTAGTCAAGTCCGGCGTGAAGCTGATCGTCAGCGCCTTGGCGCCCGGCGGTCCGCCGGTAACGGAAGACGATGCGCGCAACGGCCGCCGCCAGAAGGCGGCCGCCCTGCTGCAGGAGGCCGTGGCGGTATCGCGGGTCAATCGCAGCTCCGTTCTCGCGGTTTCCTTCCGTTCGACCGACAAGCTTCTGGCACAACGGATCACCAAGGCGTACGCCACCGCCTACCTGAACGATCAGCTGAACGCCAACTTCGACGCCACGGAAAGCGCCTCGGTGTGGCTGCAGCAGCGCCTTGCGGATCTTCGCGAGCGGTCGCAGCAGGCTGCCCTCGATGTCGCGAAGTTCAAGTCCGACAACGGCCTCACGTCGGCCAATGGCGAACTGATGTCGGAACAGCAGCTTGCCGACCTGAACAAGCAACTGATCGTCGCCCAGGCAGACAGTGCCAGCGCGTCGGCCCGCTACAGCCAGTTCAAATCGATCATCGACCTTGGTCCGGAGAGCGCTGTGAACAACGCCGCGATCTCGTCAGGCCAAGCGGATAATACCGTGATCAAGGATTTGCGCACGCGTTACGCCGCGGTGAACAAGCGCGAGCAGGAGGTTACAACCAACTTCGGGGAAGACCATCCGCAGGCCGTCGCTTTGCGTGCCGAAAAGCAGGACCTGACCCGCCAGATCTATCAGGAACTGCAGCAACTGACGGCCAGCTACCACAACGAATCCGAAGTCGCGCGCGTACGCGAGGCCTCGCTCCGCCAGAACATCGAACACCTGACTGGCAAGAATTCGGAGGCCGACAGGTCGCTCGTCCAACTCAACGATCTCGAGCAGCGCGCGACCGCCCTGAAGACCCTTTATGAATCCTACCTCGGCAAATACGAGGAAGCCTCGCAGCAACAGTCCTTCCCGATCGCCAAGGCTCGCGTCATCTCTGAAGCCGGCGTGCCGGCATCGCCGTCCAGCCCGAAAAAGACCATGACGCTTGGCCTCGCCATCGTTCTCGGCCTGATGGCCGGGGGTGGACTTACGGCGTTTCAGGAATTCCGTGAACGGTTCTTCCGTGTCGAAGGCGATGTCAGGACGATCCTTGGCCTCAAGTTCCTCGGCTACCTGCCGCTCATCGGCAAGGCGCCGCGGGAGGGTAAGATCTTCCGGCCGCGCACCAATCCGCCGGTCGAAGCCGCCGAAGCAGAGTCGGATGCAACCTTCGAACGCATCATGCGCGTCGTCCTCGAGGCGCCACGCTCGGTCTTCGCCGAAACGCTGCGCAACGCGAAGCTTGCAAGCGACGTCATGTTCCTGGGCAAGTCGGACCGCGTCATCGGAGTCGTCTCGGCGATGCCGGGAGAAGGCAAGTCGACCACGGCGGCCAATTTCGCAGCACTTCTCGCCTCCAGCGGCAAGCGCACGCTGCTGATTGACGCCGACCTGCGCAATCCGGGCCTGACCCGTATGCTGCGGAACCCACCGCAACAGGGTCTTGTCGAAGCAGTCCTCGGTGAGGTTCCGTGGGCGAGTGCCGTCAAGATCGATCCGATAACGAAGCTCGCGATCCTGCCGGTTCTGCCGAACGATCACCTTATGCACACGAGCGAACTGCTTGCTTCGCAGGGCATGTTCAATCTGATGGAAAATGCCCGCAAGATGTTCGACTACATCGTGGTCGACCTTGCACCGCTCGGCCCTGTTATCGACGCCAAGGCGTTTGCTCCGCAGGTAGACGGCTTCCTGTTTGTGACCGAATGGGGCTCGACACCGACATCAGTCGTGCGCGACCTTCTGAATTCCGAGCCGCAGATCAAGTCGAAGATTCTGGGTGTGATCCTCAACAAGACCGACATGACGGAACTCGGCAAGTTCACCAACTTCGGCGGCACTGAACGCTACCGCCACAAATATGTGAGCTACTACACCGAAGAGACGTCAAGGAAGCGGGAGCCCGCAGAAGCCGGCGCCTGATCACGTCTGGAAGAGATGCACGCGCCCTCTCCACAGTCTGGCAACCGTAAGTCTGCCGCTGTGGAAGGCGCCTGTATCAAGGTTGAGCCTCATCGGCAGGACCTCGGGCTCATCGTTCGGCGTATGGCCATGAACGATCACTTTCGGCAGCGGCCGGCTGCTCTCGAAAAAGCGATGGCGGATGAAAACGAGATCCTCGTCGCTTTGCGCATCGATCGGCAGCATCGGATCGATGCCGGCATGAACGAACAGAACATTCGGCGTGTCGACGAAGATCGGCAGGGATCGCAGGAAATCTATGTGCGGCTTCGGTATTGACTGCTTGATGTAGCCCACGAGCTTGGCGGCGTTCGGAAAAACCAGCGGCAGTTGTTCCGGATCGAGCCCGTAGGAGCGTAGCAGCGCATCCGACCCCATCCGCATCCAATCCGAGAAGGAAACCAGACCGTCGAGATAGTCGAGCATCGTGGTCTCGTGGTTCCCGGTCAGGCAGATGCGGTCGAAATTCGCCGCTGGAGGCATCATCAGGTGCGAGATCACCTGTGCCGAAGAGGGGCCGCGATCAATGTAGTCACCGAGCGTGATGATAAGCTTGCGCCCCGGGATTACGGCAGCGTCGTCAATGATGGCCTGCTCCGCCTTCAGCAGCAGGTCGTACCTGCCATGAATGTCACCGATGGCGTAGATCGGAATGTCGCCGGGATCCAGTTTCAGCCGCTCATGGACTGTTGAAGGCATGTTGAACCTCTCATTGCGGACAGCGAAGCGTCGCACGCTTCGCATTAGTGCAATCAAGCGACAATAAAATTCAATCGCTCGTGCATTCGTAGAAAAACGCGCCTTATCATTGCACCCGCGATCCAGCAATCCTAGAGGCGCAACTGATAGGAGAAGCGATGGGAACCGTATCGCGGTTTCAAGACCGGACAAGACCAGCCGCGCACCGTATCGAAAGCGAGGAAGAGGCGATAGCCACCGCGCGCCGCCTTGCCGCGGACTTTGCGCTGCAGGCGAGCGAGCGTGACATCAACCGGGTGTTTCCTCGCGCGGAGCTCGACGCCCTTTTCCAGTCGGGACTGACGGCCGTGACCGTGCCGCCTGAGAACGAGGGGCTGGACGTCGGCAATGCGCTTCTCGGCGAGATCGTTGCCATAATCGCTGAAGGCGATTCTTCCATCGGGGAGTGCCTCGAACGCCATTTCACGGTGCTCGAGGAACTCCGGAGTGAACAGAATGAAGAGCGAAAGGCACTCTTCTTCGCTCACGTCCTTGCCGGCGATCATTTCGTCGCAGCAGATTTTCCCGAAGCCGGTGCGGCTGTTCCCTCCGGCCTCCATTATCAATTAAGCGGCCGGAGCTTGCGTGCGCCCGGCATCCTCTTTGCCGATTGGATCGCTGTCGAAGCGACTGACACGCAAGGGCAATCGGTTCGCTTCTACCTTCCCCGCGAAGCCGCGGGCCTGCAGATCATCGATGACTGGGATGGTTTCGGGCAACGGACGAATGGCGCCGGAACCGCTGTCGCCCAAGGTGTCACCGGGAACGCCGAAGAGACGGACAATCAACGGCAACGCCACTCGACCAGTTCGGCGCTGGCCGCCCTACTCCATGCAGGCACGGACCTCGGCATTGCCCGGGCCGCGCTCGCCAACCTCCGGGAGGCGCCGCTCTCAGCCAGCATCGGCAAGCTTGCCCTTTCCGTGCAGGCGACTGCAGCGCTCCTGGAAAGCGCCGGCAACAAACTCGATTTTTCCCAGGTCGGCCCATCGACCGGCGCGGTCGAACTCGCGTTCTTCTCCGCTTCAGCTGCCAAGATCATGGCAAGCAGGACGGCCCTGGAAGTCGCCAACGCACTGTTCGAGCTGTCGGGCTCCGGCGCGACAAGCATCGGCCGGAATCTCGATCGACATTGGAGAAATGCGCGAATTCGCGCGAATGATGCGGCCGACGACGATCTTTACCGGGCGGCAGCAGAGCATTATTTTGGCGGTAGCTGATGCTGCTTAGTTGGCAACCGAGATAGCGGCTTCCTCGTCCGCATCGTCCAGCTTGCTGCCCGACGCGACGAACTGCTCAAGCGTCATATTGTCAAGAATGTCTGCGATCGCATCGCGGACCTCAGTCATGGAGCGCCGCACCTGACAGTTTTCGGGATCGGAACAGTCGTCGCAGGCTTCGTAAGCTGTACGGCTCGCACAGCGAATAGGCGCCAAAGGCCCGTCAAGCGTGCGGATGACGTGGCCAATGCGAATTTCAGACGCCGGACGCGACAGCGAGTACCCGCCACCGGGGCCCTTTTTCGACCGAAGAATGCCGACATTTCGCAATTCGAGAAGAATCGTATCCAGGAATTTCTTCGGAATGTTGTTGCGCGAAGCAACGTCATTGATGAAGGCGGTTTCCCCCGGCGCAAGCCGCGCCAAGTCAACCAGCGCCTTCAGCCCATACTTTCCCTTTTTCGTCAGCATTTCTTGTTGCCTTACGCCCCCGTACTCTCCATCCCCATTATTCAGCAAATAACGCCAAAACCGTGAACACACAACAAATAGCTATTATTTATATAGTTTATATTCGCCTTCTGCTCGCCCCGGGAACGACTCCGGAAGGCGAAAGAGCTCGACCTTCTCCGAGAAGCCCTTGAGCGCGTGCCAGCCCACCGAGACGGCCTCGGCCTGAGCCTCGCACCGGAATGCATCGGACATCAGGAGCGGGACGCGAAGATCTCCGCATGCCGTTTGGATGCGGCTGACCAGATTCACGTCGGGACCGATCAACGTGAAATCGAGGCGGCGACCGGATCCGATATTGCCGTAGCTGACTTCGCCATGGTGCAGGGCGATGCCGACGTTGAGAGCGATATCGCCGAACTCGAATTTATCGATCTCACGCAGAATGTCCTTGGCGGCGATCAATGCCGAAGCGCTACTGCGGGCCGGATCATAGCCAGGAAAGAACGCAAGGACGGCATCGCCCATAAATTTCAGAACTTCGCCGCCTTCGCGCGTGATGGCGGGAATGACCTTGTCGAAATAGGCGTTGAGCAACTCGAGCACGCTGTTGCTTGGCAGCCTGTTGGATATCTCCGTGAACCCGCGCAGATCGCAAAGCAGAAGAGCCGCCTCAATGGACTCGATCTCGCCCTGCCGGACTCGCCCGGCGAGGATGCGCTGCGCTGTGAGCGGACCGATATAGGTGTCGAGCAGGCTGAGTTCGACTTGACGCATCACCCGCAATTCGCAGGTGTTGCGCAACGCCGGGAGGATCCGCTCGAGAGCCTGGATTTCGGCAGGTGTGAAGCCGCCGGGCCGCCGGGTCCCGAAGGCAGCCGCGCTCACCGGCCCGTCGGCATTGCAAAGAGGCGCGATCATCAATTGCACGAGGCCACGGCCTGCAAAGATATCGATATCCTGCCAGCGGCCGTGCATGCTGTCACCCAGCCCGACAACCAGCGGCTCGCGGCTGTCCATGACCTTGCGCAAAGGACTGCTGGCAAAGGTCTGGCGCGCGCTGTGTTCGCGATCGTGGATCTCGACCGGATCGCCCGGAGCCCAGGCAAGCGTACGGCCAATCAGTTCCGGATGAAGCGTCATGAGATGAAGCGTCATGCGATCGATAGGCAGTCCGAGTGCCAGTAGGCGGCGGCCGAGGGTGGAGATCAGGCCGGGCTCATCGAGCGCATGGCATTCATCGCCGGAGAGCCACTCGATCAACGACAGCAGTGAGTTTGTATTGCCTGCTACGCGATCTGTCTTTGAGGGGCGGGTCTCGGTTTCGATTTGGAGGATGCGGTTCATGGCGTTTCTCCCTGGTGGCGGAGTGAGGCGCTAGTGAGCGCCGCCCCCGGACAGATGACCCGGCTTCTTCAGCAGCAGCGTTGCGAGCAGTGCGACGAGCAATGCGGCACCGAGCACGAAGAATGTGTCGCTGAAGGCCATGATGTTGGCCTGCTTGCGCAGCTTGAGCGCGATGGCGACGACGGCCTTGTTGGTGGCAACAGCCTGATCGCTGACACCGTGACTCATGAAGTAGGCGGTCAGTTTCGCTACACGATCCCGAGTGGCTTCTTCGAAGACCGAGATCGAATTCGTCAGGATATTCGAATGGAATTGCTCGCGCTTGCTCAGAAAGGTCTGCAGGCTTGCGATGCCGACGGCGCCTCCGAGGTTACGCATCATGTTGAAGAGCGCGGATGCGGAACCTGCATTTTCCTGTTCGATGCCCGCTGTTGCGACGGCCGAGAGCGGCGCGAAGACAAGCGCCTGCCCGACGGCGCGGATGACGTTTGGCCAGAAGAGCTGGTCACTCGCATAGTCGGCGGTCATGTAGACATTCATGAAATTCGAAGCGGCAAACAGCGTAAAACCGAAGGCGATCAGTAAGCGAACGTCAAAACGCTTCATCAGGCGGGGCACCAGCGGGATCAACAGCAGCTGCGGAATGCCCGTCCAGGCGAGGACCATGCCGATCTGCTCGGAATTGTAGCCCTGGATGCGCGACAGATAGATTGGAAGAACGAAGGCAGAGCCATAAAGGGCGATCCCAAGCAGGACGTTCGCCACAATCCCGAAGCCGAAGTTGCGACGGACGAGGAGCCTGAGGTTTAGCAGCGGATGGGCGGTCTTCAGCTCGATAATGAGGAACAGCGTCAACGACACGACAGCGATGATCGACAGGCGGACGATGAAATCCGATCCGAACCAGTCCTCCTTGTTCCCCTCTTCCAACACCGTCTGCAGGGCGGCAAGGCCGATTGCCATGGTGATGATGCCCGGCCAATCGCCCTTGGCGAGCAGACCGAGTTTCATCGGAGTGCGATCGAGCGACGCCCAGAGCATTCCCACCATGAGCAAACCGGGAACCAGATTGACGTAGAAGATGAACTCCCAGCCGTAGTTCTCGGTCAGATATCCGCCGATGGTAGGCCCGATGGCAGGAGCAAAGGTCGCCGAGAGGGCAAAGAGGGCCAGACCGATCGGCTGCTTGGGCTTCGGCAGAAGCATGATGATGATGGTGAACGCCATGGGGATCAGCACGCCGCCCGCAAAGCCCTGAACGGCGCGCAGCACGATCATCTGCTGGAGGTTCGCCGCGAAAGCACAGGCGACGGAAAATAGCAGGAACAAAATGGCGTTGGTCAGGAGATACTTGCGGACGGAAAAGACCTGAGCAAGCCAACCGCTGAGAGGGATGACCACGATCTCCGCAATCAGGTAGGAGGTCGAAATCCAGCCACCGTCGTCCTTGCCCGCGCCGATCGCACCCTGGATATCCGCGAGCGAAGCGTTGACGATCTGGATATTGAGGACGGCCATGAACGCGCCGAGCGTCGAACCGACGACGGCGCTCCACATGCGAAAGGCGCTCATCGCAGCTGCGGGCTTCGGAGCCGCAGCGTCCACTGGACGCGGGCTGGAATTGTTGGCGACGATCTGAAGTGTAGCCATGACGTCTCTCCTTCCGGCTATGCGGAAACAATCTCATGACGAAGTTCGGCTGATAATTCGGGAAAGGAGGGAAGGATCATCCAATCAGGCTGGATAATCCTTCCCGGTACCACCTACCTGACGGCCGCTTTGGTATCGATCTCAGGCTCGACGGACATTCCGGCGCGAAGCAAACCGCTCACTTTCTCGTCGTCGATGACGATCTTTACCGGGATGCGCTGGACGATCTTGGTGAAGTTGCCGGTCGCATTGTCAGGGGGTAGCAGTGAAAACTCCAGCCCGCTCGCTGGTGAAATACTGTCGACATGGCCCTTGATTTCCACGTCGGGGAAACTGTCCACCTTGACCTCGACAGGCTGCCCGGCGCGTACATGAGTGAGCTGTGTTTCCTTGAAGTTGGCGACGACATAGACGGAATGCAGCGGCACGACCGCCATCAACTGCGTCCCCGAGGTTACGAACTGTCCGACTCGAATGGTGCGGGCGCCGACGGTGCCGTCGACCGGAGCGATGATCTGTGTATAGGAAAGGTTAAGTTCAGCCTGATGCTGGGCGGCGGCGGCGCGCTCACGCTGCGCGACAGCCTGCTCGCGCTGTGTCTGAAGAACGGGCACCTTCTTTTCCGCGGCGACCAGCGCGGCCCGATCCCGTTCAAGTGCCGCCTGCGCCTGATCGCGAAGTGATTGGCTCTGTTCCGCCCGCGACTGCGTACCGGCACCATTGGTGATCAGCCGTTGCGAACGGGCCGCATCGGAGCGAGCAAAATCCAGCGACGCCAGTGATGCATCGATCGTCGCCCTGGCCTGGCCGATGATCGACTGCTGCAGTTCGATCTGCGCATCGAGATTTGTGATGGCTGCAGTTGCGGCCTTGACGTCGGCCTTGACCTGGGACAATGCGGCCTGATGGTCGCGATCGTCGATCTTGGCGAGCACCTGCCCAGCCTTGACTGCATCGTTATCACCGACAAGGACTGCGGCGACATAGCCCGAGACCTTCGGTGCAACGGTCGTATAGTCGGCCTTCACATAGGCATCATCAGTGGATTCGATGAAACGGCCAACCGTCCAATAGTGATGGCCGTAGTCCGCCACAAAGGCGGCACCGGCAAGAAACGCGGCAGCCAAGATCGTCCGCTTAACGAGCTTGCGACCCTTCTTGCCTTTGGCTTCGACGGCAGAGGCAACGTCCGCTGCCGGTGCAGCCGGGGCTTCGGTGACCCTTGCAACCTCGGGCTCGCCGGCCGCCTCGAAGGCTTCCTTGCGGGGTAATTCGACCATTGTCCTTCTCCAGTGGTTTGCCTCGTCAGGCGAGGCTAAATTCGATGAGACAGACAATGCGTCGTTACGCGCGATCTGATAATCTGCTTAAATCGGGAAGGATCATCAACTCAGAGCGGATAATCTAGGGGGTGCAATGGATCGGCTGACGAGCCTCACAGTCTTTGGTCGCGTGGTGGAGTGCGGCGGCTTTTCAGCGGCCGCGCGCCGTCTCAACATGTCGGTGACGATGGTCGGCAACCACGTGCAGTCCCTCGAGGACAGGCTGGGCGTCAGGTTGCTCAACCGCACCACGCGCAAGGTCAGCCTCACGGAAACCGGCAAGTACTACTACGAACGCTCGGCTCAGATACTTGCCGATCTCGAGGAAGCCGACAGCACGGCCGGTGCAATGAGCTCGACACCGCGCGGCACGCTCAAGGTCTATACCAGCGCGGCCATCGTCCGCTTCCTGCTGCCCGTCGTCAGCGAGTATCTTGAGCTATATCCCTCGATCGCGCTCGACCTGAGTGTTGGGGAGAGGATGATCGATATGGTCGAGGAAGGTTACGACCTCGTGATCCGCACCGTGCCGCCACCGGATTCGAGCCTTGTTGTCAGGAAGTTGACGCCATGGCGCCATATCCTGGTCTGCTCGCCGAACTACCTTGAGAACCATCCGGCGCCACAGGTCCCGGCGGATTTGGCAAATCACAACTGCCTCCAATATACGTATTACCCCTACGGAGACGAATGGCGCTTCGAAGATGCAGATGGCGCCCAGATGAGTGTGAAGATTGGCGGCAACGTCGTATCCAACAGTGCCGAGACCCTGCGGCACCTCACGACGACGGGCCAGGGCATATTCCTGGCACCAAGTTTCGTTGTGTTTGATGACATCGCCTCCGGACGATTTGTCCGGGTCATGCGCGACTATCGCGCCGTCGAGTTCAGCATCAATGCCATCTATCCGAACCGCAACCACTTGCCGACGAAAGTTCGCCTGTTCATCGACCTCCTCGCGGAGCGCTTCGCGGAGCACCGGAAATGGATGACGTGAGGGCCTTGGTCAGTTCGTGTTCTGCGTCGGCGGCGGTGCGGTGCTGGGGCTGCTTGCCCCTGCCGGTGCTCTCGGTGCAGGGCTGCTGCCGCCGCCCGTCCAAACGCTGAACGCCAAGAGGACCGCGGCAATCACGAAGGCGACAGCGCCCAGCAACGCCCAGGCGGACAGGCTGCGCCCTTCTCGGGACAGCGCCGTTTCCTGCGCTTCGTAAGCAGTTTGCCGATCGCTGGAATGATTGTCCGGCCTGTTGTCATTGGCGGTCATCATTGCACCTCTGGCAACGAAACGCCGGCGGCGTTCGCCAAGTTCCAAGAGATCAGATCAGAGGATCCCGTCCTTCGGCAGCGGCGAGGTTCAGTTCGCGGGCGATGTCCTCCGCGTCCCTCTTGCTAAGGCCGACGAAATCCCTTCCGTCCGTTGCCGCCGGCAAGGACGTCAAGGTATCGACGATCGTCCACCTGCCACGCGGCTCCTGACGGATTTCGTAACGGGGAAGATCCTCGGATGGACAAGCTTCATCTGTCACGTTCTTACCGCTACCTCAGAGTGCTCCTGGGCCACATCTGGCGCGATGCATGGCTTTTGCAAGGCATCTCTGCCTACGCCTTTACATCCGGAACGTTCGCTTTCAATTCCTTGAGCCATATCCGGGCGTTGCCGTCCGACGGCGCGCGCCAATCTCCGCGGGGAGACAGGGAACCACCCGACGTCACCTTCGGGCCGTTCGGCGATGCCGACCGCTTGAACTGGCTGATCGTGAAGAACCGAAAGAGGAAGACCTCCATCCAGTGCTTGATGACAGGCAGATCGAAACTGCGGCGCTTGTCGGCGGGGAAATGCGGCGGCCAGACGCCGACCTCGGCGTCCCGCCAGGCATTGTAGGCAAGGAAGGCGATTTTCGACGGGCGAAGCCCGAAACGAGTCGTGTAGTAGAGTGCGAAGTCGTGCAGATCGTATGGGCCGATCTTGTCCTCCGTGCTCTGCATGACGCCATTTTCATCGGCAGGCACCAGTTCCGGCGAAATCAGCGTGCCAAGAACGCTTTCCAATGTCGCATTGGCTTCCTCGTTGAAATCCCCTGAGCGGATCACCCAGCGGATCAGGTGCTGGATCAAGGTCTTGGGCACCGATGCGTTGACGTTGTAGTGGCTCATCTGGTCGCCAACGCCGTAGGTCGACCAGCCGAGGCCGATTTCCGACAGGTCTCCGGTTCCCAGCACCAGCGCGTTTCGCTGGTTTGCCGCGCGGAACAGGAAGTCCGTGCGCAGGCCGGCCTGGACGTTTTCGAAGGTCGTATCGTAGACCGACTCGCCGCCTGCGAAGGGATGCTTCAGATCCATTAGCAACTGTAGCGCCAACGGCCTGATATCGACCTCCTCCGCCGTGACGCCCATGCTGCGCATCAAGGCCCAGGCGTTCGACTTGGTGGCGTCGCCCGTCGCAAATCCCGGCATGGTGAAGCAAAGAATATCCGAGCGCGGCCAGCCGAGCTGGTCGAAGGCACGCGCCGCGACGAGTAGCGCATGGGTGGAATCGAGCCCACCCGAAATGCCAATGCAAAGCCGCTTGATGCCGGTCGAGCGCAGCCGCTTCATCAGTCCCTGCACCTGGATGTTGAAGGTCTCATAGCAATCCAGATCGAGGCGGCTTTCGTCAGCCGGCACGAAGGGGAAGCGCGCAACATGGCGTTTGAGGCCAATGTCGCCCTTCGGCTTCTTGAACTGGAACCCTACTCGCCGGAATTCGCGACCGGCGGTAAGAGTGAGCGTCGCCGCATCATTGAACGTGCCCGTTCGCAGCCGCTCCAGCCGCAGTCTCTCGACATCGATGTCCGCAACGCACATCTGCGACGAAATTGGGAAGCGGTCGGTTTCGGCAAGCAGGCTGCCGAGCTCATAGATGCAGGCCTGGCCGTCCCAAGCGAGGTCCGTCGTCGATTCGCCGGGGCCGGCTGCTGAATAGACATAAGCCGACAAGCTGCGCGCCGATTGTGCCGAGCACAAAAGCTTGCGGGTCTCAGCCTTTCCGACCGTTATGTTGCTGGCCGAGAGATTTGCGAGAATCAATGCGCCGGCCAACGCGCCGAAATCGCTCGGCGGCGCCGGAGCCCAGAGGTCTTCGCAGATCTCGATATGGAAGATGAAATCATCCATGTCCTCGGCGGCGAAGACGAGATCCGTGCCGAATGGCACCACCTCGCCGGCGGCACGAATGCTCTCGCCTCGTACGTCTCGTCCCGACGCGAACCAGCGCTTCTCGTAGAATTCGCGATAGTTCGGGAGATGCATCTTCGGAACGACGCCGAGAATACGACCAGCGTGAATGGCGACCGCGCAGTTATAGAGCCGACCGCCACTCTGCAGCGGCGCGCCGACAAGAAGTACCGGCGTCAGGTCGCGACTTGCCCGGACGATATCGCCGATTGCAGCATCCACACCCCTGAGAAGCGCATCCTGCCCCAAAAGGTCGTCGATCGCGTAGCTGGAAATCCCGAGTTCGGGGAACACCATGAGGCCAACACCTTCGGCGTGTCCCTGCCGCGCCAGTTCCAACGTTGCCTGCGCGTTGAAATCGGGATCGCCGATCTCGCAATTCGGGGTGCAGGCCGCGACACGGACAAAACCTTGATCGTAAACCGAATAGAAATTCACCAATGCCTCCAGCAGTCACGCGCCTTATGACTGACCATTACATCCAAATGCCTCCGGGCAAAACCTGATCTCGCCCACCCGGCAATCTTATTCGACATCGCTCATGCAAGCGGTAAATAGTATCGTTTAAAATGAATGACTTATCGACAGTTGTGACAATGTGAAAATCAACATCACTGCCCAGAATAAAATTACCAAACTGTCATAAAACTATGGAAGAGACAGCCTATATCGCTCGCGCGCACACTTCGATTTACCCTCTTCCAGAGCGATCAATGTCCAACTTTATCCGCGTCCGCGCCGGGCTGCTTCGGGAAACACATCCCGGTGAGCGTCGCGTTGCGTTGACGCCGGAGGACGTGCGGCGGCTTTCCAAGCGTGTGTCGGTTCGTTTCGAGCGCGGTTGCGGTGTCGGCGCGGGCCACGTTGATGAGGCCTATGTCGTCGCCGGCGGCGAACCGGCCGAATTCGCTGATATGGTGCCCTCCTCGGACATATTCGTGAGCGTGCGGCAGCCGGCAACCACGCGGGTATTTCCAGCGACCGCGACCCTCGTTTTCCTTGGTTCGCACGCACCCCTGGCCACCCGTCTTCCCAGCGGAGCGCGACCGCTCCACCTCGACATCGCCCGCCTCTCCTGTGTGCAGGGGGTCAAGGGCGCCGACATCTCATCGAGACAAGCGGCAATCACCGGCCACGCCGCCGTCCTTGAGGCCGCCAGGCAGTTCGGCATTTCGCACCCAATGTTGATGGTGGACGGCAGCTTCGTGCGGCCGGTGAGAATGGCTGCCTTGGGCGGCGATGCTGCAAGCCTGCAGGCATTGGCGACCGCCCGTCGCCTCGGCGCACTGACTCATGGCTTTGGCCTTGCCAAGGATTCGCAGGACAAGATCGAACGGCTCGGGGCCAGATTTCTCGGCACGACCCTAGCTCCGATGCCCTTTCCCCGCGCATTGCCGGAGCAACAACTGGCACGGCTTCGCCGAGAGCTTTCGGATCCCCTCTCGAAGATGCAATTGATCACCACAAACGCCGTGATACCCGGTCAAACTGCCCCTCTCCTCCTCGACGAAGACATGCTTTCGCGGCTGAGTCCAGGAACGGTCATTGTCGACCTTGCCGCAGAAAACGGCGGAAATTGCGCACTGACGCGAGCCGACGAAGTCATCAACGTCTTCGGCGTGCGGATCATCGGCTCCACGACACTTGCGAGCCACGAGGCTGCCGAAGCGAGCCGGCATTTCAGTGAGGGCGTGAGAAACCTGCTGGAACACCTGATCGACACGGATGGTGTTCTTAGGCTCGATCCATCCGATCCCACCGCTGCCGCGCTGCTGAAAGAAGTGGCCAAAACGACGCGCGCGTCATCGTGATTCAGGCCCAGCGTTGACAAAAGGATGAGCCGCAGGGCGATACAAATGCTGCAATGCAACAATATTATCCGGATGACATCCATATCAAAAACACTTTGAATACCAAACTGTTACAGGTTGCATTAGCAACCCTCTTCTTGCGCAGAAAGCGACAGTTGCGATTGCGCAACACCCCGATTTCGCTTTGCAGCAAAACCCAATTTTTGACTGTATCTATTATTGATACATTTAATGGGAAATGTAATTTGGCGCTGCGGACGTACCGCGTTTCCCGCAAGGGCTTGTACGAAACAATTTGGGGTAGGTAGAGCCGGTTTAGGCAGTGATGACCTGTGCCCAATCGACAAAAGATTGGACTGAGAATGAACATTAAGATGATCCTTATGAGCTCGGCGGCGGCCCTGGCTGCCTTTACGAGCGCCCAGGCTGCTGACGCCATCGTTGCTGCTGAGCCGGAACCAGTTGAATACGTCCGCGTTTGCGACGCTTACGGCAGCGGCTACTTCTACATCCCGGGCACCGAAACCTGCCTGAAGATCAGCGGTTACATCCGTTTCCAGGTTAACGCCGGCCCGAATGCCAGCGCAACCACTGGCAACGGTACCTATGTTGCGAATGACTCCGACTGGGATGCCTACACCCGTGGTCAGGTCCAGTTCACCGCCAAGAGCGACACCGAATACGGCCCGCTCACCGGTGTTATCGTCCTGCAGACGAATGCCGACAACTCTAAGTCGCAGGCATCTTTGCTTGACTCCGCTTACATCGACATCGCTGGCTTCCGCGCCGGTCTGTTCTACAGCTGGTGGGACGATGGTCTCTCGGGCGAAACGGACGACATCGGCAGCAAGGTCACGCTACACAACTCCATCCGTTATCAGTACGAAGCTGAAAACTTCTACGCTGGCATCAGCGTTGACGAGCTGGAAGACGGCTACTTCAGCGCTGGTGAAAACCCGAACAACGTCGGCGTAGCAGTCGGCATCGGCGGCAAGGCTGGCATCTTCAGCTACCAGATCACGGCCGGCTACGACACAGATAACGAAGAAGGTGCCGTTCGCGCCATGGGTACCGTTGCCGTCGGCCCGGGCACCCTCGGCCTCGCAGCGATCTACTCCAGCGGCCCGAACTCCTACTATCAGACCGCCGAATGGGTTGTCGCGGCTGAGTACGCCATCAAGGCGACCGACAAGCTGAAGATCACCCCGGCCGCTCAGTACTACGGCAACTACGGCATCGTCGCGGGCGACTTCGACGACAACAACGACGCCTGGAAGGTCGGTGTCACAGTTGATTATCAGATCGTCGACAACCTCTACGCCAAGGCAACCGTCAATTACTTCGACTCGGACAAGGCTGACGACGTCACGACGGGCTTCTTCCGCCTCCAGCGCGCATTCTAACTAAAAAAGCGGCGCCGCGTTTCCGCCTCTCTCCGTTGCTAAAGTCACGGGGAAAGGCAGCGCGGCGCCGCGCTTTAAGAGTTCTGATCAGATTGACCTCCGATCAGTTAGGAGGGGTGGCACGGGTTCCCTGCCCGGCCGCCCCTTTCCAGTTTAAGGATGAAATTATTCGGCGGGGTGGCGATCGCGCACGAGGCTAGCATCCGCCGAGTGCTGATGTCCGGCAGATTTCTCGGCCTCGAGTCGACGCAGCTCCGCCACACTGTCCTCGATGGTCACCGAACCAAGCATGTCGACGACAGCCTGCTCCGCTCGATCACACAGAAACTCCGAAAGGTCGCCGATATTCTCACCCACGAGTCCCTCATGCGGAATATCGTGCCGAGTCGCCCAGATCTTCTTGTCACCGGTCACGGCGGCATAGATCTGGCTGAGCAAAATCTGGTCACGTGGTCGTGCCAAACGAATGCCCCCCTTGCCGCCCTGGGAGGTAGCAAGAATTCCGTTCTCATTGAGCGGAAGCAACAGCTTGCGGACAAAGCTTGCGCTTGTATCGAGCCCTTGCGCAAGTGATTGGCTCGTGGTGCGGAGATTGGCCTCTTCATTGACGGCAACGCTGATGACAATCTGTAAAGCGGTCGAAAAGCGCGTGTCGATCATGCTGAGCTGAGGCCTTGCGTCGGAAGCCGGAGAGCACAGATATTTACCGCTAAAACTCATTGTCAAGAACGCGTGGTTGAAATCACGCCAACTTGACTGAAACCTCGACAGGCGCGTGTAGGACCACCGTACGATGTGTACTGCGAAATGAGCCAAAAGCCGGGCCGCGGGGGCCGCACCCTTCAGACTCCTCCCGAGGTCCCATCACGTGATTTCGATTTTACGCCGAGACTTACCTGCAATACGCTTCCTTCCGCTAGAAATTTCAACCGGGGAGAGACGCCATGAGACGCAGGTTTGCCTATATCGCGGCCGCTTTGGCCTTTTCAGCGGTCGGGGTCCATGCTCAGGACACCGCCATGAGTTTCTTCGTGACCAGTGTAAATCCAGGCAAGGGTGGCGATCTCGGTGGTCTCGCCGGTGCGGACGCCTATTGCAACACGCTTGCCACGGCCGCTGGCTCGACGGGCAAGACCTGGAAAGCCTATCTTTCCACCGACGCCGAAAATGCAAAGGACCGCATTGGCTCTGGGCCCTGGTATAACGCCAAAGGCGAAAAGATCGCCGACGACGTGGCCTCTCTGCACAGCGACAAGAACAACCTGACCAAGCAGACCGCGCTCAATGAGAAGGGCGAAATCATCAACGGCCGAGGCGACACGCCGAACCGGCACGACATGCTCACCGGTTCGAAAGCCGATGGCACTGCGGCGCCGGAGACATGCGGCAACTGGACGATGGGCGGCGCTGAAGGTGTCGCGATCGTCGGCCACAGCGACCGAACAGGCCTTGATGACTCCGCCCAAGCGAAGTCGTGGAACTCCTCGCACCCGACACGCGGCGGCTGCACCGTCAAAGCCTTCAATGGGACTGGTGGCGACGGCCTGTTCTACTGCTTCGCAGCGAATTGATCGCATAGAGGACAGCGCATTCAAGGCTCGTAGTCTGGGACGATGCCGTGCTCTAAAGCCAGCCGATACGCCGAAGCACCCAGAGCGTCGCAACGGATGTGATCGTCACGAATACGACAATGATGATGAAAGCCCAGGTGTCGTTGACCCCCGGAATGCCTCCGACATTCATTCCGAACAAGCCGGCCACGACACTCGGAGGCAGTAGCAACGCCGCCAGCGCCGCCAGCCGGTTGGAATTGCGCGCGATGCGCTCGCTGATCACCGTCGAAAGGTCGTCGTGCAGAATACCCGTACGGTCGCGGATGGCATCGAGGTACTCGATGAAGCGCATCAGCTTGTCGATCACCTCGCGCATCCGCAGCTTGTCGCGCTCCAGCAGCCATGGCGCATCATCATGCTCGATGCGGTTCAACGCATCGCGCTGCGGCGCCAGATAGCGGCGAAGCTGGACGGAACGCCGACGCAGCAGCTTGAGGCGTTCGCGCACTTGGCCTGCCTCGCCGTGAAAGATCATCTCGTCAAGCTCGTCCACCTCCTCGTCCATGGAGTCGAGCACTGGCTCCAGGTCGCGCACAAGCTTGTCGCCGATCAACGCCAGCAGGTCACCGGTGCGTAGCGGGCCCTTGCCTTTCTGGAGCGCCTGGCGAATGTCGCGAAGGGCGGTAATGTAGTGACCGCTGTCCCGCAGCGAAATCACCTTGTTCGCATCGACCCACATATGGAGCGGCACGAGATCGATGTCGGTCTGCTTTTCCGACGCTTCGTCCGGCGCAGTCGCACAGACGCCGCGAAGGATGATCAGCAGGCCATCGTTGACTGGCTCGACGCGAGGCCGTGTTTCCTCTTCGAGAAGAGCTTCGGTCACGAAGCTATCGAGACCGCTTTCCCGGTTGACCCAATTGGCCGCCGCCGCATGGTCGCGCTCGAGGTGCAGCCAGATGATCCCATCTTCCGGCTTCCACATTTGCGCCCGGGCAATGTCCAACTGCGTGCAGCCGCCACACCCGTCCAAGAGCAAGGCGAAGCGTAATCCCGGCTCCGCGCCATAGGTCAGCTTAGAGGTAACTGCCGTCTCCATCGCGCCCCGCATATAGCTAGAGGGAACCAAAAAATGCAGCCGACACAAAAGCTTGGCACCGGAGATTCTAGCAGGTCGCGATTAAGGCGCAAGACCGGCGGAATCGGCACCGGGATTCGGCAGCCACCGGCTTCGGTGCTTAAAATAGGTCGCCTTCCTCTGCCAAGGCGATTTCAACGCCGGTCAGATTAGCGTATTATTCCAGTGCAACCGTGCGGGCCGATCCATGAAGGAGGGCCAGATTGATCACGACAACCACCGACGACCGCAACTGGTCACAAGGCTTCAGCGCATCTCACGATGGTGCCGCTCCACGCAACGTTCGTGATCTCACCAGCCATGCCGATATTGTCGTGCTGCTGCCCGATCCAGCCTCGGCACAAACCTGCCTCGATCTGGCCGACGACGCGGCCGATGCCGTGCAGGACAACATTGCCGCCGTGCACATCGGTGCCGATCCACTGTCGATGCTCGTATCCGCCGAGGAAATCGAACTGCAAATGATGCGCGACCTGGAGGAAGGTTCGACGCACGAGCGGTACGAACACGTCAGGCAGCTGTTCGAGGAGTGGAAATTGCATGCGCCTCACCGGCAAGACCTGATGCTCGGCGATTGCCAGGGCGATCTGCGCCGCTGCGTCAGCACTGTCTGCCGGAATGCATCGCTTGTCGTAACGCCCTACAGAGGCAATCTCGACGCTCGTGATGCCTTTCACGATGTCCTCTTTCATGAAGGCAAGCTGGTGCTGGTCCCCCCAGCCAGTGGCTATCGGGGGCACCTGCTGGACCACGTCCTCGTTGGCTGGAAGCCGCATGACCACGCACGACGGACAATGGTCGCCGCAAGGCCCTGGCTTGCCGCCGCCAACCGCATCACGGTGCTCTGCGTCGATGACAAACCGAACAGGCACTACGAGAAGTCGGCCAGGGAAATCTGCCATCAGCTGGGGCTGGATGCCGAGATTGTCGTTACCTCGTCATCGGGCCGCTCGGTCGGCAACACCATCCTCGACTTTGGCACGTCGACGAACGCCACCTGCATTCTGATCGGTGCGTTCAAGCACGGTTATCTGCTCGAGCTGCTTCTCGGCCGCGTCACCTATCGCCTGCTGTCCCATGCCACTATTCCTCTACTTATGAGCCATTGATGGAGCCGACTAGACCGGCGCTTGATCGACGCCGCGCGCGACAAGGCGCGGAACGCTTCGTGCGGGTCAAACCGCCTGTTCACGCAGACAGCTAGGAGGCGAATATGTCCCGAATATTCAATGAAAATTTGCGTTCACGGATCATGACGGCCGAGGACGCGGCATCGCTGATAACCAGCGGCTCGACGGTGGGGATGAGCGGCTTTACCGGATCGGGTTATCCGAAATCAGTACCGCTTGCACTTGCGGCCAAGATCGAAGCAGAGCATGCGGGGGGCAATCCTTTCCATCTTCGTGTCTGGACTGGCGCCTCCACCGGTCCCGAACTCGACGGCGCGCTCGCCCGAGTGAACGGCATCGAGTTTCGACTGCCCTACAACTCTGATCCATACGCCCGCGAAAAGATCAACCGAGGCGAAATGGAATACTTCGATATGCATCTTTCTCAGGTCGCGCCCATGGCCTGGCAGGGCTTTCTCGGCCCCCTTGATACCGCGATTGTCGAAGTCTCCGGCATTCGCGCCGATGGCTCGCTTATTCCTTCCTCCTCGGTCGGCAACAACAAGACCTGGCTCGACCGCGCAGAGAAGGTCATACTCGAGGTCAATCGTTGGCAGAGTCCGGCGCTCGAAGGCATGCACGACATCTATTATGGCACGGCACTGCCGCCGCACCGGGTCCCGATACCGTTGGTTCGGCCGGATGACCGGATCGGCGAAACGGCGTTCCGCTGCGATCCCGACAAGATCGTCGCTATTGTCGAGACCGATGCGCCGGATCGCAACTTGCCCTTTACGCCGCCGGACGACGCCGCCAAGGCCATTGCCGGCCACCTGCTGGAATTCTTCGGTCACGAAGTTGCCAAGGGGCGTTTGCAGGCTTCGCTTCTGCCAATCCAGTCCGGCGTCGGCAATATCGCCAATGCCGTGCTGACTGGCTTGATCGACAGCCCTTTCGAGAACATGACGGCATTTACCGAGGTCATCCAGGACGGCATGCTCGACCTGCTCGATGCCGGTAAGCTCAGGATGGCTTCCGCGACCGCCTTCTCACTCAGCCCGGAGGCGGCACGTCGTCTTAACGAGAACATGCCAACCTATCGTGACAGGATGGTGCTGCGGCCGCAGGAGATCAGCAATCATCCCGAACTGATCCGCCGTCTTGGCTGTCTTGCGATGAATGGCCTGATCGAGGCTGATATCTACGGCAATGTTAACTCGACCCACATCATGGGCTCGCGCATCCAGAACGGTATCGGCGGCTCCGGGGATTTTGCGCGCAATGCCTATATCTCCATTTTCATGACTCCATCGACTGCCAAGGGCAGCAAGATTTCTGCGATTGTGCCGCAGGCAAGTCGTGTCGATCACATCAACCAGGACGTCCAGGTGCTGGTGACGGAACAGGGCCTTGCGGATCTGCGCGGGCTTTCGCCGAAGCAACGCGCGCGGACGATCATCGACAACTGTTCCCATCCCACCTACCGGCCCGCTCTTCTTGACTATTTCGAGCGCGCGCTTGCCGGCTCTTACGGTTTACAAACCCCAACCTTGCCGAAGGAAGCCTTGTCGTGGCACCAGCGCTTTATCGATACCGGCTCGATGTTGTGACGGAGCCAGGTTGCCATCCAAGCCATTGTTGTACGCTGGCGGCCGCTGTCTGCGCAAAACCGTCAGTTGCCAATGATCGCCCCAAGCGGACGCGTTCCGTTCCGCGATGGGTGTTGCCGTTGAATCGGGTGTTGGCAGGAGAGAATTCGCCGGCCGCCCTTTATGAAGCGATCGACGCCGTAAGGTCTGATTTCTCCTCGGTCCGGAGGTTGCCGCATTCGTGCTGACTGACGATGTTGTGTGAAAGATCGCCGGATCCTCGGCGGTCAGACCGTTGCGAGACTGCAGAACTGACTATACGTTTCGTCATCCAACCTCGACGGGAGCGGAAAATGCAAATTGATCTTACTGGTAAGAGGGCGCTGGTCACAGGATCAACGGAAGGCATCGGCTACGCAATTGCCCGCCAGCTGTCAAGGGCTGGAGCGGATGTCGTTGTCAACGGCCGGTCCGAAGACAAAACCACAAAGGCCGCCGCACGGCTCAAGAGCGAAGGTCCCGGTGGCAAAGTCAAGTCTGCTGCCGCCGACCTCTCAACCGCCGAGGGGTGTGCAGCGCTTGTCGCCCAAATTCCTCAGGTAGACATCCTGATTAACAACGCGGGCATCTTCCAGCCAATCGACTTTTTCGACGCCGAGGACGAGGTCTGGGATCGACACTGGCAGGTCAACGTCATGTCCACCGTCAGGCTCTCCCGCGCCTATCTCCCAGGCATGCAGAAGTTAAACTGGGGCCGCGTGATATTCCTGGCCTCCGAATCCGGTTTCAACATTCCGGTCGAGATGATCCACTATGGCGTCAGCAAGACCGCCGACATCGCGGTTGCCCGTGGTCTCGCCAAGCGCATGGCCGGCACGGGCATCACAGTGAACTCCGTCCTCCCTGGGCCCACGCTTTCCGAAGGCGTAGAAACGATGCTTGCCGAAGAGCAAGCTAGAACCGGACTGCCGCTGGAGGAGGTCGCTGCCGCCTTCGTCAAGCAGCATCGCAGCAGCTCGATCATTCAACGTGCCGCCACCGTCGAGGAAGTCGCCAACTTGGTGACCTATCTTGCGTCGCCGTTCGCTTCCGCGACCACGGGCGCGTCCGTTCGCGTGGACGGTGGGGTCATCGACACTCTCTGACAGCAGACTTTTGCCGGGTTCGACCGGCCTGGAGCCACTACTCGGGAAGAGCAGCTCTCACGCCGGTGAACCGCGACTCCATGGTCGTTGATCTCTGCGTGCCGCGCCTCCGATGGCTGCCTCGTGGCAGCCGGCAGAGCGCAGAGCAGGACGCAAAGGCGCGGGAACTCGTCCCGCGCGATGGCGACGGGCGCTAAGCGTTCTGGTCTGACCCCTTGGGCAGGTTCGCCCATCCGAGTGCGTGGTAGAGGATAATCGCTCCGATCGTCGCGGTACCAATTCCGTCAAGCGTAAATCCCCCGACCGCGAGCTTGAAGTTGCCCGCACCCAGCACAAGCGCGACGCCAACCGTGATGAGGTTGCGCGGCTCGGCGAAGTCGACCTTGTTCTCGACCCATATGCGGCCTGCAGTCGCCGCGATGAGACCGAAAACGACGATCGAAAGCCCGCCGATAACAGGTCCGGGGATCGTCTGGATAAGGGCGCCGAATTTCGGCGAGAACCCGAGCAGGATGGCGACCGCGGCCGCAACGAGGAAGACGAGCGTGGAGAAGATGCGCGTTACCGCCATCACCCCCATGTTTTCGGCATAGGTCGTCATGCCGGTACCGCCGAAGGCACCCGAAACCATGGTCGCGATACCGTCGCCGATGAAGGCGCGGCCGAGATAGGGGTCGAGATTGCGCCCCGTCATTGCCCCGATTGCTTTGATGTGCCCAAGATTTTCGGCAATGAGGATAACGACGACTGGGGCGATCAGCGTGATCGCGGAGCCGGAAAAGACCGGCGCCGTGAAGTGAGGCCAACCGAACCAAGGGGCCGCCGCGACGCCGGAAAAATTGATCGGCGCGCCGTGGCCCAAACCGTTCGCGACAAAGAAATAGGCGAGATAGGCGAGCGCGCCGCCGAGAAGAATCGGCAGGCGGCGGGCAATGCCCGGCGCGTAGACCGCGACCAGGCCGACGGCGGCGAACGTCAGAATTGCGACCCAGCGCGAGAGCTGGTCGCCCTCAGGGTTGGCAGGGCCAATGCCCGAGGCGCTGGATATGGCGATCGGCGCGAGCACAAGCCCGATTGCGGCGACGATTGCGCCGGTGAGGACTGGTGGCATTAGCCGTTCAATCCAGCGATGACCGGCGAGCGCGACCGCGACGCCGATCAGCGCATAAATCGCCCCCGCGGCGATGATGCCACCGAGCGCCAGCGCGATGTTCGGGTTGGGTGCCCCGGCGACCGCCCCCGTTGCAGCAAGAACGGGACCGATGAAGGCGAAGGACGAGCCGAGATAGCTCGGCACGCGCCCGCCTACGGCGACAAAGAAAATCAACGTCGAAAGGCCGGAAAACAGAATCGAGACGTTGGGGTCGAAACCCATGATTATCGGAGCAAGCACCGTTGAGCCAAACATTGCCACGACATGCTGGAGGCCCAGCACCATCGTCTGCCCTGTGGGCAGCCGCTCGTCGGGCAGAATGCGCCCCTCCGTCTTCAGCCGCCAACGCGGAAAATAGCCATTTGTGTCGCGCATCGCTCGCCCCGTTCCGTTCGATTTCGCCAAGCGACCTTGAAGAATTTTGAGATGGGTCGGAGGCGCTAAATAGAGTTATCGGTCATCCGAATACTCAACCGTCGCTAGGCTTAGACTTCTTGTACCGGCTTACCCGATGCTTCGATACTGATATCGGCCGCCGCTGTCATGGGGTCGGAACACTTTCCCACAACATCGACCCGCTGAATGATTCAGGCGAGGAATAAGCTGTCGGACAATACCTGTCGGCCGAATGACCGCTTGCGGTGCATCCCGGCCGAAGCTGTCTTTTGGGCGAGCGTCGACCACCTGGCGGCAGAGCACTCATTCCGATGCCAGCACCGGATTGCCCGGTCGAAACTGTGTTTCGTAGAAGATCCGGACTGACAGGACTACCCCAGCAATAAGAATGGCGACTCCTGCGGTTTCTACAGCGCTCGGCCATCGCACATGGACTGCCAGCCCGCCGATGACACCAAACGCGGTTTCCGAAACGATCAATTGCGCGGCCAGTGCGACAGGCAAGTTTCTTGAGGCAATGTTCCAGGCCCACACGCCGCATACCGTTGCCAGTAGTGCGAACGATACGCCCCAAACATAGAGCGAGCCGGCGGAATGCCAGCCGAAGCCGAGCTTGGGAAGCTGGAAGAGACCCATTGCAGCTCCGGCCGGGTAGAAGGCAAGCATCAAGACGCCTCCACCGACGAGAATAAGAGCGGACCACACACCAGATGGCATGTCAGGCCGGGCGGCCAGTGCGGCCTGGTTGGAAATCGCGAACCAGACCCACAACGCGACCGCTGCAAGCGCCAATGGAACGCCGATCCAGAATGAACGGACAGAATCCAATCCTTCGGCCGTGAATACCGTACCATTGACCAACATTAGACCGACCAGGACCAACATGAGGGGCATCAGCAGAAACCGCCATGGCAATGATGCCTGCCGTTGATTGCCGATGACCATCAGAGCGATTGGAACCAGACCAAGAAAGGCGGGAGCAATCACTGGCCCCGCAAAAATGGCAGCTCCCGTTACCGTCAGGAAGTAACCGACATAGCCAATGAAGGAGAGCCAGATCGTGGAAAGCACGTTTCGGAGCGTGAGATATTGTACCGCCCCCTTATTCGAAAACAGAACGCACAAGCCGACCAATGCGGAGGCTACATGGCGGACAAGGGCAAAATCAAGGGTCGAATAGCCACCAATTATGAAGGGCACAACGAAGTTGAGCGAAAAGGCAAAAGCCGCGAAGAGTGCGGCAAGTACGCCTATGTAGAAGCCTTTTTCCATCGTCCTGCCCTCTGGTCTTCCAAACACCGGTACATCCTTGGCTGCTGCCCTGTCGACGATCTTCCAAAATCGGCGTTGAGCAACCGAGCGTTTGCGCGCGCGTTGGACTTGCCCAACATCGCGTCGGATTAGAGCGGCCGAATGTATACGGCGTGTGTTTGTTGAGCGTCGATTTGTACCGGAATGTACCTTAGGTCGCGGGTGCCGAGGTGCCGACGTATTCCAGGACGAAGGGCAAATTGACTTATCTGGCGCGATCCGGACGTGATTGATCTTCTGCAGCCAGCCGGATTCGCCAAACGAACCTCAAAGTTTTCCCGAGGGTCGATCGGGGCATGGGCTCTCAGCCCTGCCTTACCTTCTGCTCCAGGCCAAGAACGGCCGATAGTGTCGCTGGACTATAAGCAGAGTTCGATCGGGCTGGATGACATAGATCTCCTCGACCTCACGCCCCGTCTGATCCGTGAACGTATGGGGGAACGAAGAGCCGATCGGCGCCTTTGTCAGCTTCGTTCGAGGCTGGCCGCCATAGGTTATGCTGCCGGGAATAGGCGCATATCCTTCCCCCGAATAGGAAACCGACGTGACCGCGCAACCCGCAACAAGAACTGCCATCATCGCCGCCGCTACTATTTGGATCATCCTCAGGCCCCCAGGTTATAGTCAGATTCTCGCACATGTAGTCACCGCCGATCAATGGTGTACCTTATTTCTCGATGTGTTTGTCGCAGAAAGCGATCGGACGCTTGAGGCTGCCTAAGGCCTGAGCGATCCAGATTGTTTGCTCTGCTGCTGCATAGGCGCAATGCGCCCCTCGCACCCAGAACCGCGGAAATGTTCGCCCTGGCGTGACCGCCATCTCAATGCGAACGGCGCGCCGCGAGCAGCTTGTCACCGGACAGCTGCCGGCCCAATGCCATCGGAATGAACAAAACGATTTCCATGACTTATCGGAGGAATTCAAGGTGTGGACATTGTATCGCAATGTATCCAAAGATCCGTTGGATACAGAGACATGCAAGCCCGCAGGCCGTAAACATACGGCGGATACATCAGGGGCGTCGCTAGCAGTGCAATAATGGAGATCGCGCGATGGAGCACATCGACCACATCCTGATCGTCGATGACGATCGCGAAATCAGGGAGCTCGTGTCGAGCTACCTGAAGAAAAACGGCCTGCGTGTCACCGCCGTCGCCGACGGCCGGCAAATGCGCGCATTCCTCGACGCGAACTCGGTCGATCTCATCATCCTCGATGTCATGATGCCCGGCGACGATGGCCTCGTTCTGAGCCGCGAGTTGCGGGCCGGACGACACAAGGCCGTTCCGATCGTCATGCTGACAGCGCGCACCGACGAGATGGATCGCATCATCGGTCTCGAGATGGGCGCAGACGACTACCTGGCCAAACCATTTTCGGCACGCGAATTGTTGGCGCGCATCAAGGCCGTGCTCCGGCGTACCCGCATGCTGCCGCCCAATCTGCAGGTGTCGGAAGCCGGCCAACTGCTGAGCTTCGGCAAGTGGAAGCTCGATACGACAGCACGCCATCTTGTCGATTCCGACGGAACGGTCATCGCACTCAGCGGCGCCGAATATCGCCTTCTGCGCGTCTTTATCGACCACCCCCAACGGGTGCTGAACCGCGATCAGCTTCTCAACCTGACACAGGGCCGCGACGCCGAGCTTTTCGACCGCTCGATCGACCTTCTGGTCAGCCGTGTCCGCCAGCGGCTTGGCGACGATGCCCGCGAACCGACCTACATCAAGACCGTCCGCAGCGAAGGCTATGTCTTCTCCATGCCGATCGAGATCACCGAGGCCCGCTGATGGCGACGCACGCCCTTCTGAATGGATTTCGTCTGTGGCCGCGCACCCTCGGAGCGCGGCTATTTCTTATTCTGCTTGCGGGCCTGGCGGTCGCCCATGCCATGTCGTTCACCGTGCTGTTTTTCGAGCGCTACACGGCCGCCAGATCGGTGATGTTCAACACCCTCGAAAACGATGTTTCGACCTCGATCGCCATCCTCGATCGCCTCCCGCCAGACGAGCGCGCCGACTGGCTCGATCGCCTTGACCGGGGAAGCTACAGGTTTGTTCTGGGGCCGGGCCTGCCAGGAAAACCGGCGCTCGATGCACGCGGCACCGAATTTGCCGCCAAGGTACGGGCGGCGATCGGGCCGAAATTTCCGATCACGGTCGAAACCATCCCCGGTCCGAATTTCCGCCTTCAGGCGCATCTCGCCCTCAGCGATGGAACGCCCCTGACGATAGACGTCAATCCCGCGGGCATTATGCCCCTCGCCGACTGGCTGCCCTATGTACTCGCCGCGCAACTGGCTTTGTTGGTCCTCTGCAGCTGGTTTGCCGTGCGTCAGGCCATTCGTCCTCTCGTCAATCTCGCAAAAGCGGCTGACACACTTGATCCGAACGTGAAGGCCCTTCGCCTGAGTGAGACGGGACCAAGCGAAGTCGCCTATGCCGCAACCGCCTTCAACGCAATGCGCGAGCGCATCGCTCAATATCTAGAGGAGCGCGTCCAGATACTTGCAGCCATATCGCATGATCTGCAGACGCCGATCACGCGCATGAAGCTCCGGGCAGAAATGGCCGAGGATTTCGGCGATCGGGACAAGTTGATGCAGGATCTCGGCGAGATCGAACGTCTCGTCAAGGAAGGCGTCGCCTATGCTCGTAGCGCCCACGGCAATGTCGAAAAACCTTCGCGCATCGACTTGTCCTCGTTCATCGAGAGCCTTGTCTACGACTACCAGGACACCGGCAAGGCCGTTGCTATCAAGGAGATGAGCGGCGGCGCGATCATGACGCGGCCGCATGCCTTGAGGCGCGTTTTGACCAACCTCATCGACAATGCACTGAAGTTCGGCGGCAGCGCCGAGATCGAGGTGAAACGCCGCTCCGATGAGGGCATCGTGATCAGCGTGCTCGATCACGGCCCCGGCATTCCGGATGATCAGTTGGAAGCCGTCCTCAAGCCTTTCTTCCGGCTGGAACAGTCGCGCAATCGCGACACCGGCGGAACCGGACTTGGCCTTGCTATTGCCGTGCAGCTGGCCGCGGCAATCGGTGGGTCGCTGACGCTGCGCAACCGCGACGGCGGTGGCCTCGTGGCGGAAATCGCCATCAACAAAACCGCGGCTTAACCCGCCGCCGGGCACACTCTCCAATAAAAAGAGCGGCAGCCGTGACGGCTGCCGCTCCTCAACATCACACACCCGATCTGACGGGGAGGACCGTTTTTCTTATCTCGTCAGACGAGGTTTATGGTGACGTTGATATTGCCGCGTGTTGCCTTGGAATACGGGCAGGTCTGGTGTGCCGCGTCGACAATGGCCCGCGCAGTTTCCTGATCAATGCCCGGCAGGCTGACGTTGAGGCGTGCCTGAAGAGAGTAGCCGCCGGTGCTGCTGCAAAGGTCCACCTCGGTATCAACCGCAAGGTTGGCCGGAAGCGCGACCTTCAGGCTGCCGGCGGCAAAGCCCATTGCGCCAATGAAGCAGGCCGACCAGCCGGCGGCAAAAAGCTGCTCGGGGTTCGTCCCCTGCCCCGTGCTGCCCGGCGAGGACAGCTTGACGTCAAGGCGACCGTCGGAGCTGTGCGATGCTCCATCGCGGCCGCCGGTCGTGTGTGTCTTACCAGTGTAGATGACTTTCTGGTTCTCACTCATACTGTTCTTCCTTTCGACGAAATGGACGCCGCCGAGGCCCGATTGCCTCGCTTGCGGTCGAACACAGATGGCGCTCCGCACGTGTCTGGAATGTTTCGCCGTCACGCTGAAATGTAACCAACTCCCCCACAGACGTGGGGCCGATACACTGCGATACGAACCACAGGCGAAAGGCCGATATCTCAACCAATTGCCGGACGCAGATTGCGACTGATGAGATCGCTTCACACGCGTACCCATGAAAAAACCCGGCGTGAACGCCGAAAACGCTCTCCGCCAGGTTCAGAATTCCAAAGGCCAAACCGGAAAAGCCGCGGCTATCCACCGGTAGAGCGATCAGAACCGGTCGACGTCGACCACGGCCTGTGCAAAGGCTTGAGGCGCTTCTTGCGGCAGATTGTGACCAATGCCGCCGGTGATCAGCCGATGCTCATACTTGCCCGAGAACTTCTTGGCATAGGCCTCCGGCTGCGGATGAGGCGCACCATTGGCGTCACCTTCTAACGTAATTGTCGGCACGCCGATAAACGGGAACTTGGCAAGCTGTGCTTCGAACTTGTCATACTTCCGCTCGCCCTTGGCCGCACTGATACGCCAGCGGTAGTTGTGAATGGTGATGTCGACGTGATCGGGATTTTCAAAGGCGGCGGCGCTGCGGTTGAAGGTTGCGTCGTCGAAATTCCACTTGGGGGACGCGAGTTGCCAGATGAGCTTGGCAAACTCGCTCCGGTATTGCTCATAGCCTTTGCGACCGCGTTCGGTCGCGAAGTAGAACTGATACCACCAGGCTAGCTCCGCCTTCGGCGGTAGCGGCGCCTTGTTGGCTTCCTGGCTGCCAATGAGGTAACCGCTGACGGAAACCAGGGCCTTGCAGCGCTGCGGCCAAAGCGCCGCGATGATGTCGGCCGTCCGAGCGCCCCAGTCGCAACCGGCGATCAGCGCCTTCTCGATCTTCAGGACATCCATGAACGCCACGATATCGGCAGCAATCGCAGCCTGCTGACCGTTGCGCATCGTCTTGTCGGAGAGGAAACGCGTAGTGCCGTAGCCACGCAGATAAGGCACGATGACGCGATAGCCGGCGGCGGCCAGCAGTGGCGCGACGTCGACATAGGTGTGGATGTCATAGGGCCAGCCATGCAGGAGAATGACCGGAGGCGCGTCGCTCGCTCCAAGTTCGGCGTAGCCGACGTTAAGCATGCCTGCATCGATCTGCTTGATTGTGCCGAACGACGTGTTGGTGCCTGGCGCGATGGCAGGAATGCGGGCAGCAGCCGGCGTCGCCGCCTGGGCAAGGCTCGTCCCGATGCCCCCTAATTGTGCGGCTGCGACGGTCAGTGCCGCCACGCCCATGAACCGCCGCCGTTGTTGATTGACTTCCTCTGCCATCGCTACTCTCCAGACTTTGTTAAAGACACCGATATTAAGCATGATCGATGTGTATCGTTTGTGTGTCCGCTGGCTGGAATTGAAACCCAATGTAGATACGTTTGTTGAGAGATACATTGGTATACATTGCACTGCTTTTGTCCGCTCCCAGCACAACCTACAACAACTCACGCGCGCGAAAATCAGCAAGGCCGGGCCAACGCGTGACCCGACCTCGAGGGCTGAAGCACCCAGCGGTTGAATATCCTAGATTCCCTGTGCGGACGACCCGATGTGGCGACAATCAAGCGGCGCGGCATTCGGCCGCACTGCGAGCCATCAAGGCTAAGAATCCGGCAGCGGTACTGGTTGAACAGCAAGGATCTCAGCTTCGGGGCGCCGGACCATTGTCGGCAAAGGCGGGGATCTCTCGAAGCCTGGCGACAACCGCTGCAATTCGGGGCCACTGGTCGAGCGGAAGCCCAGTCCGCTCCGCATTGATCGCCTGTGGGAAGAGGCAGATGTCGGCCATCGACGGCGCATCGCCGGCTACATACTGACCTGTCTGCCGCCGCGCGAGCAATTCTTCCACTGCCGTCAGGCCGACACGGATCCAGTGGCGGCTCCATTCCGCGATGTCCTCGGCCTTGACGCCGATCGTTCCCAGGTGCGCGGCCACCCGGGGCGGAAGAAGCGGATGGATATCCGCGGCTATCGCCAGGGCGACGGTCCGCGCAAAGGCGCGATCTTCAAGCTTGCCGGGCAGGAGTGGAGGTTCGGGGTAACGCTCGTCGAGATATTCGATGATGGCGAGAGACTGCGTCAGCAATACGCCTTCATCCGTCAGCAAAGCCGGAACGAGCCCCTGCGGATTGAGTTGCAGATATTCCGGCTTCCGGTTGAGTGCATCCGGCCCAAGAATTCCGATCGCCTCGCGCTCGACGTCCAGACCCTTCAGCGCAAGTGCGATCCTGACACGGGACGCAGCCGACGAGATCTTGTCCTGGAAGAGTTTCATTGTTGATTTCCTCAATAGTTCGCGTGTTGGAGCAATAGGTTATCAGACGTCACGAAGGAAGCCTTTGCAATCTGCGCGGGCTCCTGCGAGCCGGCATCCGCCGCCGGCGACAACAGCGAGAACAGTGCCGCGATCGGGGGCGGCTCGCCCGGAGCGCTATCCCAGGCGCATGGCACAGCTGCCAACGCAAGCACGGCATAAGTGATGACCAGTATGCGCATTTTTTCTCTCTCCTCGATTGCTCGATCTGTTCGGGCCAGCGGCCGAAAAACTCAGATTGCTCGTCAGCGGGTTGAATTCAGCGTGACGGCAGCGCGTATCGTGAATGTGTTCGAATGTGCTGAGAACTGTACCTCTGTGTAAGGCTCGGGATCGGGCGGAACCCGATCCGATCTGTATTGACCATTCCTGGCCACGCGCCGCGTCGCGCGGCTAGCGTCAGCGTGACTGGTCCGCGACGAGCACTGGTCGCTCGCGATACTGCTCCGGGAAAAGCCGCTTCAGAGCTTCGATCTTCGGCTGCTCGTAGATGTAGACATAGGGCTGGCTGGGATTGTTGTAGACGTAGTCCTGATGAAAGGCCTCGGCGCGATAGAACGTTTTCCCAACTTCGATCGACGTCGCAATCGGGCGACCGAACGCGCCTTCCTTGCCGAGTTGCGCGATGTAGTCGGAGGCGACCTTGGCCTGCTCGTCGTTCAGCGGAAAGATCGCCGACCTATATTGCTTGCCGACGTCAGGCCCTTGCTGATCCACCTGTGTCGGATCGTGAACCACAGAGAAGAAGATCTGCAGCAACTGGCCGTAGGTGACTTGCTTCGGATTGTAGACGATCTCCACGGCTTCAGCATGACCGGTCTGCCCTGTCTCGGTCATCTCGTAGGTTGCGGTCGAGGCACTTCCGCCGGCATACCCCGCCGTGGCACTCACGACGCCGGCAACGTGCTGAAACGCACCTTGGACGCCCCAGAAGCAACCGCCGGCAAGCACCAGCGATTGCTTTCCGGGCGTCGCTGCCACGTCATGCAGAGCCGGAGGAACGTGCTTGGCTTCCTCGGGCTTCGAACCGCCATTCAAACTCAGCGCCACGCCGCCGCCACCGATCACCGCCAGCGCCACAAGGCCGAGGCGTGCAATGGCGCGGAATGAGGCCGAAGGGTCTTTCCGTCGATTTTTCATTGTTCTGCCCTTTCATCCGAAGGTAAAGACGAATGCCTCGACACCAGGATCGAGGAAGCGGATCTCGAACGTCCGTTCCCGAACCTCTCCCGATTGTCGCACCAGTTGATAGAGCCGGGTTTCCGAAACGGTACCGTTTCCCTCAGCGTCGATATCCGAACCGTGGTCCGCGCCGGGCGCCACGCCATCCACCTTCACCTGAAAGCGGATCTTCTTGCCGTCAGCGCCTGGCCCAAGCACGAGGTGCAAATCCCGTGCGCTGAACCGATAGGTGATGCCGCCGCCGGCCTGATCCAGCGAGGCCTGCTCACCGCCCACGGTCCACTTGCCTGTCAGACCCCATTCGTTGAGATCGGGCTTTCCCACCGTATAGTCGCGTGCAGCGTCTGCTCCGACGCCTTCCGGTGAGATGAAGTTGGCGGCGCGGAGGTAGCCGATATAGGATTCGCCGGATTGCAGCTGCGCGAAGTCGGGCGCCGCCTCGGCGCCCTTGGCATCGAGCGTGACGGTAGCTGCGTCGACCTTCTTGCTTCCAGCGGCTTCCGCCAGCAAGTCCTGGATCACCCGTTCGGACTGTTCGTAGTCTCCCTCGCCGAACTGGGTGTGCCGGATCTGGCCCTTGGCATCGATGAAGTAGTGGGCGGGCCAGTAGTTGTTGGCGAATGACCGCCAGATCTTGAAGTCGTTGTCGATCGCAACGGGATAGCCAATCTGGAACTTGTCGATCGCCTGACGGACGTTATCAACACGCTTCTCGAAGGCAAATTCGGGCGAATGGACTCCGATCACGACGAGGCCCTGATCCCGGTACTTCTCTGCCCAGGCCCGAACGTAGGGGATCGTCCGGATGCAGTTGATGCAGGAGTAGGTCCAGAAATCGACCAGAACGACCTTGCCGCGCAATTCTTCAGCCGTAAGCGGCTTCGAATTCAACCATTCCACGGCACCGTCAAGCGACACGAAGCGGCCGAGCACAGGCAGATCGCTTTGGTATCCCTTGCGCGCATCGTTCGCGGCGAGCTGCATCGCACTGCCCGACGGCTTTCCGGCCGTATCGCTTGCGTTATGCAGCCTGTCGAGCAACGACTGCTCGATGCGGGTACTACTCGCATAGGAAAGGCGCGACAACAGGCCGGTATCGAACCCGAGCGCAATTGCCGTGACACCGGCCAGCACGGCGATGCCAAGCGCCTGCCGCAGACGTTCCCCAATGCCGAGCGATCGCTTCATCGCGGCAAAGACCTTCTCCCCGGCAAGGACAGCCATTGCTAGCGAGGTAGCAGCACCCGCAGCGTAGGCCGTCAGCAGGAGCGTCGTCTGAACGTTTGCCCCTTGCAGTGCGGCGCCAGTCAGGACGAGCCCGAGGATCGGACCGGCGCAGGGCGCCCAGAGAAGGCCGGTTGCGACGCCGAGAAGGAAGGACGTGCCCACGCTCCCCTTCTTGCCGCTCGCCTGCTGTGACAGGCGGCTGCCCAGGGCCACCGCGGGCCGCGTTACCACCGCGGCGATACGCGGCGAAAGCAGCGTCACGCCAAAGCCGGCGATCAGGGCGACGGCAGCGTATCGACCAATTTCGTTGGCATGCACAGCCCAGCTTCCGCCGACCGCAGCAAGCGTTGCCACGCCGGCAAAGGTCACGATCATACCGAGTAACATCGGCAGGATGCTTCGTGTAAACGGCTGACCTGCCCGCGACAGGACGAATGGCAGGACCGGGAGAATGCAAGGGCTGACGATGGTCAGCGCCCCTGCGAGATAAGCAATCAGGAATAGGATCATGTCGTCATCCCCTGCAGTTGACCGATGCTCACACACTGGTCGTTGATGGTGCCTGCATAGGACCGGTCCGAAGTATCCCGGATGTGTCGCATTCCCCCCGAATTGTATCAGAATGCAAGCGACCTCAGCAGCCGCCGATCAACGGCGAAAGCCGCCCAACTTGGCCCGCGCCAATTGCCAAATGGCGGTAGTCACTTCCCGCTGCCAATCTCCTTGCGCCACTTGGATTGGTATACTTACCAGAAGCCAGTTGCTCCCGGCCCATGCGTATTTACTTCCCACCGACTTCGGGTGAATACTCGCCGCCGAACAATCACTATTCCGCGAGGCGGCAGAATGGATCGCATCGACGCAATGAAGGTGTTTGTGACGGCAATTGACGAGGGCAGTCTCGCCGGAGCCGCCCGTAATCTCAAACGATCGCCAACGGCAGTCAGCCGCGCTCTGAGCTTCCTGGAGGCGCATGTCGGTGTCGAACTGCTCCACCGGACGACCCGGACGCTGAAGCTGAGCGAGGCAGGTCAACGGTATGCGGCGGCCTGTCGGCGTGTGCTGGTGGATCTCGAGGAAGCCGACATGCTTGCCGGCGGCGAGCGCGCGGCACCGCGCGGAACGCTGACAATTTCGGCGCCGCCGATCCTGGGAGAAGAGGTGTTGCGCCCCATAGTGGACGACTTCCTCGAACTTCACCCGACGGTCTCTGTCCGGTTTCTTATGCTGGATCGGTTGGTGAACCTGGTTGATGAGGGCGTCGACCTTACCGTGCGCATTGGTCACCTGCCGGACTCCTCGCATGTCTCCACCCGTCTCGGTGGCGACGTGCGACGCGTCGTCGTCGCCTCCCCTCGCTATCTGGCCAACCATCCTCGTATCGTCGAACCCGCCGACCTGGCGAAACATCAGATTGTCGCGTTCAGCAACTTCGGCCTGGATTCCTGGAGCTTCACGCCGGCGAAGGGCTCGTCCATTCCGCGCACGGTTCACTTCACACCGCGCTGCATCGTCAACAGCGTTCGTGCAGCAGCGGCATCCGCTGCTGCAGGCGGCGGCTTGACGAGGCTCTACTCCTACCATGTGGCATCTTATGTGCGCGATGAACGCCTGAAGATCGTGCTCGCCGACGCCGAACACCCGCCACTTCCGGTGCACCTGCTCGCGCCGCAGGGCCGGATGTCGGTGCCGAAGGTTCGCGCCTTTGTCGAT